>Ga0209517_10000008_pt1 | contig 370352 bp, 328 predicted proteins | sample PeaSoiMetSII2010_FD_187695 | JGI IMG/M metagenome (GOLD analysis project Ga0209517, IMG submission 187695) | Peat soil microbial communities from Weissenstadt, Germany - SII-2010 (SPAdes) (version 2) | ecosystem: Environmental > Terrestrial > Soil > Wetlands > Peat | place: Germany... | reverse complement strand
ATTCCCCCCCCCCCCGCCCCGAGAATGGCCCATCCGGTTCCTGCAGTTTGGTGAATTCGTGTGAGCGAATGGTGAGACCGGGTTTCTGATTGCAATGTCCGTGGGCTAGAATAAAGAGGGGAGAAACATCGCTTTGGGCTTCAGCGCCAACACGCGACAGTTAGGCGACGTTACGGTGGTCGAGATTCGGGGCCGCTTCACCATGATTGAAGGCGAAGCGCTTCACGATCTCATCCTTGATCTCTTCCGCGACGGCAAGAAGAAAGTCCTGCTCAACCTCAAGGACGTTTCCTATCTGGATAGTTCAGGAGTCGGTCAACTCGTGCGCGCTTTGTGCTCTGCCGGCACGCATGACGCGGTGCTGAAAATGGTCGATCTCAACCCCCGCGCGCAGGAAGTTATCCGGATCACGAATTTGCACACCGTCTTCGCCGATTTCCCCGACGAACAGACAGCCCTCCGCAGCTTCTCCTCCTAGCTGTTCCACCGAGAAGGTTCGAATCCGTTTATTCGAATGGGCAGTTAGTTGGCGGTTTTCAGTATGAGCTTGCCGGTCGTCTGGCGTCCCTCGAGCAACCGATGCGCTTCGGGTGCTTGGGCGAGTGGGAACGCGTGATCGATGCGCAGCTTGAGCCAGCCCTCGCGCAAGCCTTTGAAGACGTCCTGAGCGCGGCCGAGAAGCTCGTCGCGCGTCACCATGTAGTTGAAGAGTGCGCCGCCGGAGATCGTAATGGATTTCGTCATCAGGGCGTTTGGCACCACCGGCTCCGCCGGACCGCTCGCCATGCCGAACACCGTCGCCCAGCCGCGGTTGCGCACGGCGTCGAGATTTTTCGTGAACGTCGTCTTGCCCACGCCGTCGATGACGTAATCGACGCCCTTGCCACCGGTCAGCTTCTTCGCTTCCTCGGCGAAATCCTGCTGCGTGTAGAGGATCACATAGTCCGCGCCCGCCTCCCGCGCGATTTTCGCTTTCTCCTCGGTTGAAACCGTCCCGATCGCGATCGCTCCCAGGTGCTTCAGCCATTGAATCAGAATCAGCCCCATGCCCCCGGCGGCTGCATGCACCAGCACCGTCGAGCCGCGCTTGATCGGATAAAACTCGAACAGCAGATAGTGCGCGGTCAGTCCCTGAAGGATCGCGGCCGCACCGTCTTCGAAGCTGATCTCTTTTGGCAGTGGCGAAAGGTGCGCGGCCTTCACCGCGTGATATTCCGCGTACGAGCCTAGGCTCGTCGTCGCGTACGCGACTCGGTCGCCCGGCTTCACTTCGCTTACGCCGTCGCCAATCGATTCGACCGTTCCCGATCCCTCGATGCCCGGCGTGAACGGAAACGGCACTGGCATGCGCGCTGCGCCGTTCCTCATGTACACATCGGCGAAGTTCACGCCGACCGTGTGCACGCGAATCAGCGCTTCGCCCGCCGCCGGTTTCGGCTGCGGCAATTCCTGCAGCTGCAAAACGCCCGGATCGCCGTACTGCGCCACGCGAATCGCTTTCATGTCGGCACTCCTGCTGGGAATTTTTAGTGACTTTCGTCCGTGACGAGCAATTCCTTGGCGCGCTGCGCCGCTTTCACCACCGCCTTGATCAGTGTGACGCGCAGGCCGCCCTCTTCGAGTTCGAGGATGCCATCGATCGTGCATCCGGCCGGCGTCGTCACCGCGTCTTTCAGCAGCGCGGGATGGTGCCCCGTTTCGAGCGCGACTTTCGCGGCGCCGAGCGCCGTTTGCGCGGCCAGCAACGTGGCGAGTTCGCGCGAAAGCCCCGCCTTCACGCCGCCCTCCGCCAGCGATTCGAGAATAATGTAGATGAATGCCGGCCCGCTCGCGGACAGCCCGGTGATAGCGTCCATGTTTTTCTCGTCCGCGACCACGGTCCTGCCGACCGCGTCGAAAAATCTCCGCGCCGTGTCGAGGTCCTTGTCCGTCGCGAATTTCCCCTTCGCGATTGCGGTCATGCCCGCGCCAACCATTGACGGCGTATTCGGCATCGCGCGGATCACGGGTACTTTCTTGCCGAGCCGTCGCTCGATGTAGTCGGTAGGCACCGACGCTGCAATTGAAATCAAAAGTTTTTTCTCGTTCAGCTCGCTTTTGATTTCATCCACCACTTGCCCGACGGTCTGCGGCTTCACGCACAAGAAGATCACGTCCGCCTTCTTCGCCGCCGCGCGGTTGTTGTTGCCGAGCGTCACGGGCAGGGCCGAGGCATTCTTGCGCTCGCGCGCGGCATGCTGCACCGTCGCGAAAATATTTTTCGGCGACACCAGTCCCTGCTTCACGAACGCCTCGATTAATATGCCGCCCATCTTTCCCGCGCCGATGACGGCGAGGCGCATCTGCGTTCCAGACTGTGCCATTGGACTTGTTCCCCTTTCGTGCGATTCCATCAGGCCATACAATTGGCCGTGCCGGTGGGCCTGCCGCTGAAAAGCCGCGAGCGATCGGGCGCACTGCAGCTCACGGCGCGCCGCTCTCTGCTGGCTAGCGCCGCGGCCGATGCACCGTTGCCGGGCACGGTCGCCGTGTGAAAGGAAGCATGCGGCATGATACAGGATGAAACGGCCGGGTTGAAAGCCTTGCCTGAGGATTTGGAACTCTCGCGTGCTCGGAAGGGAATAATTGTTGTGGCAGAAATGTGCACTAAAGTGCGCGCTAAGGGGGCCTTAACAGCCATGAAATGGCAGAATTTGCACGCCAATTTTGGATTTTCACTGTCTCGCCGATTGATTCTGGGATGTTTCGCAGCCGCGCTGCTCTTGCTGCCAGTGAGGCAAGCCGCGGCCCAGGGCGCTCCGGCGGGACCGTTACCGGCTGCGGCTCCCGCCGACCAGCCCCCCGCCGCTGCGCCCGCGAAGACGCGCGGCCCCGCCACGATTGGCGGCAAGCCGAATCTCTCGGGCGCGTGGATTTTGAACAAAGATCAGAGCGACGATCCGCGCCAGAAGATGCAACAAGCTGCAAACTCCAATGGGCAGGGCGGCGGAAACCGCGGCACTTGGGGCGGAGGCGGAGGAATGGGTGGCGGCGGATGGGGCGGCATGGGTGGCGGACAGCACGGAGGAATGGGCGGCGGACGCGGCCAGGGCAGTGGGCAGAGCGGTAGCGAACGCGGCGACATGATGACCGACATGTCGCAGATTTCCATCGAGCAAACGGAGACAACCGCCAAGGTGAGCGACGAATCCGGGCGTACTCTGGCATCCTATTCGAGCGCGGACTCGTCACACGAGGATGCTTCGAAGAATTCGACGAGCGGCTCATCAACTGGCTCATCATCTGGCTCGCAGGGAAGCAGTTCGAGCGCTAGCGCGAGCAAGACTCCTAGGGTGCAGTGGAAGGGCGAACAGCTCGTCGCGGTCGAGCAGGGCGAGCATGGACGCACGACGACCCGCACGTACGAGCTCTCGCCCGATGGTACCCAGCTTTACGTCACAACCAAAATTGAGAGCCCACGATTCAAGAACCCGGTCACGATCCAGTTCGTCTACGATCCCGCACCATCGGGCGGGTAACGCGAACCTGCGCGACGCCGTCCAATCAGGGTATTGCCGTTGTGTTTTGATCCCATTTTCTGAGAGAGCGGCGTTGCGCTATCCCATCGGCCCAAGAAAACTCTGGCGAGGAATTGCTCGCGGCACAGCGTGGTTTTTGACTTCGCTCGCCGCGTTTTCCCCCGCGAGTTTTGCGCAACAAGCGCCTCCCGCGGGTCAAACCCAAGCGGCCTCCGCCCCTGTCGTTGCAAGCACAGACGCCACGTTCACCGCGGCCGGCGTCGCTCGCACGGCCGATGGTTCCCCTGTGCCCGGCGCGATGATGCGCGCGACCAACACCGACACGCGAAAAATCTGGGTCACATGGACCGACGAATCGGGCAAGTTCGAATTTCCCGCGCTACCCACCGGCCACTACACACTCGAAGTCACGCAGCTTGGATTTGCCCCGTCGTCAGCCGATATGCAACTGCCCGCCGCCTCGGCCAAGCCGATTGAAATGGTTCTTCGCGTCGCCACGCTTGCACAACTTGCCGCGCCCGCCGGACCATCGGCCTCCGGTCGGCCGCCCGGGCAGAGACTCGGCGGGCAGCCCGGCGCCGGACCCGGCTCTGGTCAAGGATATGCAGAAGGCCGCGGAAACGCTCCCGGAGGCAATGGCCCGGGCGGTGGTCGTCCGGGCGGCAGAGGGCAGCTCCCGCCGGGCATTCTCAACGCGGTCACCCAAGGGATGGCGGCCGGTGGCTTCCAGCAAACCGATCTTGCTGGCGAAACGAACGGCGGCACACAAGGCGAGGCGATTCCGGAAACGCCGGGCGCGGGTGCGCAATCGCTCGGGCCGTCAGGCGGCGGATCGTCCGATTCATTCCTATTGCAGGGAACTGTGGGCCAAGGACTTTCTTTCAACGCTGGAGGGCCCGGCGGTCCGGGCGGATTCGAAATGGGAGGTCCGGGCGGTCCTGGGGGGCCGGGAGGCGCCGGTGGACCTGGAGGAGGCGCCGGAATCATAGCCTTTGGAGTCGGACCCGGCCAAGGTGGACCCGGCGGTGGATTTGGGGGTGGTGGTGGACCGGGCGGATTCGGCGGCGGAGGGCGTGGCGGTGGTGGCGGGGGAGGAGGCGGCGGCAGGCTATTCCGACAGCAGGTCAACCGCGTGCGCTATAGCTTCTACGACAGTTACCAGAACTCAGCCTTCGACGCCCGCCCGTTTGCGATCACGGGGCAGCCCGCACCGAAGATCGGTCACTACGACGAGCGAGTGGGCGGCAACATCGGCGGCCCGCTCAAGATTCCGCACATCTACAATGGCAGCGACAAAACCTATTTCTTCGTGAACTACCAGCACGAAACGGTCACAAATCCGATCAACAGTTTCTCGACCGTTCCGACCGCGGACGAACGCAACGGATTCTTCTGTCTGGCGAACGCGAGCACGCCGACGCTCTTTCAATCGTTCACCACGACGCCCTATCCCACGGTCAGCGACACGAACTGCTCGAGCGGCAGTGCGCAGCAGGTGCCCGTCAACAACGTGGCGCAGGGATTGCTGAAGTACATCCCTCAGCCGACGAGTCCCACCAGCATCGTGCAGAACTATCTTCTGCAAGCGACTACGCCATCGAATACCGACGGCGTGAACATCCACGTGTTGCACACGATCAACGCGAAATTCAACTTCAACGTCGGCTACAATTTCAATTCGCAGCGCTCCAACTCGCTCAGCAATTTTGCCGGAATCGGCGGGAATAATTCCACGCGCAGCCAAAATGTTAGCCTGGCGCTTTCCCACAATTGGTCGCCGCGATTGGTCGAAAGCACGAGCATCAATTGGAGCCGCAATCGCGCTCGGACCCTGAGCGACAATTCCTTCAACAGCGCGTTCTCGCCCGCCGCGCTCGACATCAACCTGGGAATCCCGCCCGCGGATGTTCTTCCGGTCGATTATGGTCTGCCGCAGATCAGTTTTTCGAATTTCTCGGGTTTCAGCGACCCGATCCCGTCGCTCGTTCGCAATCAGACGTTTCGATTCGACGATGGCCTCACGTGGGTCCACGCAAAGCACACGATGCGCTTCGGAGGCGAGATTCGCCGCGTCCAGCTCAACACCGATTCCAATCCCAACCCGCGCGGCGGATTTGCCTTTACCGGCTTTGCGACGAGCCAGTTGGACTCGAGCGGCAGCCCGATCGCGGGCACGGGCAACGACTTCGCCGATTTTTTGCTCGGAATGCCTTACAACACCACCTTGCAGGTCGGCGACCCGAACACCTATTTCCGCAGTTGGGGTTTTTCCGCGTACGCGCAGGATGACTGGCGGATGACCAAGACGTTTTCATTTCAGTACGGCATCCGCTACGATGCCGTTACGCCTCCCGTCGAGCTTTTCAACAACATCGTGAACCTCGATATCACGAACCTTACCGACGTGATTCAGGTGGCGCATGGACAGCCGAATCTCTCGGCTCCGGGCCTGCCTCGCGCGCTCATTCACGGCAGCTACAACAATTGGGAGCCGCGCATCGGCATTGCCTGGCAGCCGACGTTCCTCAAGCCGAAGACGGTCGTTCGCGCCGGCTATTCGATCTTCTACAACGAGTCGATTTACAACACGCTGGCGCGAGAGTTGGCGTATCAAGCTCCGGTCGCGGTCTCCCAGACGCTGACTACGACCTCGGCCGAGCCGCTCACTTTGGAAAACGGTTTTTCAGGCGGCCAGTCCAGCTCGATCACTGTGCCGAACACCGAGGGCGTCAATCCGAATTACAAGAACGGCTACGCGCAGATATGGAATCTGGGGACCGAGACTTCGTTCTCGCAGAATTGGATTCTCGATCTAACCTACACCGGCACGAAGGGGACCGATCTCGACGTGCTGCGCGCGCCTAACCGCGCTCCGCTCGGGACTCCGCAGGACGAGATTCAGCAGCACCGAATCGATCCGTTCGCGACGGGTTTCACGTTCGACCAATCCGGCGCCAATTCCATTTACAACGCTCTGCAGGTTCGCGTCATGCACCGCTTCACGCACGGATTCCTGCTCCAGGGAATCTACACGTGGGGCAAGTCGCTCGATGATGCGAGTTCGATCGGTGGCGGCTCGGGCACGGTCGAACAGCAGGACGGCAACCTGCACGCCGAGTACGGCCTTTCCACGTTCGATATTCGCAATCAATTTCGCGCCGTCTCGATGTGGGAACTGCCCTTCGGCCAGCGGAGCCGCCATGCGAATCACGGATGGTCGGAGAAAGTCTTCGGAAATTGGAGACTTCAGAACATTTTCACGTGGCAAACAGGCACGCCGTTCACCGTACTGCTCGGCGGCGTGGCCTCGGACAACGGCACCGGCGCCAATTTTTCGCTGCGTCCCGATTTGACGGGGAACCCGAACCTGGGAATCTGCGGCGGGTCGCGCTCCGCGTTTTTCAATACGGGAGTTTTCAGCCTGCCCGCGAACAGCTATGGCGACGAGCCGCGCGGGGCGGTTGAGGGCCCTTGTCAGTTTGGTTGGAACGGATCGTTGTCGAAATCCTTCCGGTTCGGTCCCGAGCAGCGGCGCGTGATGAACGTGAGCTGGCAGTTTCAGAATTTGACGAACACGCCGAATTTCACTGGGATCGGAACTCTGTTCCTCCCCGCCGCGAATGGAGGGGCCACGGGGCCGAGTTCGTCGTTTTTCGGCCGCGTAACCAGCGCCGGGGCGATGCGCACGATGTCTCTGATGGTGCGCTTCAACCTGTGATGGTCTGCGATAGGGAGTTATAGAATGGCTGTGATGAAAGGCGGAAAGGGCGACCCGATGGCAACGAATCGATATCCCTTTCTTCGCGTCCTCTTGGGCTCCTGGCTTATTGTCGGACTTACGCTTGCGCCGACAGCCACACTGGCGCAACAGGATTCAACGCCCGCGCCTCCTTTGGCGCAGGCGCCGCAAATTCCGCAGCCCCGTCCTCCGCAGGCCTCCGGTGTTCTGCGCGGGCAAACGAACGTGGTGCGCATCGACGTGGAGGTCACCGACCGCAGCGGCAAGTCGATCCGCGGATTGAAGCAGGATCAGTTCACGGTCACGGATGACGGCAAGGCGGAAAAGGTGACTACGTTCTCCTATTCGGACATCGAGAAAGTCGAAACCGCCGGCGCGGAGGATTCGAAGCCGCTCGTCGTTCCGGTGGACAACGAAGGGCCGAAGGCATCCGAGGCCGTGAGCGGCGAGGTCCGCGACCGCCGCATGATCGTGCTCTTTTTCGACATGACCTCGATGGAAACCGACGATATTATCCGGGCGCATGACGGCGCCGTGAAATTCCTGAAGCAGCAGATGAGTCCCGCGGACCTCGTCGCCGTCGTGGTGTTCAGCACGCGCCTCTCCGTGCTGGCAAATTTCACGAACGATCGTACCGTGCTCAATAAGGCTGTCGCGCAGATAATGCCCGGAGCTGCGTCGCAACTCGCGACCGGGCTTTACGCAGCGGCCCAGAACGGCGAATACGACGTGCAGCAGGACCTGGGCGCGGCGTACACGCCGGATGAGACCGAATTCAACGTGTTCAACACGGACCAGAAGCTGATCGCGATCGAGGATCTCTCGAACGTGCTGTCCGGCATTCCGGGACGCAAGGCCGTCGTCGAATTCACGGGGGGAATCACGCAGACGGGCGAGGAGAATCGCGCCGAACTTCGCGCGGCCACCGATGCCGCGAACCGAGCGGATGTCTCGATCTATTCGATCGACGCGCGCGGCATGTTTGCCACTCCTCCGGGCGGCGATGCCACCACGGCGGCTTCGACCGGCTCTTCGATGTTCAGCGGAGCGTCCGTGTACCACCAGACCGACCAGCGCGAGGATTCGCGCGACACGCTCGCGACGCTCTCGACGGACACCGGCGGAAAGGCGTTCTTCGATCTCGGCGATCTGAGCGACGCGTTTCCGAAAATCGAGGAGGACAACACCGGCTACTATCTCGTCGGCTACGATCTGCCGCCCGACGTGAAGCGCGACGGCCGGTGGCACTCCGTGATCGTGAAGGTCAACATGCCGGGCGCGCACGTCCGTTACCGCAACGGATACTACGCGCCGCGCGATTTCCAGCACCTCGAAAAGGAAGACCGCGAGCAGCAGCTCGCGGATGCGATGCGCTCGGAGGATCCCGAGGTTGATCTCCCCGTCGCGGTCGAGACCGCGATGTTCCGCCTGAGCGATCAGCAGGTATACGTTCCGATCTCCGCGAAACTTTCTTCGAGCGCGCTCGATTGGGCGCAAAAGCATGACCGGCACGAAGCCGAATTCGATTTCCTGGCGGAGGTCCGCGCCGTGCCGTCCGGCCAATTGGTGGCCTCGCTGCGCGACACGATCGCGGTGCACCTCGACGAGCAGCGCTTCCAGCAGGTGAACCACGCCAATCTCGTGTATCAGGGCGGCGTGGTGCTTTCGCCGGGGACGTACCGCATGAAATTCGTCGCGCGGGAAAACGAGTCCGGAAAGATCGGAACGTTCGAGCAGGCGCTCGCGGTCCCGCAGCGCCCGGCGGCGCGCATGACGCTCAGCTCGGTCCTGCTGTCGAGCCAGCTCGTGCCCATCGAGAAATCCTCTGAAGTGCAAACGAAGGGGCAGGGAACTCGCGCGCAGCTTGCCGCGTCACCGCTCGAAATGGGCGGCGAAAAAATCGTGCCGAGCGTGACGCGCTTTTTCACGCCGCAGCAGACGCTCTACGTTTTCTTTCAGGCCTACTACCCGGAGAAGCCGGACAGATCGGAGACGTTCGATGCCAGCACGCTGCGCGCGGGCCTCGTATTCTTCCGCGGAGGCGTGCAGGTGAACGCCACGCCGCTGCTCGCGCCCACCGGGATCGACCCGAAATCGAGCACCGCATCGTTCCGCATCAGCCTGCCGCTCGCCAAACTGCCAGCGGGGCGTTACACCGTGCAGGCCGTCGCAATCGCAGCCGGGACGCAGCAGTCCGCGTTCGGACGCGCTTATCTGGCCCTCGAGCAAGCGCCGCCCGCCGCCACTCCTGCAACACCGAGCGGTCCTACGCCCTGAAGCAAACATCGCGATCAGCCACGAAAAGTTGTTTTTGAGGGATATCGATGTCGGTTGGCGCGCGGACGAAAAAGCTGTGCGGAAAATATGCGGCCGCAGCGAGAGTGCAATTCACTGCGGCCGCGACTTCCGTGGATTACATTTCCTAGTGCTTATCGTCCTTCTTATCGTCCTTCTTGTCTTCCTTGTGTTCCTGCGTGCGGGGTGGAGCTTCCGTGCGCCGCTCCTCTTGCTTCGGCGGCGGTTGAGCCTGCTTCTGATTCAGAGGCGGATGGACGTCGTACATGTCGTCCCGCGCCTTCTGTGGCTGCGCGTACCTCATCGTCGGCCGCGGCTGTTCGTTGGCGGGCTGAACTTGCTGTTGAGCATTATTCCCCGATTGGCCGAAAGGCTTAGTATTTCCGGCGCTAGCATTCTTGTTTCCTGCGGGCGCCTGATTGTTGTTGTTCGTAGTAGCGTTCTTGTTTCCGCCGAACGCTTGAGTGTTGTTCGCGTTGCCGTTCTTATTTCCCGCGGGTGCCTGTGCGTTAGTCGAACCAGCCGGAGGCTGGAAGGGCCGGAAACCATTGTTGGATGGTTGTGTGGCGCGATTGCCGCCCTGCGGCGCACCCTGTTGCGTGCCCTGCTGCTTGAACTGCCGGCTGTCGTTCGTGTAGACGGGAGCGGGACGTGAAACCGCGGGATTCAGTTTGGCAACCACGGGCCGCTGAGCGAAGCCCACTGCGGGCCGCGCGTTCGTAACCTTCGCGGTGGCGGAGATGTAACTTGTGCGGGTAGGCGCGATGGGCGCGTTGTCAACGACCCTCGCACCCTGAATCTGCTCGCCCGTCACGCGAACCGACGCACGTCCAACGGACCGCGCATTTACAAACGTGTCGCGCGATACCGCGGTCACGGCAACCGTATTGTGCGCGTACGTGTAGTTGTTGGCGATCCTCGTGTCGTGGTTCACGTACACGTTGTTGTACACGTTCGTGACTTGGGCCACGTTAATCACGCGCGTGTTCGTGATGTTGATGTTCTGAACGTAGCGCGGACTGCAGTGGTAGCCGGGCACGAAGACGTCACGCGGCCCCAGCGGAAACCAGGCCACGCCGGAGAAACCTCCTCCAAACGCGACTCCGACGCCGAAACCACCGCCGACGAAGCCGACCAGCGCTGGCGCGTACACCGGACGCACGACGACCGGTCCGGGCACCCATCCCCAATAGCCGCCCACGAAGGCCCACCGGCCGTAGTGAAACGGAGCGAAGCCCCAGGGCTCTTCGTCCACCCACGTCCAGCCCCACGGCGCGACGTAGACCCAGTGGCCGACGTGATACGGAGCCCAACCGACGGCGACACCGCGCGGCACCCAGACCGCGCCGTAATCGGGATCGTTGTGCCAGTCGCCGTAGTCATCGAGATCGTAGTAGCCATCGATGTCGCGCGAAACGTACCTGGCCGAAGCCGATGAGTTCTCACGCTGATCGCGCGATTGGCACCAGTCTTCGAAGTCGTCGTAGCCCGGAGCGGCCTGAGCGTCGTACGTGAGTTCGTCCGTGCCATTGAATGCGTACTGCTGCCCGGCTTGCAAATCCCAGGAATTGCCTCCGCCGCCGGTTACTTCGCCACCGCCTTCGCGCACGGTGATGAGAGTCGAGTCGCCATTGGGATCGGTCTGGATGCGATATTCGCCGGGGCGCGTCACGGTGAAAGCGAGATTCGGCGTGTCGATTTCAAACGCGTCTCCGGTGGGGAAAATTCGCAGGTGAACCTCGATGGTTCCCTGCGCGAGCTGAAGCTGTACGGTGCGGTCGTCGAGCGTGAGGAACGAAACGCCGGTTTCGCTCGACATGCGGATCGCGGTGCTGCCGATGTGAACCTCGCCGCGCGAATCCTTATCGGCCCATAGATTGTCACCGGTGGTCAGGGGACGATTTGGATCGGCTTGCACCCAATCCTGGCTGCCGGAGACTTGATAGGAGACCGAGCCTTGAATGTAATTAAGCCGCGCAACGCGGCCCGGGGGATCGTCTTGCGCGATGGCTGGCCGCGCGAGCACTGCAAACAGCGCTGCGACGAAGAACGCGATGATGAACGGTGAGAATGTTTTCCTCATGATGTGGATTCCTTTCGCGAGCCGGACTTTCGACAGCATACTCGCCCGGTCGAACCAATTCCATGCGCGAAACCATGTAAACCACGCGACAACTCGGATCGACGATGTAGACATGGGGTTTCTTCGCTCCTGCCTGTGAAACACTTTCCGCCCGATTTAGTTCTGTCGCTGCGGGCGACGCGGCGGAAATTTCTTGCCGCGATTGCTCCTGACGCGCCACGGCCCCGAAAATTCGGGGCCGTGGTTTGCCAATTCATCCGTGCGTTAGCGCTTGTGCCCGCCGCCCGAGTGTCCGCCACCTGAATGACCGCCTCCGCCGCCGTGGGTATTGCCACCGCCGCCACTGCCGCGCGGAGCGCTGTACGTGCTGTGTGGTGCGCTGTACGTGCTGTGCGGTGCGCTGTACCCACCAGCGCCGCGCGGCGCACTGTAACCGAATGACCCGCCGCCACGGCCCGCAGATCCGTACCCGCCGCCTCGCGGCGTCACGATTGGCTGCCTCATATTAAGGGGAGGACGGTATGAATTAGAGTAGCCCCCTCGTGACGCCGAAGTCGGCGGCCGAAACTCGTGTTGCGATCCATACCCCTGTGAGAAGCCGCGATTCGATTCCTGCGACTGTGCCTGGGGCGTGAAGTGCTGCCACGAGCCCGAATTCCCGGATTGCCCTGTTCGGAGCGATTCCGATGTCCCCGAAGAGGGTTGCCGTGTTGAAGGCGCAAATGATCCGCGGCCCGAGTTGTTCAGCGTCGCGCGATTATTTGCATCGATGCCTTGCCCTGAGCGATTCGCGCCGGATTGCGGCGGAGTGAACGTATGCCATCCCGGCCGGCTCGACTGCACCGACCCGGACGCGTTCGAGTGGATTGAGTTTGCGGTTCCGGACGACGGCCGCTCAAATGAGCCACCGTTGTGGCCGGCGCCGATTCCAGACTGCCCGCGAGCAGCGCCATTTGCGTTGAAGCCCGCGTTCGTTCGCGCACCGCTGCTGAAGAAGTGCTGCGAATTTGAAGGAGCGTTGTGATACGCCGACGGATTCGCCGACCGGCCGGACGGGCTGAAGCTTTCCTTCGATGGCGAGAAGGGCATCTTCCCGCTGACCATGCTTGCTTGTCGAAGCGACGCTTCGTTCATCGCCGGACCATGGCCTCTGACGGCGTCGCGGCCGAACCGATTGCTGTCCATCGAGGTTATGCCGGCGCGGACCCGATCGTTATGCAAGGCCTCGTTGACGTTTGAGAAGCCGCCTCCATGCGGCCCGATGGGTCCAAACCCTTCATGGAAGTGATTGATGTTCCCGAAGCCGACAGAATTGAAGCGTCCGCCCCAACGGCCCCACCACGGGTGATACCAATCGCCCGGCCCGCAGGGCAGCCAGCCGACGTGGCCCCAGCCCCAGCCAAATCCAAAACCGATTCCAAAACCCACGCCACCCCAACCGAAGAAGGAGACGTACGCTGGCGACCAAATCGGGTAGTAGCCCGGATACCCGTACACGGGACCCGGCCACCAAGCCCAGTTGCCGCCATAAACGAACCAGCGGCCATAGTGATAAGGCGCCCAGCCCCACGGCTCATAACCAATCCATGTCCAGCCGTAGTAAGGCTCCCAAACCCAGCGGCCGTCGCTGTACGGAGTCCAGCCTTCTGGCTCGTTCGGCGTCCACACCTGTCCGTAGTCGGGAACTTCCGACCACGTGCCGTGATTGTCCAAATCTTCTGTTCCGGTGTAATACCGGTCGGTCTTTTGCCAGCTTTGGGCATTGCTGATTCTGCGATCGCGCTCATCGTTCCAGGAATCCCAGGAGTCCGTGCCCGGCGCGGCCTCGGTCTTGTACTCCGGACTATCCGTGCCCTGCACGGTGACCATCTCGCCTGCGTTGACATGCGCGCTGCCCTGCGGTTCGGTAACCTCCGCCGAGCCTTGGCGCACGATCACTTGCGTCTCGGAGTTTGAGTTCACGATGATGCGATATTCGCCGGGACCGTTCGGATGAATCGCGGCGTTGGGAGTGTCGATTTCAGAGGTTGCTTCCGCGCCGTTGCGCACGGAGTAGTTCGCGACGCCCTGTCCCACCTGAACTTGAATATTCTCGCGCGTCAAATTCGCGACCTTCGCGGTCGCGTTGTCGGCGAGGCGCAGAGCGTCTGCGTAGTCGAGTTGAAGCTCCGCTCGAGCAGCCGATCCGGTCGAGACGCGATCGCCCACAGCAACGGGCGTGTTGAGCGTTGCGGCGACCCAGTCGCCGTTGTCGCCGCGCTGCGAGGAAACCTCACCTTGCATGTAGCTGAGCCGCGCCATACCGGGCTGCGGCCCTTCTTGCTGATTGGATTGATTGGACGCCGGGCTGTATGGATCTTGATTGGCTTGGTCCGGCCCCGGGCCGTAAGGATTCGACGAAAACGGCGGCGGAGGCGGCGCCTGATTCTGCGCGCTCGCTGGCATCGTCCCCACCAGCAGGAGCATGACCGCCAAACTTGCTACAAAATTTTTCATGGTCACCCCCCGGCGGCTCAGCCGCCAGGATGTATTGATTCCACGCGTGATAATGCAGGGCCGATGCCAAACGTCGTGATTTCGCAGACGTACCGCTAAGCTATGTGTATTTAATTGCTTGGAGAGTGCTAGCCCATTAGCGCGGCATCAGGTTAACGAGCGATGACTGGTGGTTTTCGAGCGATGCTGGTGGTTTTCAACCACCTCAAGCGAGGTTTTTTCGATGATAACTTCCCTGGAGTTCTTTCACCCGGGAAGGCCGCAGGTTCCTTCGCTACAGCTAGCCGCAGCGGGCATTCTGAGCGGCCGAATGTCGCGTTGCACGCCGCTCTTCGGTCGCCACTTATCTACGGACGCACTCTGGGTGTACAAGAAATCCGTAGTGAGCCACAGAGGGTTCGTTTCTCCGCCGAGTACCACGATATTGATTTGACCGGGATCGTTATAGGGAGCGATCAATTCGTCCTTCGACAGCTTGGACCACGTCGCATAAGGCTCAACTCCCTGGCGGGCCAAAGGCGCCATAAAAGCGTAAGTAATATCAGCGCCCCAGTACTGTCCGGCGCTGATTTTGACGTTTTCTGACAGCCAGCGAGCAACTTCCGGCTTAGTGCCGAAGCCTTGGTCCTTTAGGCCCTTGGCAACGAGCGGATCCATCACCAACGTGGCTGCCGAACGCAGCGCGGGAAACGCCTTTAGCATGATGGCCGTTTCTTCGGTGGCGGGCCGGACACAATTCGCAGCGCCCATGCTGTTGATGACACTCCATCCCCTGAACAGACTCACCACGCTCTCGTCTTTCCTAAAACCTTTCTGCACATGGAAAGGTTCCCAGACGCTTTTCTCCTCATTCTCCGCACAGCACATATTGTTGTAATTGAGGTTGTGGCCGAGAGAACCCATGAATGTCTCGCCCGGCTTGGCATCAGCCAGATTGATGCTCATCAAAGTCCAGGCTCTGCCAATGACGGCGTTGGCCAGGTTGAATGGACTCAGCGCGCCGAGGCCAAAGTTCATACCGATCTCTTCGCGGATCGGCCCATTCACGATAACCATCCTGCCGAAAGAAGTGGTCGAACTGGGCATGGAGGGTTCCTGAGTAGACACGATCGCGAGGATCACGGGTAAATGCTCCGGCCTAGCCCCTGCCATAACCGCATTGATCGCCACCTTCTCCACAGTATATTCCAGCTTCTCCTGCAGGGTCGTGACGGTCATGTGTCCGACCACCTCGTCGGGAGCGTGGCTGGTTCCTCTCAGCATTTCAGCCACTCTTTCTTCGGTCGGCAGCATGATCGGCAAACCATCTGTCCAGCCGTTTTCGAGGAACAGGCGCTGCAGATTGTCCTCGGTGTCCGGTTGCAGGAGTCTCGACCGCGCAGGTTTTCGCACCCTCACGGGGTTCTTTTCATTTTCAGTGAGTGGTTTCGTCAGTGCGTCGATAACCTCCTGCATCAACGGCTTGCCGGTCACCGGGTCATTGCCTTCGACATACTTCCGCAGCACGGCCCGGGACATTCCCACAACAGGGTAAGGGGGGAAGCTGAAGCGTAGGTTCATCCCGTGATTGCGCGCATCCCGCGCCAGATAATCCTCGAACCGCGCGGTGGCTATGGGAGCCGTGGGGATGCCGTACTGATTTTCGAGCCGTCTGCAATGGTCGGCGACACTCGCCGAACAGCCGTCTCAACCGCCGACGCCAAAAATGACCGCGTGGCCCTTGTCCTTTACTTCGGCCCACAATTCCGGGTCATCCAAAAACATATTGCCACGTTTTCGCCTGAGCACAGTCTTCAGCGAGGGTATGTTTCTGGAAAACCAGCCGACCACCTCCTCCAAAAACTCATACCCGCCGCCAAAGCCCACATCCACGAGGTAGATCTTCTTGTCGTTCAGGGTGTCGAGGCGAGGCGCCATGGATGAAGGCTCGAAGACGCCGGTGGACTGGCCTCTAGGGTCTAAGACTGCATGAGATAGTTTTTGTAAAGTGCTAGCCATCGTGCCCGTCCTTCCAAGCCGCGTGAGCCGAAATCAAAATGGGCTCGTCGTTTCGCAAGATCGGTCCATATGATTCCGAAGTTTCCGATTGGGGCCGCTGTCTCGCGCATCGTACGCTTCTCCGGGGCCAGACACAACGAATTGGTCACCAGAGCAGGCCTCAGGGAGAGCATCCGCGTTTCGATGCCTCGTTCTTGACGTCGGACGAATCAGGCTTGCCATTACGTAGCCGATTTTTCAACTGAAGGCTCGTTGTAAGAAGTCCGTCTTCGGAAATGTGAGCTCAGGGCTCTTCATCGGCAGGATCCGGGACGCCAATTTTCGAGAGGCGATAGCGCAGGGCATTGCGCGAAAGTCCAAGTGAACGTGCCGCCTGGCTTTTGTTGCCATTGGCACGGCGCAACGCTTCGCGGATTAGTTCCTCTTCCCACTGATCGAGTGTCATTCCCTCGGGCAGCACGGGTGCGGATTCCGCCGAAGCGCGGGGCGTGCCGTCGAGGTGGATGTCGGCCGCATCGAGCTTGGCGTTCGCCGAGAGCGTGACGGCGCGCTCGATCACGTTTTGAAGCTCGCGCACATTGCCCGGCCAGCGAAATTCCGTGAGAAGTTGCGTGGCACGTGGCGTGAATCCTTGCACCGGTTTGCCGGACTCGCGTGCGAATTTTGCGAGGAAGAAATCGGCCAGCGCGGGAATGTCCTCCCGGTGTTCGCGCAGGGGCGGGATGTCGATCGCGACTACGTTGAGCCGGTAATAGAGGTCCTCGCGGAACGTGCCTTCCTCGAGCGCGGCGCGGAGATCGCGGTTCGTGGCGGCGATCAAACGAACGTCGACTTTAAGGGTTCGCGTGCCGCCCAGGCGCTCGAACTCACGGTCCTGCAGAACGCGGAGGAGCTTAACCTGGATCGCGGGCGGAACGTCGCCGATTTCGTCAAGAAAAAGCGTGCCCTTGTCAGCGAGCTCGAATTTTCCGGGCTTGCTCGCTGTGGCGCCCGAGAATGCGCCCTTTTCGTAGCCGAAGAGTTCGCTTTCGAGCAGATTTTCGGGAATCGCGGTGCTGTTGATTTTCACGAATGGGCCAGCTGCTCGGTTGGAATGCTCGTGAATCGCTCGCGCGATGAGGTCCTTGCCGACGCCACTTTCGCCGCCGATCAACACCGTTGCGTTGGTTGGCGCGACCCGCTCGACGAGCGCCAGCACCGCCTGCATCTTTTCGCTGTGCGCGATGATGTTCTTATACTCATATCGCAGGCCGAGCGCTTCGCGCAGGTCGCGATTCTCCTCGCGCAATTGATGGCTCGCGAGTTCCTTGCGGATCACGAGAACGAGTTCGGCGAGCGAAAACGGCTTGAGCACGTAATCGCTCGCGCCGGCCTTCATGGCGTCGACTGCGGACTCGACCGTGCCGTAGGCCGTCATGACGACCACCGGAATATTCGCGTCGACGCGCTTTACGGCCTGCAAGAATTCTAGGCCGCTCATGCCGGGCAGCTTGAAATCGGTGACGATGAGGTCGAAGCGTTCCTTGCCTAAGAGCTGTACGCCGGTTTCGGCGTCCGGCGCGGTTTGCGCCTGAAAGCCTTCCTCGGCGAGCTGGAGTTCGAGCAGGCGTCGCATTTTCGGCTCGTCTTCGACGATCAGGATCGCTGGCTTTTCAGTTTTCATGTCTCGCGTATGTTGGATGCTCTATTCGAATGGGCTGTCGCTCCCCGTTTCGAGCCGATCATGACTCAGCGGCCGGAAGGAATACGTGAAAGCGGGCGCCGGGCGCAGCGTCGGGTTCGAGCCGAATCCAGCCGCGATGATCGTCCACAATCTTGGCGACGATGGCCAGGCCGAGCCCCACGCCGTCTTTCTTCGACGTAAAAAACGGATTAAATATTTGCTCGCGCAGTTCCGGGGGCACGCCCGGGCCAGAGTCTTCGATCACGACGCCCACACCGTCGCAGCCTTCGGAAGATTCAGGCTTGATCGAGATGTGCAAAACAGGCTCTCTGCCGGTGCTCACGCCGTCCATCGCCTGATACGCATTCTGGATCAAGTTGACGAAGACGTGTTCGCAGAGGTGTTCGTCGACGCGAATCTCCGGCTGCTTGGGCGCGTAATCGCGCTCGATCCGCACCTTGGAGTTCGGCGACTGGCTCGAAACGGACGCGATGGCGCGGTCCACGATCTCGGGAATGCGCTGCGGCTGAAGTTCAAGATGCGACGGCCGGGCGAAATCGAGAAAGCGCGCGACGAGGGCGTTGAGCCGGTTCACCTCCGAGGAAATATTGCCGGCGAGTTCGATGGCGAGGGGCTGCGCGCCTTGCAGTTTCTTGGCAAGCATTTCCGCAGAGCCTTTGATCACGCCGAGCGGATTGCGAATTTCGTGCGCGAGACCAGCGGAGAGCTGACCGAGCGCGGCCAGGCGCTCTGATCGGCGCGCGTCGGCTTCGGCGCGTTGCAACTGGCGATTGGTTTCCTCGAGCGTTTGCGAAAGCGCCTGGTACCGCGCGACCTGGCGGCGATTTTCCATCACGAAGCGGTTAACGAGCATCGCCGAGAGAAAAAAGAAAAGGATGCGGATCGCCAGAAAATATAGGCTGTCGGCCGTGATTTCGTATTCCCAGTGCGCCGGGATCAGGTAGGAGCAATAGGCGAGCGAAGCAAGCGCCGTCCAGAAAAGCGTGGCGACCGGGCCAAAATAGATCGCCGCTGTGACGATCGGTAGGTAGTAGATCGGGTAGTAGCTGCTATTGATGGGGATTTCGCCCGTATGGTCGAGCAGCAGCGTCGCGAGCGCGATTTTGATCAGGACGCTGTACACGGGCCCGCGTTTCGGAAGCCACGCGATCAGGCGGCCCTCGAAGAACTGGAAAACTCCAATCGCGACAAGGATCAGTTGCTTGTGGATTTCATCGATCGGAGGAAGAACGACCAGGGCCAGAATGAAAAGCAGCCAAACGATGTCAATCCAGTCAAAGGCCGATCGTTTGCGGTCGAGCATCTCGCGAGCAGGCTCCCGGCGGAATAGGCCCGGTGAATCTCCCATCAATCTAAGACGAATCTAGCACGAAGCGCGCGAAATTTATTTTGGTGCCGTGCGGTTGTTGCGGAGATCCCGTCTGGCCCTAGAGTGAGGATAGGAGGAGTTCGGCTTCGTCGAACGCGAGCGACACGCCCCTTGCGCGGCGGCGCGCGCGGTCGAGCGAGCGCCCGATCAGAAGCACGGCAGGCGATTCCATGCGCGGGAGCTTGTCGATGTCGCCGAGCGTCGTCCAAGCGCGTTGCTGGCGCGATGTCGCGGCGTGAGAGACGATTACGGCCGGGGTTTCCGGGCGCAAGCCCGCGCCAAGAAGCTCTTCGCGTAGCACGACGAAGTTATTCCCCGGCATATAGATGACGAGAGTGGCGTCCTCGCGAGCGACCTCTTTCCAGTCGGTCGCCTCGTGCGGCGCGGTCTTGGTCGCGCGATGTCCGCTGACGATGATGACGCGCGAAGTCTTGCGCCGGTCCGTCAACGAGACTCCCAGCGCCGCGGCGGCAGCGGTGCCCGCAGTGACTCCGGGGACTATTTCGAAGGGCACGCCCGCGTCCTCGAGGGCGTCGATTTCCTCGGCAAGGCGGCCGAAGATCGCGGGATCGCCGCCGTGCAGCCGGACGACCCGCATGCCACGGCGGGCGGACTCAATCATCCGCGCGTTGATTTCGGCTTGAGTGATCCCTTTTGCACCGCAGCGCTTCCCCACGTTTTCAATCTCGGCTTGTTTCCCAGCCAGGGCTAGGATCGGCGCGGGAACCAAGTCGTCGTGTAAGATCACGTCGGCTTGGCCGACGAGGCGGTGAGCTTTGACGGTTAGCAGATCGGGATCGCCCGGCCCTGCGCCGACCAAATAGACTTTTCCTGTGACAATATGCGCCATAAATAAGGCCAATTTCAGCTTACCCGCGGCACCCGACCCGGTCAAGATCGCCGCGGAGAATCAATCAGATGCCGGTGTATCCGGGAAGGGTTCGCGAACGTCTAAACTTTGTGGAAAAATAGACCGAGGAGCGCATATGTCGTCATCTTCGCCATCATCTGAAAACTCCAGTTCGTCGGGCCTGCCACGGTCGGGCGCACCGAGCGCGCCGCCGGCGAACCCGTCGCCGGAAGTCACCCCGAGAAGCCACCATTACTGGGCTTGGGTGCTAGTGATTCTGCTGATTGCCGCCGCCGTCATTTTTTACCGAATGCATGCGAGTTCGGCGGCCGCGTCCAAGAGCAAGGACGCGAACTCATCCTCGGTTTCCGTCGGCGTGATCACGGTTCAGAAAAGGGACGTGCCTTACTACGTCACGGGCCTCGGGTCGGTAACGGCTTTTAACACGGTGACGGTGCACACGCGCGTGGATGGGCAGATTATGCAGGTGCACTTCACCGAAGGGCAGTTCGTTCACGCGGGCGATGTCCTCGTCGAAATTGATCCCCGGCCATACCAGGTTGCGCTCGCCCAGGCCGAAGGGCAGCTCGCCAAGGATGTGGCTTCGCAGAACGACGCGAAAGTGGATCTCGCGCGCTATCAGCAGCTCTGGCAGGAGGGTGTAATCGCGCGACAGCAGCTCGATACTCAGGCGGCCACTGTGGGTCAGTTCGACGGCGCGATTAAATCCGACCAGGCGGCCATCGATAACCAGAAGCTGCAGCTAATTTATTGCCGGATCACGTCGCCCATCGACGGGCGAGTCGGGCTGCGACTCGTCGATTCGGGCAACATCGTTCATGCTGCGGATACCAACGGAATGCTGGTGATCACGCAGGTGCAGCCGATCGCGGTGATCTTCACGCTCCCGGAAGACGAATTGCCGCAAGTAGTCGCTGAAATGAAGAAAAGGCCGCTGGACGTCGAAGCCTACAGCCGCGACGACAATACCAAACTTGCGGACGGCAAACTCCTGACCCTCGACAACCAGATTGACCAGACCACCGGGACGATCAAGCTGAAATCGCAGTTCGACAATCGCGATCTTTCGCTCTGGCCGAACCAGTTCGTCAACGCGCGGCTTTTCCTAAATGTCCGGAAAGACGCGACCGTGATTTCATCCGCTGCAATTCAGTCAGGCGCGCAAGGACCGTTTGTCTACGCGATCGACTCGGAGAACAAAGCGCAGGTGCGTTCGATCCAGGTCGATTTCGCGGAGGGGAATATCTCCGTAATTCGCCAGGGGCTGAACCCGGGCGAGCAGATCGTCGTGGATGGCGCTGATAAACTGCAATCAGGCGCCACTGTCACGACCCATCCCTCCAATTTGAACAACGCGCCTGCTTCGAATTCAACGCCGGAACTCCATCCGTGAGCCCGTCCAGACCGTTCATCCTCCGCCCGGTTGCAACATCGCTGCTGATGGTCGGCGTGATGCTGGCCGGAATCGTTGCGTATCTCCAGCTTCCGGTCTCGGCGCTCCCGCAGGTTGATTATCCGACGATCCAGGTGCTGACATTTTATCCGGGCGGCAGTCCGGACGTGATGGCGTCGGCGGTGACCACGCCTCTCGAGCGGCAATTCGGCGAGTTGCCTGGCTTGGCGCAGATGACTTCGACAAGCTCGCTCGGCGGGTCGGTGATTACGCTGCAGTTCGATTTGAAGGAAGACATCGACGTTGCCGAGCAGGAGGTGCAGGCGGCGATCAATGCCGCGTCGACCTATCTGCCGAAAGACCTGCCGAATCCGCCGGTCTACAGCAAGGTGAATCCCGCCGATACGCCCATCCTCACGCTCGCGCTCACGTCGGACACTCTGCCGCTTCAAAAGGTGGAGGATTTCGCGGACACCAACCTCGCGCAGAAAATCTCGCAGTTGTCCGGAGTCGGCCTCGTCACCATCAGCGGAGGGCAGAAGCCCGCGGTGCGAGTACAGGCGAATCCGACGGCGCTCGCATCGTACGGATTGAGCCTCGAAGATTTGCGCACAGCGCTCGGCAACGCCAACGTGGACCAGGCGAAGGGCAACCTGAACGGCCCGCGCCAGTCGTTCACGATTCAGGACAACGACCAACTTCTTTCGAGCGATTTATACCGGCCGCTCGTGATCGCCTACAAGAATGGCGCGCCGATCCGGCTTTCCGACGTGGCAACCACGGTGGACGCGGCCGAGAACACGACGCAGGCCGCGTGGATGAACACTCAACCCGCGGTGATTCTGAATATTCAGCGCCAGCCAGGCGCCAACATCATTGGCGTCGCCGACCGCGTCAAGGCTCTCCTGCCGCGCTTGCAGGCGTCGCTGCCCACATCGATGCGGGTGACCATCCTCACGGACATGACCACGACGATTCGCGCGTCCGTGAAAGACATTCAATTCGAGTTGATGCTCACGGTCGCGCTCGTCGTGATGGTCATGTTCCTCTTTTTGCGCAGCGTGGCCGCAACGATTATTCCCAGCGTCGCGGTTCCGCTCTCGATCGTGGGAACCTTCGGCGTGATGTATCTCGCGGGCTACAGCCTCGACAACTTGTCGCTGATGGCGCTTACGATCTCGACCGGATTCGTCGTGGACGATGCGATCGTTATGATCGAAAACATCGCCCGTTACATCGAGGAGGGGTATTCGCCGCTCGAAGCTGCGCTAAAGGGATCCGAGCAGATCGGCTTCACGATTCTTTCTCTAACCGTATCCCTGATCGCCGTGCTGATCCCGCTGCTTTTCATGGGAGACATCATCGGCCGGCTATTCCGCGAATTTGCGGTCACTTTGGGCGCGACGATTCTGGTTTCCGCGTTCGTGTCTCTGACGCTCACGCCCATGATGTGCGCCAAGCTGCTCCATCACGAGGAAGCAAACAAGCAGACGCGCTTCTATCGTGCGTCCGGGCAATTCTTCGACCGGCTGATCGCTTTCTATGGCAGGACTCTTCAAGTGGTGCTTCGCCACCAGACGGTGACTTTGATCGTCACCGTTTCGACGCTCGTCTTGACGTTCGTGCTCTTCTATTACGTTCCGAAGGGTTTTTTCCCGGTGCAGGATACCGGCGTGATCACCGGAATTTCGGACGCCGCACAGTCGATTTCATTCAAAGCGATGGCGGAGCGCCAGCAGGCGCTTGCGGCCGTCATCCTGAAAGACCCGGACGTCGTCAGCTTGTCATCCTTTATCGGCGTTGACGGCACCAACATGACGCCCAACAGCGGGCGCATCCAGATCAACCTGAAGCCGCGCGACGAACGCAGCGCGACGAGTTCGGACATCATTCGTCGGCTTCAGCCGCAGCTCGCGCAAGTGAATGGGATCACGCTGTTCATGCAGCCGGTGCAGGACCTGACGGTGGAAGATCGAGTGAGCCGAACGCAGTATCAGTATTCGATCGAAGATGCCGACGCGCAGGAACTGGCCCAGTGGGCTCCCAAGGTGATGGACAAGCTGAAATCGTTGCCGCAGTTGCGCGACGTTGCGTCGGACCAGCAGGACCAGGGACTGCAAGCCAGCCTCGTGATCGACCGCGACACCGCCGCGCGGCTGGGAATCCTGCCGGCGGCGATCGACAACACGCTCTACGATGCTTTCGGACAGCGGCAAGTCTCCACGATGTTCACGCAGCTCAACCAGTACCACGTCGTTCTGGAAGTCTCGCCTCAATTCGCGCAGAATCCCGACGCCCTCGGCGGGATCTATGTGAAGTCGTCGAACGGCACCCAGGTTCCTCTCAGCGCATTTACGCACTTCGAGCAGCAGACCACTGCGCTCGCCGTGAACCACCAAGGCCAGTTTCCGGTGGTGACACTGTCATTCAACCTCGCTCCCAACGCTTCGCTCGGTGACGCCGTCGATGCGATCCACGCGGCGGAAAAGCAGATCAACCTGCCGATGTCGGTCCAGGCAAGTTTTCAGGGCACCGCGCAGGCGTTTCAGGCTTCACTTGCGAACGAGCCGTTGCTGATCCTCGCCGCGATCATAACGGTCTACATCGTCCTTGGCGTGCTGTATGAGAGCTACATTCACCCGGTCACGATTCTCTCGACGTTGCCCTCGGCGGGTGTGGGCGCTCTGCTCGCGCTCTGGGTCTGCGGGAGCGATTTCAGCGTGATTGCGCTGATCGGCATCATCCTTCTCATTGGTATCGTGCAGAAAAACGCAATCATGATGATCGACTTCGCGCTCGACGCCGAGCGCAAGGAAGGGAAGGCCCCTCCGGAAGCGATCTATCAGGCGTGCCTGCTGCGATTCCGCCCGATCATGATGACCACCATGGCAGCGCTGCTCGGCGGATTGCCGCTCGCGCTGGGAACGGGCACAGGCTCGGAATTGCGCCGGCCGCTCGGCATCAGCATCGTTGGAGGGCTGCTCATCAGCCAGGTGCTTACGCTTTACACGACTCCCGTCGTCTACCTCGCATTCAGCCGGCTTGCGGCGCGGCTGGCGCGCCATCGCGTCGGCAACCGGGCGGAATCGGAAGCGACGGCGGATTGACGGCGGCCAAGGACATCGAGCGGCGGCGGAAATGAATTTCTCAGCGCCATTCATCAAAAGACCGATCGCGACCTCGCTGCTGACCGCGGCCGTGCTGCTCGCCGGAGCCGTTGCGTATCGCTTACTTCCCGTTGCGCCACTGCCGCAGGTGGAGTTCCCGACAATTTCGGTACAAGCAAGCCTTCCGGGAGCAAGCCCGGAGATCATGGCATCCTCCGTGGCGACGCCGCTCGAGCGGCAGTTCGGCCGAATTGCGGGCGTGACCGAGATGACCTCGAGCAGCCTCGCGGGCAACACCTCGATCACGCTGCAATTCGACCTGAATCGCAATATCGATGCGGCCGCTCGCGACGTTCAGGCGGCCATCAACGCGGCTGCCGGCCAGTTGCCCGCAAATCTGCCAAGTAACCCGACCTATAAGAAGGTCAATCCGGCTGATTCGCCCGTCATGATTTTGGCTTTGAGATCCGAGGTGCTGCCGCAGAGCCGCCTCTACGACATCGCCGACTCGATCCTCGCGCAGAAGCTTTCGCAAGTCGACGGCGTCGGCCAGGTGAACGTCGGCGGCAGCGCGCGGCCGGCCGTTCGCATCGAGTTGAACCCGACCATTCTGGCGGGCTACGGCCTCGGCTTGGAAGACCTTCGGACGGCGCTTGGCCAAGTGAACTCCAACGAGCCCAAGGGCGGAGTTGCCAATGGCCGCGTGCGCTGGACCATCGCGGACAACGACCAATTGTTTGACGCGAATCACTATCGCACGTTGGTCGTGGCATATCACAACGGGGCTCCGGTGCGGCTCGGCGACATCGCCGATGTCGTAGACTCTGTCGAAGACATTCACACGGCCGGGGTCGAAAACGCCAAATCCTCCGTGCTGATCATTATTAATCGTCAGCCGGGCGCGAACATCGTGGGCACTGCGGATCGCATCCGGGCGATGCTTCCCGTGCTTCAGGCATCGATTCCGGCCTCGGTTGAATTGGCGGTCGCCATCGATCGGACGATCACGATTCGCGCATCGGTCGCGGACATCCAAATCACGCTGCTCATTACCGTGCTCCTTGTGATTTGTGTGATTTTCGTTTTCTTGCGAAGCGTCTGGGCGACTGTGATTCCCGCCGTAGCCGTGCCGGTGTCGCTGATCGGCACTTTCGGCGCAATGTATTTGCTCGGCTATTCGATCGACAATCTTTCGCTGATGGCGCTAACGATCTCGACGGGTTTCGTGGTGGACGATGCTATCGTCGTGATCGAAAACATAACGCGCTATCGCGAAGCGGGACTTTCGCCGATGCAGGCCGCGCTTCGCGGGTCCCGGGAAATCGGATTCACGGTCTTGTCGATGAGCTTGTCACTGATCGCGGTCTTCATCCCCATTCTGCTGATGGCTGGAATCGTCGGAAGGCTGTTCCGTGAATTTGCGGTCACGCTCAGCGTGACGATCCTCATGTCCCTCGCCGTTTCGCTCACCACCACGCCGATGATGTGCGCGAAATTCCTCAAGCCCATAGAAAAGGAAGGGCACAACCGGCTCTATCGCCTCAGCGAACGCGGCTTTGAAAAACTGCTCGAGGCGTACGATCGCGGGCTTCAGTGGGTTCTCAATCACCAGCCGCTCACGCTTGCTGTTACGATCGCAACCGTCTGCTTGAATGTGGTGCTCTACATGATCGTCCCCACGGGCTTTTTCCCGCAGCAGGATACGGGCCTGATTAGCGGGGCGATTCAAGCTTCTCAGGACATTTCGTTCGACGCGATGCGGGTGAAGCAGCGGCAGTTCGCGGGCATCGTGACGTCCGATCCCGGCGTTCTGAGCAACATCGCCTTTGTGGGCGGCAGCAATGCGATGAATACAGGCCGCATGTACATCATGCTGAAGCCTCTTTCCGAAAGGAAGCAGAGCGCCGACCAGATCATCGCGCGTTTGCGGAAGTCGCTTGCGGTCGTTCCGGGCGCGACCCTCTATCTCCAGGCCAACCAGGACATTCGCGTGGGAGGCCGCCAGAGCAACTCGCAGTACCAATACACGCTTGAGAGCGAGGACTTGCAGGCCTTGCAATCTTGGTCGCCGCGCCTGCTGAGCAAGCTTAAGACGCTTCCCGAATTGCGCGATGTCTCGACGGACCAGCAGGACAAGGGGCTTCAAGAGCAGTTGGTTATCGACCGCGACACGGCGTCGCGCCTCGGCCTGGACGCGCAGACCATCGACAACACGCTCTACGACGCGTTCGGCCAACGGCAGGTTTCGACCGTCTTCACCCAATTAAACGAATACCATCTAGTGATGGAGGTGGCGCCAGATTATCAGCGGAATCCCGACGCGTTGAAAAGCATTTACGCGCGCTCTTCCAATGGCACGGAGGTGCCGCTCAGCGCGTTTACCCATTTTGAGGAAAGGACCGCGCCCCTCGCCGTGAACCACCAGGGCCAGTATCCGGCCGTGACGCTTTCGTTCAATCTCGCGCCTAACATTGCGCTGGGCGACGCCGTGAAAGCGATCGACATCGCCGAGAACGACATCGGGCTGCCCGGCTCGATACGCGCCACGTTTCAGGGCACGGCTCAGGCGTTCCAGGCTTCGCTCAAGAACGAACCCGTGCTGATTCTCGCGGCGCTCTTCACCGTGTACATCGTGCTGGGCATGCTCTATGAAAGTTTCATTCATCCCGTGACGATTCTCTCGACGCTTCCGTCGGCGGGAGTGGGCGCAATCCTCGCGCTGCTGATTTGCAAGACGGAGCTGAGCGTGATGGCGATCATCGGCATCGTCCTGTTGATCGGCATCGTGAAAAAGAACGCGATCATGATGATCGACTTTGCGCTCGATGCGGAACGCAGGGAAGGGAAGTCGCCGCGCGAAGCAATCTACCAGGCGTGCCTGCTGCGATTTCGTCCGATCATGATGACCACAATGGCCGCGATCCTGGGAGGATTGCCGCTGGCGCTGGGGACCGGCACTGGATCGGAATTGCGCCGGCCGCTCGGCATCAGCATCGTCGGCGGATTGATCGTGAGCCAGATGCTCACGCTCTTCACCACGCCCGTCGTTTATCTCTACATGGACCGCCTGCGCGGCTGGAAATCGCGGCGCACCGCGCCGAAGCAGGCGCCGAGTTTTCGCCCCTCGCTTGATAATCCTCCGGTCGGCTGATTGTCGGTCGGCCTATCCGCGATTCCGCACTGATTTGCATCCGGCGGCGGTGCTTCGGTGGTTTCCGAGCTGTGGTACAATTTTCAAGCTGTACCCGCAAGCTGTTCGCTGCAATCGAGTGCGCCCGTAGCTCAGCTGGATAGAGCGTCTGGCTACGAACCAGAAGGTCGGGAGTTCGACTCTCTCCGGGCGCGCCACTCTCTTATGTATTTCGTATATGTTCTCGAGAACACCGCGACTCGAAAACACTACACGGGCTTCACAGCCGACTTGGTGCAACGCCTGGGTCAGCACAATTCCGGTATCACGAAATCCACAAAGAATCGCGGCAAATGGGAACTCATTTATTCGGAGGAGTTCGCGACTCGATCGGAAGCGATGCAGCGGGAGCGGTATCTGAAAAGCGGACAAGGGCGCGAGGAGTTGCGGCGAACACTCTGCGCCGATCGCTCCCGTGGTTCATCAGGATAGAGTCCGCCTGCGGCGGAAACCAGAAGGTCGGGAGTTCCCCGCCGGAGGCGGGTCTCCAGGCGCGCCACTCTCCGCTTACTTCGGACGGCCTTTGTAGCCGTGGGCGATCATTGGGATCGAATAGACCTGTGCGGCGTTCGCGATTTGCGTGCCGTCAGAGGCTTGAGCGCCGCGAGCGAGGATGAAGAGGGTCTTTTTGCCCGGGCCGCCGAAAGACACGCTGATCACGTCGCGCGGAGTGGGAATCAAGCCCAGCCATTTGCCATCTGGCCCGATCACCTGAACGCCCGGATTGGTCGAGACGTAGATGCGTCCCTCGGCGTCCGTGGCGCTGCCGTCGCCGGCGGTTTTCTCCTGCAGCCTGGCGAAGCCCCGCTGGTTCGTGAGCGAACCATCGGGCTGGACATCGAAGACAACGACCGTGTTCACGTTGGTCACGAAGAGTTTTTTCTCATCAGGGCTGAGAATGATGCCATTCGTGCGGAGACTTTCGCCGTATTTTGTAACCACGCCTCTGGGACTCGCATAAAAGAGACCGCCCATGGTGAAGTAGGCGCCGCCCTTTTTATCGGCGGAAAGATCGTTGAGAACGCCGCCGATGCAATCCCAAGTTTCGCCCTGATACTTGTCGGCGAGGAGCTTGCGCTTCGGCGAAAGCTCCCAGATCGCCGGGCGCAATCCCCGCTCGGCAATAAACAACGCGCCCTCGGAGTTTATGGAGAGAGCGCCGCCGGTATGCGTGTCCGTGTAGACAATGGAAGGCTTGCCGTCCCTATCGAGCTTGACGACATCGCTTTTGTCGTTCTGCGCGATCAGCAGGCCTCCGTCGTTCGTTCCGACGATGCCGTCGCCGTTGTTGCCAGCCTCCTGCCAGAGGAATTTCCAGTGCTGTCCCGCTGCGATGACGCCGGGAATTTCTGTCACCGTGTAGTCGCGCGGAGCGGGCCCGGTCGCAGGCCAACGGATCGGGGGCATCTTGACCGGTGGATTCTTGCAGGCGGCGAGCGCTGCATCATAGCCAGGATCGGCATTGGCCTGCAGCGACGGTGGCGGCGCGTTTGCGGGAGCCGACGGCAATGGAGGAGCCTGGTCTTGGCCCAGGACGCTAATTGCGGCAACCAAGCCCACGGCAATCGTGAAAAGCCCTTTTAATCCCATAAGCCCCCCATTTGGCCGAGCTGTGGCCCGGATAGTAAGCGAGATGGTATTTCAATTCACGCGTCGGAGTATACCGAATTGGGCGCAAGGGGGAGACGGGAAGATTGGATACGGTCGTTTCCCTCCGGGCGGACCACCTCACCCTGTTGTTTCAGAGGTCCAAATCGAAGATTCCGGTTACAATCCCGGCGTTCATCATGGTGAGGTGCGTATGACCAACATTAAGTCTGGCAGCGTAGGCAAAGCGACGTCGGTTGGTGACGTTCGAAATCGGCGCGCGATACTCAAATCGGCTTTGCTGGGCGGCGGCGCGGCGGTGGCTAGTCTCTTCAGAGGACCGCTCGCTCATGCCTCCACCTCGCCGAAGGAGCAGGAGGCGCAAGCTGCCGTCGATCGCGCCACGCGCGGGATGCCAGCGCCGCGGATTAAAGACGTCAGCGTGATCGAGGTCGGAGGCGGCGGCAACAACGACTCGACGGTCGTCAAGGTTACGACGGATCAGCCCGGGCTCTACGGCTACGGTTGTGCGACCACCACGTTTCCCGGTGGCCGCTCAAAACTTGTTAGAACAGCAGTCGAGCAATATCTCAAGCCGTTGGTCATGGGGAGCACCACAGACAGGATCGAGCAGATCTGGCAACTCTGCTACATGAGTTCCTACTACAAGAACGACAACGTTCAGAACTGTGCTATTGGCGGCATCTGCGACGCGCTGTGGGATATCAAAGGTCGCCAGGCGGGGATGCCGGTCTACCAGCTCGTTGGCGGCAAGTGCAGGGACGCAGCGGACATTTACCTGCACGTCTTCCTGGCGGCGCAGGACACGAACAAACAGCTTATCGAAAACTCGATGAAGCTTGTGGAGCAAGGATGCCGCAATCTGCTGGTCGCCATGTTCGTCCGCGACGGGGCTGCCAACAACGCGTATGGGCAGCCGAAGTTTGAGGACGGGTCCGTGCCCTTCGATCGTGACAAGGAAACTCGCAAGATTCTCGCGGCGTGTGAAGTCTTCAGAAAGGAGATGCCGCCGGAAATTGGACTCGGCGTCGACGTGCATTCGCTGCTGGACAGCATACGGGCCGTCCAGTTCTGCAAGGATGTGGAGCCCTTCAAATTGTTTTATTGCGAAGACCTATTCCCGCCGGAAGAGTCCGGCCACTACAAACTCGTCCGCCAGCTATGCACCACGCCTCTCGCGATCGGCGAACTCTGGAACAATCAGCATGAGTGGCAGCCGTTGGTCGAAGAGCGTCTGATCGACTACATCCGCCACCATGTTTCGCACATCGGAGGTTTTACCGCGGCCCGCAAAATCGCCGCGTTTGCCGCGAATTATGAGGTGAAATTCGCCTGGCACGGTGCCCCGAATTCGCCGGTGGGCCACATGACCAATTTGACCCTCGATCTCACCAACCCCAATTTTGGTATTCACGAGCATTTCGACTACACGCCGCTGGTCCAGGACATTTTTCAGGGTCACCTTGAAATTAAGGACGGCTACGCGTGGATCAACGAGAAGCCGGGCTGGGGAATTGAAGTGGACGAAGCGCTCGCCGCAAAGCACCCCATCACCGACGAGCGTCCCAATGAAATGCGCACGCCGGATGGTTCAGTGATTAACGGTACCGGCTAGATCTAGCGACCGCACCGCGAAGAGGAGGAGCGACCCTCACAGCATCGATTTAAGTCGCTGGAGAGAAGATCCAATTAAAGGGCAGGATTCGAAGGAGCCTGGTCTTCGACACTTTTCCATGCCAGCCGCACGCGGGATTTTCGCAGGAAATTTCCTCATTGCCGAACATCTCCATCGCCTCGGTCTCTGAAAGGGATGGCTTCGCGCACTTCCGCTGCAAATTCATGTTGTGGCCGTTTGGGCACGCGAAAACGACTCGGTAAGCTTTGCTCATGAACCATAATAACATCTCCTGCCTCAGCCAGCAGCAGACAATGCCTTCGTGTGTTCATAAATATCGCGCCAAACCCGTCGATGTTCGATCGCGGAGCGACCGCAGCGAGAGCGCATTCGAGAAATTCCGTTCCGCAAGCATACAAACGGCCTGAGAATTGCGTAGACAAATAAGTTAAGGTGTGCGACAATCATTTTGCGTTTGTTGCTCTTGTAAAACCTTTGGAATTGCTGAAGGGACTGCAAGTCCACACTTGCAGTCCCTTTTTTGTTCAGGGGCCGTGGGAATAGCAACCAAATAGCTCAAACAGAAAAGAGATACACAGTTGAAAGAACAAGGAACAGTAAAGTGGTTTAACGCCAGCAAAGGCTTTGGATTCATCCAGCGCCAGTCCGGCGAGGACGTTTTCGTCCACTTCTCCGCGATTCAAGCGGATGGGTACAAATCGCTGAACGAAGGCCAAGCGGTTGAATTCGAAGTGACCACAGGCCCCAAGGGTTTGCAGGCTTCGAACGTAGCTGCTCTGTAGTTTCCCGAGGCGGGCCCGCCATGCGCGGGCCCGCCAACTTTCCGGACCGAATCCAGGTCAGTTTAGGAGGCTCCTTGAAAGCTGTTCAAGAGGGAGCGTACATCAAGCACTTCCAATACGGTCTTGGCGTTGTGACCGAATCGAATTCCGAACGCACTTCCATCGACTTCGACCTTCACGGCATGAAGAAATTCGTCACCAGCCTGATGGTCGTCGAACTTGCGGAAGGCACGCCGCCCAAGCGGAAGCGAGCAAGGAAGCCTAAGAAGGTAATCGCTGCGGCTGCCGTCGCGGGCTCCAAGTGAACAACGAAATCCTGGTGCAATTCGTAGGATTCGCGTCAAAGGCGAAGTTCCGCGAGTACACCTTCACCGTGCGGGAACATTTGACCGATCCGCGCGACTTCACACTGACCATCGCGAACCAGGCCTTCAATGAGCATCGCGTGCGTTATCAGGATGCACCCGACGTTTGCTCCGTGAAACTCCGGCACGAGCTCGCCACCTATTCAAACCACCCGCCCGAGACTCATTTCCACATCACCGATATTGAGCTTGCGGATTACCGCACCAACCACACTCCCCGATCGAAAAACCCGTTTTCCCGCAAGCCCGTCGAAGATTTCTAGCATTCTTTGTTCCCGTTTTGTGGATGCGGCGTCACGCTGCGCCCTCATCGCGCTGCTCGCGCCAGAGGCCAAGCTTTTCCTGCGCGGCGCGGTCGGAGAAGCTGAATAGAACCGCCTCGCTTTCCGCGCGATGCCGCTGCGGCGCCCAGCTTGGCGCGACGAACACGTCGTTCTCCGCCCAGTCGAACGATGCGTCGGCGACCTGGCTGCGCCCGCGGCCTTCGATGACTACGAACGCGGTGCCGTCCGTGGAGCGATAGGGTGCGGTGCGAAAACCGGCCGGGAGCAATTGCAGTGCGGCGCTCATTGTGGGCATCACGGAGCCGCCCGTCACCGGATTCACGTAGCGCAGTTTCACTCCGTGGCAGGGATCGACCGGCCCATTGCGATGCAGCGTGGCAAGATTTTCCAGCGCGCTCTCGTAGCGATAATTCAAAAGCGGAGACGAAAGCGAAGCGGACTTGTAGCCGTCCGGGAGCATCGAGCCCGCGTATCGCGCTTCGGAATCGTGCGGCGGATGCGCCGCCGGAATGTCCTTCGCGCTGCCCTCCGAGAAACTCGCGTCGAAAAGATTCACGATCGGCACGTCGAGGCCGTCGAGCCAGATCACAGGATCGGCGCCGTCGTTGCCATGGTCGTGCCAGGTCCAGCCGGGCGTAAGCACAAAATCGCCGCGCTTCATGTTGGTGCGCTCGCCATCGACGGACGTGTAGGCGCTCGACCCCTCGAGGAACAAACGGAGCGCGCTGGCCGCATGGCGGTGCGCGCGCGCCCGCTCGCCCGGCATCAGGAGCTGCAAGCCCGAGAAGAGCGAGCCGGTAATCTGCGAGCGTCCGGGCAGGCCTGGATTTTCCAGGATGAGCACGCGGCGCTCGGCTTCCTCGGCCGAGAGCAGCGCTCCCGCCTCAAGCAAACTTGCACGCACGGCCGGATACTTCCAATGCGCGGGCCGCGCGGCGGGCTGCGGCGTGCGCGTGACGAGTCCTGCGATGCGCTCCCAGAGCGGAGCGAGATTCTGCCGAGCGATGCGGTCGTAGAAGGCCTTGCGCTGATTCATTTCCTCTGTCGACGTCGTGCGGGATGGAGAAGTCATACGCGGGATTTCCTCCTCACATTCGAGCCGGCCCCGGCCGAGAGTTTACACCGCGACAGCTGATTTGGCATTCGATTCGAAGCAGTGGAATCGCATGGCGCTCGAGGCTAGGGAAGGGAGCGCGTGGCGCGGAGAGTAGGCCTCATCTCCGCGCCTGACCCCCCGGGGTGGGCCCAGGAGTCGTACGCGCACTGCTTGCAAAAAAGTCAGGCTGGATCGCAAGATCCAGCCTGACCGGTGCAGCAACTCATTTCCAGCCGCGGCAGCTTCGCCGCGGGTACGTCCTAGAACCTGAAGTGCAACCCGAACTGAATCAAGCGCGGGTTCACGTTCGTGTGGGTTACGCGTACGCTCGACGCTGTTGCGATGTCCTCGAAACCGATGGTGCCAAAGGAGGCCCCGCCGGGATCGGCGAACTGCGCGTGGTTAAAGGCGTTGTAGAAGTCGGCCCGGAACTGCATGTTGACGCGTTCTGTGATCTTGGTGTTCTTCAGGATGGAGATATCCCAGTTAAACTGGCCTGGTCCAAGTACGGCACCGACTTTCGTGTTGCCAAAGCCCGTCGCAGCCGGGACTGCAGGGGTCGTAAGGGTAGCCGGGGCTCCCGGGTCCCCGTAAGGTGCTACGGGCGCTGTACAAAAGCCGGCGAGGTTAAAGTAATTGTTGTTTGAGCCAACTCTCGAATTAATGGGCCCAGTGGTAAAGATGTTGTTGTTGTTGAACGTCGAGCAATACTGGGCCGTCGCGACTCCATCGAGATACTGAGTGGTGCTCGTACCGTACGCCGTGCCGTTATTCGTCGAAATAAACGTCAGTGGATCGCCCGATTGCGCAATCGTGATTCCGGAGACGTTCCACCCGTCAATCAGTTTGCCCTCGATACCCGTGGCGCCTTTGCCGAAGGGCAAATCGTAGCTATAGTTCAGGACAAAGCGCTGTGGGCGATCAAACGAAACCCGCCCATACTGGCACATCAAGCACGATGCCTGGTTGATGTTGGCACTGGGGCCAAAGAAGACGGTCGAGAGGTCTTTGTCCCAGGTATAGGCCGCCTGCATGGTGAGACCATGGGAGAACTGGTGGCGCACGGTCACCTGCAAGCTATTGTAATTGGAGTAGCCGTTATCGTCCGACCCTGCCAGACCGTCTGTCTGGTAGCCCGGATACGGCACACGGAATTGGGCGTTGGCGACGGTGTTACAGACTGGCCCAGTAGACCCGTCAACTGTCGCCTGGCACAAGCCATAGGGATCGCTAGCGCACGGGGAGCCGACCGGATTACACGGGCTGTACAGCGTCGCCTGGTTGTGATTGTGGTTGTAGTCCAGCAGGTTGATTCCACTCGATCCCACGTAGCCAAGATCGAGCACCCAGCCGTGCACAAACTCATACTGAATGCCCAGGCTGTACTCCCGGACGAGCGGAGTATGCACGCTGTTCGGGTCAAACGGCGTGCTCAAGCTAGAATCCGCAGCGACAAGGGGATTGTTGCTGGGATTCGCGAAACGGGCCGCAAAGCCAAGCCCGAAATCCGAATTGCAATTCGGATCCGAGGGCATGCAAACCAGTGATACCGCGGGATAGGGTTGCGCCAGCGTGGCCGCCGCCCACCGACTGCTCGGAGGAGAGTAATCATACGTGGCGGCGTATGGGTACCCCTGCTCGTAGGCGTGCACGATGCTATCCAGGCCGACGCGATTGTAGAAGATGCCGACTCCGCCGCGCACCACGAGTTTTCCGCCTGTCAATGGCTGCCAGGCGAATCCAAATCGTGGAGCGAAGTTGCTATACGGTGTGTGACCTTCGATTGAGTTCCTGTTGCCCGCCGTTAGGATGCCCGCTGGCGGCGGCCCGAAGTGCGCCGCGAAATTGCTGGGCACCACGTACTGTTGTACGCTCGCCGGATCCGTGATTGCTTGCCCGAGCGAGGTTGGCACGTCGGCGGGAGCCGCCATGCGATCGAGCCAAACCTGAGTGAGCCTTCCGAGACTGTCGCTGAGCAACCCGTCAAACTCCCAGCGCATGCCTATATTCAAAGTCAAGCGCGAACTTACCTTCCAGTCGTCCAGCACATACGCGCTCTGGTTGTTCAGCTTGTAGAAGTGGGTAATCCCGTTTTCTCCCGTGATGCCCTTCACGCAGAACAGACAGCCGACGTCCCAGTTGGGGCCATACGTCTGCGCCGACTCCGCCTTGGTTCCGAAGCCCCCGACCTCAAGCCCATTCAGGTTGACGATGCCCGGGACGTTGACTGCGCCATCACCGAGTACAAGCTCGAGTCCCTGCTGGAGACCTCCGTCCGCCAGAGGCCAGTTCGTCCATTCGTACTCGTAACCCGCGCGGATGCTGTGCTTTCCGTGGGACCAGGAAATCTGGTCCGCGAGCTGAAGCTGGTTCGTGGGCCCTTTGAAGGGCAGAAGGCCCCCAAAGAGGCTAAAGCCGTCGATGACGTCGATGATCGTCGGCGGCTCATAAAAACCTGGAACCATGGGTTGCAACCCCAACTGGTCCGGCGAACCGCATCCTTGCAGGCCTGAAAGTTTGCCAGCGTTGGGGCACCCACCCGGCGGCACGGATACGTTCGCGCCGCCATTGTTGCGCTGGTAAGACACGCGTGCTTCATTCACGAAATTGTTCGTCAGGAGCGATGTCACCCTCGCCACAGCTGCGTGGTTACCCCAGGGTGTGTACACTGGCGTGCCGGGCAGATCCCCGCCACCCTGGCCCAGGTACAACGTTTGAGGGTTCGCCGTGTAAAAGTACTTCGTGGTGAGCGTGTGCTTGCTATTGATCACGTAATCGCCGTTGGCGACATACTGATTCTCATGATAGATGGCCGGAACGTCGAAATTGCACACCGGACCCTGGCAGATCTTGTACGTTGATGGCGCCGGGATGTAATAGTTGTTCGGTACCCCTGCGCCCGCTCCCGTTGTGAGCTGGAAAATCCTGAGCCCCACGACATTCCCATTTGGGATTCCCATAGCTGCTGCAAAGGCCTGCGCAGTCGTATTGCACTCAGCCGAGATAGTGCCGAGATCAGGCACCGCAGTAGGAGTATTGCACGTCCCGCGCGACCCGATCGCTGCGTACGGATCTAGCGTCAGCGGCAACAACGCGCCTGAGGTTTCGCCCTGGGCCGCTACACCGTTCTTGCCGCGCGTTCCCCGATAGCTAAAGAAAAAGAACAGCTTGTCCTTCTTAATCGGACCCCCAATGGTGCCCCCGAATTGGTTCTGATTGAGGATCTGGTGTGGTTGGTCAGGGGTTTGATTGTAGAAATAGTCGCTCGAATTGAGAATCGAATTCCGGAAGAATTCGAACGCGGAACCATGAAAGTCGTTGGTACCGGGCTTGGTGGTGACGGTCACATTGGCCCCGGGGTTGCGGCCGAAGCTGGCGTCGTAGGTCGAGGTCTGGACCTTGAACTCGGCGATGGCGTCCGTGCTGGGAATTGGGATTCCGGTGTAAATCGTTCCGTCGTTCGCGCTCCCGGAGTTGGCGATGTTATTCACGGCCACGCCGTCCATCTGGAAGTTGTTCGATCCCGGATTGACGCCGTTGGCGCTGATGTCCTGCGTGCCCTTGCCCACTGAAGTCGCGTTGTCCACGCCGACGTTGGTTCCGGCCGAAAGGCTCAAAATCTCGGTGTAGTTGCCGTTTGCCATGGGCAGAGCAGCGATCTGGGTCCCGGTAACCGTCGTCCCGAGCGTGGAGCTTTCGGTCTGCAGGGTTTCCACGGTGCTCTCGACCGTCACAGTCTGAGTGACCGAGCCGACTTCCAGAGACTGATTCGCGGTGGACGTTTCGGTAACGTTCACGGTGACGGATGCAATCGCGGAGGTCTTAAACCCGGGCGCGCCGAACTTCAGCGAATAATTGCCAGGCGGCAAGAGAGAGAACTTGTATTCGCCCGAGGAGCCGGTGGTCGCCGTGCGCACCTGGTTGGTGTCGAGACTGGTGGCCGTCACGGTTGCGCCCGAGATCGCGCCACCCGAAGGATCGGTAACGGTTCCTGAGATCGCTCCGCTCCCGGACGTTTGGGCCTGTACGAGCGACACACATAGAAGCATTGCCCCGAAACAAACCAACAACGCGAACATCAGTTTCCGTCCTGCGGATCGTCCCTTCATCACGTCCCCCCTTTGATCGATATCCACCCCGCGCGTCATATCAACCTTGGATTGCAGCTTCCGTGATCGCGATCGTGTCGAATGCCTGTGACTCCACGGTGTCAGCGAACTTGAGCAGGACGAGAGGCCGCGCGCCTACTACCACGCAATGGAGCGTTTTGTGGTCGCGTGCCATTCCCCTGCCACCCCTTGCTGCATTTCCTTAGTTGAACTTTTCGCGGTGATGCGAGGCCCGAACTACTTTAATGGTGCGGCTTGTACTATTAGCTCGCCTCGGTTGTCAAGAGAAAATGCGCATAGCTCCTCTTAAACAACGCGGCTGCCCGGTAACTTTCAGCCCACTTACTGCGTCATACAGCATGACGTGAACTTCGCCGAACCGATATTTTCCAGCGCGAATCTATCGCACGTGCGTTCAAAATGTGATACACACCCTTCTGCCGGTACAAGCGTAGATCGGTCAATTAGCACCTATCACAATTCGGAGATGCCATGAGCCGTCTGCTTCGCAACCTTGGGACCAAGGGAAAAACCCCGCCGACGCGTCCCTTGTACGAAAGGCCCGGATTCCTGCTGTGGCGCGCGCGCCACATCGCGGACTCGATCTTCACCTACGAGTGCCGCGAATACGGCGTCACGCCGGCCCAGTACCTCGTGCTCGCCGTCGTGAGCGAAATCCCCGGATCGGACCAGGCGAGCGTTTCGCGCACGGCCGGCCTGGACCGATTCACGACCGCCTTAGTTCTGTCCAATTGCATCAAGCGCGGCCTGATTCTCCGCGAGCGAAGCACCACCGACCGCCGCCGCTATCGCCTCCGGATCAGCACGCGCGGCCTCGACTTGCTGAGAAGCATCTTTCCGGATGCGTCTCGCGCCCGGGAGCGCCTGCTCTCACCTTTCACTCCCGCCGAGCAGCGCGTCTTCATCGGCCTGCTCAAACGTCTGGTCACGACCCTCAACAACGAGGCGCGCGCCCCAGTCGACGAAGCCGCACTCCCATATACTCAACGCCACCTGGCTCGCATCAACGAAAGATCGCGGCGCAAGAATGTCGCGTCTGCTAAAACCGCGCCAAAGAAGCCCGCATTCGCAGGCATGACGCTGTTCTCAGCCTGAGCAGTTCCTGGCAATTCGGTTGATTAAGTGGCTGGCTTGGACCCGGAGGCCTAGTCTGATTGAAGACACACCGCCCGCATGAGCCGAGCGCACGCCGAATCCACCCCACTTTTGCCTGCCACCCATGAATCGCTAGAGATTGCTCAGAACAATCGTCTAAGCGAATGAGAGACTAATACCCCATTGACGTACCGTGTCCATTGCTTATTTTGATTGCTTCTATTACCGATTCGGAATATAAGGTTGGCAATTCTCCAATGGAACTTCGTCAACTGCGTTATTTCGTCGCGGTGGCCGAGCGCCTGAGCTTCTCCAAGGCTGCTCAGCACCTGCATGTGACCGTGCCGCCTTTGAGCCGGCAAATTCGCCAGCTCGAGGAGGAATTCGACGTCTCTCTGTTCACGAGAGACCGCCGGCACGTGGCTCTCACCGATGCAGGTAGGGCATTGCTTCAGGAAGCGAAGGCCCTGCTGACTCAGACGGCGCACGTTTCCGAGTGTGTTCGCATGGCGAAAAGAGGCGAGACGGGGCTCGTGAAGGTCGGCATCGGTTTGGGATTGGGCGAGGCGGTCAGCCGCGCGTTCCTCGAGCATTCCGGCCAATTCCCGGCGGTGGAATTCCAATGCCGGGACATGTTTTCAAGTTGGCAGACGAAAGCGTTGCTGGAAGGAGATATTGACGTCGGCTTCGTGCGTCCCGTCATTGATACCGTGAAGTTGGCTACCGAGATACTTTTTCAAGAAGGTCTCGTCGTTCAAGTGAGCAAAGCAAATCCGCTCTCGAAGCGGAGATCGCTGCGGATCAAGGATCTTGCGAGTGAGACGCTGCTGCTCCCGCAGCGCGAGGCGACCACCGGACTGTACGACAAGACGATCGAGCTTTACGCACAGGCCGGAGTGGTTCCGAGTATTGTCCACGTGTCGCTCGATCCGGTGCCGCACAGCGACGTCCAAATCGCGCTTCTCGCCAGCCGCAAGGGAATTTTCATCATGCCGGATGAGATGGCGTGCCGCCCTGCGGCCGGCAGCGAAGTGGTCGCCGTTCCGCTCGACGAACCGGACGCCAGAATTGATGTGCTCGCGGCCTGGCGGCGGAACGAAAAATCGTCAGCCATCCTAGCGTTTCTTGATTCCGTGCGAAAAGTATTCCACGCCCCGGCGAAGTCTTTCGCCGCTCCAAGAGATCGAGTCAGTGTTTGATTGAGAGTTCGCCCGGGAATCGGGCAGCCGAATCGTGCGGCGAGGCACGCTGCGATGCGCGGCGAGGCATGCCGCAAACGACGCGGCACACCCCGCTCGCACCCAATCCGCTACTTCTTGTCGTATACGCTGGTTGAATCGAAGTTGCCCATGCCGGATTCCACATGAGTTACTTCGGTGAGAGTTTTTCCATCAGCGCTGAGCGTGTAGGTGTCCTTGATCGTGATGTCGCTGCCTTGAAAACTTGTCTTCGAGTTGACGACAAGCGACGCGCCTTCCCAGTGCGCCGTGCTTGTCACCTGCGCACCGCCCATTCCGGCTGAAGTGGTCGGCTTGCCGTCGGTGCTGAGAGTTGTGACGAGATTCATGTCGCCCATCATCCCGCCCTTCTGATCCTCCGTGATCTTGACCGCCGGCTCATTATCTTCAATTGTGTCCGTCTGGCTCGCGGGTGCAGGCATCTGTCCGAAGTTGCTCTTGGGTACGTCGAGCGTCCATGTTCCGCCGAGATTCGGCGGATCTCCGCCGCCTGCATGAATCATCGCAGCGGCTCCGGGCGTGGCCGCCATCGGAGCTGGGGACGCCATGGATGCGGCAGCCGCGGAGGCATCCACTCGATCGTAGACCAGCTTGCGGTCGCCGTTGATCGTCGCGGATGTGATGTGCGAGTCCATCGTCATGGTTTTGCCGTCATCGGAAGGACTGAACGTCAGCCGATCCGTGAGTTCGGTGCCGCGCAGATTTGCGGTCTCCGTGAAAACCACCGAGCTCCCTTGGAACGCGCACTGAATCTTCGAAAGGGTGATCGCGCCGAGATGGCCGCGAGGATCGTCTGGAGTCAGCACCACCTCTTTGCCGTCGATGGTACACGCGCGCGTGTACGATTGGCTGCCCTGCTGGTTTGCTGTGGTCACCTGCTGTTTGAAGTCCGTGCCGCTGACCGTGATGGTGTCCGTTTCGCTGGCAGGCGGCGGAAACGTGCCGAAGTTGCTCTTGGCGTTGTCGAGCTTCCATGAGCCGTTCAGGCCGGTCGTCTGGGCCACGCTGGGCAGCGCGAGCGCCGCGACAGCGGCCAAAATCAGAAAAATCTTTCGATGCATTGTTGCCTCCTTCTTGCTTATACGCTTTTTCATGTCGGATGGTTTCACTCGAGAGCGGCGCGATTATACACCCGGTGACGTGTACTACGCGCCGAGATGCTCGCGCAGAATTCCGAGCATTCGCCGCAGCGGTTCCGCGGCGCCCCAGAGAAGCTGATCGCCCACCGTGAACGCGCCGAGGAATTCCGGCCCGAGATTCAGCTTGTGCAGTCGGCCGATCGGCACGTTGAGCGTGCCAGAAACGGCGGTGGGAGTGAGGCAGCGTAAAGTGGAATCTTTTGTGTTGGGGATCACGCGCACCCAGGGGTTCGCGCCCGCGAGCATCGCTTCGATTTCATCGAGAGGAACATTTTTCCTGAGCTTGATGCACATCGCCTGGCTGTGACAGCGCATGGTACCGATGCGCACGCAGATGCCGTCGATCGGCACCGGCGGATTGAGCCCGAGGATTTTGTTGCCCTCGGCCATGCCTTTCCATTCTTCCTTTGTCTGGCCGCCAGGCATGTCCTTATCGATCCACGGGATCAGGCTTCCGGCAAGCGGCGCGCCGAATTCGGCCATGGGCAGCGAGCCCGCTCTCTGTGCTTCGATCACCATGCGGTCGACTTCCAGCGCATTTTCCGAGGGAGTCTTGCGAGTCAGATCGGTCAAGCACTCCATCTGCTTGACGAGTTCGAGCATCTTCGCGGCGCCGGCGCCGGACGCCGCCTGAAATGTCATCGTGGTCATCCACTCGACGAGTCCTGCTTTGAAGAGTGCGCTCACGGCCATGAGCATCAGGCTCACGGTGCAGTTGCCACCGGGAAACGCGCGCAGGCCGCGCGCGAGGCCCTTGCGGATCACGTCCGCGTTCACGGGATCGAGGATGATGACGGCGTCGTCGCTCATACGCAGCGTGGACGCCGCGTCGATCCAATAGCCCTTCCATCCGTTCTTGCGGAGCGGCGCGTAGATTTCGGAGGTGTATTCGCTGCCCTGGCAACTGATGAGGACGTCGCACGCGGCGAGGTCGCGCAGAGTGCTCGCGTCCTTGAGCGGCGCGCCGCCGGATTCGCTGGGAGCCGCGCCGCCGACATTGGACGTCGAGAAGAAAATCGGCTCGATGCCGGAAAAGTCGCGCTCCTCCCGCATGCGTTGCAGGAGAACGCTGCCGACCATTCCTCGCCAGCCGATTAGTCCGACGCGCAACATGTCCACTCCAATTTTTTTTCGGTTCCAGAGACAGCGCGATTTCTTGACACTTGTTTCTGTGCTCCGCTCTTCATTTTCAATGAGATACGCTGAAAAACACCCGGCTTGGGTTGACGGTTGTTTTGCAGCCGCGCAAAGGCCGATGCCGCACGTTCGAATGGAAGAGGCGTGGACGCGGCGCCCGCGTCCGGCGTGGAGAAAAACGCCGGCTCGAGGCCAGCGAAATCGCCCTCCTCCCGCATCCTTTGCAGGAGAACGCTGCCGACCATTCCTCTCCAGCCGATCAGTCCGACCCGCAACATGCTTCCTCCGAAATCATCAATTTGACTGCGCTCGAGGTACGGGTTTCATTGTCGGGCAGGATGTACCCCGACCTCGTCTTTTCAGCGAGATACAGTCGTTTCTGTCCGGCAGCCATTGTCGGCCAGAAATCAGCTCGTCAGCCCTGCAATTCGAGGGCGGCGGCCGACCTTCGCGCCCGGGACGCTGGCTGATTCCAGCCTGCCGATTGCCACAGTTTCGGCCGAATTCAGGATGGCACGTCGCGGAGAGAATTTCAAACGGTCGTTCCTGTGGTGATTGCGAGCGGGGAACTCAGCGCCAGATCGAATTCAGGAGAGCGGCGAGGCGGACGCCTGCCTTGGCCAATTGCTCCTGCGCGACGGGCGCGGCGGCGTTCTGGTAATCGTCGCCGAGTTTTTCGTCGAGCTGCGACATGGCCGCGCGGCTGGCGTCGTCCGCACATGAAGTGATGGAGCGCGGCGTCTGGATTGGGATGGCGTGAGGGAGGCGGCCGTACACGGTACTCTCCGCGAGTTGATGGCTTTCCCACGCCCAGGCAGGAAAATCCGCCGGCTGCGATTCCCACGCGGATTCCTTCGCGCTGAATTTCCGGTCGAGTTCTTTTGCCACTTGCGACGCAGGCTCGCCAGGCGAGAAGCGCTCGACGATTTCGACGTCCCACACTTCATGAAGATTGGGATAGAACAGGCCGCTCAGCGGCTTCGATTCGACGGGCGCGCGATCGAAGAAAGCGACGGGGACGCAATTTCCGCCGAGATCGTTGTTCGTCGTGCTGTGCAGAGGCTGATGAATGTCGCCCACGAAATGGATCAGATAGCGCAGAGCATCGGCGCGAGCCTGAGGCGCTGCCTTGGGATCGCGGAGAGTGCGAACTTCATCGGCGAGGGCGCTCGTGACGCAGCCCGTCTCGGGCGGGCAGTATTTCGAAATATCACTTTCGCGCGCGCCGCGGGGAATATCGATGAAGTGCCACGGCCCAGTGTCCGGCTTCACTTTGCGCTCGTCGTCCGCCCACGTGGAGGAATCCGCGAACGGGTCGGGGACGATCGGCTGGCAATAGCGCGCGAGACTCGGATCGATGGGAGACGCGGCGAGAATTTGCAGGGTAGCATCGCGCGCGTGAGCCGTCATGTGCGCTTCGGCGATCAGCGCGACGACCTGGTGCCCCTTGCATCCCCATCCCCACGCCGAGGGAACCGCCGCGAGAGCGGCGAAGCCGATCAGCAGCGCGCGAGCGAACCGTGGCGTTCGTGTCATGACAATTCAGGCTGGCATATGGGAAGATGAATTTCAAACGATTCTTGAGGTGCGAAAAGTGGAGGGGACTACAGAAAAGCGGGAAGATGCTCCGATCGGCCAACCGCTATGTTTTGGGGGAGATCTTCTTTATAAAAGCGGCCGCCATCTGGTTTTCGTGAGGAGTTGGTTTCTTCTTTTTCGGCTTCTTGACTTCGCGTCGTCTTGCGTCCTTGTTTCCCATGCTCATAGCTTGCCACAGTTCTCTGATGTATGCCAGAAACCGCTAAATCGGGTAGTGGTTCAGTTTGAAAGCTAGGGGCCTTGCGCCCGTCCTGCCTCCGTGCAAGACTTAGTCCGTGACAAAAAAACAAAACCAAAGCCAAGACGCAGGCCACCGAAACGGAAGCCCATCGAGGACTTCAATCAGGCGGCTTTCAGGGTAGTGCAGCAGGCCACGCAAGACAAATAGCCATTGACTTACTAGAGCGGTTCCGTATATAGTTGCTGCGAATTTGGGGATTTGCTGGGCGGTTCCTACGACGGAGCCAAGCCCTGAACCCAAAACAGGCGAAGTGGCTGTACCGCAATGAAGTAAAGGCAATGCGGTGCGGCTGCTTGGTTCTGTTTTGGGTTTTTTTATTTTGTGCGGGGTAATTTAAGACTAACAAAACCATATATAGGGGGAGCTAAAAACAAAAACGGCCAGTGAGCACCAACTCGCTAGCCGTCGAATTCGGAGGTCAACACTATGAAGACGCCCGAAGTGTGTTTATACCGCTGTAGAAGCCCACCAGCCAAGCGCAAACCGCAAGCGTTAGGCCGTCTTTGCCTTCGCTCTTGACCAGCGGGCTTGGACGGCCTTCCTTGCGGCCTCACTGCGCTCCTGTGGCGTCATATTGGCCGCTCTAGCGCGACCACCAACCAAACCACCTTTTCTGCCGAGAGCAACGGCATTGGGGTCTTTGTGTCTCTTTGCCATAACGTAAGTATACGTGAGCGGTTATGAAAATCAAGCATTATTCTCTTGACTTATACGTGAGCGCTTACGTACAGACTCTGCGGGTTACTCCAGCGATGGAAGCGGGGATTGCAGATCACGTTTGGTCTATTGAGGAGATGCTGTCACTTGCGGTCCAGAAAAAACAAGCTGCCTAATGTCTCGGTCGCATTCATCGGACCATTTTGTTAGCTCAGCTATCCTCCTGTCTGATACGCCTTCAAATCCCCTATCTGTGCAGAGAATGATTTCCAGCCCTTGGATTCCGTTCGGATTTATCCTTCCGCCTGTTAAGACAGTGTGGGCAGCTAGGTAGATGAGCTTCTTGATTGGAAGCTTCTGGTAGTATTTTTCAGAGAGAAAAGTGGCCGCGTTTGCCCGGTGCCCCATGACGCACTTATCCATGACCTGAGAGCATTCGCAGTGGATGAACGGCCCCGAAAGCCCCTGATTCCTTCGCGCCTTTATCTCGTAAAGCTTCGGCGTATCCTCAACTGTAACAACCACAGCTTCCGCCAAGTCATATCGAGTCTCGAACTCAAAGCGAGTCTCAAGCACGTTTTCGGCAATCCCTTGTAAGTGCGCATACGGCCACTGGAAATCATTGCCACTTAGGTTTGTGATGATTTCTTCGGCGAGCTGGCGAGATGGGTCTTTATCCCCGCTCCAACAGGCAACTATTTTTCGCCCATCTTGGCGTAGGATTTTGCTCTGTTGGGACGTAAGGTGTTTTTCTCCTGATGTGCCTACCAGATAGTCGCTTGCCAAAACAATTCCATCCGTACCTACTAAACCCACTTGAAGAGTCATCGGAACTTCCTCCGGGTCATAACAATACCCTCGGAACGAGGCTCTGGTGACATTTGAGTGATTAGGGTGTTTGGTGAGATAGTTCATTTTTCAAACTGACCCACTACCCCAAATCCGGCTGTGGGCCAGTTTCCGGGAACCGCGTTAATCGGGCGTTGCACGCAAACGGCTCGCGTTTTCTTGTAAGGTCCGCACGTCCAGTCTATAGTTGGCCACCTCGAGGTGTTGCGACTCTATGAGAGCCCTTTTGTCTTTCGTCCTCACCGGTTGTTGTCAGTAGCCGCGTCGGGAGAGTCATCGCACACCGTCGTTCCGCAACCGTTGAGGTCGCCAGCGGCACGCTTCGCCTCAAAGCTTTTCTACGGGAGCCGGCGGTGGGACGCCGAATGGCACGCAATTGCCGTTACGACAGGTTCAGTTAGGAGCACGGTTCGATTTCTAAGGGACGTGAAAGGAGAACGGTCATGACTGCTGATGAGAACGGGAGAAATGCAGTTGCCCAAGGCGGTGAGGTCCAAACAGACCGTCGAAATTTCATGAAGAGTGCCGCTGCGGCCGGGTTGCTTGGCGCTGCCGGAGCGGCATCGGCACTCGGCCAGTCGGCTCAAGCGGCGCAGCAGGCGGAGACGGCAGAGCCCAATCTGATTCCGCCCCCCGGGATGTCGCCTCGTGGTATTCCCGACCTCCGGTTTCCAATCTGCTACAAGGAGTCGGTGCCAGCCGCCGTCGGAGTGATGACGCACTACTTTGCCGCGTTGGGCCAGAGGGACTTAAAGGGCATGGCCGAGATGCTGCACTTTCCGTTCGGCACGTTTGAACGGACCGAACCGGTCGTGGTCCGCAGCCCGGACGAACTCATGGCCCACGCGCCAGCATCGATGAACATGACCGAACACCCGGAACGGTTCACGGATCATGACGGCTACCTGAAGCCCGGCTGCTACGACGTCCTGGACGGCATCGAGATATTCAACTCCGACCCGGTGGCCGTGAACCTATCGCTGAATTACAACCGCTACAGTCCCGACGGCTACAAGCTCCTGAGATGCCAAGGAATCTATTGCGTTACCAACAATGACGGGAAGTGGGCGATCCAGGCGATGTCTACGATCTTCACGCCCGCTAACATGCTTCAGGTTGTGTATAACGACAGCATCACGGCGGCAAAACGCTTACGTCAAGATCATTGCTTAGCCTATATGAACAATGATCAGCAGGCTGTATGGGGTCCCATCCGTCAACTGGGTCTGAACCTGGGTGTCGGTGCCGGTGGAGCGTCGTGGGAGGTTGCCGCACAGGGACACTATAAGGCGCTCGAAGGGCTTCGAGTCAAAGGCGTCAAAACGCGGCTATCCACGGAGACCTATACGCAGCAGATGCTCGACAACACTCATATCGACTTCGAAGCATATCGTGCCCTTTGGCCGCAACTCGGTCTAGGCAACTGGGGATGGGATCTTGCTGATGCGACGCCCGGGGGCCGCGTCATCCATGCCTCCATAGACAAGGTGCATGCATTCCAGGGCGCGAGCCGCTACACAACGTGCGGCGAGTACATCAACGACAGCGTGGAAATGGACGTTATCACCTACAAGAAGGGACGCTGGGGCGTGGCTGGCTTATTCGGTTATATGACAACCCACGATCGCGCGAACGATATCCGCGACTGATTTGTTGCAGGCTGAATTTTTCCCGAGATGAGATCTGTGTCGGTTGGCCCAAACGAGCGTACCAAAGATTTGCAGGCATACATCCAGTCTGACACTGCGGGTTTTAGAGAACGATTCAAGATGACAGCGCTCGGCTCTCATCTTAGGACACCGCCCTAAATCCAGAGCGAGTCGCTGCCACTACGGCCAAAGCTGTGTGCGTCGCAGCCACCGGGCGTATACTCCCGGCGACTGGAGGCGAGGATGAGACGCGTCGTCTTTTTTCTTGCACTGCTCTTTTTGCTGGCGGGAAGTACGTTCGCACAGGAGGTGCCTGCGCCCGCGCCGGAAATTCCTTATCGATCGGTTCCCGATTTTCTGAAGCTGCCGCCCGATCTCTATTTCGGAGAAGTGTCCGGCGTGGCGGTGAATTCGAAGGGACACGTCTTCGTCTTTTCGAGGGGGAATACGACGGGACCGGCATACGGAGCGAGCGCGGCGCAGCTTTTGGAGTTCGGCGTGGACGGCCGGTTCCTGCGCGAGATCGGGCACAATCTCTACGCGTGGTCGTACGCGCACACGGTGAAGGTCGATCCGCAGGACAATATATGGGCCACGGACAAAGGCTCGGACATGGTCATCAAATTCGATCCCGTGGGGCGCGTGGTGATGGTCTTCGGGCGAAAGCAGGAAGCGTCGGATGAAGGAACCGGGCCGCTGAAGCACGTCCCCCCGCCGCTGCCGCCCGTGGACGGGATGTTTCGCCAGGTGACCGACGTGGCGTGGGATCCGGCGGGGAACGCGTTCATCAGTGACGGCTACATCAATTCGCGAGTGGCGAAGGTCGATAAGGACGGCAACTGGCTGAAGTCGTGGGGCGAGCCGGGAGACCAGCCCGGACAATTCAACACGCCGCACAGCATCGCAGTCGATGCGCAAGGGAACGTCTACGTGGCAGACCGTGGCAACCGGCGGATACAGGTTTTCGACGGCGACGGCAAATTCCTGCGGCAGATCACCATTGACGTGCCGGTTCCGGCGAATGCGCGCCCGGCGATCGGCGCCAAGCCGACCGCGACGACAGGAACGATGGCGCCCGGCGCGCCTTGGGCGATCTGCATCACGCCGGGACCGAAGCAGGTGCTGTACAGCGCGGATGCGTACCCGGGACGAATCTACAAGCTCAGCCTCGACGGAAAAGTTTTAGGCGTGCTGGGTGAATCGGGAAAACAGCTCAAGCAGTTCGGGTGGATACACGAGATGGCGTGCCCGTCGGAAAATGAGCTCTACGTGGCGGAATTATTGAATTGGCGCGTGCAGAAGCTGATTCTGGAGCCAAAACACTAAAAGTCGTCTCGGTCTGTGGACATCCTCGGAATAGGCGAAGTCGAAGAGAGATTCTTCGACTGCGCGTCCCGACCCGAAGATCGAGAAGCACGATCTTCGGGAAAGAATAAGGCGTCGGGACGCTTCGCTCAGAATGACGGCGCCCTAGTTGGCATCCTGTGCCCCCATGGTCATGGCACGCGGGCGCTTACGACTGGAACCATCCATACGGCGTAGCCATGTGGATCGCGGATATTGGCGATCATCTGGTCGAAGTACGCCACGGCGGACTCGCGCGTGATCGGAGTCAGTTCGCCGATCGGCTCGGCGTACCCGTCGCGCCAGGCTTCGATGATGGCCGCAAATGTCTCGCGCGGCACGCGCAGCGTGTCGACGACGACGTAATCGACCTTGATCTCCTCGAGGTTCATCGCAGCAAGAATCCCGTAGGTATTGCGGCCCATGAACAGGTCTGTCCCCGTTGCCGATCCCATGCTCGCTGGGACCTGATGCCAGAAATCCCGCGGGTCGAGTGCGCTGCGCTGGAAGTGCAACATGCCGTAGTCTTCCGGAATAAGGTGCAGGTAGCCTCCGCGGCGCGTGACTCGCGCAAGCTCGGCGATCACGCGGTCTGCGTGCGGAATGGAATGCAGGACGTGGCGGCATACGGTGAGATCGAAACTGCGATCGGCGGCGCGCAGCTCGAAGATGCTCTGGTGCTCGAACGTCAGCCGGGGCGCGAGCCCGGCGTAGCGCGCGCGAGCGAGGTCCAGATGATGGTCGACGATATCGACGCCGAGCACGCTGGCTTTTGGGAAGAGTTCGGCCAGCCGTGAGGCTCCTTCACCGGTGCCGCAGCCGGCGTCGAGTATGCGGGCCTCCGCCGGTAACGGATAACGGCAGACGAGCGAGACTTCCTGCGGCCAAATGGCGCGCGCCTGGGCATCCAGGTTTCGCACCATCGACTCGTCGGCCATCTGCTTGGCCTGCGGGTTGAGATCGGTCAAGGCGTGCTCCTGCGTCTGCGAGAAGCGGCGACAGCTTTATGGTACGACAGGCTTCGCTAAGTTCAAGGGACCTGTGGTTTCACTACTGCACGGTGAAGCGCACCGGCTGGATGAGGATCGAGTTGCCCGATTGAATGGACACCTTGTAATCGCCCGGCTTCACGGCCGGCACTTTGAGCACAATCTTGTCCGCCGCCTGAGTGACGACGGTGGCCTTGTGATCGTCCTTATCGTCGGAGAGGAACACGGCGGAAACGTGTGACTTATCGAGATTCTCTCCAGTCGCTGTGATCTCGTCACTGACTTTGCCGGTGGCAGGATCGACGGACGTGACGCGCGGCGAAGAATCCTGCGCGACGAGAAAGCCAGCGGGAATCGCGAGCAACACGGCTGCGGCCAGAAGCGCGAATCGCGCGCGCGTGAATTTGAGACGACCTGAAGAATGGCTTGGAGCTGGAATCTTCGCCATGGAGCACCTCCCCAAAAAGCGCCGGATTTTGGCCTCGCCTTTCCGCGAAACATAGTCCCGGAAGTTGCTGTTGTCAAACGATATCGGAGTGGCACGGGCGGGTCGCGATGTATACCGGATTGGGCACAGCCGGGGGACGTGCGCGAATCGCGCGAGGCGGCTCCTGCTAGGCTTGTGACCAAGGCAGGGAATCTGCAACGAAACGGGGAGCAGGCATGAAAATCGGTGGGGCGTGGATTTGTCTGGCGATGTTGCTGAGAGCGGCGGTGTGCGTGCCGACGGCCTCGGCTCAGGCGCAGCAGCCTTCGGCTGCGGGCGCTCAGACACAAGCTACGGCACCGGGACAAACGACCTCGAATCCATCCGCACAGCCGGGCAGTCAGTCGAGCCCACTCTACCGCGTGACGGTCGTCGAGCGATCGACGAAGGCGATCAACTACAGCCATGCGAAAGGCTCGACGCCGGTCGATTTCAAGGGCACGGTGCTGATGCCGTTCGCCAAGGGCGAGGCGCGCGTGGAAGTAAAGAGGGGCGCGGTCAGCGTCTCCGCGAAATTTGAAAAGCTTTTGCCCGCGACGCAATACGGCTCTCAATTCCTGACGTACGTGCTATGGGCAGTGACGCCGGAAGGGCGCGCGTCGAATCTGGGCGAGCTTGAACTCGAAGGGCAGAAAGCCAAGGTGGACGGCGCGGCGGCGTTTCAGGCGTTTGCCTTGATCGTGACTGCCGAGCCATATTTCGCGGTGGCGCAGCCGAGCGACGTGGTTGTGATGGAGAACGAGGTCCGACCGGACACCGTAGGAAGCGTGGAAGCGGTTGATGCGAAATTCGATCTGCTGCAGCACGGCGACTATTCGACGATAACCACAAGCTCGGACGCTCCGCGGCTCGACCCGCGCATTCCGCTGAGCCTCTATGAGGCGCGCAACGCAGTGAAGATCGCGCAAGCGGCGGGCGCTGAAAAGTACGCGCTGGCGAGCTTTCAGAACGCGCAACAACTTCTTCAGCAGGCTGAGGATTCGCAGAAACACGGCACCGGGCGCAAGAGCGTCGATATGACGGCGCGCGAAGCCGTGCAGACCGCCGAAGACGCTCACGCAATCACGATGAAGCGGCTCGACGAAGAGCGCCAGGAAACCGAGCGAAAGGCCGCCGAGGCGCGCGAGGAACTCGCGAAGCAGCAAGCCGAGGAAGCGGAAAAAGCGAAACTCGAGGCGCAGCTCGCCGAGGAAAAGGCCGCGCGCGAAAAGGCGGAAGCCGAAGCGGCGAAAGCCGCGGCTCTCGCACAGCAGCAGGAAGCGGAAAAAGCGACGCAACTTGCGGCTCAGCAAAAGGCCGAGGCCGAGGCAGCCGCCGCGCAGGCTGCACAACTCGCCGCGCAGCAGAAGGCCGCTGCTGATGCGGAAGCCGAAAAAGCGAAGCAGGCCGCCGCGCAGGCGGAATCGGAGAAGGCCGAGCTACGCAAGCAGCTATTAGCGCAGTTGAGCAGCATCCTTCAGACGCACGACACCGTCCGCGGGCTGATCGTGAATATGTCGGACGTGCTTTTCGACACCGGAAGCTACACTCTGAAACCTGCGGCGCGCGAAAAGCTCGCGAAGATTTCGGGCATCCTGCTTGCGTATCCGGGCCTGAGGATTCAGATCGAAGGGCACACCGACAGCGTGGGCAGCGACGATTTCAATCAGCGCCTTTCCGAACAGCGCGCGGGCATGGTGCGTGATTACCTGATCGACCAACTCGTTCCGGCCAGCTCGGTCACCGCGCGCGGATTTGGCAAGACGAAGCCGGTCGCCTCGAACGACACGCCGGAGGGACGCCAGCAGAATCGGCGCGTCGAGCTGGTGGTGAACGGCGACGCAATCGGCGAGAGCGTGGACGATCCGGCTTCACCCACGCAAGCACCCACGCAGTAGCAGCGCACACTTGCCTCTATCGGGAAAAACCAAGGGAAAAAACTCCGGCAGGATGCCGGCGCTACAAACCTTCTCGGAGTAACTCACCAATTGCGCGGTTAGTGCGTCATGCCGTAAACGATGTAATTGACGCCGATGCGGTAGGCGACCGAAGCCTCATGTTCGGGATACTCGGGGCTGTCGGCCCACTCCCAGGCGTCGCCGACATCCGAATTGTGGCAGATCGCGACCATGATGCGGCCCTTGTCGTCGCGAATGGCGCGCCATTTTGGAGTGGCGCTGTCGGGAGTGTAAGGCCAGCGGCGTCCCCAAATGTAACGCGTGCCGGGAATCTGGATGCGATCGTCCAGGTCGTACACGACGTGAAATATTTCGTCCGGGTTTGCGAGTTCCTCGATCTGGCGATCGGGGAAGATCATGTGCATGCCGTCCAATAGGACCTGCCACTCGTAATCGCCGTGGGAGTCATCCGCCATCAGAAAGCCGCCGCGCAGCAGGTACTCGCGCAGGCGCGCGGCCTGTTTTTCCGAGAGCCGCCAGCCGCCTGCGTCTTCAATGTAAATCCAGGGCCAGTTGTAGAGATCGTCGCTATTGGCATCGACGACCTGTTCGGTGGACCGGCTTTGCACGCGCGTGAGCCGGCGAACCCCCATGATGAACTGGCGGTCCGCCTTCGGGTAGTCCGCCGCCCATCTCAGGAAGCCAAAGCGCCCGTATTGGTAGCCGAGGTCGTAGCGGAAGCGCGCGAAGGTCCACTCGGCTTTTTCGCGAGGGTCGGCGGGAGCAAACCTTTGGCCGTCCATATCGATGATGCCCTGCTGCGGCACTTGGGCAGCCAAGAACAGGAACACCGCGAGCAGGATGAAAACACGAAGTTTCATCTTCCGCGCTCGTCACTCAGTAAAGGCATGCAAATAAGACCCGTCGTCCAGGGTAACGGTTGCACGAGCTTTCATCTACAGTCCTTATTCTTTTGCCGGGACGGAAATTCGACCGGCGCGCTCATCTTCCGGTGGAAATATTTCCCAAGGCGATGTATAGAATAGGTGCTTTTGGAGCGCGTCCGCCAGAATCCCCGGGCCCGCCGCCAGCGTAGGGAAGAGAACCCGAAGGAGAAAGTGGTGATTGTAGGTGTACCGAAAGAGAGTTTTCCGGGAGAGCGCCGGGTTGCGCTGATTCCCGCCGTGATTCCCAACCTCGCGAAAGCGGGGATGGAAGTCGCGATCGAAAAAGGAGCGGGCGTCGAGGCCGGTTATCCGGACGCCGCGTATGCGGAAAAGGGCGGGAAGATTCTGCCGGATCGCGCATCGGTGTTCGGCAAGGCCGACGTGATCACGCAGGTGCTTTGCTACGGCTCGAATGACAGAACCGGCAAAGCCGACCTGCCGCTGATGCGGCGCGATCAAGTCGTCATCGGATTTCTGCGGCCGTTTGGATCGCGCGAGATCGTACAGGAAATTGCCAGTGCGGGCGTGACCTCTTTTTCGGTCGAGCTGATGCCTCGGACGACGCGCGCGCAGAGCATGGACGCGCTTTCTTCGATGGCGACCGCATGCGGCTACAAGGCCGTGCTCATCGCGGCGGATACCTTGCCTCGATTTTTCCCGATGCTCACAACGGCGGCGGGCACGATTACGCCTTCGCGAGTGCTGATCGTCGGCGTGGGCGTGGCCGGCCTGCAGGCGATCGCGACCGCGCGGCGCCTGGGCGCCGTGGTCTCGGCGTACGATGTGAGGCCGGCGGTGAAGGAGCAGGTGCAAAGCCTCGGCGCGCGCTTCGTCGAGCTGCCGATCGAAGCCAAAGACGCGCAGGACGCGCGAGGCTATGCGACCGCGCAGGGCGAGGCGTTCTACGCGAAGCAGCGCGAATTAATGAAGAAGGTTGTGGCGGAGAACGACGTGGTGATCACGACGGCCGTGGTGCCCGGAAAGAAAGCGCCGGTGCTGGTGACCGCGGAAATGGTGCGCGCCATGGCGCCCGGGTCGGTGATCGTGGACCTGGCGTCGGAGCGCGGCGGGAACTGCGAGCTGACGCGCTCGGGCGAGACGATCGTGGATAGCGGCGTCACGATCATCGGCCGGATCAACCTCGCGAGCACCGTGCCGTATCACGCGAGTTCGCTCTACGCCCGCAACGTCACGGCTTTCTTGCTGCACCTAGTGAAGGACGGGAAGCTCAATCTGAATCTCGAGGACGAAATCGTCCGCGAGACGCTGTTGACGCGGGGCGGGGAAGTGGTGAACGCGCGCGCGCGGGAAGTTTATGCAATGCCGGCCCTAACAGCGCAGGGCGGGGCGTAGGGGGAAGCGACATGTCAGGCGACGTTTTATTGAATAGCCTGTTCGTATTCATGCTGGCTGGATTCCTGGGATTCCAGGTTATCAAGCGTGTCTCGCCGCTGCTGCACACGCCGCTGATGTCGCTCACAAACGCTCTCGATGCTATCGCCGTGGTCGGCGCCATTGCGCTCGCGGGTGCTCACGAAACGAAGTTCGCAACGATTCTCGGCACTGTCGCAGTGGTGGCCGCTTTCAGCAACGTCGTCAGCGGATTTTTGATCACGGATCGAATGCTCAAGATGTTCAAATCCAGCCGGCCGCAAGAGTAACGACCCATGACACTGCCCACATTCCATTGGATCGAACTCGTATATCTGGCGGCGACGGCGCTGTTTATATTGTCGCTGATGTGGATGAGCGCGCCGACGACCGCGCGGCGCGGCGTGTGGGCCGGCGAACTCGGCATGGCGGCGGCCATCATCGGGACGCTGTTCGAGCACGGCATCGTCGATTATCGGTGGATCGCCATCGCACTCGTGCTGGGCGCCATTATTGGTGTACCGCTCGGCATGGTCCAGATGACCGCCGTGCCCCAGCGGACCGCGCTCAGCCACGCATTCGGCGCCTGTTGCGTCACGCTCGTGGGGACGGCGGAATTTTATCTGCGCACACCGCACATTGCCAAATTCATGATGGCCGTTCTGTCCATGGAGGTGATCCTCGGCGGGCTGACTCTTACCGGCAGCCTGATGGCTGCGGGAAAGTTACAGGAAGTTAAGTTTATCCCCCAGCGCCCTGTCACGTACAAAGGACAGAACGTGGTCAACCTCGGGATGCTGGTGGTTGCGATCGCGATTGCGGTCGCGCTGGTTCTCAATCCAGGGCATACGCATCTCTTTCCTGCGATGGTGGGGATCTCACTTTTGTTCGGCGTGATGTTGATTGTCCCCATCGGCGGCGCGGACATGCCCACGGTGATCTCGTTGCTGAACTCCTACGCGGGACTTTCGGCGGCGGCGATGGGATTCGTCCTCAATAGCAAGTTGCTGATCGTTGCCGGAGCGCTCGACGGATCATCCGGGTTCATTCTGTCGGTGATTATGTCGAAGGCGATGAATCGCTCGTTCACCAACGTCCTTTTTGGTGCGTTCGGGCAGGTGCAGGCGGTTGCGGCAGGCGCGGCGGAAGCCAAGAACGTGAGAAGCGCCTCAGCCGAGGAAGCTGCGGCAATTTTGGCGGCGGCCAGTAAAGTGGTGATCGTCCCGGGTTACGGCATGGCCGTGGCCCAGGCCCAGCACAAGGTTCGTGAGCTCTACGACGCGCTCACCAAGAGGGGCGTGGACGTGAAGTTCGGCATCCATCCCGTGGCCGGGCGCATGCCGGGCCACATGAACGTTCTGCTGGCTGAGGCGGATATTCCCTACGACCGCTTGCTCGAGATGGACGATATCAATTCGGATCTTCCCCAAACCGATGTCGCTCTGGTGATTGGCGCTAACGACGTGACGAACCCGGCCGCCCGGTCGGACACCAGCAGTCCGATCTACGGTATGCCGATCTTGGATGTCGACAAGGCCCGGACGGTCATGGTGATCAAGCGCAGCATGAATCCCGGCTTCGCCGGCATCGACAATCCGCTCTACTACCTCGACCACACATTGATGCTCTTCGGGGACGCAAAGGGATTCGTCGGCGATATCGTCCGCGAACTCTCCGGCGGCTCATCGCACTAGCCGCTCGTGGAGAAGTCCTCTTTGCTCGAGATATGCAAATCCCCGCTCTTCTAACCGGTAGCAACGTGCCAAAAGTCGTTTATTAGACGGTCCTTAGGGTCATTTTGGGCAGCCGCGCTCGGTCCAACAAGCTTCTAATAGAGACGATTTGCTTCGCAGCAGAAGCACAGCCAAAAAGGCTTTAAATGGAGTGTGTCGTTCTAGCACATAGGGAGTGACGTTTTTGGCACGTCTGCCCTACTTCTCCGCATTTCTCGCTAAAGTCCACGATAGCTTAGTTCAACGCAGTCTGCTTGTAATGCCGAGCAGAGGCAGACATCAGTAGTTTTCGCACGCTATTACGAGCACGAAATAGAACTTCACTTAGGGGGGCGCATGCCGGCATTGAACGAGATCGAACAGAAGACGATCCAGCGCAGCCCGAGCGTCGTTTCACGGGTTGTGGCAGGCGAGGCGATCGTGGTGCCCATTCGCCGCGGGGCCGCGGACATGGATGCCATCTACACATTCAACGAAACCGGCTCGCTGCTCTGGGCGCAGATCGAAAACGGCCTGACCGCTGCCCAGCTCGCCGCGCACCTTGAGTCGGAGTACGAAATCTCCGCCGAAGACGCGATGGCGGACACGGAGAAGTTTCTCGCGGAACTCGCGGAAGCGGGTCTGATCGAGCTGAGGTAGTCCACACCAGGAAAGCGGATTCACGGCCGGGGGGCGACCGGGGCTTGGGATGAACGACGGAACATACACGGCGTTTAGCCGCGCAATACACGAGCGTCATTTCGGCCGTCGCGCACCCGTGGAAGTGTCCATCGAGGTGACGCGGCGATGCCCGCTCGAATGCCTCCACTGCTACAACAACCTGCCAATGAACGATGCCGGCGCTCGGGCGCAGGAGCTGACGCTCGAGGAGCATTGCCGGCTGCTGGATGACCTGGTTGCCGCGGGCACGCTCTGGATTCTCTATACGGGCGGCGAAATCTTCGGCCGCAGGGATTTTCTGGACATCTACACCGAGGCCAAGAAGCGCGGCTTCCTCATCACGCTGTTCACCAACGGCACTCTGATCACGCCGAGGATCGCCGACCATCTGGCCGAGTGGCGCCCATTTGCCATCGAGATCACGCTGTACGGCGCCACGCGCGAAACCTACGAGGCGCTCACACGGATTCCCGGCTCCTACGACCGCTGCATGCGCGGAATTCGCCTGCTCGTCGAACGCGGCCTCCCCCTGAAACTCAAGACGGTGCCGACCAAGATCAATCAGCACGAAGTGTACGAAATGAAACGCATGGCCGAGGAAGAATTCGGCGTCGAGTTCAAATTTGACTCGCTCATCAATCCGCGCATCGACTGCTCGCAAAGCCCGGTCTCCGTGCGGATGTCGCCCGAGGAAGTCGTCGCGCTCGACTATTTCGATCCGCAGCGGGCGCAGGAGTACGGGCGGCTGATCGAACATGAAACGCGCGCGAGCATTGTGGCCACGCCGGACGACAATCACCGCTATTTTTGCGGCGGAGGAATGAGCGGGTGCGCCATCGATCCCAACGGGCAGATGAGCATCTGCGTGATCTCACACCAGCAGGACTACAACATCCGCACCAAGGGATTTCAGGAGGGCTGGGATGGCCGGCTCCAGGAAATCCGCAACCAGCCGCGCACGCGCCCCACGATCTGCGATCGCTGCCAGATTCGCTCGGTTTGCGGGATGTGCCCGGCGAATGGCGAACTCGAGAACGGCGATCCCGAGTCGCCCGTGGATTTTCTCTGCCAGGTGGCGCACCTGCGGGCCTATGCGCTGGGTTACAGCGTGCCGGAGCACGGCGATTGCCGGTGCTGCCACGGCGGCGATCTAGAGCAGGAGCTTCTCGCGTCCGGGAAGCGCATCCAGAACCAGAAATCGGACCCAAGCCTCTGGACGGGCGGCAAGACTCCGCCTACCGCGTTGAACATTTTGCAACCATCCGGTGGCTGCCGGAGCGGAGGCTGCGGCTCGTGCGCCTCGGCGCAGGGATAACAAGAATTAATCTGCGATGAGCGACGAGAAGCAATCCGAGAACAAGGGACGGAAGTCTTACGAGACTCCCAAGATCGTCCGGGTAAGTCTGCGGCCGGACGAAGCCGTGCTCGGCCACTGCAAAATTCCCGGCGCGGCCGGGCCGGCCAGCAGTTCGTGCGGGTCGCTCTTTTGCAGAACGCTCGGCTCCTGACCAAGGCGGAACAACTGAATGCAGCGTCTTCAAACAAACGTCACGCAAACAGCGGCGGTCGTTCCATGCAAGACCGGTGGGCAGCGGCAGATTGCATTTTGCGTCGGCGGGACGAACTTCGATCTGTTCAGTGACGGAGACGTTGAGATGGCGCTCGACCCGGGCTTGTTGGATTTCGCCGTCAAGCCAGGCTCGACCGGCGTCAAGATTCAAGTCGATTGGACGGAAGACCTTGAAATGCCGAAGCGCGTCCCGGTGTTTCATTCCGGCGGATTGTGGTCGATCTTCGAGGAATCTCTCGGCTACCGCTTTTATTTCTTGGCACCTCATCTCGGCTCAGCCCCGTACAAGGCGGCGTGGTTCAATCCGGAATTCAGTTGCGGGCACCTGGTTTTATTCCGCCCGTACTTCGACGCGAGCCGCCCGATCTATCCGCTGGAATATCCGCTCGACGAACTTCTCATGATTCATCGCCTCGCTTGCGGCGAAGGCGTGGAAGTGCACGCGGTCGGAATCGTCGACGAAGCGCGGCGGGGACATCTTTTTCTCGGTCATTCCGGCGCGGGGAAGAGCACGACCGCGCGGCTCTGGCAGTCGCGGGCAAACGCACAGATATTGAGCGACGACCGGATTATTCTTCGCGCCCGAGACGGGCGGATCTGGATGCACGGCACGCCATGGCACGGCGACGCCGGAATCGCGTCTCCGGAATCAGCGCCGCTTGCACGTGTCTATTTGCTCGAGCACGGCAGCAAATCGGAACTCTTTCCACTCTCGCGCGGGCGAGCGGCGGCCGAACTCTTTGCGCGCAGCTTCGTGCCGCATCACTCTCAGAAAGGCGTGCAATTCACGCTGCGGTTTCTCGACCGCGTCGCGCAAGAGATTCCGTGTTTTGTCTTCCGGTTCGTCCCGGACCAAACCGCCGTGGAGGCGATCTGCCGTGCGGAAATTTAAGATGCACGACAGCCGGCATGTGCGGCGTTTCGCCATCGTTTGCGAAGCGGCTCTGGAGCGCGGCCTGCGCGTGCGCTTCCGCGCGCATGGCCGCAGCATGCAGCCGAACCTGCTCGATGGCGATACCGTGATCGTTGCGCCGGTGTCGGAAGGCAAGCTGCGGCGCGGCGACATCGCGCTGACGCGCGATTTCGAAGGCCTTCTACTCCATCGAGTCGTGGGCTGGGACCCGGTGACCAAGTCCGTCGTGACGCGCGGCGATTCGGGCCAGCAGAACGACCCGCCGGCCAAGACCGTGCTCGGGAAGGTCGTCGCGATCGAGCGCAACGGAACGCATATCTCGCTCGAGACGCTGGGGACGAGGCTCATCCATTCCCTGCGCCGGAATGCGCATCGCGTGCTTCGCGCCGGAGCGTGCCGAGTGCGCCGCTTTCACTCCGCGCTCGTGCCGGCCGCGTTCGTTCTTTTCGCGCTGCTCGTGCATGCGGCCCCTGCAGCGGCGCAAGCTCTTACCATTACGGATACTGCTGCGCCCACCATACTGGCGGCGGGCGGAACGATCACCTATACGCAGGTCCTTTCGAATACAAGCGGCGTTGCGGTCACGCACCCGCTCACGGTCACTCAGAACCTTCCGGCCAACACGACCTTCGTTTCCGCGGCCAAGACCGCCGGCAGCAACAACTGGACCTGCGCCAATACTGCCGGAGTAATCACCTGCACCGATACGAGCGGAGGTACGTACGCCAGCGGCGACACAACTACGTTCACGATTGTCGTCACGATAAATGCAGGAACGGCGGCCGGCACCATAATCACGGACACGGTCAAAGCCAAGGGAAACAACACGGCTACTGCCACTGCGACCGCGACAGTGACCGTAGGGGCGACGCCTGATCTTTCCGTCACGGAGACGGCGTTGCCAAATCCCGTCGCGACCGGCGCAAACATCACGTACACGGAAACGGTTACGAACAATAGCGCAACTGTTGCTGCCGCGGGCGCGACGCTGACTCAGAACACGGCACCCAATACTCTCTTTGTGTCGGTCACCCCTCCAGCGGGCTGGACGTGCGGCACCGTCCCCGCAGTCGGTGGAACCGGCACAATCACATGCACGGCGACCGGCAATTTCGCCGCAGCCACAAACGTCAACTTCACCGTTGTCGTAGAGGTGCGGCCCGAAGCGACGGGCGGTTCCACGATCACGAATTCTGTGACGGTCAGCGAGACGGGCACCGACCCGAATCCCGCAAACAACACGGCCACAATCTCCGTGCAGGTCAGCGGCGCTGATTTGTCGATGACGCAGGTTGCGTCCGTCTCGGCCGTGGCGCCGGGTGCAACGATCACTTACACGGAGACAATGACGAACAACGGGCCAAACGCGGCTGTCGGGGCCGTGCTGTATCAGCAGACGCCGCCGAACACGACCTTCTCCTCGGTGACTCCTCCCGCAGGGTGGACTTGCGGGACCGCGCCGGCCGTTGGCGGGACCGGTCAAGTGATCTGCACGGATGGTGCCAACCTAAATAGCGGCACAACGACGCCGAATTTCACATTCGTGGTGACGGTGAACGGAGCCACAGCGGCAGGCACCACGATTGTTAACTCGGCTGACGTGACTTCGCAAACGACCGATCCTGTTCCTTCGAACAATGCGACGACCACTTCGGTGCTCGTGGAAATTACGGGCGATTCCGATCTCGCCGTCGCCATGACTGCGTCGCCCACGCCAGTTTTTGTCTCCTCGCCGATTACCTACACGATTCAGGTCACAAATCTAGGATTGGCGGCGGGTACGGCGGTGACGTTGACGGATACGCTCCCGACTACGCTCACGGGCGCTTCCGCGTCCACGACGCAAGGGAGCTGCGGCGCGCCGTCGGGCGGAGTCATTACGTGTAACCTCGGCACAGTCGCGTATCCACTCGCTACTCCGATCACGATTACGGTTACGGGGACTACGTCCGGCACAGCTAACACGATGACGAACGTGGCGAAGGTATCGACTACCGGAAGCGATCCCGTCGCGGGAAATAACTCGGTGACTGTTTTGACCGTGGTGCAGCCGCTGGTTTGTGCGACTCCGGGCAAAGATGGTGCGGGCGGAACGATCACGGGGATAGTCAATGCCTACTATCCGCCAGCAAATACGGGTACTGTCCCGGCAGGCTCGACGTCAATCGTGCTCAGTGCTGCCGCAGCCGGCGGGGCGCAGACAGCCATCGCTGCCGGTGATCTCCTGCTGGTCATTCAGACGCAGGGCGCCCAGATCAATTCGACGAACACGAGTTCTTATGGAAGTGGTGTTCCCGGCGATCCGGCAGGTTCGACCAATCTGGGCAGCTCTGGTGAATTCGAATTCGTCACGGCAACCAGCGCAGTTCCAGTAACCGGCGGGACGCTGAACTTCACGGGCACAGGCGCGGGCGGGGGACTGCTGAATACATATACGAGCGCCGTTGCAACCGCGACTCGGGGCATTCAGACTTTTCAAGTCATCCGCGTTCCGCAGTACACGTCTGCAGCACTGAGCTCCGGACTTACTGCACTGGCATGGAACGGAGCGACCGGAGGAGTCCTGGCGCTGGACATCGCTTCCCAGCTCACTCTGGGCGGCACTGTGGCCACCGACGGACTCGGACTCCGCGGCGGCGGAGGTATCGACCTAAGGGGGGCAACCACTGGCGCCAACACCGATACTGTGACGGCTTCACCTGCAGCCTTGCCCACGCTGCCCCCGCCTGCCAACAGTGGCGCGAATGCTTCGAAGGGTGAGGGTATTGCGGGGACACCGCACTGGATTGCACCGCCGCTCAGCACGATCACGCACGCTACAACCGCGACAAGCACAAACCAGACGTATCTCGAGGGGTTTCCAAACGGGAGCTTTGCTCGCGGCGCGCCCGGCAACGCCGGCGGCGGCGCTACCGATGCGGATCCGCCTGCGAACGACCAGAACGACGGCGGCGGTGGTGGCGCCAACGGCGGCACGGGCGGCACGGGCGGGTTCGCTTGGAGTAGCGCGGGTATTTCCGGAGGTTTTGGCGGCGCGCCATTTCCTGCATCGACGAGTGCGATGGTCATGGGCGGCGGAGGAGGGGCGGGTACCAGCAACGACGGCGCGTACTGGGATCCCAGCACGGATACTGGTAACGCCGATTGCGGCGCGAACTGTACTGGCATCTATAGCAGCGGAGCCGCCGGCGGCGGCATTGTGATCGTTCATACTGGCTCGGTCGTTGGCTCGGGCACGATCACTGCAAATGGCCTGACTGCTCTCGATCAGGAGAACGATGGCACTGGTGGTGGCGGAGCGGGCGGCACGATCCTCGTGTTTGCAAACAGCGGAGGGCTCGGAGGTCTCACGGCCAATGCCGTCGGGGGAAACGGGGGGAACACCTGGCCGGAGCAGACGCCCGGCACGACGTTTCCCGGCAATCGCCACGGTCCTGGCGGCGGAGGCGGCGGAGGCGTGATTCTTACGTCAGCGGCTCCGACAGGCGCGAACGTCAGTGGCGGGAATCCAGGCTGGTCGACGCTTGCAGATGACGCCTATGGAGCCACGGCCGGACAGCCGGGCTTGTTTTCGTCCGGGCTGACCATCACGCAGACACCGGGAACCCAATCGGGCGCTTACTGCGCCGGCGCGGACTTAGCCGTCACAAATGCCGGCGTTCCGAATCCCGTGGTCCCGGGCGGCACGATGACGTACACGCAGACCGTGACGGACAATGGTCCGTTCGACGCCCAAAACGCTGTTTTCACGGAAGCTGTTCCCGCAAACACGACGTTCCAAGGACTGGCTGTTTCGGGATCGGGCGCGGCTGGTTGGAACTGCACGACGCCTGCCTTCAATGGAACCGGGAACATCACCTGCACGGACGCGGACGTTGCCGTCGGCGCGCCGGGAATTACGACGTTCACGGTCAGCGTGAAAGTAAATGCCGCGACCGCGAGCGGCACGCAGATTACCGATACCGACTCGGTGACATCCGGCACGAACGATCCGAATCTTGCGAACAACCAAGCCACCGTGGTGACCATCGTCGGCGCCGCGAATACCGCCAACCTTGTCATCACGAATGTGGGCGCGCCCAACCCGGTAATTGCGGGCAACAACATCACCTATACGGTTGTGGTCACGAACAACGGCCCGAGCGCGGCCAGCACGGTGGCATTCACCGAATCGGTTCCGACCAACACATCGTTCGTTTCGGTGGCGGTGACCTCGGGTACAGGCGGCTGGACGTGCTCCGGCACGTCGATTTCGTGCACGATTCCCACGTTTGGCGTCGGGGCGTCCACGACCTTCACCGTGGTGGTAAAGGTCGCTGCGGGCACCGCAGCCGGCACGGTGATCACGGATACGGCGAATGTTTCTTCGACGACGACCAATCCGAACCCCTCGAACACTGTGGCGATCGCGACCGTGATCGTGGCAACCGCCGGTCAAGCCGATCTCGCCGTCACGAAGGTCGGCACTCCGAATCCGGTGCTCGCCGGCAACAAGATGACGTACACGGTGACCGTGACGAACAACGGACCGGCCGCTGCTTCCACCGTCACGCTGACGGACACACTTCCTGTCGACACCACTCTGACATCCACAACGCCGGCTTCTGGCTGGACATGCAATCCGCCATCCGGAGGGACGTTCACCTGCACGGATCCGTCAGTGGCCGCGAACACCACGGGGACGTTCACATTTGTGATGACCGTGATGGCCGGAACTGCGCCGGGCACGGTGATTACGAATTCTGTGGCGGTGGCGTCGTCCGTCACAACCGATCCGTACAGCGCGAATAACACGGCATCAACCAGCTCGACCGTTGCTTCGCCTACGCAGGCCGATGTCGCCATCGTCAAAACCGCGTCGCCCGAGCCGGTGAATCAGGGCACGAACCTGACCTACACGCTCCAGGTGACGAACAACGGCCCGGCCGTCGCGCAGAATGTCGTCGTCACCGACCCGCTGCCGAGCCAGGTCACATATTCGTCGGCCTCGACGACGCAGGGAAGCTGCTCGCAGGCGTCGGGCACCGTGACGTGCAACCTGGGTTCGGTGAGCGTCGGCGGTCTGGTCCTGATCACAATCAACGTGACGGCCTCTACGTTCAGTTCGGCCACGCTCGCTTCGAATACGGCAACCGTGACCGCCAGCACGAGCGATCCGAACCTCACGAACAACACCTCGACCGTCATCTCGACGATTCAATCGCCGACCGCGGTGCAGATCGCGTCCTTCCAGGCGCTAGCGCAGCCGGGCGGCGGAGTGCTCGTCGAGTGGCAGACTCGCGAGGAGACGCGCAATCTCGGCTTCCACGTCTATCGAGAAGATGCGCAGGGCCGCCATCGGCTCGACCCCTCTCTCATCGCCGGATCGGCGCTGTTCTTGCGAGGCGGACAGCCGCAGCACCGCGCGAAGGGCTATCAGTGGGTGGATCCCGATGGCACGCCGCAAGGGTCGTACTTTCTTGAGGACGTGGATCTCAACGGCACGCGAACGCTGCATGGCCCGATCTACGTGCTTTCCAATGCGGATTCCGTCGCGGCCAGCGCAGCTCCTGTTTCGCAGGCGCGGTTGCTGACGGATTTGAATCAGACCATCGCGCTCGCGCCTGCGCAAGTCAGCCACCCCCTCGCGACGCCCGCGCCGTTGATTCCGGAAGTCGCGCCCGGTGTGACGCCGGTTTCGCTGAACGAAGTTCCGGCCGTCAAAATCTCGGTGACGACGGAAGGGTGGTATCAGGTCTCTCGCGCTCAGCTCGTCGCCGCGGGACTCGAACCCGGCGCGGACGCGCGCACCTTGCAGCTCTACGCCGAGGGCGTCGAGCAACCGCTTCTGATTCTCGGGCGTCAATCCGGCCCGCTCGGCCCCAATGACAGCATCGAATTCTACGGCACCGGCATTGACACGCCTTTTTCCGGCACGCGCGTCTACTGGCTCGTGCGCGGCTCGCGTCCGGGCAAGCGGATTTCGGTCACGCCTGCAAGCGCCAGCGGATCACCCAGCGCTTCGAGTTTCCCGTTCACGGTGCTGTTCGAGCAGCGAACCACGTATTTTGCGGCGCTGCTTAATGGCGAAAACAACGACAACTTCTTTGGAGCGATCGTCACCTCCGATCCGGTCGATCAGGACTTCACCGTCGCGAACATCGACGCGAACTCCAGCCTGCCCGTCACGCTGGACGTGACGCTACAGGGCGTGACCGATCAGCAGGCGCACAGCGTCTCGGTGCTCTTCAACGGCGCGCCGATCGGCGAGATCGACTTCTCGAATCAGGCGAACGTAACGAATACATTTGCCGTCAACAGCACCCTCCTGCAGAGTGGCACGAACACGGTCACGCTGGCCGCGCTCGATGGCGACAACGACGTCAGCCTCGTTCAGTCCATCGAGCTTCACTACGCGCACACCTACACTGCCGATTCGAACTGGCTGCGCGCCACGGCTTCGACCGGCGACACCGTTCACATCGGCGGGTTCACGAACTCGCAGATTCACGTGGCGGACATCACCGACCCGCTTGCGGTCACGCAGCTTGCCGGGACGGTCGCGTCTGATGGATCGAGCTTTGGCGTCACGGTCGCGATCCGCGGCGGCGGAAGCGGCGCTCTGCACATGCTACTCGCGTTTTCAGGCGACCAGATTTCCGCGCCCGCGGGCCTTGCATTCCACCAACCGAATTCCATCGACCGGTCGCAGTTTGGCACCGACATTATCGTCATCACGCACCCGGACTTCGAATCGAGCGTCGCGCCGCTGGTGAAGCTCCACGAATCGCAAGGAAGTTCCGTTGCGGTCGTGACCACGGACCAGATCTTTGACGCATTCAATTTCGGCGAGCGCAGCCCGTTTGCGATCCGCGATTACCTCCAATTTGCATCAACGAGATGGCGCGTGCGCCCGCAAGCGGTTCTGTTGGTGGGCGGCGCGTCGTTTGATCCGCGCAACTATCTTGGCTTCGGTTATTTCGATTTCGTTCCGTCGCGCATGATCGAAACCGCTGCGTTCAAGACCGCCTCCGACGATTGGCTCACAGACTTCAACGAGACAGGCTTCGCCACGATTCCCACGGGCCGTCTGCCCGTTCGCACGGCTGCGGACGCGGAGCTGGTCGTTTCGAAGATCGTCGACTACGAGCGAGGGGCTTCGGCCGGAAGCTGGCAGCAGCAGGCGCTCGTCATCGCCGACCAGAACGTCGGTGCGAACTTCACAGCGGCAGCAAATGCCGCGAGCGTGGATTTGCCTCCATCTCTCTCGGTCACCAAGATTCTGGCGGACGGCCAGGATCCGGCCACGGTCGAGCAGCAGATTCTCGCGGCGCTCAACAGCGGCTCGTTGCTCGTCAACTACACGGGGCACGGATCGGAAGAGCAGTGGTCCTTCTCCGATTTCCTGGACGATACGTCGGCCTCCGGCCTCTCGAATGGCGATCGCTTGCCCGTGTATTTGCTGATGGACTGCCTCAACGGATTCTTCCATGACGTGTACGCGACGAGCCTCTCCACATCGCTGCTGCTCGCGCCGAACGGCGGCGCCGTCGCAGTCTGGGCGTCGTCCGGTTTCACGGACGCCGACCCGCAGGCCACGATGGATCAGGCGCTGCTGAGCACTCTCGCGGCAAACCCGTCCATGCCGATTGGAAAGGCGATTCTCGGCGCCAAAGCAGGAATCATCGATCCGGACGTGCGCCGCACATGGATTCTCTTCGGCGATCCCGCGATGCGCTTGCCGTTTCCAACCGTTTCGACGCGGCCCACAAAGGGCTCGCGCTAATCCGCCACATTCTGCCGGTTGATCTTCGTTGGGAGGAATGGCATCGTTTGATTCTATGGCTTCCCGCGCGAACCGATCGAGCAGTTCCTTCACGCGAACGTTAAACATCAAGACCTCGCGGCGCACGGAGCTGAAGGATGTCACCGCCGAAATCGAAGCTGCGGTGCGCGAGTCCGGCTGCACCGACGGCGTGTGCCATCTCTACGTGCCGCATACGACCGCCGGAGTTCTCGTGAATGAAGGCGACGATCCCGCCGTGGCCCGCGATATCGAGGCCACGCTCGATCGCCTTATCCCGCACAGCGCCGGATACAAACACGCCGAAGGAAATTCCGATTCGCACATCAAGACCGCACTGATCGGATCGTCCGAAACCGTCTGGATCGAGAACGGCAGGCTCTCGCTCGGCCGCTGGCAGGCAGTATTCTTCGCTGAATTCGACGGCCCTCGCGCGCGTGAGCTCCGCATCAAAATCGTGCCCGACGCGCCTCCGTCTGCCGTCTAAATCTGCACGCGGGCCAGACCACTGACAGTTTGCAGGCTTTAGCGCCCCGGCCGGGAATCGGATGGCCACTTCGATTGTGAGAGCGGTTCTAGCGTACAATTCAAGTAGACATGGCTTTCAAATCTGGCTTCGTCGCGATCGTGGGCCGTCCCAACGCGGGCAAATCCACGCTCGTGAACACGCTCGTCGGCCGCAAGGTGGCGATCGTTTCGCCCAAGCCGCAAACCACGCGCAATCGCATTCAGGGCATCCTGAATCGCGACGACGCGCAGATCGTGCTTGTCGATACGCCCGGCATTCACAAGGCGGCGAACGTCCTGAGCCGCCAGATGATGGACGAGCTTCAGCACGCGCTCGAAGGCATCGATGTGCTCTCGCTGATCGTCGATGCGTCCGCGCATTTCGGCCGGGGCGACGAGTTCTCCCTCGAATGGGTGAAGCGCTTCCACGGGCCGGTGTTTCTGCTGCTCAACAAAGTGGACCGCGTCAACAAGCCGCACCTGCTCCCGCTGATCGACCGCTATCGCAAGCTCTACGATTTCGCTGAGATCTTCCCGATCTCCGCGCTCACCGGCGAGGGCTGCTTCGACCTCGTGAACGCCTGGCTCGCGCGCCTGCCGGAAGCGCCGCCCTATTTTCCCGAGGACCAGTTCACCGATCAGCCCGAGCGATTCCTGGCGGCGGAGCTGATCCGCGAGAAAGCGATCCTTGTGACGCGCGAGGAAGTGCCGCACGCTATCGCCGTGCTGGTCGATAATTTCGAGGAAAAGAAAGATCTCATCAAAATTCGCGCCACGCTGTACGTCGAGCGCGAGGGTCAGAAGGGAATTCTGATCGGCAAGGGCGGCGAAACCATCAAGAAAATCGGCACGAATGCGCGCAAGGAGATCGAAGCCATTCTTGGCGCGCACGTTTTCCTGGAACTCTCCGTCCACGTGCAGCCCAACTGGCGCCAGAATTCCGCGCTCGTCCGCCAGCTCGATTGGCACCGCCAGCTCGAGCAACTCGCCAGCGAGTAGCTGCGGCCCCCCATTGTGTCGAGGACTCGAGAGGCGTATGCTGCGCCCGTCGGAAGTCCTAACCGGGTATCCCTGTCGGTCATTTCAGATTGATGGGCTCAATGAAAAGCGCGAAATTTGCCACGCTCGCGGCAATGGCTGCTTGGCTCATGGCTGCGACGCCCCTTCCCGCTCATCATTCCTTCGGTGCGGAATTCGACCTCGACAAGCCGATTACGTTGCACGGCACTGCCGTGAAATGGGAAATGATCAATCCTCACTGCTACATCACACTGGACGTGAAAAACGATGATGGAAGTGCGACGCGCTGGAGCATCGAAATGGGAGCTCCCAGCTCTCTCTGCCGTAATGGCTGGCGGAAGGACTCCGTCAAACCGGGCGATGATCTTACGATTAGCGGTTACAGGGCTCGCGACGGCTCCAACACGATATTCGGATCTCAGGCCAGGCTGGCGGATGGTCGGCGAGTATTGGGCGGAGCACCGAGGTCGGCTCCAGCAGACCAGCCGCAAGGCTCTCCGGCCCCGGAGAAGCAGCCGAATCAATAAGGAGAGGCGACGTTGCGGACAGGGACGATTGGCGCAGCCATTTTGGCCCTGGCGTTGTTTTCGACGCGACCGGCCTTTAGCCAAACCTCGGGGAATTCCGCTGCGGCGACATCCGTTAACCCCAAGGCTTCCGGCATACCCCGGCTCGCCGATGGTCATCCGGATCTTCAAGGACTCTGGCACAACGAAAGCGGCTATCAGGTCGCCATGGCGCACGTGCGAGGCGCCAGCAACCTGGCCGCTGCGTTAGGAGATTTTCACAGTCCCGGCGTTCCGCTGCCGCTTCCTTACCTGCCCGATTTGGAAAAAATCAGGGATTACCGGAATCTGCACGATCCGTACCACGATCCCGAGGCGCACTGCCATGTTCCCGGAGTGCCGCGGGAAATCGAACAGCCGACCTCGCTTTTCCCCGTCCAGATCATTCAGGACGAGAAGAATGTGGCTTTGCTGTTCGAATACACCCACGACGTCCGAATCATTCCCGAGGATGGCAGCGCCCACCCGAAGCACTACTGGGCGTGGGACGGAGACTCGCGCGGCCGCTGGGAGGCAGACACGTTTGTGGTCGACGTCGCGGATTTCAACGGCAGGACGTGGCTTGATATGGAAGGGAATTTCGTCGACGAAAACGAGCACGTCGTCGAACGGTACACAATGGTTGATGCCAACGCGATCGAGTATTCAGCCACGGTGGAAGACCCCACCGTGTTTACCCGACCGTGGACGCTGCATCTGACCCTCATGAGGAATTCGCCGAAAGAACAGATTGTGGAGTATGACTGCCACGAAGGCGAACGAGATGTGCAGCACTACACTCGCTCCGAGGGCAACAAGTCCAACAAACATGAATAGGCATCGTTTCCACGTATTCAAAATTACGGTGGTCGTCGCGATCTGCGTTGGTTTTGCGGTGCGGGGCGCAGCCGGTCAAGAAAAAAGCGGAGAAGTGGACTCGTACTCTCCGCCGCGGCTTTCCGATGGGACGCCGGATTTTCGAGGCATCTGGCAGGCGCGAACGTCGGCGTACCTGAATATCGAGGGCCATCCTGCGCAAAAGGGAGTCGCTCCGGCCAAGAGCATCGTTGTCGACCCTCCGGATGGAAAGATCCCTTACTTACCCGACGCACTGAAGCAGAGAGCTCAGAATTATGAAAACCGCGCGAGCGCCGATCCGGCCGCCAATTGTTTTCAAGCCGGTGTGCCTCGTGCGACGTACTTGCCGACTCCCTTTCAAATCGTCCAAAGCCCGGGGAATTTGGCGATTATCTACACGGACAATCATGCCTACCGGATTGTGCTGCCGTCGGCGATTCCGCATGATGACGGCATCTACTTTTTCATGGGAGATTCGCGAGGACGCTGGGAAGGGAATACGCTGGTGATCGACGTGACGGACCTAGGAGATCAGACCTGGCTGGACACGGCAGGCAATTATCACAGCGACCAGTTGCACGTCGTCGAGCGGTACACGCTGCGCGGTCCCGACACCATGGAGTACCAGGCCACGATCGAAGACCCGATGACCTACTCCAGACCGTGGACCCTCCGCTTGCTTCTGCATCGCGACACAAAGCCGGGCGCCAGGATCATCGAGGATGAGTGCCTCGAAGGCGCCGACGGATTATGGCACCACGTCTCGCCTTTCGACGCCAATGCGGATCTCCATCACGACTTCAAAGCGGAGCTTGAGGCTGCCACAAAGAGCCGGTAGCGGTTCACGCTTCTACGCTGCGTCATGGAGATTCTTGCGAGAGCGCCGTGGCGTCGAGGATGTACACCATCTGATCCTGCGTCAGCGCGAGAATCCTTTTGCCATCCGAGGAAAAACGCTCGTATACGACGTCGTTCGGCAGGGTGTACACATTGCGCCGGGTGGCCGTCTTGAGATCGTACAGCAGCAACCGGCCACCCTCTTCGGTGGCGCTGAGCAATCCGCCGTCGGCCGATATCGCCGCATCGAGCGCCGTCAGGCGCAGCCGCTCGTCTCCACCGTTAAGCGAGACGGCGGTGAAGCGAATCCCGTCCTTCACAAGGATCAGCCAGTCGCCCGCCGAAAAAGCCCCGGTGTAACCCTTGGGGCCCGATCCGCCCGGCACGAACGCCGCCCCCAGAATATTTCCGGTTCGCGCGTCGAGCACTTCGAACACCGTGTCGCGCTCGGTAATTTTGGCGTGCTTCATGGCCTGCACCGCCGCTGCGCTGTGCTTCGCGGCGATCCGTGCGGCATCGGTCTTCGCGCCCCAGCCGAGCACCACTCGCTCTCCCTGCGGGTCCGTGAACGTGACGGCAGGCTCGTTTTCCCGGTGCGATCGATCGATGCCGTGCCCGCCGAAGTCGCGCGACCACAGAAGTTTCCCGGTTTTCAGATCGAGTGCGTGGAGATCATAGCCGACGAGTTGCGAATCGAACGCAACATAGAGCGCAGTGATCACTTCGGACAACATCACCGGCCCGGAGATGAGGCTATCATTCTTCAGGGGCGTCTCCTCGAGCGGCCAGAGAGTCTCGCTCGCGCCGGTCGCGACGTTCACGCCCTTGAGGGCTGAAGTGGACGGCTCAGTCTGCGGCACTCGCACGTAGCACTCCTGCTCGCCGTCGAACCACGCCCCGCGAAGGTTCGGGAAGCTCGCGATCTGCGCTCCGGATGAAACACGAAACAGCGCGCCCTGCCCGGCCACTCCCACGGCCAGCGTCTCGAGGTCCGAAGACGCTATCGCCGTCCACAAGATGGGCAGCGGCCCCGGGGGGACGCGAGCCAGGATGTTCGGGCGCTCTCGGCCCAGCCGCGCGAGCGCGAGACCCTCGTCTGCCGAGTACGAAACGGCTTCGTCGGCGAAAATATCGCCGCCGTCCTTCGAAATCTTGGCTACCGGTTTCGCCGTCTGCAGGTCGATCACTTCCGCTTCCTTATCGCCCTGAGCGAGATGGATCAGATACCGCGGATCGCTCGTGCCCCACGCCGTTCCCGCGATATTCAGTTTGCCCAGTTCCTGCCCGCCCGGGAACGCGAGAAGCGCGGAGTCCTCCGCTTTTTCCGGTGCGACGTATGCCACGCGGTCATCCGCGACAAATTCCAACGATCCGTGCTCCGCCGCGCGTCGCAGCGAGGTAGGCAAGTTGAATTTTTTCCGCTGCTCCAGATCGACAGTCGTCACGTGACGCCACGTGTTGAGTGCGATCAAATACCGCCCGTTGGGTGAGAATTCGAGGTTCGTCGCAGTTGCCATGCGATCCACCGTAGGCGGAAGCACGCCGCCGATGTAATACCCAAATGGCTCCGAATGAGCCAGCCCAACATGAAATGGAAGGATCGCTTCGAAGTCGCCGCTCATCGAGTCTCCGGTCCGCCCGGAAAACACTTCCTCTCCCGAGTCCACGCGAAACACGTGCAGCTCGGAACGCATGTTCAGACATGCGTAGAGATCGCCCTGAGGCGAGAGCGTGGCCACGTAGCAGTCGGTCCCGGTGCCGAGCGTCCTAGTGTCCACGATCTGTCCACCCTCGATACTCCGCCGCTGCACGTGCATGTTCTGCAGGGCGATTACGATCATGCTGGAATCGGCGGAGAAGCGGACAGGCAGCGCCATGCGCGCCGGAAACGCGAGCTTGATGGCCAGCGGCGAGCGAGCGATCACGTAGATGATGGATTCGTCCTGCAGCAGAATGTAACGGCCATTCGGGCTGAAGCGCAGCGCCCGGGGCCGGCTGTGCAGAGAGGGCGTGAGGGGCACCTGGCTGAGGATTCCATGCGTGTTCTCGGCTCCGCGGCGCTTGAGTTCTTGGGCGCCGGCGCGACTCCGCAGCGCAGCGCCCGATGCGCATGCGCAAAGGATCAGCATCCAGATGAGCAGGACTCGGCGCGCGGTGGAGTTGAAGGGAAGAAGCCTCAATCGCAAATGCCCCGCCTGTGGCGAACTATGCGGGATATCACCACGCGGGCAATAGTTCAAGCAATAATCCGCCGCCTTTACGAGGCTTTGGACGGCGCGATCCCGAGCGTGCGCATTTTGCGGTAGAGATGGCTGCGCTCGAGGCCGAGCGCGGCTGCGGCCTTGGTCATGTTCCAGCGGTTCTCTTCGAGCTTGCGCAGCACAAATTCGCGCTCGTACGCCGACCGCGCCTCCTGCAAGCTCTCGTATGGCTTCTGCGGGCTTTTCGACGCGCCCCGGAAAAGTTCCGGCGGCAGATGGTGCGGCTCAATTCGCGGCGACGGGCACATGATCACCAGCCGCTCGACAAGGTTTCGCAACTCGCGCACGTTTCCCGGCCATGGGTACGCGAGCAGCACCTCCATCGCCGGCGGCGTAAACTCCTTCGGTTTTTTCCCGTATGCGTCGCAGAACTCCTTCAGGAAATGCGCCGCGAGGATTGGAATGTCCTCGGTGCGTTCGCGCAGGGCAGGCACGTAGAAGGGAATCACGTTGAGCCGATAGAAGAGGTCTTCGCGGAATGCGTTGCGGCCGATCTCCTCTTCGAGCTTCTTGTTGGTCGCCGCGATCACGCGCACGTCCACCGTGACCGGCTGGTTCGATCCCAGCGGCTCGACTCGCTGCTCCTCCAGCACGCGCAGCACCTTCGACTGCGTTTTCAGGCTCATGTCGCCGACTTCATCGAGGAAGAGCGTCCCGCCATCGGCCTTCTGGAATTTGCCAACCTTGTCCTCGCTCGCGCCCGTGAAACTGCCCTTGCGATGGCCGAACATCTCCGACTCGATCAGCTCCTCGGGAATCGCCGCGCAGTTCACTTCGACGAAGGGCTGGCTGCTGCGCGAACTGTTCGCGTGGAGCGCTCGCGCTACGAGTTCCTTGCCCGTCCCGCTCTCGCCGTAGATCAGTACGCGCCCGGTGGTCGGCGCGGTGAGCGCAATCTGCTGCCGGAGCGCCTTCATCGGCACGCTCGCGCCGAGAATCTGGTGCCGCTCTTCGAGTTCGGCGCGCAGGCGGCGATTTTCATTCTCGAGCCTGACGTATTCGAGGGCGTTGCGCACCACCAGCACGATCTTTTCGAGCGACAGCGGCTTCTCGATGAAATCGAACGCGCCGAGCTTCGTCGCCCGCACCGCGGCCTCGATATTCCCGTGTCCGGAGATCATGACGGCAAGCGGGGCGCCGTCCGCCGATTGGATCCGCTCCAGCGTTTCCAGGCCGTCCATCTTGGCGAGCCACACGTCGAGCAGGATCAGGTCGAATCTGCGCTTCTCGAGCCGCTCCAGGCACTCTTCGCCCGACGCGACTGTTTCGACCTCGTAACCCTCGTCGCGCAGTAGCGCGCCAAGCGATTCGCGGATGCCGCTTTCATCGTCGACGATCAATATGCTTGCGGACATTTTCTTGAAATCCTCACCCGGCCTGCGTGGACACCGCCACTTCGGCTGCGGGGAAGCGGATCACGAACCGCGCTCCCGCCGGCATATTGTCTTCGACGCGAATTGTGCCGTTGTGCTCCGCGATGATCCGGCTCGCAATCGCCAGGCCCAAGCCGGTGCCCCGCTCCTTCGTGGAAAAGTGCGGCAGGAAAAGCCTCTCTTTGTCGGAGGGCGAAATCCCGTGGCCGCTGTCGGAGATTTCGATTTCAACGGAATCTCCGTCGCCATCCGCTCGCGTGGCGACGCGCAAACGGCGAATCGCCGACCCTTCCATCGCCTCGGCTGCGTTGTCGATCAGATTTGCCACAACCTGCCGCAGAAGTTCCGGATCCGCTTTCACCGGTGGCAGCGAAGCGGCGAAGTCCGTCGAAACGCTGATTCCCTCAAGCCGCCCCCGGAAAAGTTCCAGCGCACTCTCGACGATCGAATTGAGATTTGCCGGGGCGAGCCGAGCGGCAGGGAAGCGCGCAAACTTCGAGAATTCATCCACCAGCGATTCGAGCGACTGCACCTCGCGTTCGATCAGCCCCGCGCACTCCGCCGTCAGCTTCTCGAACTCGGTCTGTGGCGCTCCGCGCCGCGCGGCTGCAGCGCGCTCGAGATACCTCAGCAGCCGCTGCGCCGAAAGCTGAATCGGCGTCAGCGGATTCTTGATTTCGTGCGCGATCCGTTGCGCCACTTCCTGCCATGCGGCTGCTTTCTGCGCGCGCAGCAAGTCGGTCAAGTCGTCGATCACGATCACGAATCCGGGATTCGACCGCCGCGGCCCCAGCGAGCTCACCGTCACGGCCGCGCGCACCAGCCGGCCGCCCGCCGCGATTTCGATTTCGCGCGATGCCGCTCCCATACGCAGCGACCTCCGCATCAGGTGCAACACGGCACGCGCGGCCTCATCGCCGAGCAGCTCGGACAGCGTGCGCGCCTCGCGCGCGGATTCGCCCAGAATCGCCACAACGGCCCTGTTTACGCGCCCCACGTCACCGGATGCATCCAGTGACACGACGCCCGTCGGCACGTTCTCCAGAATCGTTTCCATCAGCTTGCGCCGCTGCTCGCGCTCCTCGATGGCCTGCTCGAGGCTCTGCGTGAATTCGTTGATCTGCCGCCGCCCTTCGCCGAGCTGCTCGGTCATCCGGTTGAACGAGCGCACCAGCGTGCCAAGCTCATCCTCTGCCTGGGCGTCGATCCGGTGGCTGAAATTCCCGCGCGAAATTTCGCGCGTCGCTTCGGCGAGCGCCTGAATCGGCACCGTCACCTCTTTCGAGAGTTTCAGGGCGACCCACGTCGTTATAAACAGCAGCAGCAGAGTGATCAGCCCCAGCGCCGCCAGTATTTCCCGCTTGTAGGTGCGCAAATGCTGCTTTTGCTGGATGTAAGTTTGCGTCTGCGTTTGGATGTCCGCGTACCGGCTCGAAAAGTCGTCCGGCAACCGCCGCGCCACATACAGAGTGCCGTCCTTCAGCTTGGCGCTGCCGGTCAGAAACAGTTGGCCGTTCACCTTCCAAATCTGGGCTCCGCTCCGGATCGTTTGGATCGACTCTGGTGAAATCGCCGGCGCTGCCGAAGTCGTGCTGCTACCGCCTGTCGCGCCGCCTGGGGCCTGCGTGAAATCCGTGCTCGCGATCACCTTTCCGCTCGCATCGGTGACCCACGACTCGTCGACCGCCTGGCTGCGTTCCAAGAGGTTGTTGTCCGGGGATCCGTTGGCCGCCGCCGATGCAGCCAGCCGGTTCAATCGGTCGAACACCGATGCCCCCAAATGAGAGAGGAGTGTCTGGCTCTGCTCGTTGGCGAGTTCGAGCGGCCGCGGGAACCACAGGTTCAGCGTCCGATTCACCAGTGCATAGCTGAAGAAAAACAAGAAAACCACCGGCAGCAGCGAGACGCCCATCGCGCCCAGCACCATCTTCACCTTGAACCGCGAGCCGAGCTGCCCGCTGCGCCGCTCGGTCCATAGCCGGAGCAGGCTCCGCGCCAGAATCGAACCGAGAACCAGCAGCGAGAGTGTGATCAGCGTCGAAAGCGTGAAAAGAATGTAAGAAAACGCGCTTCTCTCATCCGGGTTCAGCGGCACCTTGAACGAGCCTAGCGTGATGACTGCCGCCGTCAGCAGCACCACAATTACGCTGCCGACGATCGGCCACCACTGTCGCTTCCGCTCTTCGTTTTTCGCCGTCACCGCCCCTCCTCGAGGTATCGCCCGAGCGGACACCGATTGCAATGCGGCTTTTGGGTCACACAAAAATGTTTCCCTGTGTTGACGATTAAGGCGTGAAACTCATTGAACCGCTTCACGTCTCCGGGAAACTGCCGCTCGAACATCCAGCGGACGTCGTCGTACTTCGATTTCTCGTGTGCCCAGCCGTGGCGCGCGAGCACTCGCTTCGTGTACGCATCCACCACGAACACGGGATGCCCACCCGCATACAGCAGGATCGAATCCGCTGTCTCCGGCCCGACGCCGAAAACGCCCAGCAGCTTCTCGCGCAGCGGCATCGTCGGTGTTTCAAACATTCGCTTGAGCGAGCCGTATTCCGTGCGCAGAAAATGACAGAACGCCTTCAGCTTTCGCGCCTTCTGGCGGTAATAGCCGGACGAGCGGATCAAACGCTCCAGGCGCGGCAGCGGCACTCTTTCAATCGCCGCGGGCGAGAGCAGCCGCGCCTCGCGCAGGTTCGCGATCGCGCGTTCCACATTCTTCCAGGAAGTGTTCTGCGTTAGGATCGTGCCAACGATGATTTCGAACTGAGTCTTCCCCGGCCACCAGTGCTGCGGTCCGAAGGCGGTGAACATCGAATTGAAATACTCGTCGAGTGGAGGCTGGGATTCCGCGGAGGGCTGGGTATCAGATCGGTCCGCCGCGCGAGACTGGAGCGGTTGTGCCGCCCGAACCAGCCGCTTCACGCGGCCGCCATCGCCGTCAACGACTCTCGCCAAGGCCGTCCGGGCAGTTTCAGCTGAGGATTTCATGGAATCCCCACGATAAGGGCGGGACATGACGGTGTCAAGCGCCAGTGTTGCGTGGATGCCACAATGGTGTGGCTTTTTTGTCTCGAACTTCCGGCGACGAGCCTGATCAGCCGTTCTTACGCTGGAACTCCCGCATGAAACTCGCGAGGGTTTCGACCGCTTCGGGCGTCACGGCGTTGTAGAGTGAAGCGCGCATCCCGCCGACCGACCGATGGCCCTTGACGCCCACCAGCCCGGCAGCCTCGGTTTCGCTCGCAAATTTTTTCTCGATCGTGTCGTTTCCACCGGCCACGCGGAAGACCACGTTCATCTTCGATCGCGATGCTGTTTCGACTGGGCAGCTATAGAATCCGCCGCTCGCGTCGATTGCGTCGTATAGCAGCTTTGCCTTGGCGTTGTTCCGCCGCTCGATTCCCGTGACCCCGCCCTCGGACTCGATCCAGTCGACCACCAGCCCGACGACGTACACGGCGAACGTGGGCGGCGTGTGATAGAGCGACTTCTCCTTGATGTGCGTGCGGTACTGAAAAATCTTCGCGATCTTGTCATTCGCGCGCTCGGCGAGATCGCGCCGCACGATCACAATCGTCGCGCCCGACGGCCCCAGATTCTTCTGCGCGCCCGCGAAAATCAGCCCGAACTTGCGCACGTCTACAGGTCTCGACGCGATGTCCGAAGACATATCCGCGATCAGCGGCACCGCGCCTGTCGCCGGAATTTCCGCCCACTGCGTGCCCTCGATCGTGTTGTTCGTGCATATGTGGACATAGGAGGCGTTGGGCGCGAGCGAGATCTCATCCTTCCGCGGCACGCGCGTGAACTTTTCGGCCTCGGTCGAAGCCGCGAGCCGGCACTCGGCTATTTTCTTGAGCTCCTCGATGGCCTTTGCAGTCCATGCGCCCGTGTGTAGCACGTCCACGGGCTTCCCGGGCACGTACAGGTTCATCGGCACGACAGCGAACTGCCCGCTGCCGCCTCCTTGCAGAAATAGGACAGCATAGTCCTCCGGAATCGCCAGCAGGCGCCGCAGGCCCTGTTCGGTCTTGTTGTTGATGGCCTCGAATTCCGGCGAGCGGTGGCTCATCTCCATCACGGACATTCCGGAGCCGCCTTGGTCAAGCAGCTCCTCGCGAACCCGTTCGAGCACCGGCAGCGGCAGTGCCGCCGGACCCGCGTTGAAATTGAGAGCGCGCTTCACGCCGCGCGTTGACACCGACGATGAGCTCACGTTTGTTCTTATCCCTTCCCGCGAATTGGAGCCGCCTTGCTCAACCCGACCGGCCCCGCGAACATTCAGGATAGCAGAACTCGCCCCACTCGCGAATTCGGTATCCCGAGTCAAAATCCCGACACCGGTGGGATGAATCGGACCGCGTCCCGCGTTATAGTGTGCGTAAGGCCCGCCACGGGCGGGTCAGCCAACTCCGAGGAGAATCCCGAAATGAAGATTTCACGCATCTCCGCAGTTCGAGCAATCCCGTTTCTGCTGCTGGCGTTTGCTCTTGCGGCCGTGGCCTATCACGCGCCGGCGATCCACGCCGATGATCAGCCAATGCCAGCGGTTGGCAGCATCGCTCCTGACTTCACGCTCGACTCCCAGGAAGGCACGCCGATCAGCCTCCACAGCTTCCGTGGCAAGTGGGTCGTTCTCTACTTCTATCCCAAGGACCAGACCCCGGGCTGCACGATTGAAGCGCACGGCTTCCAGCGCGATCAGGCAAAATACGACGCGATCAACGCCGTCATTGTGGGCGTGAGCGTGGACACCGTCGAATCGCACAAAGAGTGGTGCGCCAAGGACGGCATGGCCTTCAAGATGCTCTCCGACGCAAACAAGCAGGTCGTCACGCTGTACGGATCGACGATGACCATCCCGCAGGCTCCTCAACTCGGCACGGTCGCCGCCCGCAACACCTTCATTATCGACCCCAGCGGCAAAATCGTGAAGGAGTTCATCAAGGTTAACCCAAGCGGCCACAGCGACGAAGTTCTCGCCGCTCTCGCGGATCTTCAGAAGGGCGCAGCGAAGTAGCGTAGCGTTCGGGCCGCGAGCCGTGGTATCAATGGGGCAGGCAGGTTTCTTGATAGCCGCCTGCCCCTTTTCTGAAGCGGGTTGCCACGAACTTGATCGCGCGTCAGGACGAATTTGAGCGAGTCGCGATGCCTCATACGCAGGGCCTGCTCCGTGTCGCTCGTCGCATCACGCCGGACCCCGCTGCGGCCGAAGACCTTGTCCAAGAAACGCTGCTGCGGGCTTGGCGCAGCTTCGACCGGTTTCAGTCTGGCACAAACGCGCGGGCTTGGCTTTTCCGAATTCTCTTCAACGCGTGCTACACGCAGGGAAGAAAGCTTCGCGCCGGGCCCGTGCTAGTTTCGCTTCACGAGCCCGGAAGCGAGCCGAAGCCGCAGCACGACGCTGCACCTTCTTTGCTGGACGCCGCGGCCGTCACGCGCGCGATTGAGGAATTGTCCACGGAGCATCGCGCGGTGCTCTTGCTTGGTGCCGTTGAGGGTTTCACCTGCCGGGAGATGGCGGAGATCCTGGCCCTGCCGATCGGGACCGTGATGTCCCGTCTGAGCCGCGCGCGGCAGGCGCTGCGCGAGAGGCTCGGGCCCGCTGCTCCCAACTTCACCCGGCCGGAGCATAGCGCTCAGTGTGCGACCAAGGAGGCGTCATGAATTGCAGGGAAGCATTGCAGGTCGCGCCACTCCATGCCAGCGGCGACCTCGATGCGGTGACCGCGGCCGCCTACACCGCTCACCTCGAAACCTGCCCGGATTGCCCTCAGAAAATCGAACGAGACGCTTATTTCGCCGCCCGGCTGCGCGAAATCGTCCTTTCGGAGGATGTTGACGCCGAAGCAGTAAACCGCCGTGTGCGCCTGCAAATCGCCGCCGAGGCGGGGAAACGCGTGCCAGCCAGTGAGCCCCGCCGCTCTCGCCGGTGGGTGTCTGTCGCCGCCGGGATTGCCGCTGCGCTCCTGCTGTTTGCTCTCGGATATCGCGATCTGCTTGGCCGCCACATTCCCGCGGTCTATGCCGCGGCCGCCACCGATCACCGCCTCGAGGTCGTCGAGCAGGCTCGCCGGACGTGGTTCGATAACCCCGCGCAGATAGAGGCGCTCGCGCAGCAGGAGGGAGTCCCGATGCAGGCCATCGTCGCCCTCGCATCTGGAGCCTACCATTTCGAGCACGCCCGGCTTTGCTATCTGGATGGGCGCATCTATTTGCACTTGGTGTTCTCGATCGACGGACACGAGTTGTCGGTCTATCTCCGCCAGCGCGAAGCCCAGTCCCTGCCCGGCCGCGCCCGCGAGATCGACAACGGCCGGGCCCTCCACGCCGCCGACGCAGGCCACGAGCACGTCGCGTCCTTCCAAACGGACCAGCTCACGGCCATGGTCGTCTCGGACCAGTCCGCCGATGCCGCTCTCCAATTCGCCCGTTTCGCCTCCACCGTGATTTGATTCGCCGTTCGCCGCCTTGAACTTTTTGCACTCAACCAGTAGACTGAATTGCGCACCATTGCAACGCGGAGTGATTCTGAATGCTGCTCTCTCGGGACTACGTCGGTTACATGGCGAAGGAAGTGGTGAAGCGCCTCGTGGCCGCCAAGATGATCGAAACAAAGGACGCGGAAAACCTCACCCAGCAGGTGCGGCAGGTCATGGCCGATGAAATCACCGTCGAAGACCGCCTCAGCGAGGAAGCCCGCGAAATCCTGAGCCGCTATTCGGAAGAAATGCGCCGCACCGGCGCTTCGTACCAGGAGATGTACAAGAAAGTGAAAAGCCAGCTCGCCCGCGAAAGGAAACTCATTCTCCGCTAAGATGCGACTGAGCCGCGAAAAGACGGTACGCCTCTCTCATCGCATCATCGACTTTCTCGTATCCAGCCCCAACGTGGATTTCGTCGAGGATCGCGACACCATTCGCCAGGAGATCGTCACCATTCTCACTTCACTCCTCAAGGTTGAGGAGCAGGTCGACACGGAAGTCCGCGCGAAAATCGCCTCGCAGAAGAAGGAAATCCTGGAAGGCAGCGAGGAATGGGATATCCTCTACCGCAAATATTACTCCGAGGGCCTCAAGCGCCTCGGAGTCGCCGAAGTCCACGCCCACTGACGCTTTACCCCGATCCAATTTGCTCGCGCGCAAAAATAAAGGGCGCCCGGTGCGTCGCCGAGCGCCCTATGAATCCTTGCAACCGTTAGCCTGAGTTCGTGAGGCCTCAGGATCTAAATTCCCGCCTACTGCTGCTGATCGTCCGAACGATGCTTCAGTGTCGGCCGGTCGCTGTCGTCCGAGCCTTGATCGGTCGATGTGGACGTGCTGTCGCCGCTCGTCGTGCTGCCCGTCGAGCTCCCACCGTCGGTGGTCGTGGTGCCGCCCTTGTTCTGGGCAGTCCGCTTCCGCAGGGAAGGCTTATTCGGCGAATCCTTCACCTTGACATTCAGTTCGATCATCTGCAACCGCGCCTTCACCGAGTCAAACTCCGAAGTCGTCACGATGTACTGGTCGCGGGCCGGTAGAATCGTCGCGATTTCCTTCTGGATGGCCTCGATGCGGTCCGGCGTCGGCGGGTGCGTCGAGAAAACCTTGGGGATCGTGCCCGGCTCCTTCTTTTCGTCCGATTCGACCTTCTCGAAGAACGCGACGAACGAATTCGGGTCGTAGCCGGCCTTGTACATGTATTCCGTTCCGAGATAGTCCGCTTCGCGTTCCTCATCGCGCGTGAACTTCAAGAATGTGAGCGGAATCGCGAAGTTCATGCCCTGATAGATTGCGTAACCGGCCCACGTGTAGGGAATGAAAATCATCGCCGGGATGGACGCCAGATTCACGATCTCGCTCTTGGTCGCCTGCTTCGTGCCGTGGCGCGCGCAGACATGAGCGATTTCATGCGCCATCACGCCCGCCAGTTCCGATTCCTCGTCCGCATGAAGGATCAGGCCGCTATCGACGTAGAAAAATCCGCCCGGCAGCGCGAACGCGTTCACCACGTCCGAATCGATCACCTTGATCGTGAACGGCACGCGCGCGTCCGAATTGCGCACCAGATTCTGCCCCACGCGATTCACGTACTCGTTCACCACCGGGTCGTCGATGAACTTCGCGCTCTTATCCACTTCCTGGGCGAGCTGCTTGCCGAGCGCAATCTCGTGCTCCAGCGAGTAGAAGTCCAGCCCCTTGCCCACGCTCCGGTTCCCGATTGCGTTGACGTCCGCTTTGCTTCCCGGCTTGACGTTCGGATTGTCCTGCTGCGGAATCGGCGCGGGTTCCTTTGGCGCCGGAGTCGCGGATTGATCGTCGCTTGCCTGCTGGTCCGCCGGCTGCTGGCTCGTTGTCGGCTGTTGCCCGGTCGACGGCTGCTGGCTGGGCGCGGGTTGCGCCGTCGGCTGCTGTTGCGGCGACGACGTCTGTTGACTCTGTGGGGCGGCTGTGGCCGGAAGCGCCACGAGCGAAGCCGCCAGAAACATCGCGATCCATCGGGCCGCGAAAGGTTGTCTCATCGGTGCCTCCGGAAGGAACCTCCCGCATTATACACCCCTGCAGGCAGCCCCTCTCATATACCGGCTAGGATGGCGCATCCGCCCAGATGGTTTCTTCGATGCAACGGCGAAAACCCTGAACTGGCTCGTTCGCCGCGTTCGCGTCAGCCCTCGCGGACCTGCTGTTTGAGCCGTTCGATCTCCTCGCGCAGCCGAGCCACGCGGCTGGCGACCGAAATCTCGTACACGAAAAAGACCGCCCATACGGCCATCCACGCCGCGAAAAGGAAGTGGAAATGTGTCATATCGCACCCTTTGTGACAGCCGAATTTGGCCTGGCCGCCCCTGACTCGACCGCCAGCCGCAGCTCATCCACCTCGTGGCGCATCCGTTCGAGACGATAACGGTCCACCAACAGCAGGATCATGACCGGCAGCAGCGCGAAGATGCACACCATCAGCACCTTGCCCATTACCGGATCGAGGCCCGAATTGTCTCCGCCGAAAACCACCGGCGCGGGGTGCTGCGTCCTCCATAGCCGGTTCGACGCGTACACGAGCGGTGCGTCTAGAAACGCGAAGATGCCGAAGACCGCCGAAAGCGTCGCGCGCCGCTGCGGATCTTCGAGCAGCCCGCGCAGCAGCAGGTACGCAATGTAGAGCAGCCACAGGAGGAAAGCCGTTGTCAGTCGCGCGTCCCACGTCCACCAGATGCCCCACGCCGGCTTGCCCCACAGCACGCCCGTGATCAGCCCGCCCGTGCACGAAACAACGCCCACCTCGACTGCCGAGACGCCCAGCCAGTCCCATCTCGGCTGCCGCGTTGCAAGCCACGCGATGTTTGCGACGAACGCGATCGTCAGCGCCGTGTACATGGCCGACCACAGCGCCACGTGGAAGTAGAACACGCGCTGTATCTCATGCATCGTGCTTTCGTCTGGCGCGATGAAAAGCGCCGCGTAACCGGCGAAAAACAGCAGCGCTGCGACCAGAGCCGTTATGCCGAACCGCGCTTTCATGAGATGAGTTTCACTCCTCCAGCAAGAAATCGGACAGCAGCCACGACGCCGTCAGGAACACAATATCAAATCCGCCGAGAAATGCGAGCCACGCGCGGTCAAGCACGGGCCGCTCGGAAAATAGCGACGCCGTCGCTTCCACCGCGGCGATCAGCAGCGGCGCGAGAATCGGCAGTAGCAGCAACGGCAGCAGCAATTCCCGCATCCGCGCGTGCGCCGAGATCGCCGAAAACACCGTGCCCGTAACCACCACTCCCAGCGTCCCCAGCACGAGCACGATTGCCAGCCGCCCCACAATCCCCGCGAGCGAGATATTGTAGAGCACCGCGAACACCGGCACGAGAATCACTTCCGCCACCGAAAGAAACAGAAGATTCGCCAGCATCTTTCCCAGCACGATCGCGAACGGCGATATGGGCGCCATCCGCAGAGCGTCGAGCGTCTGATTCGCCTGCTCGCGCCCAAACGACGGATGCAGCATCAGCGATCCGGCGAATAGAAACGCGATCCATAGCAGTCCCGGTCCGTACCGCCGCGATTCCGCGGCCGTGGGATCGAACGCAAAGCTGAAAAGCACGACGACCACCACCGCGAAAACGACCGTCGCCGTCAGCAGTTCGCGCGTGCGGAATTCGAGCCGCAGTTCCTTGGCGAGCAGAATGGCGGCGGCGCGCGCAGTGGTCATCCTAGTCCTCGGAGCGCAGCGCCGCGAGCAACGGGCGCGGATCGCCGCCTCGGCCGCTGTCGCGCTCAACGCGCCCACCCGCAAGCGAAACCGCGCGCGTCGCAAGATCGAGCGACTCGTTGCGCGCGTGAGTGCTCATAATCACGGTTACGCCCGCATCGCGCAGCCGCGCGAGCGTCGCGCCCAGCCAATCAAGCCCCTGGCGGTCGAGCCCCGCCGCCGGTTCGTCGAGCAGCAACATGCGCGGCCCATGCAGCAGTGCCCGCGCGATTGCCAGACGCTGGCGCATTCCGCGCGAAAATGTCCGCACGAGGCTCCCGGAGCGCGTTGCGAGGCCGCACGCATCGAGCGCATGCGCGATTCGCGCGCGCGCGTCCGCCAGATCGTACAGCCGCGCGAAAAACTCCAGATTTTCCGCCGCGCTCAATTCGTCGTAGAGCAGCGTGCTGTGCCCGACCATTCCGATGGACGGTTTCGGATTCCCGTAAACAACTTCGGTGTCATTTCTTCCGGGGCCGTCGCTGACCTGCGCGAGGCCTGGAAAGACAACATATCCGCTTGTGGGAGTCATCAGCAGTGCGGCGATCCGAAGCAGAGTCGTCTTTCCCGCGCCGTTGGCTCCCAGCAGCGCCACGAACTCGCCGGGAGCGATTTGCAGCGAAACGCCGCGCAAAGCCATGAGAGATCCGAACCGCTTCTCCACGCGGTCGAAAGACACTCCCAGGCTGGGGGCAATTGCGGAGGACGGCGAAGTGACGGGCTCGGGCGCCGATAGGGTGCCGGACAAATCCTTCAGCCTTTCACCAGATCGTGCAGCACTTTTTTGACGCGGTCGCGCTCGCGCGCGTAATCTTCTTCGGTAATCGTGCCAGCCTCGCGCCGCAATTCCAGGCGGAACAAAGTGTCCTTCAGCTCGTCGAGGCTGCCGCGCACTTCGCGTTCCACGTTCGCCGCGGCTCTTCCGCTTGCGCTCGCAGCTTCCGCGGCGGTGGCGGCGCGAACGGGCTCTTCTGCCGCGGCGCGTTTTGGTGCTGTGGTGGTTTCATTCGACGCTCCGGCGATCGCCACTTGCGGCTGCCGCCATACGTATATCAGTCCGAGCGCGAAAATCGCGATGAATCCAGCCACTACGTACCACTTCACACTGTCGAGACGCGCGGGCAGGGAAGTGACGCTTGCAACCGGCGCCGCTCCGCCCGGCTCCACGCGCGAATTCACGCCGGGATTCTGCGTGTCATCACCGGCTCCGCCGCCTGCGCCTCCACCCGCTGTCGCGTTATCCTGGGCCGGAGGCGGAGCCGTGCCCGAAATCGCCACCGAGATAGGCGTGCCGGCAGCCACTGTTTGCCGCACGTACGCGTTCAGGCCCTGATTTTGTCCCGCGGGCGCAAAACCTCCGCCTGAAACCTGAACCGTCGGCGGCACGAAGATTCCTACCTGGTCGGCCGCGTAGGGCGACGCGATGTGCAGCTGCATTTGATTTCCGGGATAGGGCAATCGGTACGAGATGCGCACATCGCTATCGCCCGGACGGAAAGGGTACACGATGGCTCTCTCGTTCTTGCCCTTCTCGATCGTCTGTTGGATCACAGGCATGCCGGACGTCCCGACTGCCGACACATCCGTGAGCTGCGCGCCATCTGGTAGCGAGAACCGGAAAGAGCCGTCCGCGCGATAGTACGCCACCGGCGGTTGCGTCTTGTTCGACACCCTGTATTCCTCGCCGACCATCAAGCTATTGCCATCCGGCTGGACGATGATCGCGTGAATCGTGACTTTGAACGCACTCGCTTTGTCCGTCGGCTCGAAGACTTCGACATCGACTGTCGTCTTGTCCGGCGTCGCCGGCTCGTGATAGTTCACGCCGCGATACACCGCACGGATGAGCATCGGCCCTTGGCCGAGCGCGGGATTGTCGAACTTGTATTGTCCGTTGGCGTCGGTTTTCGTGGTCGCAACCGGCTGCATGGTGCCCTGAAGCTGAATTAGGATCACGTCTACGCCCGCAGCCGGCTTGCCGGTCGTGCCGTTGCGCACCGTGCCGGTCACCGTCCCCGCGAACGAAGCGGAAGCCACAAGGCACAGCAGCAGGGAAGCAAGAAATGCGCTTACGCAATTGCGAATTATCATGCGCGCCGGCCCTTTGCGGACGCCGCCTGCCGCGTTGCAGGCGTGGGAGCGCCGCCCGTCAGCACGTCCATGTCGGAGAGCACGCGCGCGGCCTCGATTTCGAGCGATTGCTTAATCTCCTCGTAATCCTGCTCGGAAAATTTTCCCGCGCGATGTTCGAAGCGCAGGTCGCGCAGGTTTTCGTAGATCGCGTCGCGCCGCTCCAGAAGCTGATCGAGCTTCGTGCGATGCGGCGCCGAATCCTCGGCCTCCGGCCGCACGCCGAAGACGAAGATCATCGTCGCGGCGGCCAGCAGCGCGCATGCGATCAGAATATCGACGTCACTCATTTTCTTCCTTGTCTGCTTCGCGCCGCGCGCGCTCGATCAGGTCCGCCGAAATCGCGGGTCCGCCCGCAGGCGCGAGGACGGCCTTATGCCGCCACCGCCGCACGAGTTCCCAAATCAGATACAGCGCCAGAAGCGGCGCCACAATCGGCATGATCCAGACGAGCCCCGTGAATCCCGTCTTCGGCGGATCGACGAGTACCGTTTGTCCGTACTCCTGAATGAACGACTGCAGGACCACATCATCCGAGTCGCCGCGCGCGACCCGGTCGTCCATCTCTTTCAGCATCGCGTGCGAAGTCGTGCAGCCCACGTGATTGCACGCGGTCAAGACCTGGTTGCAGCCGCACACGCACTTCAACCTGGCACCGAGCGCCTTCGCGCGAGGCGTCGCCTGCGCGTGCGCCGCCGGAGCCAGCGCCGCGAGCACAATCCACACCGCGAGGCACACGCCAAGCGACAGATTGAGGCGACGGCTCATGCGCATGCTTCCTCTGTGCGATGTGGTGTGAGCAAAGAAGTTTTCGTCAATCATCGGCACCGGAGCGTCGGATAGGCGCGCTCGCCACCGGACTGGTTGCGGGCGTTCCACTCGCGCCTTGCGAAATCGCGTCGCCCCAGGACTTTTCCGTCGCGGGACGCAGCACCAGCGTAGCGCGACGATCCGGAAACAGCGCCAGGCCCGTGCCCAGCACCACGACGATTCCGCCGAACCAGATCCACTTCACCAGCGGATTGAGGTACGCGTGAATCACCGGCTTGCCGGTTTCCGGGCTCGTCCCGGCGTACACCACGTAAAGATCGCGCAGCGGCGTGCTCTCGACCGCCACCATCGTTTCCGGCACCTGGCTCGCGATGTAAACGCGATGTTCCGGATACAGCATCATCTCGGACTTGCCGTTGCGCAGCACTTCCAGCGTCGCGCGGTCGGACGTGTAATTGTCCGTCGAAGGCTGATCGAAATTCTGGCACAGGATCGTATACGGCCCGATCTGGATGCTCTGCCCGATGGCCATTTCCTTCTGAATATCCTGGTTGAAGGCCGAGCCGGTGATGCCGATAAAAATCAGCACCATGCCAAAGTGGACCACGTAACCGCCGTAGCGCCGCGTGTTGCGCATCGTGAGCTCGCCCACGGCGGTGAGCAGGTTCGTGCCGTCGCGCGCCGAGATCACTCGTGCTCCGCGATAAAATTCCGCCGCGATCGTCAGCGTCACGAACACGGAAAGAATCAGGCAGATCACCGGATAAAATTGCCGGAATCCGAACGCGAACCCCACCGCGCCTGCAACCACTCCACCAACCAACGGCCACGCGAAATTGCGCCGCAGCGCGTCATATGACGTCTTCCGCCACGCGAGCAGCGGGCCCACGCCGGTGAGGAACAGCAGAAACAGCGCGATCGGCACGTTCACTTTGTTGAAAAATGGCGGGCCCACGCTGATCTTGTTGCCCGTCACCGCTTCCGAAAGCACCGGGAAGAGCGTCCCCCACAGCACGGCGAAGCACGCCGCCAGCAGAATCAAATTGTTGAAGAGGAAACTCGATTCGCGCGAAACCAGCGAGTCGAGCTGATTGTCGCTGCGCAGGTAATCGCGGTTTTTGAACCACGCCGCGAGGCACACCAGAAAAGTGATGCCGAGAAACGTGAAGAACCATCCGCCGATCGACGATTCCGCGAACGCGTGCACCGAGCTCACCACGCCCGACCTAGTCAGCGACGTTCCCAGAATGCACAGCATGAACGTGACGAACACCAGCCACACGTTCCACACTCTCATCATGCCGCGCTTTTCCTGCATCATCACCGAGTGCAAAAACGCGGTCCCGGTGATCCACGGGAGCAGCGCCGCGTTCTCGACCGGATCCCACGCCCAGTAGCCACCCCAGCCCAGCACCGCGTACGCCCAGTGCGCGCCAAGCAGAATTCCCACGGTTTGGAAGCACCACGCCACCATCGTCCATCGCCGCGTGATGTGAATCCACTTCTCGCCGGGATAGCGGCCCAGCAGCGCCGCCATCGCGAACGCGAACGGCACCGTAAATCCCGTGTAGCCGAGATACAGAATCGGCGGATGAATCACCATCTCGTAATACTGAAGCAGCGGATTCAGCCCGCTTCCTTCGGAAAGCCGCGCGACGTGCATCGCGCCCGACGCGTCCATCCCGCCGAGCACATGGAACGGGCTGACCACGAAATTGTTCAGCGTGAGGAAGAAAATCTGCACGGCCGCGAGCGTCACGCCCACGTACGGCATCAGCTCCGGGTGCTTCTTGCGGTTCAGGAACAGCGCCGAGAACGCGTAGATCGAGAGCAGCCACGTCCAGAAGAGCAGCGAGCCTTCCTGCCCGGCCCAGAGCGCCGAAAATTTGTAGTAGAGAGGCAGCGCGCGGTTGCTGTGCTCGGAGACGTACGCCAGCGAAAAATTATCCGTGAAGAAAAAATATTCGAGCGATGCAACGGCCAGCGTGACCAAGCCGAAGACCGCCATGCCCGCGTTGCGCGCGCTTTTCGTCAACAGCGCGCGGCGCGTCAGGATTCCCGCGATCCCGGCCGCGAACGCATACACCGCAGCGAGCAGCGCGAGCAGCAGCGCAAACGAGCCGAAAATGTCCAAGCGAATTCCCCCTGCGGATCTTAACTCTTTCCGGTCCCGGCTGGGGAGCCGGATTGGTTCATGGATTGGCCAGGCGATTGTACAGGTGATGCACCGGGCTGGGTTGCGCCGGGCGTGGCCTCATATTTCGACGCGCATTTCGCCTGCACCTGCTCCGCGACGAATCCGCCCTCCGGCTGCAAGCGCCCCTCGACGAGCGCTTGCGCCCCGTCCTTGAACGTATCGGGAAGCGGATCGCTGCCGACGTAGCTCACCGCCAGGGCCTTGCCCTCTTCTTCGAGCACGAAATCGGTTCGCCCATCGCGGTGCGTGATCGATCCCGCGCGGACGTTCCCTGACACGCGCATCCGCTGGTGCAGCGTCGCGCCCTGCAGCGTGGGAAGTTCCGAAATCGTGTGGTAGTAGGTCTTGCTCTGCGTGTAACCGACGTACGCCAAAGACAATAGCGTGGCGATGATGATCCCAGAACCGATGATGAACTTCTTACGCGCTTTCATTCTCGCGCTCCATTCCGCATAGCCCAACGCGTTGAATTCTAACATATCGGCCGAACGCCGCCTAAACCGTGTTCGGCAAGGCTATCCAGTTCGGATAACGCCTCCACTCGGACCTCCGCATGCATTACCGTTGCTAAAAACTGGCGTTGGATTTGTAAACAAAAGTTGATTTATTCAGCGCGCGTCCGCCCGATCGGCCATGCCAGGTGGAAGCTCGACGTGCCGCCGCACGGATTCCAAAGGACATCCGCGCCGGCTTTCCTCCTCTCGACATTGGCCCACAATTTGCATATTTGCTAATCAGTGCCCTGACGGGCATCGAGCGAGGAGAGCAATCATGCCGGCGAAAAAGGCCAGCAAGCCAACCAAGCGCCTGAAAAGAGCCAAGAAACTTCAGCCAACCAAGCCTTTGGTAAGAGCGGTTTATTTTCCACCCAACCCCTGCTGAACTTGGGCTGAGGCGTAAGCGGTGGTATCCCGATTTGCCCTGCACATTTGCAACGCTGCGCGCGTAAATCCAAGCCAAGGAGAAAGATATGACAGCGAAAAAGGCGGCCAAGCAAACCAAGCGACTGAAAGCGGCCAAGAAACTCCAGGCAACCAAGCCTTTGATCACAAAGGGTGTTTTCCCGCCTAGCCCGTGCTGAGCCTAGGCAGGCCCAGGGTTCTCTGTTGCTTCACGACCACTGAGAGAGTCAGTCCGAACGAAGGAGAGCATACATGCCGACGAAAAAGACAAACAAGCCAACCAAGCGTCTGAAAAGAGCCAAGAAACTCCAGCCAACCAAGCCTTTGGTAAGAGCGGCTTACTATCCACCCAACCCCTGCTGAACTTGGGCTGAGCCGTAGTAAGCGGTGGTATTCCCCGGACGCTCGCAACTCTGTGCGCGTAAATCCGAGCGAAGGAGAAAGACATGCCGGCGAAAAAGGCAAGCAAGCCAACCAAACGTCTGAAAAAAGCCAAGAAACTCCAGCCGACCAAGCCCCTAGTCAGAGTGGTTCAGTTTCCGCCGGATGCGTGCTGAGCTCGGGCTGGAGCGAAGCCTCGGGCAAGAACTCTGTGCTGAATTGATTTTTGAGGTTGACCTTCCGAACTGGCGCGGATTCTACGGGGTCTTTACTTCGGCCTGAACTTCAGCAGGGGCGGGCGTCTCGGTCTGGCCGAGCTTGGTGCGGAGGCAGCCGACGAGCTCAGGCGCGAGCTCGGAGATTTCCATGCCTTCCGACACGATGAATTTACAGCTCAGGATTGGCCGGGACTGGTCGTCGTCGGAAAGCCGGCAGTTCACCTTGCAATACTGGCATTCCTGGTTCCAGCAGAAGCGTCCGTAAGGAATCGTTTCCGGGCTGATGAACTGAAACGCGCGGAGCAGCGAATTCCGTTCCGGCACCAGAAACGTCTTCCCCAAAATCGTGACTTCCACGAGCTTTTCGTACGGCCGGAACACTTCCGACATAAGAGGTGCCTCGCCTTCCGCCATTGGATGCGTCCCCATTGCTTCGTTTGAAGCTAAATCACCGCAACGCATCGGGCAATGGAAACGCTCCGCGCCCGTGCCCAATTCTCCAACGGCGAATGCTTTTCGTAAGGCAACGGAATGGTGTGCTGATTTACCCCGAACGAGGCAGGGAAGGGGCGAGTATCTTGAGCAACGCGCCGCCCATTCAACGATCGCGTGCGTCGGAGATGGTTTCCGCAGGCGCACGGCACTTGTGGTGAGTGAAGCCGAAGCATGCCGTGCTTCGCAGTCTTTCTTGGCAGGGCGCCGCCGGATGGAATGGTTTCCGTAAGGGCACGGCATGCCGTGCCCGGCAAACGTGCTTGGCTTGATGCCGCCCATCCAACAATCGCGCGCGTCGCAGGATCCGATGAATCTTACCGGCCGGTGAGTCGAGGAATGCTTCAGGCGGGAACGACACAAATACTCCGCACGGCGCAGCCCATTCAGAGCGCCGCCAGCCGTACCGGGGAGATGATCGATCCGAGCTAGGCTAACGCTTTCTTGAGCCGCTTCGTCGTTTTCAGCAACTGCCGCTTCAAGGCGTCAATCCGTTTCGAAATATCCTCAAGCTCATTCTTCGCGACGACGCCTGCTTTGGCAACCTTGTGCGCCGTTCGATCCGCTTTCCCGATCGCAGCGCCAATCGCAATCGCCGTCTTCTTGAGTCTATTCTTCTTTGCCACTGTCTTTGCCATTTTTCATCCTCCGCACTCACTTGCAGCGTAAGTGTCGCACGAGATATGCCCGAGAGTCAGCTCTCAATTTTCTGCGTGCGCGTTGGGGCACGGGCCCAATGCCGCAAATCTTCCGTTGAATAGAAATTGGCAGGAGCGTCGTCCGTCGAAGCTCAGGACGCAGCGGACGAGTGCTCATTCCCGGCCGCGGCCCTCGGAACGAAGAGAATCAACGTGTAAACGCCGAGTGCGATTCCGAGCGGTCCGGTCAGCAGCCCTAAAAAGCCAGCCACAATCGCCAGAGTTCGCCCCGAACCTCCCCGTCCCATCAGGGACATCCCGGCCAGAAATGAAACCACGCCCGTGATAATCGTCAGAATCACGGCGGCAAGCAAGAAGAAGTGAAACACGCTCATCCAGAAGAATGGGTTCGGAACGCGGTTGAGAAGAGCGCCCCACATCAGCGTTAACACGGCCGCATTTAGAATGACCCATGCAGCCTTCACCAGGCAAATGACGCCGTAGATCAGCCAAAACACGCCGAGCGCATTTTGACGCGCATTGGGATTCGACATCGACAATCCTCCTGCTGCCCGAACCGAGACAGCGAGGATCATCCTAGTTCGTAAGCGGCCCCGCTACTGTCCCCAATGAGACGGATACCGAATATTTCATGCGAAAAACTGCCCCATGTGCCGAAACTTTTCATAACGTTGCCGGAGCAGCTCTTCTGGCGAAAGCCGCGAAAGCTCCCCGAGCGCGCGCGACAGCACCGGCTCGAGCAATTTCGCCGTCGCGGCGTGATCGGTGTGCGCGCCGCCCTCTGGCTCCGGCACGATCTCGTCGATCAGTTTCAGCTCGAGCAAATCGAGCGCGGTAATTTTGAGCGCTTCCGCCGCCAGCCCGGCTTTCGTCGAATCGCGCCACATGATCGACGCGCACCCTTCCGGCGAAATCACCGAATAGACCGAATTCTCCAGCATCAATACGCGGTCTCCGATCGCAATCGCGAGGGCCCCGCCCGAGCCGCCCTCGCCCGTGATCGCCACCACGATCGGCACCGGCAGCCGCGACATCTCCCGGATGTTGTGCGCGATCGCCTCGGCTTGGCCGCGCTCCTCCGCGTCGATGCCGGGATACGCTCCCTGCGTATCGACAAAAACGAAAATCGGCCGCCGGAATTTCGCCGCCAGGCGCATCGCCCGCAGCGCCTTGCGATAGCCCTCCGGCTTGGCCTGCCCGAAATTCCGCGCGAGGCGCTGTTTTGTGTCGCGGCCTTTTTGATTTCCCACGATCAGGACGGGCTGGCCGCCGAACCGCGCCATGCCCGTAATCAACGCGGCGTCGTCCGCGAAATTACGGTCGCCGTGAATCTCGCTGAACTCCTCGAAGAGCAGGCGGATGAAATCGTCCGTGTAGGGCCGTTGCGGGTGGCGTGCAAGCTGAAGCCGCCGCCAGGAGTCGAGGTTCGCGTAAAAATCCTGCTTCAGCTCTTCCACTTCGCGGCGGATTCGCTCGATGTCTCCCGACGTCGCGTCGGTTGGCTCGGTGAGGCGGCTCAGCTCCGCGATGTCGCGCTCAAGCGCGTTGATTTCGATCTGGCGTTTCTCCTGGCGATCCTTCGATGCCGGTTGGTCGGGCGGACGCGTTGCTGGCTGAGGCTTGGCCGTGACGGTGGGCGGCGCGGTTGCGCCAAGCTTGGCGGCGCGCTGTTCTTCCTTGGCCTGTTTTTCGCGCTGTTTTGCGCGCTCGCGAAGGCGGCGCAGCCGCTCTCGCGCCAGCTTGCGTTTTTCGCGCGAATCCGTCATTGCAGCACCGCTGTCGACTCGCTGCCGCAGATTTCCCTCACGCGCGCGAGAAGATCATTGTCCGCTTGCACGGCGCGCTCCGCGTCGATGGTGGTTTCCGTGCCGTCTTCCTGCACGAGTTCGAACGCGATCCGGCACCGTCCCGGATGGCTCGTAAACAGTTCGTCAAGCTGCTCGATTTTTCCCGTGTCGATCGCGCTGCGATTCACGCGCACGCGCAGCACGCTCGGTGCCCCGCCGTTGGTTCGCTCCGGCGCCGGCTTGGACGCCGGGTCGCGCACCTGATCCAGCAATCGCGCGTCCGAGACGATCACGCGCGTCCCCACATCCTCGACCGCGATTCGCCCCTTCACCAGCAGCGGCGTCGCGGACTTTAGAATCCCTTCGAGCTTTTGAAACGCTTCGGGAAAAACCAGCGCCTCGCACACCCCCGTGCGGTCCTGCAGCGTCAGGATCGCCCAGCGCGAACCGCGCCGCGAGCGCATCGGGCGCAGCTGCACGATGATTCCGGCAACTACGATATCCTCGCCGTTGCGCCGCCCTTCGAGCCCCGCGAGTTCCACGGCCTTCAAGTCCTGCAAGCGTCCCGCATATTTGTCCAGCGGATGCCCGGAGATATAAAACCCGAGCGTCGAATGCTCGGCCGCGAGCAGCTCGTGCTCGGGCCACTCCTCGACATCCGGCAACACATCCGGCGGTGGCGCAACGTTCGCAGCGCCGCCTCCGCCGAAAAGACCGTGCTGGCCGCTTTCCTTGGCGCGCTGCATTTTCTGCGCGCGCTCAATCGTCCGGTCGATCGCCGCAATCATCTGCGCGCGGTGCGCGCCGAGCCCATCGAGCGCGCCCGCTCGAACCAGGCTTTCCAGGACGCGCTTATTCATCAGCCGTGCGTCCACCGATTCGCAGAATTCGAAAAAGCTCTTGAATCGCCCGCCCAGCGACTCGCGCGCCGCGAGGATTCCTTTCACCGTGTTCTCGCCCACGTTCTTGATCGCCGCGAGGCCGAAGCGGATGTTTTCGCCCACCGGAGTGAAATTCATGTCGCTCGAACTCACGTCCGGCGGCAGCACCTTGATGCCCATGCTCCGCGCTTCGTTGATGTACTTGACCACTTTTTCCGTGTTGCCCGTTTCCGACGTGAGCATGGCGGCGATGAATTCGACCGGATAGTGCGTCTTCAGCCACGCCGTCTGATAGGCGAGCAGCGCGTACGCGCAGGAGTGCGACTTGTTGAAGCCGTAGCCCGCGAATTCGGCCATCAGGTCAAAGATTTTCTCGGCCTTTTTCGCAGGCACTTTCCGCGCGTGGCATCCGGTGAGGAATTTTTCGCGCTGCGCAGCCATCTCTTCCGGTTTCTTCTTGCCCATCGCGCGGCGCAGCAGGTCCGCGTCGCCGAGAGAGAACCCGGCCAGGCGGTTCGCGATCTGCATCACCTGTTCCTGGTACAGGATCACGCCCCAGGTTTCGGAAAGAATTTCCTCGAGCTCCGGCAGGTCGTACTTGACCTGTTTCTTGCCATGCTTGCGCGCGATGAAATCGTCGATCATTCCGCCCTGGATCGGGCCGGGGCGGTACAGCGCATTGAGCGCGGTGAGGTCCTCAAGGCGCGTCGGCTGGTAGCGCTTCAGGATGTCGCGCATCCCGTGCGACTCAAACTGGAAGATCCCGGTCGTATCGCCGCGCGAAAAGAGCGCGTACACGCCCGCGTCGTCGAGCGGCAGTGACGCGAGGTCGACCGTCACGCCGCGATTGTGCTGAATCAGGCGCACGGCGTCGTCGAGCACGGTCAGCGTCGTGAGGCCCAGAAAATCCATCTTGAGCAGGCCGATCCGCTCGAGCGCGTTCATGTCGTACTGCGTCGTGATTTCATCCTTGTTCGACTTGTAGAGCGGAACGATTTCGGTGAGCGGCTGCGGAGAGATCACCACGCCCGCGGCGTGCGTCGATGCGTGCCGCGCGAGCCCTTCGAGGCGCAGCGCGACTTCCACCAGCTCCTTCACCTTCTCGTCCGCTTTGCGCAGCGATTCGAGCTGCGGCGTCTGTTTCAGCGCGTCCTCGAGCTCGATGTTGAGCGTTGTCGGAATCATCTTGGCGATCTTGTCCACTTCGCCGTACGGCATGTCGAGGGCGCGGCCTGCGTCTTTGAGCACGGCTTTCGCGGCCATCGTGCCGAACGTGATGATCTGCGCGACGCTCTGCTCGCCGTACGTTTTCCGCACGTAGTCGATCACTTCGCCGCGACGGCGCATGCAGAAATCGATGTCGATATCGGGCATCGAAACGCGCTCGGGATTGAGGAATCGCTCGAAGAGCAGATCGTATTGCAGCGGATCGACGTCCGTGATCTGCAGCGCGTAGCTCACCAGGCTGCCCGCCGCCGAGCCGCGCCCCGGTCCCACCGGAACTCCCTGCGCGCGGGCGTAGCGGATGAAATCCCAGACGATCAGAAAATATCCGGCGAAGCGCATTTTCTGGATCATCGCGATTTCGTCGGAGAGGCGCCGCTCGTAGTCGGCGATCGGATGACGCAGGCGATTTTCCTTGGCGAGGCGTTCGAGCTGCACCGCGCGCGCCGCGAATCCCTCGCGCGCAACCTTCTCAAAGTACGAATCGGTGGTGTATCCCGCGGGAACCTTGAATTCGGGGAAGGGATTGTCCACGCGGCGGATCTTGACGTTGCAGCGCTCGGCGATCGCGACGGTTCTCGACACGGCGTCCGGCATCTCGCGGAAAACCTGCGCCATTTCCTCGGCGGTCTTGAAATAGAACTGGTCGGTCGCGAATTTCATCCGCTGGGCATCGCTCATCGTCTTGCCCGTCTGGATGCACATCAGCACTTCCTGCGCGTGCGAGTCGGATTGCGTGAGGTAGTGGCAATCGTTCGTGGCCACGAGGGGAATGCCGGTTTCGCGCGAAAGGTTGACGAGATCGCGGTTGACCCGCGTCTCGACTTCCAGGCCCTGGTCCTGCACCTCCAGGAAAAAATTCCCCTTGCCGAAAATATCGCGCAGGCGATAGGCGTTCGTCCGCGCCTGATCGTATTTTTCGTTGAGCAGTGCGTCGGCGACTTCGCCGCGCAGGCACGCCGAGAGCGCGATCAGCCCCTTGCTGTGCTGCGCGAGCAGTTCGTGGTCCACACGCGGCTTGTAGTAAAAACCCTCGAGAAAACCGGTCGAAACGAGCTTAATCAGATTCCGGTAGCCCTCATCGTTTTCGCACAGCAGGACGAGATGGTTCGAGCGCTCGGCTTCCGCGCCACGATTTTTGTGATTGTCCGGCGCGACGTACACTTCGCAGCCGATGATCGGCTTCACACCGTGCGTTGTCGCCTGGTGGTAGAAATTCGCGGCGGCGAAAAGATTGCCGTGATCCGTCACTGCGACCGCAGGCATTCCGCGGCGCGCGGCTTCGGCGGTCAGCTCGCCGATTTCGCAGGCGCCGTCGAGAAGAGAGTAGTCCGTGTGAAGGTGCAGATGAACGAAATTTGACGATCCCGAGTGCGCCATGTGAGCCCATTGTAAACCAGAGTTGCGAAGCGGTGTACGCAAACCTGCGCGCGGCCAAAAATCAGCGAATTTTCGGCGAGCGGGCCGCGCGGCGGAATTTCGTGCCAATTAAGGCCGGTTAAGCGTGCAATTTCTGCCATTTTGTGACATTTAAGAGGGGTTAAGCGCGGGCGGAAAAATGCGCGTTCGGAGGCTAAAAATCGCCGGATTCCTGCGTATACGTGAAGCCCGGAAGATTCGCGGAAGTTGCGGTATGCGTGATTCTCACGCGCACCGGCGGATCGGTTTCCGAGCCCGCCTTTCGCAGCACGGCAAACGTGGTGAGCGCTTCGTTGTAGATTTTGGTGATCAAAAATGAGTCGCCAGTGTCGTCTTTTTTCCAAACTTGGCCGACTTGAACTTTTTTTACGCTCACCCTACGAATGTAGACACATTCAAAGAATGCGTCAATACGCGTGACGCCGCGTGATTCGCGGGACGGCAACCCGATCCGGGCGCGTTCGTTTTAGTGGTTTCCCGCGCGCCTCTTGTGGCATCTTATTTCTGGCGGTGGACGAGGCCATGGCAGACGCAAAGCAGATCGCGGTCGTGATGTTTCAATTGGGAGGGCCGGACAGCCAGGAGGCTGTCGAGCCGTTTCTCTATAATCTCTTTTGTGATCCGGACATCATAAATTTTCCCGGTTCATTTCTCGCCCGCAAACCGTTGGCGAAACTGATCTCCACGACGCGCTCGAAATCCGTCCGGGTGAAGTACGCCGAGATCGGGGGCGGGTCGCCGATCCGGCGCCTGACGGAGCAGCAGGCGCGAGCGCTCGAAGTGGCGCTGCGTCCGCACATTTTTGCGCGCACGATCGTGGCGATGCGCTACTGGCACCCGAGTACGGAGGAAGCGATCGCGTCGCTCGCGAGTGCGCCGTACGACGAGCTGGTCCTTTTGCCGCTGTATCCGCACTACTCTTTCGCGACGACGGGCAGCAGCCTGAAAGAGTGGAATCGGCTGTATAAGCCGAGCGTTCCGGTGCATCTCGTGGATCATTTTTTCGATCATCCGGATTACATCGCGGGAATCGTGGACCGCGTCAACAGCGTGCTGCGCCAGCTTCCGTGGCGCGAGGAAGTTCATCTCGTCTTCAGCGCGCACGGCCTGCCGATGTCGCTGGTCGAAAAGGGCGATCCGTATCCGCAGCACATTGAGGCGACGGTGCGACTGGTGCGCGAGCTTGGGGCGTGGCCGAATCCGCACTCGCTGTGCTATCAGAGCAAGGTCGGCCCGCAGAAATGGCTTCAGCCGTCACTCACGGCGACGCTCGAGGGACTGGCGAGCGACGGCGTGAAGCGCATGCTGGTGATCCCGATTTCATTCCTGACCGAGCACATCGAGACGCTGCACGAAATCAATATCGAAGCGCGCGAACACGCCGAAGCGCTCGGCGTTACCGATTTTCACATGATGCCCGCGCTGAACGATTCGCCGCTCCTGATTCGCGCGCTGGCGGACCTGGTGCTGCGCGCGGTCGGCCGGCGAGCGGGAGTTGCGTCGCTCGCCACCTGAAATCGCGGGACCGCTGTGCCCTCCGGAAGTTTGTCTCGCTCTCGCCGTTGCCTCGCCCATTCCGAATACATGCTGCGAGAGAGGCAGCGCATAGGTGCGCGCTTCGCGCGACGTCTTCTTACGGCACGGCTCAAGCCGTGCCCTGACGAAAACCCGAACCAAAACCCTCAAGTCATTCCGACCAAATGCCGGCCGGAAAGACCTGAGCTACATAAACACCGCCGCGGATTGTCGCTCGTGTTGATCTGACTTCATGCGCTGTTGCACTGCGCCCTGCGCTTAAACGCCCGTGGTATAACCGTAACGTGGAGTTCTCACTCACCGACGAACAGCAGCAGCTCCGGCACACGGTGCGCGAATTCGCCGAGGGCGAAATCGCGCCGCACGTGATGGAGTGGGACGAGGCTTCGCGGTTCCCGTCGGAAATCATTCCCAAGCTGGCCGAGATGGGTTTTCTGGGCGTCATTTTCCCGGAGAAATACGGCGGCGCGGGAATGGGCTACGTCGAATACGCGATCATCATCGAAGAGCTTTCGCGCGTGGACGGCTCGATCGGGATCATCGTCGCGGCGCACAATTCTCTCTGCACGAATCACATCTTCAAATTCGGCACGGAGGAGCAGAGGCAGAAATACGTGGTGCCGCTGGCGCAGGGGAAAAAGCTCGGCTGCTGGTCGCTGACGGAGCCGGAAGCGGGGTCGGACGCGGGCGGAACGCGAACCGTCGCGGCGAAAAAAGACGGTGGCTGGGTGCTCAACGGCGCGAAGACGTTCACGACGAACGGGCACTACGCGGATATTTGCGTCGGGATGGCGGTGACGGAGGCGTCGAAGAAGCAGCACGGAATTTCGGCGTTCGTGATCGAGAAGGGAACTGCGGGGTTTCGTCCGGGCAAGAAGGAGAACAAGCTCGGGCTGCGCGCGAGCGACACGAGCGAGGTGGTGTTCACGGATTGCCGCGTGCCGGGCGAGAGTCTGCTGGGGCGCGAGGGCGAAGGGTTCGTCAACAGCCTGCAGATTCTGGACGGCGGGCGGATTTCGATTGCGTCGCTGGGGCTGGGGATGGCGCAGGGCGCGTACGAATGCTCGGTGCGATACGCGAAGCAGCGGAAACAGTTCGGCAAGCAGATCGCCGAGTTTCAGGCGATACAATTCAAGCTGGCCGACATGGCGACGCAGATTGACGCCGCGCGCTTGTTGACGTATCGCGCCGCGTGGCTCGCGGATCGCGCGATTGCGTCGGGCGATTCGGAAGCGCGGATCACGCGCGAGTCGAGCATGGCGAAGCTGTACGCGGGAGAAGTGGCCGTGCGCGTCGCGAACGAGGCGGTGCAGATTCACGGCGGCTACGGCTTCACCAAGGACTATCCCGCGGAAAAATATTATCGCGACGTCAAGATCTGCACGATCGGCGAAGGTACCAGCGAAATTCAGCGCATGGTCATCGCGCGGCAGTTGCTCGGGAAGGGATAGCGTCGGACTCGGCGGGAAGTTGTGAAGCGGTTTGGGGGCATGGTGGCACAATGGGGATCGAGTGGAAGGAGAATTGCGATGAAATCACATTTGCTGATAGGGGCGGCTTTGATTGGAATGGCGTGGATGGCAGCGACGCCGGTCCGGGCGCAGGAGGTGACCACAGAGACGGTGGACGGCGTCACCAATTTCCATCGCCTCGAGACCACGGTTGCTTGCGCCGGTGCGACTAAAATCGAGGCGATACCCGAAATTAAGAAGATGGGTTTCGCGTCGATCATCAACTTGCGTCAAGACAGCGAACCCGGCGCGGACGTCGAAGCGGAGGCGTCTGCCGCGAAAGCCGCCGACATCCGCTATTTCCACATCCCTTTCAATGGCGCCGCACCCGATCCCGCAGCGGCCGACAAATTTCTGGACGCGATCACCGCGAAGGGCAGCGAGCCGGCGTTCATTCACTGTGCGGGCGGCGGCCGAGCGGCCACGATGTGGTTTATCAAGCGGCTTGTGGTCGATCATTGGGACGTCGAACGCGCCGCAAAGGAAGCCACTGCGCTGGGCATGATCAGTCCGTCGCTCAAGCAATTCGCCATCGATTACGCGCAGACACACAAGCGATAGACGCCGGATTGCGGCGCGACCGTTAGTCCACGCCGGTATTTAGCGCGCGGTGGAACTGAAACCTCCGTAGGTCAGATAGACGCCGAGAAGAAGCGAGAAGCAAACGTACCCGTAAAAATACTGCGCGTAGTGAAGCCCTCCGAGGAAGAGATTCGATTCCGTTTCCGGTGAGAGAAACAAAAACAGCAGGCCTTTGATCAGTGTCAACCAGCCGAGGACGGTGACGACGACCGGCAGCGCGCCGCCCGACCAGACGTTGTGGGCGAGAATCATCGCCAGCCCGCCGAGCGTTGTGATCACGCCAAGGAATAACAGCAACGGGGCGTTGTGAAGAACCGCCGTCACCGTGTCCACGGTCAATTGCTTGTGCGTCATCATGGATAGCGCGACGAGAATGCAATAGAGCCCGAGTAGCTTGCTAAGAAACGCAGTGCGTGAAGGCATGGCGTCCCCCGAAATTCATCCGCTGATCCGGAATTCCGATATGGGTATCTGGCTTGGGCATCGTACGCTTGTCCCGCGCTAGACACTACGAATTTGCCGATAGGGCGATGGTCGTGCGAGATCGGGAAAATTCCCACGCTTGCATACCCCGCTAGGATGAGGCACTCGGCCACGCCGAAGAGAGATTCTTCGACTGCGCGTCCCGACCCGAAGGTCCAAAAGCTCGATCTCCGGGAAAGAACAAAGCATCGGGACGCTCCGCTCAGAATGACGACGCGGGCGGGTGTGCTTGAAAGTAGTGACAGCGCGCGGATGGCGATTGAGGAACGGGTGTATAATCCGCGGCCGAAATCGGAAATGCAGTATAAATAGGGCGCGGCGGAGAAGTGCGGCAAAAAGGGGGGATTCGCATGAGACATCGCTTGCTGGTGAGTTTGTGTTTGTTTGCGTTGGCAGCACTGTTCGTGAGTGCAGGGCGGGCGTCGGCGCAACAGTCGTGCGAGAGTCTGGCGTCGCTCAAGATGCCGAACGTCACTATCACGCTTGCGACGGCGATCAGCACGCCGCCGGATTTCGAGGTGCCGAGCACCGGCGGACGGTTTGGCACGCCTGCCGGCCTGAAGGTGTCCGTGCCGTTCTGCCGCGTGGCCGGATTTGCGGCGCCCACGAGCGATTCGCATATTTCATTTGAAGTGTGGCTCCCTCTTGCCACGAGCTGGAACGGGCACTACGTGGGAATCGGGAACCCGGGATTCATCGGATCGATCAGCTACGCGGGGCTGAGCAGGGAGGTCGCGCGGGGTTCCGCGGCGGCGTCAACCGACACGGGCCATTCGGATGTGGGCGCGACGAGCGAAGCGCCGGATAAATGGGCGATCGGCCATCCGGAAAAGATTGCTGACTGGGGACACCGAGCGGTTCATGAGACGGCCGTCGCTGCCAAGCAACTGATTCAAGCGTATTACGGCAAGCCCGCGAGCTTGTCTTTCTGGAGCAGTTGCCACGAGGGCGGCAATCAGGCGCTGACCGAGGCGCAGAAGTATCCGACGGACTTCGACGGAATCGCCGCAGGCGATCCGGCGTATTACATCACGCACCTGCAGGCAGCATCCGAGTACATCACATGGGTGGCGCTGAAGAACGGAGTGAAAGCGCCGGGATACATCCCGCCGAGCAAATATCCCGTGATCCACCGCGCGGCGCTCGATGCATGCGACAAACTGGACGGCGTGCGAGACGGTTTCATCGAGGACCCCACACGTTGCCACTTCGATCCGGAGACGATCCGGTGCCCGGGGAACGCGGACTATGCGTCGTGTCTGACGGAGCCACAGGTGCAAACGGCGAAGCTGGTTTACGCGGGGCCGAAATTTTCGGACGGCAAGCAGATTTATCCGGGCTTCGATCCGGGAAGCGAGTTGGGCTGGGGATTGATGATGGCTGGTCCCGAGCCGTTGAGCATCAGCACAGGATTTTTCAAAAGCATCGTGTTCGGAAATCCGGACTGGGATTTCCGGACGTTCGACGTGGACCGCGATACGCGCCTGGCGGACGAGAGATACGGAGCGATGCTGAACTCGAACGACCCGAACCTGAAGCCGTTCAAGGATCATGGCGGGAAGCTGCTCATCTACCAGTCGTGGGATGAGGCGATCATTCCCCCGCGAAGCATGATCGATTACTACGAGAGCGTGCTGGCCGCGATGGGCGGACCTGCGAAGACGCAGGATTTCGTTCGCCTGTTCATGGTGCCGGGGATGGGAATGTGCCCGGGCTTCGGGATGGGGAACGACGGCACGTTCGACGCGATGGCAGTGGTCGAGAAATGGCGCGTGACGAATGTGGCGCCGGACAAGATCATCAATTCTCACAAGGTTGCGGGTGTCATCGACAGGACGCACCCGGCGTGCCCGTACCCGCAAGTGGCGATCTACAAAGGCACCGGCGATCCGCTGGACGCCGCGAGCTTTACGTGCGGCAATCCGAAGTGGTGAGCGCGAAGACATGGTTTCAGAGCGGCCGGCAGATGGAAACCGCAATCCGGAACTTCAGCGGCTAAAGCCGGTCTGATTTTGCAGAGCTCATGTCGTGGCTGAAGCCACGACCCACAAAGACTAACGAACTTCGACACGCCGACGTACGTGTGTGTTCGATGACTGAGGGTGCTGGTCGCCGCGCATCGCCCCACGCTGTTTCCTTTGAAGTTTCAAGGCCCACCTGCTAACTTTCAAAATTTGGTTGTTGTTGGCGAGAAGAGATTTGTGATTGCTGCGTTCAAGTTGCAGACAGCGGAGTGCGGGAGATGAACATGAAACTGGGAGAGATCGCCGAGAAACTGGGGTGCGCGGTCGAGGGCGATGCAGCGCTTGAAATCACGGGCGTGGCGGGAATCGAGGAGGCGCGCGAGGGCGAGCTGACGTTTCTCGTGAACCGCAAGTACCGGCGGGCGCTCGAGGAGACGCACGCGTCGGCGGTTCTGGTTGCGCGCGAAGAGGCGCGGCCGCGCATCGCGGCGCTGCGCTCGTCGAATCCGTACCTCGACTTCGCGCGGGCGATCGAGATGTTTCATCCCGAGCCGAAGTACGCGCCGGAGGTGCATCCGACGGCGATCATCGCAGGGTCCGCGAAGATCGGGGTGGGCGCGCACATTGGGCCATACTGCTTCGTGGATGAGGACGTCGAGATCGGACGGCACGCGGTGCTGCACAGTTTCGTCACGATCTATCGCGGGGCGAGGATCGGGGACGATTTCTTCGCGCACGCGCACGCATGCGTCCGCGAGGATTGCCGGATCGGGAATCGCGTGCTGCTGCAAAACGGCGTAGTGGTGGGCAGCGACGGCTTCGGGTTCGCGCGCGAAGCGAATGGACGCTGGCACAAGATGCGACAAGCGGGAATCGCGGTGATCGGAGACGATGTGGAGATTCAGACGCACAGCGCGATCGATCGCGCGACGGTCGGCGAAACGCAGATCGGGCGAGGGACCAAAATTGATAATTTGGTGCAGGTCGGGCACGCCTGCAAGGTCGGCGAGGATACGCTGCTGTGCGGGCAGGTGGGGCTTGCCGGAACGACGCACGTCGGGAACCGGTGCATTCTCGCCGGACGGGTCGGCACGGCCGGGCATTTGACCGTCGGCGACGGGGCGACGCTCACCGCGCAGAGCGGCGTACCGACGGACGTCCCGGCGGGCGCGATCTACTCGGGCTATCCCGCGATGGAAAATCTGGCGTGGCGGAAGTCGGTGGCGGTGTTCAACCGGCTGCCGGAATTGCAGAAAGAGTTACGCGAGTTGCGCGAGGAAGTGGCGCGGTTGCGCGCGAGGCAGAGCTAAGCGCTAGTTCTGCGATTCGGCGGCGGATGCGGGGAGTCAGACGGTTCGGGCGGCGGAGGCGGCGCTGGCGGCGGGGCGTACGCGGACGCGCAGGACTTTGCGCTGGTTGGCTTCGAGGACCTGGAATCGGAGGCCGTCGAATTCGACGACTTCGCCGGGCTTGGGAACGTGGCCGGCGACGCCGTTGAGAACTCCGGCGATGGTTGTGGCGTTCGCGTGCTGCGCCGCGGTTTCGAGCTGAACGCCGAAGAGTTCGCCGACCTTGTCCACGGGCACGCTCCCACGCAGGACCATTGCGCCGCCGCTTTCTCGGATCACATCGGGCGCCGGGCGGCGGTCCTCTTCGCCGATCTCGCCGACGATTTCCTCAACGAGGTCTTCCACGGTAACGACCCCGGCGAGCAATCCGTACTCGTCGATCACCACCGCCATCTGCTGATTCTTGCGCTGCATTTCCTTGAGGAGGTCCGAGCCGAATTTCGTTTCGGGGACGAAGAGCGCAGGGCGCATCAGCGTGCTGACGGTGCGGCGCGCGGCGTCGCGGTCGGGGACTTCGAGCATGTCGCGCGCGACGACGATGCCCACGATATCGTCGAGAGTTTTTCCGTACACGGGCAGGCGCGAAAATTTGGTTTCAACGACGCGGTCGCGCAGCTCTTCAAGAGTGGCGCTGGCGGGGATAGCGATGACATCGGGGCGGGGCGTCATGACGTCGCGGACGCGCTTGTCGCCGAACTCGATGACCTGTTCGATGAGGCGCGCTTCGTCCTGCTCGATGATGCCCTCTTCGGTGGCTGCGTCGACGAGAGCCTCAAGGGCCTGTTGCTCGCTCGCGGGTTCGCTGGGCTCTTCTTCCGAGAGGTGCAGGACCGAGATGTTGAGATCGACGATCGCGCGAATGGGCCATAGGAGCCCGAGAAACACGCGCACCACCGGAACGAGCGGCGCGAGCCAGTTGCCGGAGACGCCTGCGAGCAGGAGCACGGGCAGGAGTTGCATGGCGATGACGACTTCGAGGCCGAGGAGTAGCACGACTTCGAGCGCCGCCTGCCACAGGTTAGGAACGAAGTAGACGACGCCGAGCGCCGTAACGGTGGCGACGACCACGAGCCAAAGGCGCGCGAGCAGGGTGAAAGCGAGCGCCGCGCGCGGGCGCTCCAACTTGAAGCGCGGCTCGATATCCGATTCGAAGGTGTCGAGGTGATCGTGGACGCGGCCTGTGGTGACTCGGCCGAGGTCGCGGTATACGCGGTCGAGATAGGAAGCCACGACAAGGCCCGCCGTCAGCGCGAAGAGGCCGACCGTGAAGAGAAGGATCTCCATCGTTAAGCCAGCCCGAGCGCGCGGCGGAGACGGCGCTCGCGCCGTTCCATTTGGCCGGTGTCGGTCTCGTGATCATAACCCATCAAGTGAAGGATGCCATGAAGGATGAGGATTCGCATCTCGTCTTCGAATGTGCGTGCAAAGCGACGCGCGTTGCGGCGGGCAACGGCGGGGGCGATGGCGATGTCACCTAAGTAGGAGGCAGAGGAAGCGGACGACAAGAAACTGCTACGGTGTTGCGGCTTCCTTAGCGTTCCGTGCTTCGTTTGCTTCCCTTGGTTCGCATCAACGGGGAAAGACAACACGTCGGTGGGGCAGTGCTTGCCGCGATACGCGCGATTCCAGCGCGCGATTTCGGCGTCGGTGACCAGGCAGACGGTGAACGATCCGGCAGGGAGGCGGACGGCGCGGCGCGCGCGGGCAAGAAACTTCGCCAGGTCCTTCACAGGAACTCGGACGCGATCTTGGCGATTCACGATCATGAAACCGGCGCCTGCGGCGTTGCCGGCATGAGATGCGAATTGCCGGCGGGCCGCGGAATTATGCGATGCGGCATTCCGGCGCGACTACCGGCCGCGCGATTTTTTCGCGGATTGCGCCTTCGGCTTAGCGTGCCCGATCCGGCCCTGCTTCGCAGCAGCGCGATGGTCTCCGGCCGCCTTGTCGTGCTTGGCCTGAGCCTTCGCTCCGATGGCGGCGGCTGCCGAGACGTGCTGCTTCGCCTCGGGTGCCGGGGGATGGGCTGCAGCGGGAGCCTCGGGCTTGCCGTGAGTTTTCCCGGCGGCCTGCTTGGGAGCGGCAGCGGGCGCCTTTTCATCCTTGCGCTTCTTTTTCTCTTTCTCTTCCTTCTTGGGTTCTTCCTTGATTCCAGCGAGAGAACGAAGCGCCTTGGTGCGGTCTTCGGGCGAGCGCGCCTTGCCACGCAACTGCAATTCGAAAAGCTGCTCGAGGACTTTGTCGAACTTCGGGCCACGCGCGACACCGAGCGCGTCGAGTTCTGCGACCGGCAGCGCGAGACGCATCGGGCGCCATTTCTGGATGTAGCTGCGAATCTTGGAAACGGCGCGCGGATTCGGGATCTCGACTTCGATGTAGACGAGCATTTCCGGCGGCACGGACGCGAGGTAGAAATAAGCGTCTCGCGGCGAATTCGTCTTGCGGCTTTTCAGTACCTTGACGATCTTCTGCGCCTCGGGCAGAAGATGGGCGATCGCATCCACTTCAGCGGACCGAAACTCCATCCGGCGCAGGGCCGCCGCGGACTCGCGAGACTTCAAGCGGCCGAGAACATAGCCCGTGACCACGACCTGAAGGCGAGGGCGAATCCCCGCGGCGAGAAAATTCGCGCGCACGCGAGCGAGCTTGTTGAGGCTGTCGTAGTCGGGCTTGCGGCGTTGGAGATTCGGGTGGATGGCGGCGAGCAGTCCGTGCACTTCCCACTGCTTGAGCGTGGCCACGGGATTCTCTTCGCGCGCGAGCGAGCGGAGTTCGTCGCCCGCATCGGCGCCTTCGATATTTTGATGAAGGCCGCGCTCCATCGCCAGGTCGAACCATTCCTGCGTGCGCGACTCGATCTTGGAGCCCATGCGGGCGCAGTAGCGAAGGATCCGCAGAAGGCGGATGGGTTGGTTCGTGAAGGCGTGTATCGACAGCGCGCGGACTTCCTGGCGCTCGAGGTCGGCGAGGCCGTTGGTAGGATCGAGCAGCAAGCCGCGCGACTGCGTGTTGAGCGATATGGCGATGGCATTGATTGAAAAATCGCGCCGCCGGAGATCGTCCATGATGCTGGAGAATCGGTATTCGGGTTTGGCGCCGGGATGGTCGTAGACATCATCGCGCGCGGCGGAAATCGAGCCGTCGGCATCACCCGCGAAGATCAGCTCGTAGTGACGCAGCTTTTCGCTCTCCCAGGTGATGCGCGCGCCACCTTTTTCGAGTTCGTGCACCATGCGGACGGGATTGCCCTCGACGGTAAAATCCAGGTCGCGGATCGGCTGTCCGCAAATCAGATCGCGGATGGCGCCGCCGGTGAGATAGACGTTGATGTCCTGCGACCGGGAAAGTTCCTGGACGCGTTCGAGCGCCGCCCTCTGCTCGGGAGAAAGCCTGCTTTCCAGCAAGTACATGTAATCGGGCATGAGTTCTTGCCTTTCCTTGCTCCGCTGATTTTCTTAGGCGCGCGGGTGGTGCGCCTTGTACACCTGTTTCAGACGTTCTTCGACGACGTGCGTGTAAATCTGGGTCGTGGAAATATCCGAATGGCCGAGCATCATCTGCACGGAGCGAAGGTCGGCGCCGCGATCCAGCAGATGAGTGGCGAAGCTGTGCCGGAGCATGTGCGGCGTAAGTGCTTTACGAAGCCCAGCCTTGCGGCCGTAATCGCCGAGCAGCTTCCAGTATCCGATGCGATTCATCTTGCGGCCCTGCTGGTTGAGAAAAAGGTACGGCGAATAACCCTCGCCCAGAAACTTCGGGCGCGATGCGCGGAGATATTGCTGGACAGCGCCGAGAGCCTGGCGGCCGACCGGTACGAGCCGTTCCTTATTCCCTTTGCCGATACAGCGAAGGCAGCCAGCTTCGGACTGCAAGTCGGAAACGCGCAGACCGCAGAGTTCAGAGACGCGCAGGCCGCAGGAGTACATCAGCTCGATCATGGCGCGATCGCGCATGCCGACTGTGTCCTTCGTGTCCGGCTGGCGGAGTAAGCGGTCAACTTCCTCGACGCTCAAGAATTCGGGCAGGCTCTGGCGAAATTTCGGCGATTCGATGGTGACGGCGGGATCGTCCTCGACGTAGCCTTCCATGAGCGCGAAGCGGAAGAAATGGCGGATGGTGACGAGATGGCGCGCAACCGAGCGGCTATCGAGACCCCGGCGATATAAAGAACCGAGGAAATCGACCACGTCGCTGCGCGTCACCGCCTTCGTGTCCAGCTGTCGCTCGGCGGCGAACGCGGCGAATTTGACGATGTCGCGGCGGTATGCCTGGATGGTGTTGTCCGAGAGGCCCTTCTCGACCCGCAGACAGTTCAGAAACGTTCGAATGTGCGCTTCCAAATCCTGACCTCAGTTCCACCGATTACGTATGAGCCCGCGCGCCCCCGCGCGGCAAATCTACCGGGCCTTGCACTCACGCTGGCTAGGCCCTGCCGTCAGCCACGGCGACGGCCTGCGCATCGCGGCGCCGGAGAAGCAGAAAAAACTCCGCCAGCTCCTCGCAGCGCAGCAGGAGCGCCAGGCCAAAATACACCGCCGCCGACCCGAGAATCACAGCGGCCAGCAGCCCCGCCTGGGCCGCTAAATGACTCGCGACCGCGAAATGGGAAAACCGCAGCGCCGCGTAACACGCCGCCGCCATCACTGCGGCGCAGAGCCCAATCCTGGCGAACGATCCTGCAAGCCCGCGCGCGCCGAGACGGCCGTGGCGCTTGCGGAAAACGAGAAAGAGCGCTCCGAAATTGAAATAGGCGGTCAGCGCGCTGGCCAGCGCGGGGCTGCCGTTCGAAAGAGTGCGAAAAAAGAACAGGAGAAAAACGGCATTCAGCACGATGTTCATCCCGAGCGCCCAGGCGCCCACACGCGCGGGAGTCATCGTGTCCTGCGTCGAGTAGTACATCGGTGTGATGAGCTTGATCGCGGCGAAGGCCGGCAATCCGAGCGAATAAAAGAAGAGCGCATGGGAGGTCAGCGAAGTGGATTCGGGGCTGAACTGCCCGTGCTGGAACAGGACCTGAATGATCGGCCGCCGCAGCAGGACCAGGCCCACGGCCGCGGGTATCGTGATGAACGAAACGATCCGCAGGGAGAAGCCGAAGGTGCGCTTCATCTCGTCCCAGTTCCCGGCGGCGATCTGGTGCGACATCGTCGGCAGAAGTGCGGTGGAGATCGCGATCGCGTAGCTGCCGAGTACGAGCTGCATCACGCGGTCCGCGACGTACAGGGAAGTGATGCTCCCCGACGGCATGCGGGAAGATGTGGCGAAAATCGTGTCCACGAAGAGATTGATCTGGTAGACGCCCATGCCGAAGAAGCTGGGTCCCATCAGGCGCGCCACTTTCCGCACGCCGGGGTCGGAGAGAGAGACGGTCGGCGCAAAGGTCATGCCGCGACGGAGGAGCGCTGGAACCTGCATGGCCAACTGGACGGCTCCGCCAAGCAGAATACCCACGGCCAGCGCCACGGCAGGCGTTCGATAACCCTGCGGCGCCCAGCGGAGAATCGGACGGTATACCACTGCGGTCGAGCACGCGATCATGGCGAGATTGAAAAAAATGGGCGTCGCCGCAGGCAGCGCGAACGCCCGAAAGCTGTGCAGGATGGCGGTCGCGAGCGCCGCTAGACCGATGAAAAAGATGGCCGGGAAGATGATCCGGTTTAAATAGACTGCGAGATCCCATGATATGTGTTGTCCGCCAAACAGGGCATAGATGCCGATCACTTGCCGGGAGAAGACCGCTCCCAACGCGGCCGCTACGGCGAGCAGAATGACGAGTCCCCAGAAAACTCGCCCGGCGAATTGCCAGGCGCTCGCGCGAGGGCCTTGGCGTAAGTAACTCGTGAATATAGGGATAAAGGAGGCGCCCAGCGACCCCTCGCCAGTCATGCGGCGCACCAAATTGGGGATCCGGAATGCCAGGACGAAGGCGTCGGCAGCGGGGGATGTCCCGAGTAGGAGAGCCACCCGTTGATCGCGTAAGTATCCGCAAATCCGGCTGATAACGGTGATGAGGGCTACGACGGAGGCCGATCTTAGGACCTGCCCTTTGCTGTCAATCGGCTGGACTCCGGTGCTAACCCTTTCAGCACCAATAAGTTGACAAACACCGCGATGAAGATAACATAGTCTGCGAGTAGATAGCAATATGCTCCCCGAAAAGGCCGTCACGCAGTGAAAAATCGGGCTCCATCCTCGACGCACAAGAAGGTGGTGGTGCTTCTGCTGAACCGGAAGGCTGTGAAAGGCTACCTGAACCCTCCTGCTCTGGGCCATTCGGAATCAATCGACCTGCTGACGCTCGATGGGGAACATGAATCGATTGCGCTCAATGACGTGAAGTCGGTGTATTTTGTCCGCGAGTTCAAGGACGCATTTGAGCCGGAGCGGAAGACGTTTCTCAGCCGGCCGAAGCTAGATGGTTTATGGGTGCGGCTGAAGTTTCGCGACGATGATGCGATGGAAGGGATCGTCTCGAATAACCTGCTCGATCTGCTCGACACCGGCGTGCAATTGACGCCGCCCGACCTGCACGGGAATGTGCTGCATATGTTCATTCCGCGCTCGGCGCTTGCCGAGATGAAGGTGCTGGGCGTTGTGGGAGTGGCGCGGCGCTCGCCGCGGGCCACGCGGGGAATTGCGGCGGTGGCGGAAGCGCAATCGAAGCTGTTCAGCGAATAATCGACGCCCGGCTGTCCAGTAATCCACAAGACAAATTGGCTCTTTACGCCGTTCGGGCGTAATCTATATTGGCCTGTAGGACAGAGCCAATGTTGCCGCTCCATTTGCAGCCCGAAAGCCACATACCGCTGTACGTCCAATTGCGCGACCAGCTTCGCGCGCTGGTGCATTCCGGAGAACTCCGCACGGGAGATCGTATTCCGGCGAGCCGTGAATTGGCGGGGCAACTCGGCGTCCATCGCACCACGGTGGCTAATGCATATGCGGAACTTGAATCGGAGGGGCTGATTCAAGGGCATGTCGGGCGCGGCACGTTCATCTGCGGCATGCAGGCGAAACAATTCTCCCCGCCGCCGCGGACCAATGGCCACGGGCCGATGCGGTGGGAGGCATTGTTTGCCGACGAGCGCGGCGAGGAAAGCCTGAGCCGCATGATGCCGGAAGTGCCTCCCGGAGCGATTGCCTTCACGGTGGCGCGTCCCTCCGGAGAATTTTTCCCGGTCGAGGATTTCCGCCGCTGCGCGAACGCTGTTTTGGGCGGAGAAGGCCGCCGCATCCTGCAGCTCGGTTCGACGGACGGCTACGAGCCGCTGAAGAGCGAGCTGATCGATCTGTTTCGCGGCGAGGGCATGAACGTTCGCCCCGAGCAGCTTTTGATCACCGATGGCTGCCAGCAGGCGATCGATTTGGTGTGCAAGGCGTTCCTGCGCCCCGGTGATGCCGTGGCGCTCGAGAATCCCGGTTATCCGGGAGCCATCGCCATTCTTGCGGGAGCGCGCATTCGCATTCTCTCGGTGCCAGTGCAGGCCGACGCGGCGCGCACGGGCCATGCGGGACTCGACGTGGACGCGCTCGAGACGGTTCTGCTGCAGAATCGCGTCAAATTTCTCTTGATCACGCCGGATTTTCACAATCCGACGGGCACGGTGCTGCCCGTTTCCGAGCGCCGGCGGCTGCTCGAACTTGCCGGGCATTACCAGGTGCCGGTAATTGAAGATGCGATCTACGCGCGGCTGCGGTTCCGCGGCAATGCGGTGCCGTCGCTCAAAGCGCTGGACACGCTCGGCAATGTGATCCAGATCGACAGTTTTTCGAAGACGGCTTTTCCCGGCCTCCGCGTCGGCTGGTGCATCGGCGCCGAGAGCGCGATCGAGCGGCTGCGTCTGCTGAAGCAATCGACAGATCTTCACACGGATCAGCTCTCGCAGGCGGCGATGGCGGAGTTCATGCGCCGGGGGTATTTCACGCGGCACGTCGAGAAGATGAAGAAGGTATATCGCAGCCGGCTCGAAGCGATGGAAGCGGCGCTGCAGAAGCACATGCCCGAGGGAACTTCGTGGACGCACACGGAAGGCGGAATGTCGCTGTGGGTGACGCTGCCAGCGGGATTCGACGCGGGCGAATTGCTGATCCACGCACGCGAACGCGGCGTGTTGTTTCTGCCGGGGCGATATTTCTACTCGCAGCATCCGCAGCCGAACACGCTGCGGCTCGGCTTCACGGCGGTTGACGAAAAGCGGATCGAGCGGGGCGTCCACACGTTTTGCGAATTGCTGAAGACCGAGCTTCGCAAACGGGAGCGGGGCGGGCGGAGCGAATTGCCGGCGCGCGTGGCGCTGATCTAAACGATGCGATTGGCGATCCGATGACGATGCTGCTCAAGCCCAATCCTGCAAATCATTGCTTCGGTTGCGGCGGCGCGAATGCGCGCGGAATGCAGCTGACGTTCGAGCAGGACGATGATGCCAAGCGCATACGCGGGCGATTTCGAATCAGCGCGGACTATCAGGGAGGCGTTGGTTTCGTGCACGGAGGAATCGTCGCAACGCTTCTCGACGAAGTGATGGCGAAGGTGAGCCGGTTTCGCGAGGATCACGCCATGACAGCCGAGTTGACGGTCGAATACTTAAAGCCGGTGCCGGTCGATGGAGACTTGGTTATCGAGGGATGGGAAGTCGAGCGGAACGGGCGCAGTTTGCGGCGTGAAGGCGAGATTCGGGACGCTTCGGGGACGATCCTCGCTCGCGGAAGAGGGCGTTTCGTGCAAATCGACCGGGAAGCGCTGCGCAAGAAGCTTGGCGTTCAAGAGCAGGCCAAACACTAGGGAATCAAAAAAGGGAGAGCATCATGGAACTGATGAACAACAATTTGTGGCGGGTGAAAGTCGGGCTGGCCGAAATGCTCAAGGGCGGCGTGATCATGGACGTGACGAACGCCGAGCAGGCCAAGATCGCCGAGGAAGCGGGCGCGTGCTCGGTGATGGCGCTGGAGCGCGTGCCGTCGGACATCCGCAAGGAAGGCGGGGTGGCGCGCATGGCAGCGCCACGCGTGATCCGCGAGATCATGGAGACGGTTTCGATTCCCGTGATGGCCAAGGTCCGCATCGGACATTTCGCCGAGGCGCAGGTGCTCGAAGCGCTCGAGGTGGATTACATCGACGAGAGCGAAGTGCTGACCCCGGCGGACGAGGAGCACCACGTGTGGAAGCACGGATTCAAAGTGCCGTTCGTTTGCGGCGCGCGCAATCTGGGTGAAGCGCTGCGGCGCATCGCGGAGGGCGCGGCCATGATCCGCACGAAGGGCGAGGCCGGCTCGGGGAACATTGTCGAGGCGGTGCGGCACATGCGAGCGATTGTGGGCGCGATGAAGAAGCTGACGACGCTCGGCGAGGAAGAGCTGGTTCACGAAGCAAAAGAACTCGGCGCGCCGTTTGAGCTGGTTGCGTGGGTGGCGAAGAACGGCAAGCTGCCCGTGCCGAATTTCTCGGCGGGCGGAATTGCGACTCCGGCGGACGCAGCGCTCGTGATGCAGCTCGGTGCCGAGGCGGTATTCGTGGGTTCGGGCATTTTCAAATCGACCGATCCAGCCGAGCGCGCGCGGGCGATCGTGAAGGCGACGACGCACTACAAGGACCCGAAGATTGTGCTTGAGGCTTCTGAAGAGCTGGGCGAGGCGATGAAGGGGCTCGATGTGCGGCAGCTTGACGAGAAGGATTTGCTGCAAACGCGCGGTTGGTGAAGAGGATCAGTGGCTAGTGGCGAGTGACTAGTGGCTCGTGAAACGAAAATCGGGATTCTGGCGATACAGGGCGATTACGAAGCGCACGCTCGAATGCTCGAGCGCCTTGGCGTGGAGTATACGTACGTGCGCGTTCCCGGCGATCTGGTGGGGCTGAACGGGATCATCCTCCCCGGCGGCGAGAGCACGACGCACTTGAAGGTGCTGACCGAAGAGGGGCTGTTCGACGCGCTCAAGCAATTTGCCAAGGACGGCGGCGCGTTTTTCGGAACGTGCGCCGGGGCGATCCTGCTCGCGCGCACGGTGCACGGGCCCCCGCAGGACTCGCTGGGATTGCTCGACATCTCGATCCTGCGCAACGGATACGGGCGGCAGCTTGCGAGCGACGTCCGCATGGGGCCGACGAAGCTGCACAAGGATCCGTTGGAGATGGTTTTCATCCGCGCGCCGATTATCGAATCCGTCGGGAAGGGAATCGAGGTGCTGGCGGAAGACGCGGGCCATCCCGTGCTCGTGCAGCAGGGACGGATCATGGCATCGACGTTCCATCCCGAATTGACCACCGATACCGCCGTGCATGAGCATTTCCTTCAATTAGTCGCTCAATGATAGACTGCGCTCACTTTTATGAGTGTCGGTGCGGCTCAGCCCGATGCGGAGGCTGCGGCGTCTGGTAATCGGGCGCCGCGACGGCGCCGCCGTTTATGGCCTCTGTGGGTTCTTCTCTTAATTCTCCTGGGAATCGCGATCTACCATCATCGTTACGATCTGCGCAGTTACACCGTGCTGGAACATTTCACCGATCCGCAAGCATCGGGCCCGCTGCTGAGCTTTGAAACGTATCCGGTGACAACCGAAGAGGTCACGTTTCCGACAGCGACTGGCCCGGTGCGAGCGCGGCTCTTCACGCCCGTGGGCCTGGCGCACCCGCGCGGGATGGTGGCGGTGCATGGGATTCACCATCTTGGGATGGACGAACCTCGATTGATGAGTTTTTCGCGCGCTGTGGCGGGTAGCGGTCTTGCAGTGCTGACGCCGCAGATCGACGCGCTCGCGGATTATCACGTCGATGGAGCTTCGATCCCGATCATAGGAGAATCGGCCGCGTGGCTCGAACAGCGACTGGGGACCGGCCCGGTGACGCTGACGGGAATCAGCTTCGGCGGCGGGCTAACGCTACTGGCCGCGGCCGATCCGCGCTACGCGGCGCACGTGCGCGCGATCGCGCTGATGGGCGCGTATGACGATCTCGCGCGCGTTTCGCGCTTTCTGGCCACGAGCCAGGAGGAGCTGCCCGACGGCCGGACGATTCCGTTCGCCGCGCACGACTACGGCGCGTCGGTTTTCGTCTACGCGCATCTCAATCAGTTTTTCCCGGCGGGCGATCTGACCGCGGCGCACGAAGCGCTACGCGCCTGGCTCTGGGAGCAGCCGGAGAACGCGAAGCCGTGGATCGAGCGGTTGAGTCCCGCGTCGCAGGCGACGATGGACGCGCTGCTCGCGCGCCGCATCGATGAGGTGCGGCCGCAAATTCTAAATGCCATTCATACGGACCAAGTGGAGTTGGCGGCGCTATCGCCGCGAGGACATCTTGCTTCGCTGCGCGTGCCGGTGTTCATCCTGCACGGATCGGCGGACAACGTGATTCCTCCGGCGGAAAGCCGATGGCTGGAACAGGATGTGCCGCATGAGGACGTGCGCGCGGTTTTGATCACCGGCGCGTTCTCGCACGTGGACCCGGAAAAGGACGCAAGCATCTGGGAGGAGTTGCGGCTGGTTCACTTCATCGCGGGCGTTCTGCGCGCCGCGAATTAAAGAAACCCGACCGACTAGTCGTAGTATTCGGCGCCGAGGTGGGTGATCAGGTCCTCGCCCATCATCCAGCGCAGCGTGTTCTTGAGCTTCATCAGCTGGATGAAGAGGTCGTGCTCGGGGTAAAGCTCTTTGGCGCACATCGGCGACTTGAAGTAGAAGCTCAGCCATTCCTGGATGCCGCGCATGCCGGCGCGCTTCGCGAGATCGAAAAAGAGCGCGAGATCAAGGACAATTGGCGCCGCGAGGATCGAGTCGCGGCAGAGAAAATCGACCTTGATCTGCATCGGATAGCCGAGCCAGCCGAAGATATCGATATTGTCCCAGCCCTCTTTGTTGTCTCCACGCGGCGGGTAGTAGTTGATCCGCACCTTGTGGTGAATCTTGCCGTAGAGGTCGGGATACAGTTGCGGCTGGAGGATGTATTCAAGGGCGCCGAGCTTCGATTCCTCTTTCGTTTTGAACGAGCCCGGATCGTCGAGCACCTCGCCGTCGCGGTTGCCGAGGATGTTCGTCGAAAACCACCCGTGGAGGCCCAACATGCGCGCCTTGAACGCGGGCGCGAGCACGGTTTTCAGGAGGGTCTGCCCGGTCTTAAAATCCTTTCCGCCGATCGGGACTTGTTTCTCCTTGGCGTATTCCTCAAGCGCCGGGATGTCCACCGTGAGGTTTGGCGCGCCGTTGGCGAACGGGACGCCTTCGCTGATCGCGGCGTAGGCGTACAACATGGACGGCGCGATGGCCGGGTGATTCGCCTTCATGGCCTTCTCGAACGAGTCGAGATCGTCGTGGACCGCTTCGGGCTTCATGAAAACTTCGGTCGAGGCGCACCAGACCATCACTAGCCGGTCGAGCTTGTTCTTTTTCTTGAAGTCGCGAATGTCCTCGCGCAGTTGCTCGGCGAGATCAAATTTTGTCTTGCCTTTTTTGACGTTGGTGCCCTGAAGATTCTTCACGTAATTTTGATCGAACGCCGCCTTCATCGGGCGAATGCCCTTGAGGAACTTTTGCACCTTGGCGAGATCGCGCGCATCGAGCACGCCGGCCTTGGATGCGGCTTGGTAGGCGTCGTCGGGGAAGACGTCCCAGCCTCCGAAGACAATGTCATTCAGCTCGGCGAGGCGCACGAAGTCCTTGATTCGGGGCGTGCGATTTTCGGTCCGCTTGCCGAGGCGGATGGTGCCCATCTGGGTGAGCGAGCCCACGGGAATAGATTCGCCGCGGCGAACGAGCTCGACTCCGGCCATCAAAGTTGTGCTGACGGCGCCCATGCCGGGCGTGAGCACTCCGAGTTTTCCTTTTGGCGGAGCGATACTCGCAGGCCTGCGCATTCAATTTCCCCCTTGTTTCGTTCGATGAATGGCGCGCCGGTGTTTGTTGAGGGAACTCAAAAAATCCCGAGCCGTGCGCGTCGTGCGCCCGCGTAACCTGCCGCGAAGCGCGGTTGGAACGAAGTACAGCATGATGCGGCATCCCGCGGGGTTTTGCAAATCGAATCCAAATCCTGCATCAGCCCATGTTTCAAGTCGCGACGCAGGAAAGATGAACAGAAGATTAAACGGATGGCTACGCAGCAGCGTACATATCAATATACAATGCGGATCGCTTTTGACTGGAATCTCGAAGCGCATACGGGGTTTGCGTGTCTGGAAGGGAGAGTCGAGCCGTGAAACGATGGCGTCTGTTTTTCGTCCCGATCTTTCTTGCGGCCGCGATGACGATTCCGGCGCGCGCCCAGCAGACCGCGGACAGATTGACCGTGGCGGCGGCGCTCGATCTCGCGGAGCGGCAGAATCTGGATTTGATTGCCGCGCGCGCGCAGCGGGCCGTGGCGGCCGCCGGAGTGCGTGTGGCGGGAGAACGCCCGAATCCGACGGCGAGCTTTGGAGCTTCGCGGGACGCGCCGCACGAGAACGCGTTGATCGATCAGCCGCTGGAAATTGGTCTGAAACGCCAGCGGCGAATCGACGTTGCGAGGCAGGAGGGTGCGTTAACCGAAACGGACATCTCGGCGATTGAGAGGCAGGTGCGCCGCAGCGTCCGCGAGGCATATTATGGTCTCGCGTACGCTCGAGGAGCGACCGCTCTGCAAGCCGATGCGCTGAAGCTGGCCGAGCGGCTCCGCGACATTGCGCGGGCGCGGTTTGAGAGCGGCGACATTCCGCAGCTCGAATTGACGCAGGCCGAACTCGAAGCTACGCGCGCGCATGCCGATCTGCAGGTCGCGCAGCAGGAAGAAGAAGTCGCGCTGAGCGACCTGAACGCGCTGCTGAACGAGCCCGCCGCAAAGGATTGGGACTTGGGCGATGCGTTTGCCACGCCTCCGCCGGCGACAACGCTCGACGAACTTCTGGGCCGCGCAGGGAACTCGAACTCCGAGATCGCGCGAATCAGCCAGGAAGAAAGGCTGGAGCGCAGCCGCAAGGCTCTGCTCGAAGCCGAGCGCATTCCGAACCTCGGCCTGCAATTCGGCTTCGACCTCAATAATCCGGGAAGCGGAGTCAATTCAGGGGGCTACATGGTCGGGCCGCGCGGGCAGATATCAATGGAGCTGCCGATTTTTTCGCACAATCAGGGTGAGATCGCGCGATCGACAGCCACTGAGCGCGCTCTTGAAGGCGAACTCGCGGCGGCGCGCCGGGCGGCGGACGCCAAGGTCGAATCCGCGTACTTCGATCTGCGGGCGCGCCAAACGCAGGTGCAGCTGTACCGTGAAACGGTCGTTCCGTCGTCCAATCGGCTTGAGGAAATGGCGGAAGAAAGCTACCGGGCCGGGAAGGCTGGTATTCTGACAGTACTCGGCGCGCAGCACGACGTGCAGCAGGCGCAGCGCGACTTCCTCGCGAGCGAGCTTGCGATGCAATCGGCGTTTGCGCAACTGGAAGAAGCGGTGGGTGCGCCGCTCGAATAGGCGAGATCGAGATGATGATTGCTAACAACACGAGAGTCCGGATGCTGTGCCTCGCCGCCGCGGGATTCTGCGCGCTTGCGGTCGCGGGCTGCTCGGGGAAGCCAACGGAAGAATCAGCCGATTCAGGGTCGAAGGCCCAAGTGACCCTGACGCGGGTTTCGCGGGCTGACATTTCCGAGACGCTTTCGCTCACGGGGACGGCGGCCGCGCCACCCAACCAGGACGTCCGGGTGAGCGCGCTCGTTCCCGGCCGGATCGCGGAGCTGACGGTTGCCGAGGGCGACTCCGTGAAGGCCGGGCAGATTGTGGCGAAGCTCGATGACCGCACATACCGCGGCCAGCTCCAACAGGCGGAGGCGGCGGAGCAGCAGGCCAAGGCCAACCTCGACAACGCGCACTTAGCGCGTACGCGCAACGAAGACCTGTTCCAGCGCGGAATTGTTGCGCGGAAAGACCTCGAGGACGCCCGAACGCAGGAGAGCGTGGTGGCAGCGGGGTTGCAACAGGCTGAGGCTGCGCTCGAGCTAGCGCGGTTGCAAGTCTCGCGCTCGGAGATCACTTCTCCGATCAACGGCGCAGTCGCCAAGCGGTTCGTTAGCGTGGGCGAGCAGGTGGACGGCACGGCCGCGCAGCCGATCGTCGAGATTGCAAATTTGAGCGAGGTCGAATTCTTGGGGAACGCACCGGCTATGTACCTTGCGAAGATGCATCCCGGCGAGGCGGTCGAAGTCAGTGCTGAATCCGCTCCCGGAGAGGTGTTCCGCGGGCGCGTGGTGGCGATTTCGCCGGCTGTCGATCCCGCAACGGGCGTTGGGCTCGTCCGCATTCGCGTGCCGAATCCCAACGGAGCGTTGCGCATGGGCATGTACCTGAGCGCGCAAATCCCCGTGGATGCGCACGCGCACGCTCTGACCGTTCCACCGCAGGCGATCTATCGCGATCAGGATGGTCAGCCGCGAGTTTTCGTCGTGAATCAGGACTCCGCGACTGCCGTGCCCGTGAAACTCGGAATTCAGACCAAGGATCGGGTCGAATTGATCGCGGGCGATTCGACCGGAGTGAAGGAAGGCGACAGCGTCATTCTGGCGGGCGGCTACGGCCTCGGTGACAAGGCCAAGATTCAGGCAGCGCCGCCGTCAATTCCCCCGTCAAACCAATGAACGTCGTCCGTTTGTGCCGTAACAATCGCTACGCCGTCTACCTTCTCACGGCATTTCTCACGGTCGCCGGCGTTGTGTCTGTTTTTCAGCTTCCCAGCAACATTTATCCCGAGCTGAATTTCCCGCGCATCGTGGTGCTCGCGCATTCCGGCGATCTCGCGCCGGACACGATGCTGCTCACGGTCACGCGCCCCATCGAGGAATCGATCAGCGCGACGCCCGGCCTCCGGCGCGTCGATTCGAAGACGATTCGCGGCAATACGGAAATTTCGATACTCTTTCAGCCGGACGCCGACATGCAGTACGCGCTGCAGTTGGTTCAGGCGCGCGTCAGCGAGGCGCGCAGCAGCCTTCCGCAAGACGCCGAAATCCAGATCGAGCGCGTCTCGCCCGCCGTGTTTCCCGTGCTCAGCTTGATCCTCAACGGCAATGTCCCCGACGCGGATTTGCGCGACGACGCCTACTACATTTTGCGGCCGCTTTTCAGCCGCGTTCCGGGTGTGGGCGTCATTCAGGTGCAGGGAACGGACACGCGCGAGGTGTCCGTGATCGTGAATCCGCAACAAATGCTCGCGCACCGTCTCTCGCTGGTGGACATCGCGAACGAATTGCGGGATACGAATCAAGTCACATCCGTCGGGCGGCTCTCGAAAGACTATTCGCAGTATCTGGTGCTGACGACGAGTCAGTTCGCCGATCTCGACGACATCCGCAACACCGTCGTCGCGGTCGACAACGGCACGCCCATCCGCGTCCGCGATCTGGCCGAGGTTCGCTACGGCGCCGCCGACCGCCAGACTCTGATTACCGGCAACGGGCGGCCCGCAGCTCTGATCAATATTTCCCGGCAAATCGGCGGAAATATCCTGCAGCTCGCGCAGCAGATCAAGAACCAGGTTCGCGATCTGGGCTCCGCCATCCCCAAGACGCTGCACATCTCCGTCGTCTACGACCTCGCGGAATTCGTCTCGGAATCGATCGCAAGCGTGCGGGATGCAATCATAATTGGCGCCGTACTCGCCGTGTTGATTCTTTTCGTCTTTCTTCGCGACGGCCGCACGACGGTCGTGGCCGCCACTTCGCTGCCGCTATCCGTGATTGGCACGTTTTTCTTTTTGAAGATTTTCGGCGGCACGCTGAACCTGATGTCGTTGGGCGGCCTTGCGATCGCCATTGGCCTGATCATTGACGATGCCGTCGTCGTCATCGAGAACATCTACCGGCACCTCGGCCTTGGCGAGCCGAAGGATATTGCGGCTGAGCGCGGCACGCAGGAACTGCTTGGCGCGGTTGTTGGCTCGACGGCAACCACGCTGATTGTGTTTCTTCCGCTGAGCCTACTGAAAGGGGTGGTCGGCGAGTTTTTTTCGGCGCTCTGCCTCACGCTCGGTATTTCCGTTCTGCTTTCGCTCGTGTTCGCCGTCGCGGTAATTCCGCTGCTTGCGCAGCGCTATCTTTCCGGGGCAGGTCATTTCATCGAGGATCGCACGGACAAGGCTGCTAAGTTCATCGAACCGGTCAATCGCGTTTACGAAAAGGCTGTTCGCTGGTCGCTCGGCCATCGCGCGATTGTGGTGGGGGTTGCGCTCGGCTGCGTGGCGCTGGGCGTTGTGTTGTTTTGGAAGGTGGACACTGGTTTTCTGCCGGAAATGGACGAGGGCGGCTACGTCCTCGACTATCGCACGCCGGCCGGCACGTCGCTCGACGAAACAAACCGCATTCTCGTACAGGTGGAGCATCTGATCGCGAAGATGCCGGAGACCCAGGCGTTTTCCCGGCGCACAGGCGCGGAGCTTGGCTTGTATGCGACAGAGCAGAATACCGGCGACATCCTCGTGAAGCTCAAGCCTCGCTCCGAGCGCAAGCGCAGCGCAGACGAGGTGATGGACGACATGCGCGAGCAAATCGCGCGAAACGTCCCGGGGCTCGACGTCGAGTTCACGCAAATCCTTCAAGATATGATCGGCGATCTCGAAGGCTCGCCCGAGCCCGTCGAGATCAAACTTTTCGGCAATGATATGGACGTGCTGCAGCAGGTGGCCGACGAGGTGGAACCGAAGCTCCAGAAGATTCCCGGACTCGTGGATTTCGTCGGCCTGCAGAAGGGCAACCCCGAAATTGTTTTTCACGTGGACCCGGCGCTGGCAGGCCGCGCGGGGCTGGGCACCGATCAGGTGACGCGGCAGGTGAGCGCGGGCTTGCTCGGCCTCACGGAGACGCAGTTGCGTGAGGCGGACCGCACTGTGGACATTCGTGTGCGCTTTCCCGATTCCTTCCGCTACAACTATTCCGACATCCAGCAGTTCCCGATCCTCACGCCGGCAAAACAGATCGTGCCCCTCTCGTCGCTCGCCCAAGTCGAGCAAGTTCATGGTGACAACCAATTGCAGCGTGAAAATCAGCGGCTGATGGTCACGCTGACCGCGCGCCTCGAAAATCGCGATTTGGGCAGCGCCATCGGCGACGTTCGAAAGATGATGTCCGGCATCGCGCTGCCGACGGGAACGACGTATGAAATCGGCGGCCAGTACGAAAGCCAGCAGAGTTCTTTCCACGATTTGCTGTACGTTTTAGCGCTTGCGCTCGGCGCGGTATTCGTCGTCCTTGTGATTCAGTTCCGCACGTTTGCTCCTGCGCTGATCATTCTTTCGGCCGCGCCCCTTTCGCTCGTCGGCGTATTCGCGATGTTGCTGATCACCGGCACGGCGCTCAACGTCTCTTCCTTCATGGGAATCATCCTGATGGTTGGGCTTGTTGTGAAAAACGGCATCATCCTGTTCGAATACGTGCACAAACTCCGGGAAGAGGAGAAAATGCCACTGGACGAAGCGCTCGTTGCGGCGGGCAAAATTCGCATCCGTCCGATTCTGATGACCACGCTTGCGACGCTCTTCGGGCTGCTGCCGCTCGCGCTCGGTCTCGGCTCGGGAGCGGAGCTGCAACGGCCACTGGCGTTGGCCGTCATCGGTGGCCTGCTTCTTTCGACGTTTCTGACGCTTCTCGTGATGCCCGTGCTCTTTTCGCTTCTGGGGCGCGAGACGGCCAGGGAGTAATGATCGCGATCAGGAGGCGCACTCGAATGGTGCCTTTAAATCGCGAGAGCCCATCCAAGTGAACGGCTGTGATTTGCTAAAATTGATTCGCTAACAATGCCCAAGCGTCGCGAAAAATCGATATTGACGCACACGTTCGGCCAAGCCGCACGAGCGGGTTTTGCTCGGGCCTACGATCAGGTGCGGGTTGATGAGCGGAAGTACCTACGCCAAGTGCGGCGCGCGCACCGCTTGCCGGTCGAATCGTGGAGCGACATGTTCCTGCTCGGGCCGGAGGTCGTGAACCCGATCGCGCACCGCACGATCATCGCGGCTTCGAGAATGGCCGCGCTCGAAGGGATGGGGCTTGGGCTTGGCGGATTTCTGACCGTCGTTCCGGACATGGGGATTCTGTCAGCGATTACGCTGAGAATGCTGCAAAAGCTCAGCCTGCTGTACGGCTTCGAATACAGGACCGAGGACGAGACGGTGGCGCTGTGGATCGCCACGGCGAGCGCGGCGGGCGTCGATCTGGGGCGCGACTTCATTGAAAAGCAGGCGGTGGAGCGGCTCGTCCCGCGGATCATCGACCGTATCGCGGTGAAGGTAGGCGCCGAGGTCGCGGAGAAGTGGGCGGGAAGAATTGTCCCAGTGCTGAGCGCGGGAGTCGCGGGCGCGATCAACTACTATTTCGTTCGAGCGTGGGGCCGCCGCGCGCAACGGCACTTTTTGGAGAGGCACAATTCCGTCGTCGCGCGGCCGAGCTTGGCGCGCGCGAACGCGCCATCGCGCACCCCGCTGCTACCTTCCAGCTCAACGGGCTAACGGTTTTTCCTTAGGGCTAAGTGCGTTCGAGGGCCGCGCGATCCCAATTGCCAAGATTTGCGGCGGCCTCGTACGTGCTCTGCATGAAATCCAGCAACATGCTTCTGGGATCACTCGCGCTTCGGACGTCGTCGTAGGGCAGCAGGAATTCACCCAACTGCGCGTTGTACAGGGCCTGCGCCGGGCGCACGGGCGCGGTGCGAAATCCCGCAGGCTCGGGCGCGGCGTAGGCGTAAAACATCGGCGCGATAATTTCCCCGCCGCCCGGCCACCATCCGGCGCTGATGACTTCATGCGAATACGCTTCGCGGGTCATCGCATCGGCGCCGGGCCGGTCGGGCGCGCGCCGGCCCGAAAAGCGCGTGGCTGCCAGGTCGAGGCTCCCCCAGAAAAAATGCACCGGGCTGGCCTTTCCGATGAACCGAGCGCGAAATTCCTTGGAGATCGTGTCCACGGTGGCGAGGATCCGCCAGAAACGATTCGCGTACGCCGGGTCGTACGAGGCGTGCTGGGTGTCGACGTCGAACCGGACGGGATTGGGGATCTCGACGGGCATGGGCCAGATCTTTGCGTCGATACCGAGCGACGCGAGAGTCGCGAGGAATTCGCGGTAGAAATCGGCGACGCTTCGCGGCGCAAGCCGGATCGTTTTCGTTTCGCCGCGGCTCGTGGAGATTCGCAGGACGTGATCGAGAAAATCAAACTCGGCCTCGAAGATTCCCAGACGGTAGGGAATCGCCGAAGTGGTGAGTCCGCGCGCGCTAAGGTAGAGCGGCACCTCCCACCAGTGGTTCACGCGCGGGCTGAGAGCGAGGCGCAGCTTGCCCACCATCTGCATCCACATGTGCAGAGTGTCGCGCGTGGCGCTCCATTCCGCGAGCGGCAGCGCCGGCCACGCCTCTTCCCTGGAAAGTCCGGACATCGCTGGCTGAGTTGCCATTCGGCCTCCGTCAATGATCTGCGCGCGACGCTCGCCTAGACTTCCATTTCGTCGACGTAGCACCAGCACCACTCTTCTCCCGGCTCGATGGATTGCATGATCGGATGATGCACGGCATGGAAGTGCTTCGTGGCGTGCTTGTTCTTCGAGCTGTCGCAACATCCCACATGCCCGCACGTGAGGCACATGCGAAGATGCACCCAGGTGTCGCCGATTTTCAGGCACTCCTCGCAGCCTTTGGCGCTGGGCGTCACTTTCCGGATTTCGTTCAGATGATGACAGGTCGGGGCCATGGCAGTTGCTCCTCGAACGTGTGGTAAAACAGTCGAGCCGCAAATCAGATTCGACGAGTCAATGTAACTCCATGCGCGAGCCCAAGCCAAGAAGACAAATGCAGAAAATCCGCAGGCTCCGGCGCGCAGATTTGCCTGCCAACACCGTTGATCTTGCGCGCTATCTGATCGGAAAGACGCTGGTTCACGATCTTCCGACCGGGCGATTGAGCGGGCGTATTGTCGAGACGGAGGCTTATCCGATCGGCGATGAGGCGGGCCACGCGTTTCCGGGACAGACGCTGGCGAACCGTTCGCTATTCCTGGCGCGCGGCCATGCGTATGTGCGTTTCACATATGGCTCGTGCTGGATTTTCAACGTGTCGAGCGAGACGGCAGGCGTGGGTGCAGGGGTGCTGATTCGTGCGCTTGAGCCAATCGAGGGAGTAGAGGCGATGATGCGGAGGCGTGGCATAACACGCTTGCGCGATATTGCGCGAGGACCCGGCCGCCTCTCCGCCGCGATGGGGATCGACAAGCGATTCGATAGCCTCGATCTCTGCGCGGCCGGCAGCCCGATCTGGCTCGGATCGCCGGTGCGCCCGCTGGGGGCGATTGGCGTGAGCACACGCATTGGGATTTCGCGCGCGGCACACCGCAAGTTACGGTTCTACGAGCGCGGAAGCCCGTTCGTGAGCGGACCGGTCAGGCTGAACCGTTAGAACGAGGCGCGGCCAGCTGATCGATTGACGAAGCGCCGGCCGTCGTCTGCTACTGAATGTTCTTGGCGTCCTTCACTTCCGGCCGGACCTGGATCGAGATCACCGAGTACTCGCGCTCCTTGGTGTCTCCCTCGCGATCGAGCACATACATCTTGTCCTTGTAAACGCGATACCGGACCGAATCGCCGACGGGCAGCAGCATCGGGTGCTTCGTATCCACGGGGCGAATGCGGTACATGAGGCGGTCGCCCTGCAGGACGTATTCCTGGCAGAGCACCTCTTCTGTCGATTTATGCTGGCCGTCGGTGCCGAGGATTTCTCCCGTGACGGTTTTTGAGCCCTTTTCGGTCACGCCGCACGACGTTGAATCCATCGAGAGAAGCGTGCCTTTGTCGTAGCTCGGCGGGTCTTTGGCCAGGGCCAGTGTCGCGGTTGCGAGAATCAGGCCTGCCACCATCAGTCCGCTTTTCATGGTTTAGCCTCCATACGCAGGTTCAGCGTGCTTTCACTCTCCATATGGTAAAGCTGGCCCAGCTTTGATAGAGGGATTGGCGAGATTGGGTTTCGAGCGGTGAACTGTACGGACGTACAGGCAGCATTAAAGATCTTTCATGCTGGCCTCTGGGCCACGCCAAATGCAGCCCTTTGTTGCAGTTGTAACAACTTCCCCGGTCGATCCAATTGACGGTTACCACTCTTGAGAACACATTAGAATTGCACCTCTCGGAGGAAATGGATGCGTCTTTTTGCCCGAAGTGTCCTTGTCGCCTTACTTTGCGCGGCGCTGTGCGAATCTCCCGCCATGGCGGCCCACAGGCGAGTACTCGGCGTGGTGGCCCAGGCCGACCGCGCGCATCTCGGCAACGCGAATGCGGTGATGGGCGCGGACGTATATTCCTGCGACCCGCTCGCGACGGACGAGAGCGGCGTGCTGCGCGTGACGGTGGGTTCGAGCCAGATTTTTCTGTCAGCACTGAGCAACGCCGCGCTCGAGGATGACGCGACTGCGATCCAGGTGGTGGCGAGCGGCGGAACGATCGGATTCTCGTCGCCGGGCTCGGGTGATTTCTCCGTCAGAACGCCCGCTGGAATTGTGCGCGGCGCTGCTGGGGCGTATTCGGGACAAGTGGCATTCAAAGGCCCGAATGAATTGGTGGTTTCGGCGATCCGTGGCGATCTCACGCTCGACAACGGTGGGCAACTTCGAACGATACCCGAGGGAAAGTCGGCGGACGTGACGTTTGATACGGACCTGAACAGCGGCTGCCACGACGAGGCGGCTGCGGACCAGGTGCAGCAAAAGCCGCTGGTGCAACACAAAATCGGCTTCTACATCATTGCGGCTGGGGCAATGGCAGTCCCCAGCTACTTCATTTGGCGAGATTTGACAGAGAGCGACTCTACACCCCCAACGAAATAAAGTGCTCCTCAGGGGCCGCTATTGAACGGGCCGGGGATCGAATGCTTCATCCCATGGTGCCCCATGCCTAGACAAGAAAACATCGACGCCGTAAACCGCGCGCTTGCGAAATTCAGGCAACAAGAAGGCCACGGCGCTTTCGTTCTTGTCGGTGCGCGGCAAGAAAGTGACATCCGAAGTGACGCTCCCAGCTGACATTGTGTCGAAGTGGCTGCACACGACGCCGAGCGACATGGTCAACTATTGGAGAATGTCCGCCATCGGCGGCGCGCAGAGTGGCGGCATCGGAATTCACGGGCACTATGCGAACGGGCTCGCAGCCCTTTATATCGCTTGCGGACAGGACCCCGCGTGCGTTGCCGCATCGACGGTCGGCATCACACGGTTTGAGCTTACCGATGATGGCGGGTTGTACGCTTCGGTAACCATGCCGAACCTCGTTGTCGGCACAGTCGGCGGCGGAACGGGGCTTCCCAGCCAGCGCGCCTGTCTTGATATTCTCGGCGTCGCGGGTGCCGGCCACGCGCAGGAACTCGCGGAAATTTGCGCAGGTATGGCGCTCGCCGGCGAACTTTCCATCATCGGCGCGCTTTGCGCTGACGAATTCGCACGCGCGCACCAGCGCCTTGCCCGACGCGGCAAAAGCCCAAAGCACACTGTAGGAAAGTCCCATGCCTAATCGGTGGTGGATTTATCAGCGCGAGCGATTTCCGGTACTAGCGCACGCGCCACTGATCGCCGCCTTCAGTTTTTCCGCCATCAGCTATTCGTCGATGCTGCGCGGACCCGGTGTTCTGCCGGCGCCCGGCGCCGCTATGGTCGCGTTTTTCAGTGCCCTCCTTTCTTTTCTGCAATTGCGCCTGGCCGATGAGTTCAAGGATTTTGAGGAAGATTCGCGGTACCGTCCTTACCGCCCCGTTCCGCGTGGATTGATCAAGCTGCGCGAACTCGGATGGGTCTGGTTCGGCAGCGCGCTCCTGCAATTGCTGATGGCATTGTGGCTGAAGCCGGCGCTCGCGCTTTGGCTCGTGGTCGTTTGGATCTACCTCGCGCTGATGAGCAAAGAATTCTTCGTGAAGCGCTGGCTCAAGAGCCATCCTTTCACGTACATGTGGACACACATGCTGATCATGCCGCTGATCGATTTTTATACGACTGCATGCGACTGGCTCGTAAGAGGAAATCGCGCGCCGAAGGGACTGCTGTGGTTCCTCCTTGTGAGCTTTTTTAACGGCATGGTGGTCGAGATCGGGCGTAAAATTCGTGCACCACAAGACGAGGAGAGCGGCGTCGAAACATACAGCGTGCTGTGGGGCCGCGCCGGAGCGGTCACGGCGTGGCTTACCGCGATGCTTGCTACTGCCGCTTTTGCGTGGCTTGCGGCCGAACGCATCGGATTTGGCGGACCGGTCCTCTTGCTGCTTGGCGTCTTGATTGTGAGTGGTGCAGCGATCGGTGCAATCTTCCTGCGCGAACCGAAGCCCAAACGGGGGCGGTGGTTCGAAGCCATGTCCGGCATTTGGAGTCTCCTGATGTACCTGAGTCTTGGCGCCATCCCGTTGCTCTTGCGCATCCTTCGAGGGCGCCTATGAGCTTCGTCGTTCATGCGCGTGATGCTCGTACGGGCGCTCGCCTCGGCGGCAAGGCGGCAGCGCTCGCAGCGCTCGAGGGATTCGAATTCCCGATACCGCCGTGGTTTGTCGTGACTCCGGATGCGTTCTATCAATCGCTTTCCCAGCAACAGCGTCGGCAGCTTGAAGACTCGGAGTTTCTTGAAGCCGTCGCCACGGTCTTCAAGGAAGTGCGGCCCGACGAGGAGGCACGCAAGGAAATCGCGCACGCGCTCGAACAACTTGGCGCGCGCGGTGGCCGGTTTGCTGTGAGATCTTCTGCCGGCGACGAAGACAACCCGGAGCACTCATTTGCTGGGCAGCTCGATAGCTATCTATTTGTTGCGCCTGACGAGATCCCCGAAAAAATTGCAGGCGTCTGGCGCTCCGCCTTCAGCGACTGAGTTCTTGCCTACCGCCGCGAACACGGTCTGAGCCCGACGCCAGAGCCAGCCGCCGTGCTTGTCCAGCGAATGGTCGATTCCGAGATTTCAGGCGTCGCGTTCGGCGCCGATCCAGTAACCGGGCGCCGGGGTGTGGCTGTCGTGGCGGCAGTTTATGGTCTGGGCACCGCGCTAGTTTCCGGCGAATGCGATGCAGACACCTACGAAGTGGACCGCGAAGGCCGGATCCTGCGCCGTGAAGTTGCCAGCAAAAAGGCCGGGCATCGTTTCGACTCGTCGAGCGCTGAAGGCGTGTCCGCCTTTCAAATCGCCGAACAGGATGCAAATCGCAGCGCGCTCACAGATGCGCAAGTGCTCGAGATTGCTGCGCTCGTCCGGCGCGCTGGGAATCACTTTGGACGCCCCCAGGATATCGAGTGGGCCTACGAAAAAGGCTGCCTCTACTTGCTACAGTCAAGACCCATCACGTCGCTTGCTCCTCTTGCCGATCCCGAAGGCGCACTGAATCTCTGGGACAACAGCAACATCGCCGAAAGTTACGGTGGCGTGACCACGCCGCTCACATTTTCCTTCGCGCGCAGCATCTACGAAGGCGTTTACCGCCAGTTCTGCCGGATCATGCGCGTTCCTGAAAGTGTAATTGGGGCAAATGACCGTGTATTTTCGCGCATGCTCGGGTTGGTGCGCGGCCGCGTCTATTACAACTTGTTGAGCTGGTATCGAGTACTCGCCATGCTGCCGGGCTTTGCCGTCAACCACCGCTTCATGGAACAAATGATGGGTGTGCGGGAGCCGTTGCCCGATGAAATTCTCGCGCAGCTAGGCGGCGACACGTTCGGCGACCGTCTCCGCGACGCAGCGCGGCTTGCCGGCACACTGGCAGGATTGGTCTGGAATCGCGTAGTTCTCGAACGGCGCATTGCCGAATTCTATGTGCGGTTGAATCGGGCGCTGGCCCCGCCGCGACCGGCGCTCGAGGAAATGCGCACCGACGATCTCGCGGCTCATTATCTTGAACTCGAACGTCAGCTGCTGACGCGCTGGGATGCGCCCCTGGTGAACGATTTCTTCGCCATGATTTTTTATGGGCTATTGCGCGCGCTCGCCGAACGCTGGTGCGGAAGCCGCGAGGGCACGCTGGCGAACGACCTTGTCCGCGGGCAGGGTGCGATGATCAGCGCCGAACCGGCTGAGCGCGTTCGCCGGATGGCGAAGCTCGTCGATGGTGATCGCGAATTCTCGGCATTGTTGTGCGAGGGCGCGCTAACCGACATTCTTCCGGCCTTGCAAGCCCGGCCAGAGTTTCGGGCGCAATACGAAAGCTATCTCGAGAAGTTCGGCGACCGTTGCCTCGAAGAACTCAAGCTGGAAAGTCCGACTCTTCATGAAAACCCGCTATTGCTTTTTCGAAGCGTGGGTCATCTGGCCCGGGACGACGGTGGATCGACCACGGTCGCGGCTGTGGCGCCGGGGGCAGTCGACAGAGCGACTGAGGCAGAGTCTCAGGTGCGCAAGGCACTCGGGTGGCGTCCCCTCCGGCGGCTTCTTTTTCTCTGGGTGCTTCGAAACGCGCGTGCGCGCGTGCTGCAGCGCGAAAATCTGCGCTTCGAACGCACCCGACTCTTCGGTCGCGTGCGCCGGATCTTCATCGAGATCGGCCAGCGCCTGCACGCGGTCAATCTGCTGGATGAGCCCCGGGATATTTTCTATCTGGAAGTCGAGGAAATTCTCAGCTTCATTCAGGGAACTGCGACTACGGTCGATTTGAAGTCTCTTACTTCCGCGCGAAAACGCGAGTTTGCAGCCTATCGCCAGGGCGAGCCACCCGATGACCGCTTTGAAACCCGGGGCATCGTCTATCAAGGGAATTCGTTTCGGAACTCCCGCACAACAGCGGAATCGAGCGGCGAGGAGCGCAAGGGGATCGGTTGCTGTTCGGGGATTGTGCGCGGGCCGGTTCATGTGATCACGGATCCGCGCAACGCCCAATTGAAAAAGGGAAGCATTCTGGTCGCCGAACGAACCGATCCGGGGTGGATTCTGCTGTTTCCTTCGGCAGCCGGCCTTCTTGTCGAGCGCGGTAGTTTGCTCTCGCATTCAGCCATCGTCGCTCGCGAAATGGGCATTCCCGCGATTGTTTCCATTCCGGGCATCACGCGATGGCTGAAAGATGGCGACTGGGTAGAATTCGACGGGGCTTCCGGCATGGTTCGGCGGATCTCGCCGGACGGAAGTGGCTCATGAGCAGCGAGGCGGAAGCCAATGCTGATTTTTCGGTTCTGCGCTATGCGCAATGCTGGGAAGACGCGGACATTTTGCTCGACGCGTTGAATATTCAACCTGGGCAGACGTGTCTTTCGATCGCATCGGCCGGAGACAACGCACTCGCGATGCTGAGTCGCGGGCCAGCGCGCGTGATCGCGCTCGATCTAAATCCGGCGCAACTCGCTGCGCTCGAACTGCGTGTTGCCGCCTACCGCGAGCTGAGTCACGCGGAACTGCTCATCCTCATTGGCTCCTCTCCGGGCAATGGGCGCGAACGACTCTACCGGCGCTGCCGAAGCCAGCTTTCGCCTTCGGCGCGCGCCTTCTGGGATGCCCGCAGCCACGATGTCCAGCGCGGAATCGGCGCGGCCGGCAAATTCGAGCGATACTTCGCGATGTTCCGAACGCGCATCTTGCCGCTGGTCCATTCGCAAGCACGGATCGAACGGCTCCTCGCCGGCGGAACGCGCGATCAACGGATGGAATTTTTCAAGAAGGAATGGGACACGTGGCGCTGGCGATTGTTATTCAGGATTTTCTTCTCGCGATTTGTGATGGGGCGTCTTGGGCGCGACCCGAGTTTTTTCAAATACGTCAAGGGCACGGTTGCCGACCGAATCCTCGATCGCACGCGCTATGCGCTCACGGAGCTGAATCCCGCGGAGAATCCCTACGCTCAGTGGATTCTCACTGGCCATCACGGATCCGCGCTGCCTTATGCCCTGCGCCCACAGAACTTCGAATGCATCCGAGCACACCTCGACCGTCTCGAGTGGCATGGCGCAACGATCGAGGAATTTCTCGACCGCCAAAAGGGATCGCCCATTGACAGTTTCAACCTTAGCGACATCTTTGAATACATGTCGGAAGAAAACTACGAGCGCCTACTCCGATGCGTCATTCGGGCCGGCCGGAGCGGAAGCCGTCTGGCGTACTGGAACATGCTGGCGATTCGTCATCGCCCGGATTCAATGCGCGAGCGGTTGCGCCCGCTGAACGAGATTTCCGAGCGGCTTCATGCTAGCGACAAAGCATTCTTCTATTCAGCGTTTGTTGTCGAGGAGATTGTGTGATCGCGAGCCCGTGGATTCGCATGTTGTTCGTTGCCGGATCAATTGGCGCGCTGCTAGTAATATTGCGCACGTGGCAGCGAAAGTATTCGCCGAATCCGGAACTGCCTCGCAAACTCGCGCACGTCGGTACGGGCCTCATCACCCTTTCTTTGCCGTACTTGTTTCATTCGGCGCGGCCTGTCTGGCTGCTCTGCGCATTGTCGATCGCCGGAATGTTGGCCATTCGCGTAATCGGTCCACTGAAGCAGGGACTGGGCAGCGTCCTCCATGGTGTCGCGCGCTCTTCCGGCGGTGAGATTTATTTTCCTCTGTCTGTCGCGATCCTCTTCCCGCTGGCCGAAGGGAATGTGCTGCTATTCGTGATCCCGATTCTGATCTTGACGTTTGCGGATGCCGTAGCAGCGTTGGCAGGAGGGCGATACGGGTTGACGCATTACCACGGAGCGGGCGGTGAGAAGTCCGCGGAAGGTTCCGTGGCGTTCTTCATGGTGGCGTTCTTGAGCGCGCACATACCGCTCCTGCTGATGACGGATACCGAGCGCGCGAAAACGCTGCTCATCGGATTGAGTATTGGGCTGATTGCCATGCTGCTCGAAGCCATTGCCTGGAGGGGCCTCGACAACCTTTTCATTCCTCTAGGCGGGTTCATTCTCCTGAAAGTCTACTTGGGCCTTGACGATAGGGCACTGATTGCGCGCTTTTGCGTCGCGCTGGGCCTTGTCATCCTATTGCATATTTTCCGCCATCACGCGACGCTCGACACGACCGCACTTCTCGGCGCTGCCATGGTCGGTTACGTTGCATGGACGGTGGGCGGCTGGAAGTGGCTTGTGCCGCCGGTGGCGTTATTTGTAGCCTACCCGCTACTTTCGCCACGGAACCCCAGGAACGCTGCGCGGGTTCACGACATTCGGGCCGTACTGTGTGTGGCGTCGGCTGGTCTTTTCTGGCTTTATCTCGGAAAGGTACTCAACGCCCCGCGGTATTTTTTCCCGTTTGCGACGACATTCGCAGCGCACCTCGCGATCGTCGGAACCACACGTCTCCGCTGCGACTATCCTTTGAGGCCGCTGCGTTCTGTCCTCACGCAAAGTATTCTCCTCGGATGGTTGATCGTGTTTCTCCCATATTGCGTCCTGCAGGGGATTTCGAACCTCACAATTGAGCAATTCGAATTCGCCCTGGTGGCGATTGCGATCGCCACCCTTCTTTTCAACTCGACGCAACCCGGCATGGAGGACTGCCCGACGGATGGACCGCGCTGGTTTCGGCAGGGCGGAATTGTCCTCATCGTTTCGGCGCTCGCGGCGGTGATTAACTATGCGGTCTGAGGCGGCATGCCGATGACAGGCCTAGTAGAGATTCGCGCTCCTAATGAACTCGTCGGCCTCGAGCATGGTCGCGTCACGCCGATCGCAACAGAGAGTCTGGTACGCGAAGCCCCCGATGCGCACTGGGTGTTGCTCGATGCTCACGATATTCCCGCGGCGCGTTGCTCGTTGTGGTGGAAGCAAGTGCCTCTGCTCCCCTCACAAAGACTCGGCGTCATCGGCCACTACGCGGCTGCGGACGCGCCACTTGGGAACGACCTCCTGAGGCACGCTTGCGCACAGCTTGCGGCCAAAGGATGCACAATGGCTGTCGGGCCGATGGACGGGAACACCTGGCGTCGTTACCGCTTCATCACCGAGCGCGGAGGCGAACCGGCATTTTTCCTTGAGCCAGACAACCCCGACGATTGGCCGCAACACTTCGCGGCAGCCGGCTTTTCTCCTCTCGCTACGTACACTTCGGCGCTGAATGCAGATCTGGGGCGCCGTGATGAACGCGCTCAATCGATCTCCGAAAATATTGCTGGCCTGAGGATCACGATCCGTCAGGTCTTAGCTGCACAAATGGAAGAGGAGTTGCGTCGTATCTACACGATGTCGCTGGCCAGCTTCCAGAAGAATTTCCTGTACACTCCGGTTGACGAAGCGGAATTTCTGGCTCAGTACAGCAAGGTTCTCCCATACGTGCGGCCCGAGCTGGTGCTGCTCGCTGAGCGCGACGAGCAGCCGGTTGGGTTCATATTTGCGCTCCCGGATGTCCTCAAGCAGAAGCGCCAAGAACCAAACGACACGATCATCATCAAGACCATTGCGATAGTTCCTCAATTCTCGGGGGTGGGACTCGGCAGTCTTCTGGTGGCGCGCGCACAGCAGAATGCACATGAGCTCGGATTCACGCGCGCGATTCACGCGCTGATGCACGAATCAAACCGTTCCCGGAATATCAGCCACCATACGGCTGTCACGATGCGGCACTATTCGCTGTTTTCTCGGGCGCTATCATCATGAACATCGCGGAGGTTCTCTGCAGGCATGCGGCCTTGCGCCCGGACGCGCCTGCCATCGTCGATATTCATCACGGCCGAACCCGCAGCCTCAGTTTCAGGGACTTGGAGGCGGAATCGGGCCGTGCCGCGACTCTGTTTGGGAAAGCGGGGTTACAGGCGGGCGATGGCCTACTAGTCTTTCATCCAATGTCCGCTGAGCTTTACGCCGTCCTGATCGGAGCGTTCCGGCTGGGCGCCATTCCTATGTTCCTCGATCCAGCCACAGGCGGCGACCACATCCAGCGATGCTGCGACCTGTGGGCACCGAAGGCTCTGGTGGCGAGCGCAAAGGCGCATCTGTTGCGATTCACGTCGCCCGCGCTTCGCAAGATTCCTTTGAAGTACTCGATCGGCATGCCCGTGCCGAGAGCGATTTCCTGGAGTCGCGCACGTTCGCTTGCGCCTGCAACTCAAATGTTAGCTGCCGCGACTGAGACACCCGCGCTCGTTACCTTCACAAGCGGCAGCACCGGTGCGCCGAAAGCGGCTGTACGCACGCATGGGTTTCTGCTCGAACAGCATCGCGTGCTCGCAGAAAGTTTGCGGCTCGCCCCAGGCGATTTCGATTTGACGACGCTCCCGATCTTCGTTCTCGCCAACCTTGGTTCCGGTGTGTGTAGCCTAATCCCAGACGCTGACTTGCGTCATCCGGGAGCGATCGAGCCTGCTCCTGTGTTCAAGCAGATTCGATCTCAGAAGCCGGTACGAACCGCAGCCTCTCCGGCATTCCTCGAGCGGCTGGCGGATTTCTGCCTCGAACGGAATCTCGATCTTGCCGAATTGCGGAAGATTTTTGTGGGTGGCGCTCCAGTGTTTCCCAATCTGCTGCGTAAACTTCATCGCGCGGCACCACAAGCTGAAATCACCACGGTTTATGGCTCCACAGAGGCAGAGCCGATCGCCGAAATTGCCTATTCTGACATTCAAAACAGCGATTTCGAAGCCATGGTCAACGGGCGCGGGCTGCTCGCCGGTGTGCCGGTCCGGCAGATTCGGCTTGCGGTGATTGAAGACCGCTGGGGTAAGCCGGTTGCGCCGCTCACGGAACGAGAATTCCAATCGGCACTCATGCCGGCGGGAAAGGCAGGAGAGATCGTCGTCAGCGGCGCGCATGTATTGCCGGGATACCTCAATGGCACGGGGGACTCAGAAACAAAGTTCGATGTCGACGGCACCCGCTGGCACCGGACGGGCGACGCAGGCTATCTCGACGATCGCGGCCGGCTCTGGCTGCTCGGGCGCTGCGACGCGCGAATAGAAGATGAACGCGGCGTTCTTTTTGCTTTCGCTGTCGAGTGCGCTGCACAGCAGATACCGGGGATTCGCCGTGCCGCCGTAGTTGCGCACCGCGGGAACAGGCATCTCGCCGTCGAGCTGGATCGTGAGGCAGACACCGAGGCTGTGAGTAAGCTCGCACGTGAAGTTACATGGGCGCGCATTGATTCGGTGAAGGTTCTTGAGAAGATTCCCGTCGACAGGCGTCACAATGCCAAGGTGGATTACCCGGCGCTTCGGACCTTGCTTACACGTTGACCGCGAAACGGAAATCCGCGACCTGGTTGCGAGAGTTGCCGGCCGGAAGAAGAACTCCGTCAGGACTCAGGTTCGCAATCCCCGAAAATTCGTCGAGAGCAGCATGGGCGATGTCCGTTCGCTGCTCGCCGGGAAGCACGCAAACCCGGCCGCGACACGAATGGCGCTGGCGAAACATGTGCAGGAAGTCGTGTTGCTACCAGAGGGTGAAGGACAAGCGATCAAGTACCGAGGCAAGTGGAAACTCTTAGGCAATTCTAGTGGTGCCGAGGGGCAGAGTTGAACTGCCTACGCCGGCCTTTTCAGGGCCGCGCTCTACCGGTGAGCTACCTCGGCACCGGGACAACACCTGATTTTACGGAAAACGGAACGTGTCGCAAAGGGAAAAGCATGCGGAAGGAAAATTCTTCAGAGTTTGGGTTGGAACTGACGACGCGGACCCTCAGCGGCTGAAAGCGCGTTTGTCTTAGATTCGTTACGGCACGACTAAAGTCGTGCCCTGACGAAAAGCTGCGGTTGGAGTTCAGGGGGATAACGAACGGCGTTTGGGCGTCATTTCGACGATTCGTCGAACTCGCGCATCCAATCTTTCTTTTTTAGGACTTCGCGGGGCTTCGAGCCGTCGGCGGGACCGACGATTCCGTCTTTCTCCATGATATCGATCAGGCGGGCCGCGCGGCCGTAGCCAATCCGCAGGCGCCGCTGAAGCGTGGACGTGGAGGCGCGGCCCATCTCGCAGCAGACGCGCACGGCATCCTGGTAGAGATCGTCGTCGATTTCCTCTCCGCCTTCGCCCGTTTCTGCACCGCTGCTCATGGCGTTCTCATCCCTAGGCGGACGGAGGAGCTCTTCGTTGTAAATTGCTTTGGCTTGTTCGCGCCAGAAATCGCAGACCGCGAGGACTTCATTCTCGTGAACGTACGGCCCGTGGATTCGGTGCAGGCGCGACGATCCGGCGGGCAGGAAGAGCATGTCGCCCTTGCCGAGCAGCGATTCCGAGCCGTTGGCGTCGAGAATGGTGCGCGAATCGACTTTGCTCGCAACGCGGAACGAAATGCGCGCCGGGAAATTGGCTTTGATGAGACCCGTGATCACGTCCACGGAAGGCCGCTGCGTCGCCAGGATCAGATGGATTCCCACGGCGCGCGCCATCTGCGCGAGGCGCGTGATGGATTCCTCGACGCCGTTGGTATCGACCATCATAAGGTCTGCGAGTTCATCGATGACGATCACGAGGTAGGGAAGCGGGCGGTGCTCCTCTTCATCCGTATTTTCGAAGAGCGAAAGCGACTGGCCCTTTTCGAACGTGCGGTTGTACTGATCGATGTTGCGCACGCCGCGCTGCGCGAGGAGTTTCAGGCGGCGCTCCATTTCGCGCGTGGCGTTGCGCAGGACGTTGGCCGCGACCTTTGCGTCCGTGACGACCGGCGTGTAGAGGTGCGGAATATCGGAGTAGAGGCCCAGCTCGAGGCGCTTGGGGTCCACGAGGACGAGCTTCAGTTCGTCCGGCGTGGCCTTATAGAGCATGCCCATCAGCAGGGAATTAATGAAGACGCTCTTGCCCGTGCCGGTCGAGCCGGCGATGAGCAGGTGAGGCATCTGCGTGAGATCGGTGGCGCGGATGCGGCCAATCAAGTCCTTGCCGAGAGGCAGAGTGAGTTTCGAAGCCGGGTGCGAGAACTCGGGCGACTCGATCACGTCGCGAAGAGCGATCGTTTCGCGGCGTGCGTTCGGTACTTCGATGCCGACCGTCGATTTTCCCGGGATGCGCTCGATCAGGATCGACTCGGCGCGCAGGGCGAGGCACAAATCGTCGCCGAGCCCCGTGATGCGGCTGTACTTGATGCCGGCCTCGGGCTTGAATTCGAAAGTGGTGACGACCGGGCCGGGATTGATCTGCGTGACGTGGCCGCTGACCTCGAATTCGGCGCACTTCTGCTCAATGGCGCGCGCGCATTCCTTCAGTTCGCTCTCATCCATTTTCTCGCCGCGCTCAGCCACGCGCAGAAGGGAAGTGGGAGGCAAACGAAAATTCGTCTTGTTGCGCGAGATCTTGGGTTCGGAGGCGCTCTTCTTGGGCGGCGGCGCCGTATCGGGCTCGTGAAACTGAATTACCGCCGGGCCGCGCTCGCCTTGAGCGGGCCTGTCGAATTCCGCGGCTGGCTCCTCTTCTTCGTCTTCTTCCAGTTCCTTCGTGGAAACGCGCTGCTGGGCAACGGGCGGACGCCCGGCGATCTTGATCTCCTCGACTTTCTTTCGCAGGCGCGTGGCTTCGCGTTCCTCGCGCCATTCCTTCACGCGGGCGAGCCAAGAACCGATCATGCCATCGTCCGACAGGGGCTTTCTCGCCCACTCGATTGAGGACCGAAATGAAAAACTGGTGGCCAGAAACAGCGCGGTGAGCATCGTAATGATCGAGACCAGATTCGCACCGAACGGATTGAACGCCGCGCGCAAACCCTCCGCGAGCACTTTTCCGAGCAGGCCTCCGGGAGGCAGCGCGCCGCGCACTTCCGGCATGTGAACGAGAGTCAGTTCGGCGGCCATCGAGAGGAGCAGCATCGTCCAGCCGACCACCTTTGCGATCGGGGCGTCCATCGTCTGGCTGCGGAACCAGCGCATCGCCAGAAGGAACATCGCGACCGGGAAGAGGAACGCAGCGTAGCCCGCGACCTGGAAGAACACGTCGGCGAGGTGCGCCCCGACTGGCCCGATCCAGTTGCGCGCGGGGCCGGAGACGGGCGCCGGCGCCGAGACGTTGAACGAGGCGTCATGCGGCGAGTAGGAGAGCAGGCTGAGGGCAAGTAGGACGGCGATGCTCAGCCCGACGAAGCCAATGAGTTCGTTGAGGCGTTTGTTTTCGGTTGGCGTTAGGACGCGCACAGGATTCTCCCTGAAATTCGGCACGGCCCCGTGGAAAGCGCGAGGCACAACCCCAGAGTCCCGCTCAACGGGATTCTAGGCTCTTTTTCGATGCGAAAATAGGGGAAGGCTCCCGCTCTGCGTGGGGGCTGCGCGGGCGCTGTCGCGCGGGCCCACCTGGAGGAACGCGAGTGCGGGGACGACTATAGCAAACAAGATCCGCAAGGGCGCAGCGATCTTCCGCATCGGGTGTGCGAAACGTGCAACCCTCACCCCGGGGCAAATGGCGCGCATGCGTGGAATTGCGGCGACGAGAGAGCCTCGGGTCTTCGACCTGAGATACATTTCGATCCACAAGCCCGGCGGGCGGGGGATCAGGTGGAGAGCTTTGCGATCCAGAAGAGGACGGCGGCGCCGACAATGAGGCGGTAGATCGCGAAGGGCACGAATCCGCGGCGACGCACGTAAGCCATGAACCACGCGACCGAGCCGTACGCGACGATGAAGGACACCACGAAGCCGATCGCGAGGACGATCCAGCCGTGCGCGTCGATTTGCGAGACGCCGATTGGATTGTCGTCCTTACCTCTGAGAGATTTCAGCAGGTCGTAGCCGGTGGCGGCGACCATGGTGGGCATCGAAAGGAAAAACGAGAACTCGAGGGCTGAGGCGCGGGACATTCCCGCGATTTGTCCCGCCGCGATCGTGGACATCGAGCGCGAGGTTCCCGGGAACACCGCGGAGAGAATCTGACACGCGCCGATCCAAACGGCCTGCCCGAAGCTCATGTCCTCCATGTGCCAGGTGTGAAGGCGGCTGCCGGGAGCTCCTTGCCCGGCCGTTTCCCACTTGGCATTCATGGCGTCGACAATCCACATCGCGATTCCGCCGATAACGAGGGCATAGCCCATGATGCGTAAACTCTCGAGGTGCTCGCCGATAACCTTGGTGAGCAGGAACGAAGGGATCGCAGTGACGACGAACGCGATAGCAGTGAGGCTGAGCGGATGCGTGAGGACAGTACGGTCGCCACGCTCGCCGCGCGGAAACGTAGAAAGAAACTTGGCGATGCGTTCACGAAAATAAATCGGCAGGCAAAGGATCGCGCCGAGTTGGATCACGATCGTGTACATCTTCCAGTATGGATCGATGAGGCTCACGTGCAAGAGAGCCTCGGAAATCCGGAGATGCGCGGTCGAGCTGACGGGCAAAAACTCGGTGAGACCTTCGACGATTCCCAGAATTACAGAGAGCAGATAGTCGTTCAAGCATCCTCCAGAGACTTGCGCATCGCGAAAGCGTCCAGGCCGTCCGGGTAGTAGGCCTTTTTCACTCCGCGTTTACGATATCCGTGCCTTTGCCAGAAGGCAATCGCGGCGACGTTGTTGGTTGCCGTTTCAAGCGCTACTTCTTTCGCGCCGTTGGCGGCGAGCCGCCGCTCGGCTTCGGCGAGCAGCATCGATCCCACGCCGAGGCGGCGGAAGGCGTTGAGCACGTCGATCGTGACGATGTATCCCCAGGCGTCGGCGTGCGCGGTGACGATAAAGCCCGCGGTCCGGCGATTTGCCTCTGCGACGATACAGTCCGCGCCGGGGAAGCGGAGGTAATTCCGCAATTCGCGGCGCGAATAGGCGATCGCGGGCGCGTAGCAGGCCTGGTCGATTTCGTGGAGCGTCTCGAAATCGCTGGGCCGATACGATCGCAGCTTGAATATCACGGCGGTCGTTAACAGCGCATTACACTTCGAGAATTACCGGCAGAATAAGTGGGCGCTTGGAGGTCTGCTTGTTGAGGTACCGCTTGAGATCGACGCGAATCTTTTCCTTTATGACGCTCCAGTCCATTTTTTCCTCGGCGCTGGATTGTTCGATCGTTTTCAGGATCACTTCGCGCGCCTTGGTCAGAATCTCCTGCCCGTCGTCGCTGGGGAGAAAACCGCGCGTGACGATTTCCGGCGTGATTTCGACGCGGCCCGTGTGCTTATCGATGGCGATGATCGGGACGACGACGCCGTCCTCGGAGAGATGCTTGCGGTCGCGGATCACGACGTCTTCGACTTCCTCGAGCGAGCCTGAGTCGACCATGACGCGCCCGGCCGGGACAGCCTCGCGCCGATATGCTCCGCCGTCGGCAGTGAACTCGAGCGCGTTGCCGCTCTCAAGCAGGAATATCTCGCCGGAAACCGCGCCGACTTGTTCCGCTAGTGCGGCATGTTGAAATAGCTGGCGGTACTCGCCGTGGAGCGGAACGAAGTACTTCGGGCGCACGAGCTGCAAGAGGATTTTCATCTCTTCCTGGCTGGCGTGGCCGGAAACGTGAATTGGCGAATTGCGGCCGCCCTCGTAATACACGAGCACGCGCCGGCGGAAAAGATGATCGATCATTCGGAAGATGGCTTTTTCGTTTCCGGGAATGATGCGCGCGGACAGGATCACGGTATCGTTTTCGGCGAGGCTGAGCATGCGGTGATTGTCCACCGCGATGCGCGAGAGCGCGGACATCGGCTCGGCCTGCGTGCCGCTCGCGAGAACCACGAGGCGCTTCGGATCGAAGCTGCGGATGTCCTGCGGGCGGACGACGCTGCCGTCGGGAATGCGCAGTTTGCCGAGGCCGTGCGCGATCTCGATGTTGTCGACCATGCTGCGGCCGACGATGCCGATCTTGCGGCCCGTGCTTCGCGCGATGTCGATCACCTGCTGAATGCGGTGAATAGAGCTCGAAAAACACGAGACGACAACTTTTTCGGGCGCGGCGCGAAAGAGCTCCTCGAAGCGCACGACGACCGCGCGCTCGGACGGCGTGAAGCCGGGGCGCTCGACGTTGGTGCTGTCGGCAAAGAGCGCAAGGACGCCTTCCTGGCCGTAACGGGCGAAGGCGTGCAAGTCGAATGGCTTGCCATCGACCGGCGTCGGGTCGATTTTGTAATCGCCCGTGTGGATGATGACGCCAACGGGAGTGCGGACCGCTAGAGCGACGCAGTCAATCGTGCTGTGAGTGACGTGCAGATACTCGATCTTGAAAGGCCCCAGCTCGGTGACGTCGCCGGGCGCGACCTGAATCAGCTTTGCCGAGTCGAGTAGCGCGTGCTCTTCGAGCTTCTTGCGCACCAGCGCGAGCGTGAATTGCGTGCCATAAACCGGCACGTTGAGATCGCCGAGGATGTACGGAATCGCGCCGATGTGATCTTCGTGCGCGTGCGTGAGGACGATCGCGCGCACCATACGCTTGTTCTGCTTCAGGTAAGTGATGTCGGGGATGACGATGTCAACGCCGAGGAGTTCCTGCTCGGGGAACATCAGGCCGGCGTCGATCACGATGATGTCGTCGCCGCAGCGGAGGGCCATCATGTTCATGCCGAATTCGCCCAGCCCGCCGAGGGGAATGGCCCATAACGAAGGTGCGCTCAAGTGTTTGATTTGTCCTTGGACTTCACTGTCATGGTAACACAGCGGCACTCCGGCGAACCGCCGCCGCGAAATTAGGCAGGGCAGCCCACATGATGGCGAACAGGGCGAGGTAAGCGTTGGCGAGAAAATGTGCGGGGCACCGCCGGTCGAAGCGCCACGGTTAGGACGCTACGGTGCCCCTGGAATTCGATCGAGGAGCGCGCGTCGCTACTGCTCGAGAGCGATGGCTTGCTCGATGAACTTGTGCGCCTTGCCAATATGGTCGATGGCTCGCTCTCTGGCCCCCGAGCTGTCGTCTTCCTTCTGGACGTTGTCGTGCGCTTTGTTGAGAAGGTCGGCCGCCTTGTTGAGACGGGGAATCCAGCGCATATGTGAATCGAGCGGCGGGTGATCTTCGGGGCCCCTCCCGTCGTCGGCTACCGATTTGAGCTCGTTAATAGCCAAGTCTATTTCCGCCATCGCGCTTTTCTCTTGATCGTGCAGCTCTCCGCTGTCCGGATGCTCGATATAGGCGCGAGCGGTACGCAATTGGCCAAGCGCGTTCGCATAGGACCCGTACTTAGCGGGACTGGGTGTGGCGGCGACGCTGAACGCCAGGAAAAACGCGAGCACGGATGCGGCTGTCAGGAATCTGGAAGTGACTCTCATCTTCGAAATCTCTCCTTCGTGGCAGTCGGTGCTTCGTGATGGCCCTCGATCTTTCGCGGGTCCGCGTAATCTCAAAGCAGGCCACCGCGCAGGGGCCTTAATCTATCACTGCGCAACGCCGTAATGAAAGCTGATACGGCGCGAAGGACGAGCGGACGCCGCGAGGCAAGCGTTTGTGTGCCATCGCCCGCGCCGGCCCGGCGCGCATACCACAGAACCTACTTGTTTGCTCGCGTGCGCAAAAGCGTGGAAAGCCTGTAATATTGGCAGCGCATGAAACGCATCGCCATTTTGGGTTCGACAGGCTCGATCGGACGGCAATGCCTCAGCGTCGTCGATTCCTTGCCCGGGAGTTTTGAGGTCGTGGCGCTCGCCGCCGGGGCGAACGTGCGGCTCGTTGCCGAACAGATCGCGCGCCACCGTCCCAAAGTTGTCTCCGTGGGCACCGAGGAAGACGCGAGCGAGCTGTGCTCGATGCTGAACGCGCGGCTGAAGGGGCGCGCGCCGCTGCCGGAAATGCTGTTTGGGGCCGAGGGCATCGAGCGCGTCGCCACACACCCGGACGCGGAGATGGTGGTTTCTGCCGCCGTGGGAGTGGTCGGGCTGCGCGCGACGTACGCGGCCATCGAGCAGGGCAAGGACATTGCGCTGGCGAACAAGGAAGTTCTGGTTGCGGCGGGGGAAGTGGTGATGGCCGCGGTGGCGCGGCGCGGCGTCTCGCTGCTGCCGGTCGATAGCGAACACAACGCGATCCACCAGTGCCTTCGCGCGGGCACAAGTCGCGAGGTGAAGCGGCTCGTGCTGACGGCTTCGGGCGGCCCGTTTCGCAAGACACCGGTTTCGCGCATGGCTAAAGTGACGCCCAAACAAGCGTTGGCGCACCCGAATTGGAAGATGGGGCAGCGGATCACGATCGACTCCGCGACGCTGATGAACAAGGGATTCGAGGTGATCGAGGCCGGCTGGCTCTTCGGAATGGGTCTCGACCGAATTCAGGTGGTGATCCATCCGCAGTCCACAATCCATTCGATGGTCGAGTTTGTGGATGGCTCGATCCTCGCGCAGCTTGGGCCGACCGATATGCGCATGCCAATCCAATACGCGCTAACTTATCCGGACCGAGTTGCATCCAATCAGTGTGCCCTCGATTGGTCCACGCTGCGGAAGCTGGAATTCGAGGCGGTTCCGCCGCGGAAGTTCCGGTGCTTCGAACTGGCACGGGAGGCGATGCGGCAGGGGGGATCGTGGCCGTGCGCACTGAACGCCGCGGATGAAGTAGCGGTCGCAGCCTTTCTGGAGCGCCGATTGCCGTTTCCCGGCATCGCGGCGGTGATCGAGAAGGTGCTTGAGAAGATGCCGCGGACGGCGCTGGGCAGCATCGACGATGTGCTCGCCGCCGACGGCGAAGCGCGCCGCCTCGCGCGGCTTGCAATCGAGCGCCGGAAGTAGGGCGGTTTGGCGCGAGCGGAAGATTTACGGTTTTTGTTGGGCACATGCCCGGCCAGTGCCTGTACCAAAAGTTCCAGGCTTCCTATAAAATAGGTTCGAGGTCATCATGGCAGCTAGTGCATTGCGGGACATTCTTGCCGGCGCAGTCATTCTCGGCATCCTGGTGCTGTTGCACGAGTGGGGTCATTTCATCGCCGCGAAGCTTTGCGGTGTGCGCGTCGACGTGTTTTCGATCGGCTTTGGCCCGCGCATCTGGGGCGTGAAACGCGGGGACACGGACTACAGAGTGAGCGCGCTGCCGCTCGGCGGCTACGTCCGCATGGCGGGCGACAATCCCGTCGAGGAGCGCAGCGGAGCGGAGTACGAATTCCTATCCCGGCCGCGCTGGCAGCGGTTCCTGATCGCCGTGGCCGGTCCCGCGGTAAATGTTGTGACGACGTTCGTCATCTTCTGGGCGATGTATGCGTTTGTTGGGATGCCGTTTGAGCCGTATGTACACCAGCCGGCGGACGTGGCAGCCGTGTCTCAGAACGCTCCCTCGACGGGCGTTCAACCGGGCGACCGCATCGTCGAGTTGAATGGCGTCGCGACGCCCACGTGGGAAAAGGCAGGCGCGCAGATGGACAAAGCCCAGCCGGGCGATATGATTTCGGCCGTGGTGCTGCGGAACGGCGCACGCCAAACGCTGGCCCTCAAGGTTCCCAATAGCTCGTCGGCGGTCGATTCGGTGCTGGGTTATCCGGCACTCGCTCCCGTGATCGATGAAACATCTCCGGGATCGCCCGCAGAAAAAGCCGGGCTGAAAGCCGGCGACACGATCCTTTCGGTCAACGGCAAGGCGGTGATCACGTGGCCGCAATTGGTGGATCTGGTGCAGAGCGCCGACGGGAACCCAGTTCATCTTGTGGTTCGCCGGGACGGCAAGGAGATGCCGCTCGACATCACGCCGATACACACGATGAACTCGGACGGACAGATGGCATGGATGATCGGCGCCTCGCGCAAGGCGCAACAGGAGAGCTACGAACACCAGGGCGTCCTGGAATCCGTGAAGGATGCCGCGCTCGAGACGCGAATCTGCGCGCGTCTGATCGGCGGGATTTTCACGGGCTTATTCAGCGGCAAGGTTTCGGTGCATGACTTGGCCGGTCCAGTGGGCATCGTCCAGATGTCGGGGCAAGCCGCGGCGGGAGGGCTTCCGACGCTACTGCAGTGGATGGCTTACATCAGCCTCGATCTTGGCTTGTTGAATCTGCTGCCGATTCCCATCCTCGACGGAGGGCACGTGCTGATGCTCGCGATCGAAGGCACGATCCGGCGCGATTTGAGCATCACATTCAAGGAGCGCTTCGTGCAGGTGGGGCTCGTCTTCCTGCTCGGGCTTTTTGCATTCGTGATGTACAACGACATCCTCAGAGTGGCCCACGTAGCTTGGCGTTAGGCGGCACGGCCTGGCCACCCGGGCCGTTTCCATAGAGCAGAAACAGTCGTTTCATATTTTGGTATACTCAAGCTCATCCACATGTCTTCCACGCCCGCCCACCGCGTATCGACCGGCGAACGAATCAACGATCATGAGCCGGCCGGACATATCCAGCGCGAGCTGCGAGCCCGCCGGATTCGCATGACGAAGCAGCGGCTCGTGGTTGTTCAGGTGATGGAGTCCGCCGCGCGCCACATGGACGCCGAGGAAATTCTCGAGAACGCGCAGCGGATCGACAAGGCTATCACTCGCGTCACGGTCTATCGGACGCTCGACCTGCTCAAGCGCCACGGCTTGATTGACGAGCTGGATTTGCTGCACCTGCGCGGCCATCGCCATTACTACGAGAGCCACGGCCCGCGGGATCACATCCATGTCGCCTGCATCCGGTGCGGCAAGGTGCGCGAGGTCGAAAGCCCGCTCTACGAAGAGCTGAAGCAGCAGATTTCGCGCGACTGCGGAATTGAAATCACGGTAGCCCGCACGGAAATCGGCGGCCTTTGCGAGGATTGCCGGGCGAAGGCGTGATTAGTGAGTGGTGATTCGTGATCCGCGATTCAAAACCCTGTGTGTTAAGTCCTGGCGTTCGCTGATTCCCGGAAGTATTCCTTGGCGCGCTCGATGTCCGCTAGCACCTGATCGCGCAGCTCGGCTGGTCCTGAGAATTTTCGCTCGTCTCGCAGTCTCTTCCAAAAGCGAACTTCCAGTTTGCCGCTCGCCAGATTCTCGTTGAAATCGAACAGGTGCGATTCGATCGTGGTGCGCGCTCCGTTGAAAGTGGGCCGCACACCGACGTTCGTTGCCGCACGATAGGTCTTCCCGCCGACCAATGCTTCGGTAGCGTACACACCGTTCTTGGGCAGCAACTCCTGTTCGGTGGCGAGATTGAGAGTTGGGACGACGAGCTTCCGGCCCTGGCCCGTGCCGGTCTGAATGTTCCCGGCGAGTGCGAACGGCCTGCCGAGCATGAGCCTTGCGTGCTCGACGTTGCCCTCGCGGATGGCGTTTCGAATCGCGGTGCTCGAGACGATGACTTCGCTTTCGGCGACCGGTGGAACGATATCGACTTCGAATCCCGACCGTTTGCCGAGTTCGGCGAGCAGTTTCGCATCGCCGGCCTGGCGATGCCCGAAACGAAAATCTCCTCCGATGAGCACCGCCTTTGCGCGCATCGCGTCCACGAGGAACCGCTGAGCGAATTCTTCGGGGCTGAGCTTTGCCAGTTCGGTATCGAATCGCATCACAAACGCCGCGCTGATTCCCATCTCGCCGATTGCGGCGAGGCGTTGATCAAGACTCGTGAGCATGGCAGGCGCTGCGTCCGGGCGGAGGACGCGCGCCGGATGCGGATAAAACGTCAGCACGGCGGACATAAGATTGTCTCGCTGCGCGCGATCCAGCACGAATCGGAGGATTTTCTGGTGGCCGAGGTGCACTCCGTCAAAATTCCCGATCGTGACGGCTGTGCGTTTTCTCGCTTCGCCGAACTGGGCGATCCACTCTTCCGCCGAATGCACGATTGCGAGCGGCATCAGAGTTCGACCTCGAACTGCAGGCCATCGTAGGAGAGGCGCACATTTTCGGGCAGGCGGGCGTTGGTTTCGGCGTGGCCCAGATCGTGGCAGATGTGTGTAAACCACGCGCGCCTGGGCTTCAATTCCTCGACGAGCGCGAGCGATTGCTCGACGCTCGAATGCGTTGGGTGCGGGACGTAGCGAAGTGCGTCGAGAATGAAGTTGTCGAGCCCGGTAAGCAGTTTTTTCGAACTCTCGGGCACGCGGCTGAAATCGGTGAGATACGCTGCGTTGCCGAGGCGGAATCCGATCACCGGCTGAATGCCGTGGATGGCTGGAATCGGCACGATGCTCGCGCCGAAAAGATCAAACGGGCCGTCGATCTCGTGCAGGTCGATGAGCGGCAGGGTGCTGCCGGGCTGCGCCTCCTCGAAAATGTAGGCGAACTGGCGGCGCAGAATTTTGAGCGTGTCGTCGGTCGCGTAGATCGGCACGGACCCCTTTTGCTTGAGGTTGAAGGGGCGGATGTCGTCGAGGCCCATCACATGATCCGCGTGGCCGTGGGTGTAGAGGACGGCGTCGAGGCGGTCGATGTGCGCGCGCATGGCCTGGTAACGGAAATCCGGCGTGGTGTCGACGACGACGTTGCGTCCGCCGTAAGCCAGAAGGATCGAGGGGCGTGTGCGCTGATCGTACGGATCGTTTGATTCGCAGACCGCGCAGTGGCACCCGAGCGTTGGTACGCCCATCGATGTGCCGGAACCCAGGACCGTCAATTGCAGTGAAGGCATGGAGTCAGAGGAAGGTGCGCTTTTATCGAGGCGTCATTTCTTCTGCGCGGCCTTTTTCGCCATTGCGTCGGCTGCCGCCCGGGAAATCTCCATAAACGTCAACTTGAGGCTGCCGACCACTTCAATCACCAGATCTTCGTCGGCCTTTGCGAGATTGCCCCGCGTTTTTTCGCGCAGTGCGTCGAGCATGTCGATCACCTCGCGCGCGCCCTCGAGGTCGATGTACGCCTGGCCCGTCTGCGGATCGGCCATGCCGCCGAGCATCGCCGCGGCGTTGCGCGTGAGAAAATCGATCAGCATCTGGAAACTGCGCGATTGGGCGATGGTCTCTGCGGGGGCTTCGGCGGCCGGGTGCGGCGCGTTGCTCGGCGCGAGCGGACTCGACGGCGCGCCGGTGGCCGCACCTTCCGCGGTGCCAGGTGACTTCGCCGGGGTCCGCGACTTGGCTTGAGCGTCGGCAGCCGCTTTCTTCGCGGCGGAGGCCTCCTCGACGCGTTCCCGTTCGACGGCGTCCTTGCGGAGTTCGCCTGACTCGGTGAAGAGCCGCCGGTCTACGACCTTGAAACCTTCGTCCTGTTTGGAATCAGCCACGCGAGGCGTCCTCGAATCTCAGTAACGATTTTGGATTGTGTCGGTTCAGTGAGCGGCGGCGTGAGATGCGTTTTGCGGCCGCAAAATCAAATTCTAACACCCGCCTCCGCTGGCGACAAGGCAACCTCGCCCGTGCGCGCCGACCAGACGTACGCGTCCCGAGCGATGCTACTTCTTCGGTCTCTTGGCGGGCATCTGGCAGACGAAATTGGCCGCTTCGTTTATCGGGCCCGCGCCCTTGTAATGCGCCTCCTGCGGATATGGACAAAGCGGGCGCGTCATCGCTACGCCCTTGGCAGGGTTGTTGTCCACAAATCGTGTGGCGATGATTTGATCCGGCGCCGCACCCTGCTCGACCCATCGGTCGAGCGCGATCACGATGTCGTTCGTGGCATCTGCTTGCGGCACCGCGGTGCCGTTGCCGAAGACATTGGCGCCCGCGCCACCGCCGCAGTGCGACATCCCCGGCACCATGAACAGACGATAAAAGCTCTTCGTCGTGCCCATGGCCGATTGCACGCTCTCGAAGTAGTCGATGCTGCCCTGAGGTGGGATGGCCGCATCGCCCCAGCCGGCGTATTGAATGAGCTTGCCGCCGCGCGCCTTGAACGGCCGAAGGTTCGGGTCGGTCGAATTGAGAACGGACGCGAGCTTGTCGTCGGCAAGCTTGACGTCACTGTCGAAGTTCAGCGTATGGAAATCCCACTTGGGATTCTCGAATACCATGTCGGCGAAAAAGGCGTTCGCGAAGAACGCGCCGATCGCCAATTGTCCGGCTCCGCCGCCCGTGATCCAGGTTCGCCAGTTGGCCGGAACTGCTTCGGCGCCGGGCGAGAAGCCCGGGGCAATCTGCGCGCCGGTGCGCGGATTTTTCAGGGGACCGTAAATCTTTTTCGCCGCCTCGACCTGCGGCGCGGTCAAGCAGTCCGGCCCATCGGCGCCCTTGCACTGGACGACTGCCGGATCGAAGTGGCAGAGCCGCAGATTCTGGATCAAGTCGTCCTTGACGCCGTCGAGCTCATCGCAGGCGGCGAGCGCCGCATTTTGGAGGACGGGGAGCTTGCTGGGCGGGATGTAGCTCGCCGGATCGTCGAGCAGCGCGCGTTCATCCCATAGGCCCTTTGCGTTAAGGTGCGTCCAGTAATTGGCTGGCGCGCCGGCGACGATTCCGTGAAAGTCGGCTGGGAATCGCTGCGCCTCCATGAGCGCCTCGCGGCCGCCGTCCGAACACCCGACAAAATACGCCTGCGCGACATCCTTGCCGTAAAATTCGCGGACGATCCCTTTAGCCTGCACGGAAATCTCGTGAACGGCGCGATAGCCGAAGTCGATCACTTTTTCGGGGTGCCCGATCGCCCAGGTTACGTCCGTGCCGCCGACGTGGCCGTCGTCGGTTGCTGCGGTGGCATAGCCGCGCAGCAGAGGCTCGGCCATTGCGGCCAGCGGAATAGTCCCCGCGAAGCCGCCATTACCGACCTGTTCGAACTTGCCGTTCCAGCCGGAGGCCGGCAGCCACACCTCGAATTTGATTTCGGAATCGCTCGTCGGCTTCGCGACGCCGGCCACGCGGCAGAACGCTGGCATGTCCACGGAGGGAGCCGCCTGCCCGGGACCGGCAGGTGGTCTGAATGTCCCGGCCGCAACGGAATTAGCCGAAGCGACCGTCGCGTTCGTCAGAGTGAGAGACGTCAGGCTCTCGCAAGAACGTTGAGCGGATGCCGGGCTTGGGCAAAGGGCAGTTGCAATCGGCAGAGCGAAAAAGAGCGCAAACGCGACGCGAAGGTCCATAACGGCTTACCTCGATGAGGAATTCGGGTTCGATCCTGGGCACCCATGAAACGTGAGCGAGTATGTGACGCGACGCGAGAGGAGTCAATCTGCTTCGAGGAAGCCGGGAAGGCGCGGCGCGCTGCAATCGAGCGCTTTCACTCTGCGCTTGTTGCGCGCGATTCGGCACGGTAGATTGGCGTGTCGTTCAGGAGAACAATGCACGTGCCCCCGCGCCGAAAAGCTTCTTATAAGCGGCATACGAAATCACGACGAAAGACAGCGCAACACGCCGACGCGCGCAATCGTGCGCACATCTCGATCAGCGCGCGCGACAAGGCCGCCGGGGAGTGGTTCGCGAAATTGGTGGCGCTTCAGGCGCGGCTGCGCGGGCCGAACGGCTGCCCGTGGGATCGCGAGCAGACCCACGAATCGCTGCGCAAGTTCCTGGTCGAGGAAGCCTACGAGGTCCTCGACGCGATGGATTCCGGCGACGCGCGCAAGTTCGCGACCGAGCTGGGCGACTTGCTGCTTCAGATCGTGTTCCACGGGATTCTCGGCGAGGAGTCCGGAAAATTCACGATTTCGGAAGTGATCGAATCCATTCACACGAAGATGGTGCGGCGGCATCCGCACGTTTTCGGGGAGGTGGAGGCTGGTACATCCGCTGCCGTCCTGAAAAACTGGGAGCAGATCAAGCGCGAGGAGCGCAAAGGGGAGGGAATCGAGGATTCGATCCTCGCGGGCGTGCCGCGGTCGCTGCCCGCGGTCCTCGAAGCTTATCAGCTCACGCGCCGCGCGGCGCACGTCGGATTCGACTGGGAGAATCTCGAGGGAATTCTCGACAAGCTGGAAGAAGAGAAGCGTGAAATTCAGGCGCTTCTGCCGCCTCTTGTGGGGGCACCCGCCGCGGAGGGCACGCCTACGAACACGGAAAGAGCGCGGTACCTTGAGGAGGAGATCGGCGATCTTTTCTTTGTTTGCGTAAACATCGCGCGCTTCCTCGGCGTGGACCCTGAAATCGCTCTGAAGAAATCGAACGCCAAGTTCAGGAAACGGTTTCAGTGGATGGAGTCCGCCGCGGCAGGCAAGGGAGGCCGTTTGGCCGACTTGCCGCGCGAGCGAATGGAAGAGCTGTGGAACCAGTCCAAGACCCGCAATTAGAACTTCTCGTGTGATCTTTCACTAATGCGAAGGCCTCATAAGATGGGCTTATGCGAGCCGCAACAACTCTAAATTGGACTAATGGCCGGCACCGGGGCCTAATCGTACCCGAAGCGAAAGCCAACCGATGACAGAAACGCCCGGCGTCAATCTGTGGTCCACAGAAGAGCACGCGCTCGACTATCTCCGCCGCGCGGATACGATCCCGCACCGGGGCGAGGGCGAGGCGACTCTGCTCGCGTTGTTGCCCGCGGGAGCGAAGCGCATTCTCGATCTGGGGGCGGGCGCTGGAAGGCTCGTGGCGCTTGCAAAGGCATTCCAGCCACGCGCTGAATTCGTCATGCTAGATTTTTCGCAAACCATGCTGGATGCATTGCAAACGCTTTTCGGCAAGGACCCCGGCGTGACGATCGTCCAGCATGACTTCGACAACAAACTGCTACCGATGGGGCAGTTCGACGCCGTGATTTCGAGCTTTGCGATTCATCACCTGGTTCACGAGCGAAAGCGCGCGCTGTATGAGGAAATATTCGAGATCGTTGCGCCCGGCGGAGTCTTCTGCAATTTGGAGCATGTCGCGTCTCCGACTCTGCGCGTCCACGACCAGTTTCTCGAAGCCATCGGATGGCCGGATGAAGACCCGTCGAACAAGCTGCTCGATCTCGAGACCCAGCTCAGATGGCTTTGCGAGATCGGCTTTCAGGATGTCGATTGCTACTGGAAGTGGCGGGAACTGGCTCTCTTTGCCGGCACGAAGCCTGCATGACGCCGTTTATGCAGGCCGGTTGCCGCGTCTCTAGCAATCGTTTCAAGTAAACTCCTCCGGCACTTTCCCTTATACTTTGACGTCGCTTCGGGTGCGGCAACCTCTCATGGACCACATCGAAATCCGCCACTGCGCGACCATCCCGGAATATGAAGAATGCGTCCGTCTCGAACACGCCACTTGGGGCGAGAGCATCGCCGTGCCGTCGGCAATCTTTGTGGTGGCGCACCACACGGGTGGGCAAGTGATGGGCGCCTTCGATCAAGGCAAAATGATCGGTTTCACGCTCGCCGTCGCCGGATTCAGGAAAAGCAAACCGTTTCTGCACTCGCACATGACCGCCGTGCTCCCCGAATTTCGCGATCGCGGTGTGGGGCGCCGTCTGAAACTCTTTCAGCGGCAGGATGCGCTCAAGCGCGGCATCGATCTGATCGAATGGACATTCGATCCGCTGGAATTCAGGAACGCGCATTTTAATTTGGTGCGTCTGGGCGCCGTCGCGCGCCGGTACATCCCCGATTGCTACGGCATTACGAACAGCCCCCTGCACGCGGGCCTTCCGACAGACCGGCTCGTGGCGGAGTGGTGGCTGAATTCGGAGCGCGTGAAATCAATCCTTGCCGATAATCCGCTGCCCGCGAAAGCTTCGACCGAGCGCATTTCGCTTCCCACGAATCTCGATGAGATTAAGTCAAGCGATCGCGCGGCTGCCGCGCGTGTGCAGTTGGAAGCGCGCGAGCAGTTCAAGAAGCGGTTCGCCGAGGACTATGTGGCAACGGAAGTGGAATCGAGTGGCGGGACAATGGATTACATCCTCGAGCCGGCGGTTGCAATCGCCGGCTTGCGTCTCCCCGAAAGAGCGGAGGACTGAGAGGCGGGAATGCGGCTCCGAAAGCTCACGCTCCGGGAAATTCACCTGCGGCTGCTGTCGCCGTTCCAGACGAGTTTCGGCACGTCGGACCTGCGCCGGATTCTTCTGGTCGAGGCCGATGTGGACGGCGTTGCGGGCTGGGGAGAGTCGACGGCGGGCGAGAATCCATTTTATTCCTACGAGACAGTCGAGACCGCCTGGCTGATCCTGCGCGATTATCTCTGGCCCATGCTGCGAGGGAAGGAGATTGCCTCGGCGTCGGAGGTTTGGGATTTGCTCGCGCCCGTCCGCGGACACAACATGGCGAAGGCCGCGATCGAGATCGCGTTTTGGGACGTGGAAGCAAAACAGAAGAATGTGCCGCTCGCAAAGCTGCTTGGCGGCACGCGCGCGGAAATTCCGTGTGGAGTTTCGATCGGCATCCAGCCGACCGCGGTGGGGCTCATCGCGAAGGTCGAAGAGGCGCTCGCCGCTGGCTACCAGCGCATCAAGATCAAAATCAAGCCGGGATTGGACGTCGAGCCGGTGCGCACGCTTCGCGAGCGCTTTCCCGGCATCCGGCTGATGGTGGATGCGAACTCGGCATATCGTCTCGAAGACGCTCCGCTGCTTAAAAAGCTCGACGCCTATTACCTGATCATGATCGAGCAGCCACTCGGCTGGGACGACATTTTTTCTCACGCGCAGCTTCAGCGCCAGCTCGAGACGCCGATCTGCCTCGACGAATGCATTCACGACGTGGAGCATGCTCGCGCCGCGATCGAAACCGGCGCGTGCCGGATTATCAACATCAAGCTCGGCCGCGTCGGCGGGCACACCCCGGCGCGACGGATTCACGATCTCTGCCAGGCGCGGTCCGTCCCGGTGTGGTGCGGCGGGATGCTCGAATCGGGGATCGGGCGCGCGCACAACATTGCGATGTCGTCGCTCGCGAATTTTTCGCTTCCGGGAGACGTGGCGGCCAGCCGGCGATATTGGGCCGAGGACGTGATCGAGCCGGAGGTGGAGGTTTCGAAGCAGGGGACGATCCGCATCCCCTCAGCGCCCGGAATCGGCTATACGCCGCGGCTCGACCGCATCGAATCGCTCACCAAGCGCCGCGAGGTCCTCGAATAGAACTTGACCGCTTCCGTTTCTTCCGCCGCGGATACCGCGTCGCCGTCCTCCGATTCGCACCGGCCGAGTGGATTTGCGCTCGCGATGGGGCTTGCAGGCGTTCTGCTGGTCTGGTCCGTGAACTACATCGTGGGCAAAATCACGCTCGCGCACATGGACGCTCTGACGCTTGCCTCGTTTCGCATGGAACTCGTGGCGGCGATGCTGCTGGTCATCTACTTCGCGCAGCGCCGGCGCACGCCATTGCGGGCGAGCGACGTCTGGACGTTCGCATATCTCGGATTTTTCGGGTACGCGGTGAATCAGGGCTGCTTCGTGATCGGCCTGGGGCACACGACGTCGGAGCACTCAGTCGTGATCATCGCAGCGGCGCCGATCTTGATCCTGCTGCTCGCGAGTGCCGCGAAACTCGAAAGGCTGACGGCTCCCAAGATCCTCGGCATGGTGGTGTGTTTTTTCGGAGTCGTGCTGCTCGAAACCGACCAAGGCTCGCCGGCGCATTCGCCGCTGCTTGCGGGAGACCTGATTACGCTCGCCGGGACTCTCGGCTTTTCGATCTACACCGTGCTTGGAAAAAGAGTGGCGCGCGCGTACGACACGATTTCGATGAACACTTTCAACGCTGTGGTCGGCGCCGCGCTGCTTTCTCCGCTTGCCGTGCGTCAGGGATTGCGGCTCGACTGGCGCGCCGTCGGATGGGTCGGCTGGGCAGGATTGCTTTACATGGCTGCGCTGAGTGCGGTCGTAGGCTACTTGCTGTTTTACTGGCTGTTGCGCCACATGGAGGCTTCGCGTGTGGTTGCCGTGAACTATTTTCAGCCGGTCGTCGTCTTTCTGCTGTCGATCCCGATTCTAGGCGAGCACCCGAATGGAAGGCTGCTGGCGAGCGCGGCGCTCGTGCTGCTCGGTGTGTACCTGGCCGAGCGCGTCCGCGGTTGAGGCGCGCGCAGTGCCCGAAAAAAAAGGCGGCGCCCCGAATAACAGAGGGGCGGCCGCCTTCAGAAAAGTTAATCGTTGGTGGTGAGAATGCGTCTTACTGCGCTGGCGCGGGAGCAGTCATTTCCAGGTCAATTTGAATTGTGATGTCGTCGCCGACCATTCCCGGGTCCGCCGCGACTCCAAAATCCTGCCGATTGATATGGGTGGTTGCAGCGGCGCCGCGGCGGAGTCCGCCCATAGCCTTGACCGGAGCGGTGGGGCCGGTCACGTCAAGCGTCACTTCCTTGGTGACTCCCCGAATTGTCAAATTCCCGGTCACCTTGAGAGAGTTGTCGCCGGTCTTCACGATCTTGGTCGATTGAAACGTGAGCGTGGGGAATTGGGCGACGTTGAAGAAGTGCTCGCTCTTGAGGTCGTCGTCGCGGCGCCCGACGCGCGTGTCGATGGAGGTGACGTCGATCGTCGCACTGACGCTCGATTTCGTGATGTCTTGATCGTCCAGCGTGACGGTGCCACTGATTTTTGTGAATTCGCCCTGGACGTTCGAAATTCCCAGATGGCGCACTGTGAATTGAGCGTTCGTGTGCATCGGATCGAGCTGCCACGTCGTCGTCCCGGCAAGCGCCGGGATCGCCAGAACCGCCGCCAGCCCAAAAACTACAAGATACTTCTTCATTTGCTGCCTCCTCAGAATCGGCTTCAGAATTGAATTGTGATCGTTCGCAGCGACGGGTCCGTCGCGCAAAGTACCGTCTGAACCCACCCAGCCGGCCGAGGCTCCTATCGCGAGCATCTGGCCGGGCGGAAGTATATACCGGATTGCCTGAGGGTCAACATGCGGTGTCGTGCACGGCAGGATTTGCCGAGCGCACAGCGCGTATTGCCTGTCTGCGGCGCTTTGCGCGAGAGCGTTGCAGAGCCGCGTTCGATAAGTTGTTCGACGGGTGCGGGTTAGGTTTGTGCGCGGGATCATCGGGTTGGCAAGCCACTTGCGATACTCCCGGCGAGGTTCTTCGCTGGCAGCGCACGACGCCGCGAAACCTGTTGTTGTGAAGGGCCGGGAGGCGGCGAGGCGTGCCTCCTGGAGGAGGAAAAGATTCATGTCCGTATCGGGTGTTTCCACGAGCAGCTTTTTCGATCACAGCAGCGCCGGCATCCAGCAGCAAAAACAGTCGCTCCACCAAGAATTCATGCAGCTCGGCCAGGATTTGCAATCGGGAAACCTAACGGCCGCGCAGTCCGACTTTGCAGCCCTGGAGCAGAACAATCCGCTGATGAGTGCGGCTTCGTCCTCATCGTCGGCTGCGTCCGCGCCGAATACGACTTCGATCGGCCAGGCGTTCAATCGTTTGCAGCAGGATCTTCAGACCGGAAGCCTATCGGCGGCGAAGCAGGACTATGCCGCGCTGCAGCAGGCGTTGCAGAGCGGGAGGCCCTCCTCGACGCACCACCATCAGAACCAGTCGAGCGGGAGCGCGGTCAATTCGCTCGAGCAGTTGCTCGGACAATTGGGACAAGCTTTGCAGGGAGGCAACGTGTCGGCGGCGCTGCAAGCGTACAGTGCGCTGGCGCAGGACGTGCCGCAGTTGGGGAGTATCCTGGGCTCGACAGCGTCGGGCAGCGGAGTAACGCCAGTTGCCAGCGCGCTGTCGGTAACCGCCTGAGTTCGGTTTGGAGCGAGTTACGGCAGGACCCAGTCCGCAGGCTTTTCGACGAATTCGAATTCGCATCGCTGGCTGTGCGTTCCGGGCGAATCGACGCGAACGATCCGCGCCTTGCCGACAAATTTTTGCCCGTCCTCCGGCAAATACACTTCGACGACGGCGCCTTCCTTCACGTCTGCACGGCAACCGCACAAAAAGCCATGCGCGGTCACGCTTTCTGTTAAGTTAACCAGCTCGAACTTCACGCGTTTCAAGTCGATCCCGCAAAGTTTTAGCGCCACCCGAATGCGAACGCGGGCTTCAGCTCGGCGCGCATGGTTGTTGCCTCCAATCACCGCCGCCAATTCCTTCCGCAGCGCGGCGAAGTCGACGGGCTTCTCAAAGAATGCCTTTGCTCCAAGGTTCAGGCAAAAATCGCGGTATCGCTCGCTCGATTCCCCGGAAACGATGAAGAGGGGGATTCCCCGAGTGAAACTCATGGAGGAAAGTGTTTGGCAGACCTCGAAGCCGGAGTACCTGGGCATCATGAGATCGAGCAGGATCGCATCGGGTTTTTGTTGCAGCGCGAGGACGATGCCCTCTTCGGCGTCGAGCGTGTCGATAATTTCATAGGAGTCTTGCAGACGGGAGCGGAGCAGGTTCCTCATGGAACTGTCGTCATCAATAATCAACAACCGTGGCATTCCCGTCTCCGATTCCCGCGGATCCACTCATACGGCAAATTGCCAGACAGCCTCGCTCCAATCATTGCTTACCGAGCGGGAGGCGTTTGCCTGGCGTCGGGGAGCACCCGTAATACCGCTGCTGTCATATCGTCGCTTTGTAGTCCCCCAGTGAACTGTTCGATGGCGTAGAAGACGGACCGCAGGAATCGATCGGATGCGCTGTAATCGAGCATCGCGCAGAGATCGATGAGGCGCGGCATGTCGAGCAGTTCGCCGTCTTTGTCCCTTGCTTCCGAGAGCCCGTCGGTGGCAAACAAGACGGCGTCTCCCGGCGCGAGTTGAACAGTGTACTGTTCGTACGTCGCGAAATCGATTAGGCCTGAAGGCAGGCCGCCCTCTCCGATCGTGCAGCAGCCATCCGGCGAAAGATGGAGGGGAAGCGGAAGTCCGGCGTTCGCCACGCGAAGTTCGAGCGTCGCGGGATCGAATACCGCGTATTGAGTGGCGCAGTATCGGGACGGCACCGGTCGAACGCGCAGACGCCGATTGAACAGCTCCAACACGTCCGCCGGTTGCTCACCCGTCTTCTTGATGGCGCGCAGGCCGCCGGCCGCGAGCGCCGCGTACATGGCCGCAGGCAGCCCTTTGCCCACCACATCGCCGATATAGAGTCCCAGCTTTCCGTCCGACAACAGGAAATAATCCAAGAAATCGCCGCTTACTTCGCTGAACGAGCGAATCAGGTAGGTGATCTCAAAATTCGGTTCGCGAAGAGGCTCGCGGGGGAGCAGCAGTTTTTGGATGAGGACGGCTTCTCCAACGACCGTTTCCGAGAAGCCCGAGGATTTTTCAGCGATCGACATCTAAGTCGCCCCGACAAGACTAAAATCTCACCTCATCGAATGCGGAATTGCGCCTCACCGGTTGCCGCGACCGGATGGTGATGTCGGACGCGTCCTTGGAAGCGTCCGCGACCGCCGATTGCCCCTAATTCACGTTAGGTCAATGGGACACTCATTGCAAGTGTCGCCAGTTCACTTCTCGCAACATGTGTGCGCGGGGAGGCACGCCCTAGCCTTCGTCGTATGAGGGAGCGCCACTGATCGGGCGTGCGTTGACACTCGCGAGGTCGCGTGCTACGTTCCGCGGCGAGATAGCTGCAAGGTGACAGTAATCATGCGAATACTAAAGCAAACCGTACGTTTTACGTGGCTTGTGGCTGCGTTTCTGACGGTAACGATCGTGGTATCTGCAATGCCCCGACCACAATCGATCGGTCGGATAATCGTCCCGGAAGAGATGATGAAGAAAAAGCTCGTGAGGCAGATGAATCCCAGTTTTGTTACCAGTGATCCTGTAATACAGAACTTGTTACAATCACGAACGAACGCAAAAGTCCGTTTCCGCGTCGTCTTGGATGTTACTGGCAAAGTTTCAGAGATTCACTCCCTCTCTGGGCTGCCAAGACTAATCACACTTTCCCGAGGGGCTGTAGAACAGTATCAATACGAGCCCAGCTTCTTCGACGGTGAACCCGTGGAGGTGGAAACCACGGTTACCGTCTACTGGAATTTCGGACCCTAGGATCTGGATTGCTATAGACTCATCAGCCCCTCCTTTGCCCTTCGGTTGACACCCCGCAGGTCGCATGCTACGTTCCGCGGCGAGATGACGAAAGCGAGTTCTTCCTCGCGCAAGCGCATTGCAATCATCCCCGGCGACGGTATCGGCAAAGAGGTGATTCCCGAAGCGGTAAAAGTCCTGAAGGCGGCGGCCGCCGCCCGCGCAAGCCGGGAACTCGTCCTTAACGAATTCGACTGGGGAGCGGACCGCTATCTCCGCGATGGCACGACGCTCCCGCCCGAGGCGCCCGAAATGTTCCGCCGCGAATACGATGCGATTCTTTTGGGCGCTCTCGGCGATCCGAGAGTTCCGAGCAATCAGCAGGGCGCGGACATTCTCATTGGGCTGCGTTTCAAGCTCGATCTTTATGTGAATGCGCGGCCGTGCGTGCTTTTCGACCAGCGCCTCACGCCGCTCAAGGGTCGCGCCGAAAGGGACATCAACATCTGGGTGATTCGCGAAAACACGGAGGGCCTATACGCGGGTGTGGGCGGATTCTTCAAGAAGGGAACTGCCGACGAAATCGCCACGCAGGAAGACATCAACACGCGCAAGGGAGTGGAGCGGATTATCCGCTATGCGTTTGAGTTTGCGCGCAGCCGCGGACTCCAGCGCGTGTGCATGAGCGATAAGTCGAACGCGATGGCCTACGGCCACGATCTGTGGCAGCGCGTGTTCAAGGAAGTCCGCAGCGAATATCCCGAGATCGAATCAAGCCACATGTATATCGATAACCTGCTGATGCAGATGGTCCGCGACCCGTCGCAATTTCAGGTGATCGTCACGTGCAACCTGTTCGGGGACATCGCGAGTGATTTGGGCGCGGGCATCATCGGCGGGGTCGGGCTGACGCCTTCCGGAAACATTAATCCCGGGCAAGTGTCGCTCTTCGAGCCCGTGCATGGATCGGCGCCGGACATTGCCGGGAAAAACATCGCGAATCCGATCGGAGCCGTGTTGGCCGCGGGGATGATGTGCGATTACCTCGGGTGGACGAAGGAGTCGCGGGCGCTGGAAGATGCGGTCCGCGCAGCGATCCGTGAAGGCAAGACGACGAATGATCTCGGCGGGACGCTTGGCACGCGAGAAGCCGGTGACTGGCTCGCGAACAAAGTGGCGTCAGCCTGACCTTTTCAATCGCTCCTCTTTCCGTTTTGCTCTTCTTGGGTTTTTTCTTTATGCTGTTTCGGCATCGAATGATTTCAAGATTGCTGTATAGGAAGGGTGGGTTCCCATGGTCGGCAGGGCACTGGTGTTGTGGGCAGTTGCAATGGTTACGGCAGCGATCCCCTCCGCCGCGCAGACATCCGCGCCTCCAGCGCCAGCTTCGGCTGCAGCGGACGTTGCCGTGTCCCCCGAACAGGTCCGCCTGCTCAAATCGACCGAGGCTTTTGTGCGCCAGCTATTTGCATGGGGCGCCGACGTCAAGGTGACGCTGGGACCGCTCGCGCCGTCCGCATCGGCGGACTTCTACGTTGTGCCCGTTCGGGTGACGCTAAATCAGCAGGTTGAGACGGGCGAGGTTTACGTCAGCAAGGACGGCAAGACGCTGCTGCGGGGCGAAATCTTCGATATGTCGGCCGATCCATATGCGTCCAACCGCGCAAAGATTCACACGGACGGCTATCCCGTGAAGGGGCCCGCAGATGCGCGCATCACGCTTGTGGAGTTTGCCGATTTCGAGTGTCCGCATTGCCGCGAGCTGTTTGAATCGCTCAAGGCCATGGAGTCCCGCTACCCCCAGGTCAGGATCGTGTACAAGGACTTCCCGCTAACTCAGATCCATCCCTGGGCGAACACGGCTGCCCTTGCCGGTCACTGCGCGTTCGTGCAATCTCCGGAGGCGTTCTGGAAGGTGCACGACTCAATCTTCGAAAACCAGGACCTGATTTCGACCGAGAATGTGTGGGACAAGCTAGTGGAGTACGCCACGCAAGCCGGGTTGGATGCGGACACGTTCAAGGCATGTCTCGCTTCGCCCGATGCGCAAAAGTCCGTGGACGCGAGCCACGCCGAGGGCGTCGCTTTGGGCGTCAGCAGCACGCCCACGGTCTACGTGAACGGCCGGCCGATCAGCGGCGGAGATCCCGCAACGCTCGCTCAATACATCGATTTCGAACTCGCCGAGCAAAACAAGAAGTAGCGAGCCTGCCGGGAAGTCGATCACATTTGGTTGGGAGCCTGCGCCTTCAATCGACGTATCGCCTCGTCGATATCCGGCTGTGGTGAATCGTCGGGTCCGAAGAACGCGTCCCAATCGACGTCCGGGAAGCCCATGCGCGTAGCCTGAGCGGGGAGCTGGTCGCGCCACGTGTTCGCGTCGCGGCTTCGGATTTGCAGAAGAGCCGCGTAGACCACGTTGTGATCCGGCACCCGCCAAACGTAGTCAGCCAGTTTTTGCGCGAATCTTTCCCACCTCGCGCGAGGTAGGTCTCGACGGCAAAGTGTCCGCAGGATTGTGCACTCGAGTTGTGCGGCCTCGTCCGGCGGCTTAGTCTGCGGCATAGGTGGCGCGGGATCGCGCGGCCCTATTGTAGCGATTCGTCGGCGCGCGAGGTCGGATTCTGGGGCGTCAAGGCGAAGATGAAGCTATTGGACGCACGAGCGGCGGGTTATGTTGCCAGTCGCCTATGCGGCGCGAGGGAAGGGGGATGAAGTTGGCTCAGGCGGCTGCGTTTGCGATTACTGGACGGACAAAGTCAATCCGGTCGATTGTGGCGGCCACGCCATACATCGGCATCACCTCACCAGCGAGAGCAGAAACCCGCAAGGCTTTGGCACTTGCCCGGATCAGAACCGAAGTCCCGCGATCCTTCTCCGTGGGAAGAGCAAACGTAAGCTCCATGCCGGTTCCGGGTTCGAATTTCACATCCGAGTGGAAGTAGATGCCGGATCGAGAAATATCACGAAGCTGGGCTGTGTGAAACTCGGCTGGACGGTGGTCTGCGGTGCACACCTGTAAAGGCAGATAGACCTCGTACCTTCTTGCTTTTCTGCGTTCTCCCATAGGCCCCCCTATGCCCGGTTAGATGCACGACCTCTGCCAGTGGAGGGGTAGGTCTGATTATTGATTACACAAGACTTAGGGAGTTCACGGAAGAACTTAAATGAAATTTACCGAGGAAAATTTTCCTGCAGTGGGAAATAGCTGCATGCCAGCCAGGGGTGCTGGAGGAGGAACCCCTTAGTACAGGATCGACGAAACTTGCGCCTACAGGAACGGGTCGATGAGGACAGAGGAACCCTCCGCTTCGGTAAGAATGCCTTTGCTGATCAGCAGCTGTATCAGTCGGACTGCGGTGGGCGATGTTGCGGGTGTACGGTTTCCCTCGAATCTCCCCGCTCCAAGGGTGGCGCCGTTCGACAATGTTTGCCGGCCGCCGGTCAGCTCGATCAGCCAGCTATCGAGGGCTTGCCGTTGGTGGGGCTCCATCGTGTCAAATGCGATGCCCATTCCCAGACCTGTCTGGGAATAGACGACGATTCCTCCCGTCTCGAACTGCGTCTGGCCTTTGCGGACGCTCACGCGAACCTTGGCGCCAACTGGAAATGGCACCATTGTGTCTACGAAGCAGCCACCTGGCCCAAGATCCGTCGTGCGCGTCGCGAATCGCGCCCCGGAGCCGAGTTCGACGACCTCTGCAGATGCCGTGAAAACGTGGCGATCCGCAACGCGACGCTCGGCTTCGCTTGTGGCGCTCGAATTCTTGCTCGCTTGGTCTGAGGAGTGCGTTTTTGAGCCGTGTTCGTACATGATGTTGGCTACCTGCCTTCTCAACTGTCGTCGAAGCTGCTCTTCTAGGATTCGCCCGGGTCGCATCACCTGGCTTTATGTTGGTATTGTCCCCGCCGCCCCGGACCCCTGACAAGGGCTATCGCCCCGAACCTTGTTCAAAAGCCAATCAGGTCTGGCTGGTTGGAGCGCACTTTTGACTATTACAGCAAGAAGCGAACGGCGATTCCGCGGCTCGCGTCGTCTCGATGCTCGAGTCGCACCACAGACGCCAGGAATTTCCTGTGCGCGGAGACGTTATCGCCGAAAGGAAACGTGACGATCAGCCGCATCCCCACGAAGTAGTGGGGCATGGACGTCGTAAAGTAGAGGCCGTCCCGCGTGAAATCGACCACTTGCCCCACGTCTTCGATCTCCGTAAAGCGAGCATCAAATGGGCGAACGTGCACCGGCAGAGAGACTTTCAGGCGCTTCCGTCCGCGCGCGTCCTGCGCCTGCGGAGTCTTCCGCGCTGCGTTAACCGCTGGTTTGACGGCAGGCCATACCCCGGTGCCCATTTCGATCCTCCGAGCCTTACTCAGCATCACTTCGCAATATATCGGTCGAAGTGGAGAACAGCTATAGGACGGGGGTACTACCGCCTCAACATCGGTGCTTCGGGTGGCTGGGCTTCTGCGGACTGTCTACCAACGACGGAACCTTCATTCCTGGACGGACCGAGTGCTCCGCGTTTCGGGCGAAACGTGCGGACGCTTGGCCCGTGCCACCTTCGCGATCGCCTCTGAAAAGCAGAGGAATGCCAGGACTGCCATGATCCCCATCAGCATGAAAGCCACCATCTTCGACCTCGCATTTCCTTGGAACCATGGAATTGCATGTCCAGTTCCAATTCTATTCCCTTCGTATCTAACTGATTTTATGGGAGTAATAGACATTCTAGGCCGGGGCAGCTGTATCTGGCAGACACGACTGTCGGCAAATGGATTCACTCGACGGGTAAAATCTCTCCAGCGCGGCACGAGGCCCGGCAATTTTAGGAGGCCGCTGTGATTTGCTCGAAGTGCAAAAAAGTGGGACTTTCATGCGAAGACTTTCTTGACACTCGCAAACTTAGGGGGTAAGTTAACAGACGGTAGCGCCATTCAGTAGTTGGGGCGCTCAGTTTACTAGACGCCAAAACATGACGGACCGCGCAAACTCGATTCGACTTACTCTCGATAATGTAGCAGTAGGACTCGTACGCGCGTCCCGGCCTGGAGGGCATCGCTGAGCTGAGTGAGACGAAATTCAAAGGCTCATGAGACCCACCTGCCGGAAAGACTGGCACGGTGGGTTTTTTAGTTTATACGCCTGGGAGAAGGGGAATCCGATGGATAGCAAAAAGCCGACGATGATTGGAGCAAGAATTCTCTGGGAGTGTTTGGAGCGCGAGGGCGTGAAGACCGTCTTCGGCTATCCCGGCGGGGCCATCCTGCCGGCGTATGACGCGCTGCGGCATAGCTCGATTCGCCACATCCTGGTGCGCCATGAACAGGGTGCCACGCACATGGCGGACGGCTTCGCGCGCGCGACCGGCGGAGTAGGCGTGGCGGTTGCCACATCCGGCCCCGGCGCGACAAACATGGTCACCGGCATCGCAACGGCCATGATGGATTCCTCGCCGATCGTCTGCATCACGGGCCAGGTCGGCAGCAAACTGCTCGGCTCCGATGCGTTTCAAGAGACCGACATCACGGGCGTCACTTTGCCGATCACCAAGCACAACTATCTCGTGACGCGCGCCGACGAAATCGCACCCGCCATTCGCGAGGCGATGTACGTGGCGAAGTCTGGGCGTCCCGGGCCAGTGCTGATTGACATCACCAAGGATGCGCAGCAGAGTTCGTGCGAGTTCGATTGGGAAGGCGCGGCGCCCAAGATGCGCGGCTATCGTCCGGACCTTTCACCCGCCAAGGAAGAATACGAAAAGGCGCTGGAACTAATCCGCGCGGCGAAGCGGCCGGTGATACTCGCCGGGCACGGGATTTCGGTTTCCGGCGCGGAGCACGAAGTCCAGGCGTTCGCCGAGAAAACCTGCATCCCCGTGGCGATGACTCTGCTCGGCCTCGGGCATCTTCCGGCTTCGCACGTGCTGAATCTCGGAATGATGGGCATGCACGGCGAGGCGTGGGTGAACAAGACGATTCAGGACGCCGACCTGTTGCTGGCCTTCGGCATGCGGTTCGACGACCGCGTGACCGGTAACCTGAAAACCTACGCGCCGAACGCGAAGAAGATTCACATCGATATCGATCCGGCGGAGATCAACAAGAACGTGAAAGTGGACGTCGCGCTCATGGGCGACCTGCGCAAGATTTTGCAGGAGCTGCTGCCGCGCGTCGAGCCGGCAAGCCATACCGACTGGATCGAGCACATCCACAGCCTCAAGGGCGACACCGCCGTCCGCGATATTCAGAATCTTCCGGACAACGGGCACCTCTACGCGGCTCACGTGATCAACGACCTGTGGCACGAAACGCGCAACCGGGACGCGATTATCGTCACCGACGTCGGCCAGCACCAGATGTGGGAAGCGCAGTATTACAAGCACGAGCACCCGCGCTCGCTGATCACCTCCGGCGGACTCGGCACGATGGGGTTCGCGCTGCCGGCGGCCGTGGGCGCGAAGGTCGCGCGGCCGGATGCGGATGTCTGGGTCGTCTGCGGCGACGGCGGCTTCCAGATGACGATGGCGGAGCTTGCGACCATCGTGCAGGAAAACCTCAAGGTGAACATCGCCGTCATCAACAACGGATTTCTCGGCATGGTGCGGCAGTGGCAGGAGTTTTTCTACGACCGCAACTACGAGGCGACGCCGCTGCTGAACCCGGACTTTTCGAAATTGGCGCAGGCCTACGGCATTCGCACGTTCGTAGTCAACAAGCGAGCCGAAGTCGTTCCTACGGTCAGAGCGGCGCACGCGCACGAAGGTCCCGTGCTCATCGACTTCAAGGTCGAGCAGGAAGATACCGTCTACCCGATGGTGGCGGCCGGCGCGGCCCTGCACGACATGATCCGGCGGCCGAATCCGCTGGTGGAAACAGCGGAGGACGAATAAGACGCCATGCTGCACACAATCGTCGTTTACGTCGAAAACAAGCCCGGAGTGCTGTCGCGAGTCGTGTCGCTGTTCCGCCGGCGCGCGTTCAATATCGATTCGCTCACGGTTGGGCGAACCGAAAAACCCGAAGTCTCGCGCATGACGATCGTCACCGAGGCGGACGAGGATCAGGCGCGGCGCATCGTTGCAAACGTCTACAAGCTCGTGAACGTGCTGCTGGTGGACGATGTCAGCGGGCAGCCCGCGCTGCTGCGCGACCTCGCTCTTGTCAAAGTGGGGGCGACGCGCGAGGACCGATCGCAGATACTGCAACTGGCCGAGGTTTTCCGGGCGCGCGTACTCGATATCGCGGCGGAATCGATCACAGTCGAGCTCACGGGCGGCGAGGAAAAAGTCGACCGGCTGCTGGAACTCCTGACGCCATTCGGCCTGATGGAAGTCGTCCGTACCGGGATCGTAGCGATGCGGCGCGGCGCGAAGTCGCCCACCATCGCAACCGCGAAAACAATCGGACCGGCGACCACGGCGGAAGACGGCACCGTTTCCTACTCGGTCTAAGTTTCGGGCCGCTCGAATTACAGCTATGCGGATTTTCGCTTGGCGGCTTTCGCCTTTGTGGCGTGCGGCTTGGGCCGGAGCGCGGCGAGAAACTGGTCGAGCGGAAGAGTGTTGATGACCTCTTTTTTCTCGATCCATCCGCGGCGCGCGGTCGTCACGCCGTATTTCATCATCTGCAAATTGTGCGTGGTGTGAGCGTCCGTGGAGATAACGAGTTTCACGCCGCGCTGCTTCGCCATCCGCAAGTGCACGTCACGCAGATCGAGCCGCTCGGGCGCCGCGTTGCACTCCATCGCCACGCCGTGTTTCGCCGCGGCATCCAGAACTTTTTCCATGTCGTATTCGAACGGGTCGCGCCGCAGCACGAGCCTGCCCGTCGGGTGCGCGATGATCTGCGTATACGGATTCTCGATCGCTGCGAGGATGCGGTCGGTCATCTCCGCGCGCTCCATGTTCATGTACGAGTGCACGGACGCGACCACCACGTCGAGTTCGGCGAGAACGTCATCCTCTAGATCAAGCGTTCCATCCTTCTTGATATCGACCTCGATGCCCGCCAGCAGACGGACCCCGGGGACGCGCTGTTGTGCGGCGCGAATTTTCTTGATCTGCTCGAGCGTGCGCTTTTCGTCCATCCCGTTCGCCACGGTCACGGCCTGCGAATGGTCCGTGAGCGCAATGTATTCGTAACCAAGGTCGCGCGCCGCCTCGCCCATTTCCTCGATCGAGTTCCTGCCGTCTGACGCGGTCGTGTGCATCTGCAAGTCGCCGCGAATGTCAGCGAGCTTCACGAGCTTCGGCAGCTTGTGGTGCTCGGCCGCCTCGATCTCGCCTGTCGCTTCGCGCAATTCCGGCTCGATGTAATCGAGCTTCAGCTTCGAGTAAATCTCCTCCTCGGTCTTGCTGGCGACGACTTTGCCGCCCTTCAGCGTCGTGAGCGCGTACTCGTTGAGCGTCCAGCCCATGCCGTTGGCGCGGCCGCGCAGCGCGACGTTGTGCTCCTTCGACCCGGTGAAATAGAGCAGCGCCGCGCCGAAGCTCTTTTTTTCGAGCAGCCGCACGTCCACCTGCATGCTGCTGTCGAGCAGAAAGCTGACTTTGTTTTCGCCGTGCGCCAGCTCCTGCTTCATCTCGGGATACTTCAGAATGTGCGCCGCCACGGCGTCGACGTCCTTCTGCTTGTCGTGCCCCGGCCGCATCGTCACCAAAAGATCGAGATCGCCGACCGTCTCCTTGCCGCGCCGCAGGGAACCGGCCGGCGTCACAGACTCGACGGCCGTGCCCGCCTTGGCGATGTAGGCGACGAGCCTCTGGGCTTCTTCGTCCGCCACATTGATGTGGAATCGCCCGGAGCCGGAGAGGTGCTTGAATTGCTCAGCGGCCTTCAGGATGTTTTGTTCGCTCTTTTCGCCGAAGCCGGGAATGTCGTGCAGTTTTCCTTCGCGAGCCAGCTTTTCGAGGCCCTCGACGCTGGCGACCTTGAACTTCTTCCAAAGTAGGGCCACTTTCTTGGGCCCGAGCGAATGCACCTCCAGCAGAGCGAGGATGCTGGGAGGATATTTTTTAAGCAGCTTTTGCCTCAAGCTGTAGTCGCCCGTCTTGAGGATTTCGTGGATGTGCGCGGTCATGCCTTCGCCGATGCCGGGCAGTTCCTGAAGCTTGGTGTCGTCCTTGGCGATGTCTTCGATGCGCTCGGTCATGCCGTCGAGCAGTTCGGCGACCTTCTCATAGCTGCGGTAGCGGCCAATGATCGCGCCGTCGATTTCGAGCAGTTGCGCCGTCTCGCGCAATATTTTCGCTACGTCTTTATTTTCCATGTGCGTACCTACCTCTTCCGCGCAACGAACTCCGCGTAATAGAGAATCCCCGCCACTGATTTCGAGTCGCGGATCTTTCCGGTGCGTATCCACCGCGTGGCCTCGCGCAAAGTGACGATCCGCCGCGTGATCTTTTCGTCGTCTTCGGGTCGGGCCTTTCCCTTTTTCAGGCCATCCGCGAGAAATATCACCATCTTCTCGCCCAGCAAGCCGGGGGAAGGGAACACTTCGAGCATCTTTCGAATTCTTCTCGCAGTGTAACCGGCCTCTTCCTCGAGTTCGCGATGCGAGCCCTTAAGAAAGGTTTCGTCCGGCTCCTTGTGCCCGGCGACTAGTTCCCAAAGGTACTGTCCGGCGGCGTGGCGATACTGGCGAATCAGGACGATGCGCCCGTCTGGGAGCACCGGTAGCACGACGACCGAGCCCGGATGCGCGATGATTTCACGCGTCGCTTCGATGCCGCTCGGCTCTATCACGCGGTCGCGTTTGAGCGTGAAAACGCGCCCTTGAAACAGCACCTCGCTGCTCACCACTCGTGCTTTCTTGGTCCTGGTTCCCGCCACAATGTCCCCTGGAATCCGTTCCCGCCGCAATTCTACCCCAGCCGCGCCAGCCGCCCGGAGTCGTTTCTCGTCCCTTGGCTGCGGCCCGATCCGCTTTTGCTATACTAAACTGGGTCCATGCCCATCAACACCGTGATTGTGGATGACGAGCGCCCGGCGCGCGACGAACTCGCCTTTCTGCTGAAGGGCTTTCCCGAGGTCAACGTCGTCGCGCAGGGCAAGAACGGCCTCGAAGCCGTTGCGCTGATCAAGGAGCACGATCCCGATCTCGTCTTCCTCGACGTGCAGATGCCCGGCCTCGATGGCTTCGGCGTGATTAAGAAACTCGTCGAGCGCAAATTGCGCCTTCCGCAGATCGTCTTCGCGACGGCCTACGATCACTATGCGGTGCAGGCCTTCGAGGTGAGCGCCGTCGATTACGTGCTGAAGCCGTTTGACAAGGCTCGCGTCGCGCGCGCCATTGAGCGCGCCAAGAAAATGGTCGATGCCAATACGTCGCCCGTTCAGCGCCTGGAAACGCTCGTCGAGCAGCTTGGAGCGGGCGCGCCGAAGCCGCAGCCCGCGTCTCCTGTGAAGCTGCTCGTGAAATCGCAGGCCCGTATGATCCTGATCGATGCGGATGACATGATCTACGCCTCGATCCAGGATGGCGCGATCACGATTTTTTCGCGCGACACCGAGGGCGTTTCCAATTACCGCACCGTCGAAGAGCTGATGGAAACGCTCGATCCCGGCGTGTTCTGGCGCCCGCACCGGTCGTATCTTGTCAACATCAACCACATCAAGGAAGTCGTTCCCTGGTTCAAATCGAGCTTCATGCTCAAGATGAACGACAAGCGCGCCAGCGAAATCCCCGTCTCCCGGAATCAGACTAAGCGCCTCCGCGAGCTGCTGAAACTCTAGCTGCGCCTCTCCGCGCTCCGTGCGTCTCTGCGGTGAGCTTTCATGCTTTTTCCCAAGAATTTCTGTGCTAGCATCGTGCTTACACCGCACGCACGGAATCTTTCGTTTTCATCTGGGGGAAGTCCGCTAGAGTGGCCAAGCCTAAACCGAAGCGCAAACGAGTCCTGAGCGGCATGAGGCCCACCGGCCGTCTCCATCTGGGTCATTATTTCGGCGCTCTTCAGAATTGGCTCAAGCTCCAGGAAGAATACGAGTGCTTCTTCTTCGTCGCCGATTGGCACGCGCTGACGACGCATTACGAAGACACCTCCTCCGTCGCCGAAAATACCCTGCAGGTCGCGACCGACTGGCTTTCGGTCGGCCTCGATCCCGCGAAATCGACGCTATTCATCCAATCGAGCGTGCTCGAGCACGCCGAGCTGCACCTGCTCCTTTCCATGATCACGCCGCTCTCGTGGCTCGAGCGCGTCCCGACGTACAAAGAGCAAATCGAGAATCTCAAGGACCGCGACCTCGGCACCTACGGTTTCCTCGGCTATCCGCTGTTGCAAACGGCTGACATCGTGATGTACGACGCCGATCTCGTGCCTGTCGGAGAGGATCAGGTTCCCCACGTCGAACTAACGCGCGAAGTTGTCCGCCGATTTAACCTTCAGTTTGGTTTCGGTATTTCTGAAAAGCTGAATAGCGCGGAAAATCAAAAGTTGCGCCTTGATATCAATCATAAGGTTCACACGGCCGCTTTTGTGGATGCAGAGGTGATGCCAGACTACGCGTGGAAAGCGTGGACGACAGAGCTGAAGCGAATCACTCGCACAGTTGGATTTGAAAATGCCATTGAAGAACTTCCTAGACCGGCAAGGAAGTTCTACAGACGCGACGATGTTGTGGTCGAACCCGGACACTTACTCACCGAAACACCGCGTCTGCCCGGCACTGACGGCCGCCGGATGGCGAAAAGCTACGGCAACGCGATTTGGCTCAGCGATCCACCCGATGAAATCCGCACAAAAGTCCGCAACATGATTACGGACCCGCAGCGCCAGCGCCGCACCGACCCGGGCCGACCGGAGGTCTGTCCTGTGTTCGCGTGGCACAAGCTGTTTTCGTCGCTCGACACAGTCGCGCAAATCGACCATGAGTGCCGCACGGCGGCGATCGGTTGCGTCGATTGCAAGAAGCTGATGGCCGAAAACCTGGTGAAGTGGATCGAGCCTGTTCAGGCACGCCGTAAAGATTTCGAGGCGCATCCGCAGCAGGTTTGGGATATCCTCGACGCCGGCGGGAAAAAGGCGCACGCGGCGGCGCGGCGCACGATGAAGCGCGTCCGCAACGCCATCTTCAAGTGGGACGAGGCGCGCAAGCCCGCCGGAGGGAGCTGAGTTGGCGTCACCATCGCCCTATCGCATCAATTTGCCGGCGTACGAAGGCCCGCTCGATCTCTTGCTCGATCTGATCCGCAAGCAAGAGCTGGACATCCACAACATTCCCATCGCCAAGGTCACCGAGCAGTATCTCGATTATCTCCACCAGCTCGAAACGCTCGATATCGACGTCTCCGCCGACTTCATCTACATGGCCGCGACGCTGATCCTCATCAAATCGAAGATGCTGCTCCCGGCCGACCCGCTCGCCGGCCCCGGCGCGCAGGAAGACCCGCGCGACGAGCTGGTCCATCGCCTGCTCGAACACGAAAAATTCAAGAATGCCGCGCAGCTTCTCTATCAGAAGCAGCAAATCGAGGCGCACGTGTGGTCCCGCCCGGACCGCGCGCTCTACACGGGCGACGCCGTCGAAGGCGAGATGGTCGTCTCGCTCGTCGATCTCATCAAGACGTTTCAGCAGGTGCTCGAGCGGCGCAAGGCCGTCGCGAAATTCGAGCTGCACCACGAGACGGTCACGATCGCGCAGATGATGGACCGTCTCCGCCAGCGCCTGATGGCGACGGACAACCCCGTTTCGCTGATCGAATTCTTCGATATCTGCGAGACGCGCAACGCGATGATCGTCGCGCTGCTGGCCGTGCTCGAAATGGTGCGCATGCAGGCGGTGATTTTGGTGCAATCGGAGCTGTTCGCCGACATCGGCCTGCGCAAGCACAAAATGTTCGACGCGGTTTTTGCCGGCCCGGACGCGATGTCGAAAATCGAGGAGCAGTATCTGTAGCGCCAGCGCGCCGCAACATGCACGTCAAGGTGACGAATGAACCCTGAAGAAATCCAGGCCGCACTCGAAGCCATCATCTATGCGGCGGATGAACCCGCCACGCTCGACCAGATCGCCAACGCGCTCGGCGTCGAAAAGACGGAAGCGCGCGCCGCGCTCGATCTCCTCGTCGCCTCGCACCAGACGGACCAGCGCGGTATCGAGGTCCGTAAGGTCGCGGGCGGATGGAAGTTTTATACGAAACCGCAGCACCACGATGTGGTGCGAAAGTTCATCAAGAGTCTTCAGCCGCCGCTGCGCCTCACGATGCCGGCGCTCGAAACACTCGCCGTGATTGCCTACAAGCAGCCCGTCACCGTGCCCGAGATCAACGAGATTCGCGGCGTCAACGTGGGCGGCGTGATCAAGACTCTGCTTGAAAAGCGCCTCATCACCACGGCGGGCCGCAAGGAAGTGATCGGCCGGCCGATCCTGTATCGCACCTCGAAGCAGTTCATGATGCGTTTCGGCCTTTCCGATCTCGATGAGCTTCCGAGCCTCAAGGAATTCGAACAGCTCGCGCAGGCCGCGCTCGGTTCTGATGCAGGCATCGCACCCACCGAGCCGGAAGAGGCCGCAACGGCGCCGGCGGCGGTGTCCGAACCTCCAGAGGCCGCCGCGATTCGCGAGTCCGGCGAAACCAACGACCTCGCCGAACTCGGCGACGACCCCGGCGAATCCGCCGAGCAGTCCCGCGCCGCAACGGCTGGCTCCTCCGAGTCGCCCCGATAGCACACCTCAGCACGCTTACCGCTTGGTTAAGCGCTTGATGTAGAATGGGCGCGCGCCGGTGCACACTGGGCCGGTGCAGGGCGGCCTTATGATCGACTGGGTTAAGCGTTTCGTGGTGTTTGCTTGTTGCGCCGTCACCATTTTCCCTCAGAGTGCGCTCGCTCAAGCACAGCAGCAAAACCCTCCGGCGGCACAGCAAGCCCCGGCTTCGACCACGACGATCCAAACCAAGACGCGCCTCATCACCGTGGACGTCGTCGTCACCGACTCGCACGGGAAGCCCATCCGCGGCCTTACGCAGGACGATTTTCAGGTCTCCGAAGAACATGCCGGCCAGCAGAAGATCGCGAAATTCCGGTTCGTGGACGCGTCGGCGAGCGCGCCCGCGCCTGCGCCAGCCACTGCCTCGATGCCGTCCGGCGCGCATGTGTACTCGAACCAGGCCTTCGAGAAGCTCACCGTGCCGCCGTCGATCCTGCTGATGGATGCGCTCAACACCGAAATTCAACAGCAATCGGAAGTTCACCGTCACATGCTGATGCTGCTGAAGACTCTGCCCACTACCACGCCCGTGGCCGTGTTCGTCCTCGGGCACGAACTCCATGTAGTGCAGACATTCACCACGAACCCCGCGCTGCTGCGCGCGGCGGTGGACAAGACGCTCCGGTCGCCCGACATCGAACAGAATCCGCAAGACGACGCGAATAGCCCGTCGAACGTCGCGCTCGATCTGAACGGCGATCAGGAGACGCAAGCCACGCAAGCGCTGGAGGATTTCGAGAAGACGGAATACGAAGGCCAGATGGCCATTCGCGTCGACGAGACGACGGACGCGATGGTGTCGATCGCGAAATATCTCGGCGGCTATCCGGGCCGCAAGAATCTGTTGTGGTTCTCGTCGTCATTCCCCAACTGGATTGCGCCGAATGCCGATTTTGGCGCCGATCCATTCCAGGGCACTGCCGTTTACGGGGACAAAATTCGCAAGGCCTACGAATCGCTCACGGATGCGCAGGTCGCCGTGTATCCGGTGGACGCACGGGGCCTCGAGACCTCGCAGTTGTACTCGACCGCGCAGAATCCGCACATCAATCGCAACAACATCGGCGCTGGCTTCGGAGGGCAGCTCAACCGGGAAAACAATACGCGTCTCGACACTCAGGCCACGATGGAACAGATCGCCGAGGGAACCGGTGGCAAGACCTGCGAGAACACCAACGATCTCTCCGGCTGCGTCCAGAGCGCGCTCGACGATAGTTCCGTGTATTACGAGCTGGGCTACTATCCGGAAAATGTCCGATGGGACGGTGGCTTTCACAAGATCACCGTGAAATCGAATCAGCACGGGACGAAGTTGCGCTATCGCACCGGCTATTTCGCGACGGACCTGGCAACGTTCGCGAAGCAGCAAGCTCCGGACAAGCTGCTCCAGGAGGCTTGCATGGGGCCGTTGCCTACCACGTCGATTGGTCTGACTGCCGTGGCCGTCGCGCCACAGCAGTCGCCGGGGCTGACGCAGGCGCCCCAGGCCAGATTCCTGCTCACGATTTCGCCCGCCGCGCTGACTCTACCCGCTGCCGGTCCGTCGCGCGAATTGCAACTACAGATGGCCGTGTGCGAGTTTGATCCGAAGGGCGACTCATTTGCGTTCTATCCTCACGATCTTTCTCGAACCGTGCCGGACGCGGTGTATCAGAGCTGGCAGGCCAACGGAATGCGGAACCTGTTCGAATACGATGCGAAACCCGAAAGCGAGCGCCTGCGGTTTGCCGTGCTCGACGTGCCGAGCGGTGCCACGGGCTCGGTCGATGTTCCGGCGCATCCCCACGACTTTGCCGCGCTTCCCGGCGGAGTTGCTCCCGCAGCGCCGGCTGCAGCCTCCGCGCCCGCACCGCCAAAGCCCGTTGCGCCGCTTCCCGTTCACATCATCTTCAACGGCTCCGCGGGCACATCCAGCATGCTCGATTGGAGCGACGGCAAGCTCTCCTACCACGGCGCCATCGGAATCGATCAGGGAGCGCCGGCATTTTTCAAAAGCCTCTATGGTTCGCGATTTCACTGCGAGGCAGGGAAGCTGACTGCCAACGACCCCGCTTCCAAGGCGTCGCCGAATTTTCTGCTGACGTTCCGGACACCGGACGGCCACGGAGCCCTCGTCGAGGTGGGTGGAGACGCGCCGGCGTACTCCGGCGACCTGACCATCGATCCGAGCGCCCGATCGTTCTTCGATTACGTCTGGAAACTCACCCACTGCCAGGCGCCGTAGCGCTTCGCCATCCGCGAGATATCGGCTAAGCTGTAAGCGTCGCGGCGCACGCGCCGCCAACCACATGGAAGAACGCCTGCAAAAAATCATGGCCCGCGCCGGTCTTGCCTCGCGGCGCCGCGCCGAAGAGATGATCGTCTCCGGCCTTGTCACCGTGAACGGCCGCGTGGTCACCGAGCTCGGCACGAAAGCGGACGAATCGCGCGACCACATCAAGGTCGCGGGCAGGCTTCTGCGGCCGGAATCGGAACGCGTCTATCTGGTTTTGCATAAGCCAAAAGAAGTCGTCTCGACGCTCAGCGATCCCGAAGGCCGCCCCTCTCTCCGCGATCTCTTGCAGGGGGTGTCGGAGCGCGTATTTCCGGTCGGGCGGCTCGAATACCACTCCTCCGGCCTCGTTTTTCTCACCAACGACGGCGAACTCGCGAACCGCATCCTGAAAGCGCGACATCTCCGGCAAACGTATCAAATGAAACTTAAAACGCTGCTGACGTTCGACGAAATCGAAACCCTTGCGCGCTCAACCGGCGCGCGGATCTCACGTATGCGCGGCAAGGACTCGCCCTGGTACGAAGTCACAATCTCCGATGCGCGGCGCGACGCCCTGCGCAAGAAACTGTTTCAGACCGGCCACCCGGTCGACAAAATGAAACGCATCGGAATTGGAAGCCTCGAACTGGGTTCGCTCGCTCCGGGCCGTCATCGCGCCCTCTCTCCCGCCGAAGTCGCGGCCCTCTCGCACGCACTGGACGGCCAGGTTTCCGCTCCGGCGCCCCAGCGCCGTAAGAGTCATTCTTCGCGTTAATCGCCGCTTTTCTTTTCCGCTGATTTCGATATCATGGATTCATAGCAGGCGGGGGAATCTCTCAGAGCACGTTTTTTTTGGATCACGATGTACCGGAAGGCGCCGGTGTGGTGCGTTCGATATCTTGCGGACGCAGCGCGCCAGCCGGAGCCGCTTGTGCGCGTGAGACCACCCAGCCTGTCGACGGGCATCGCGATGCGGTATTCGCGGCCGTGCCCATAATCGAAACGTACTCGAAAGGACCAGGATGGTGGATAAGCTGAACGAGACCTCGAATCTAGGGGTGAGTCATCCGCCGGCCGCTGCTGCTGGCGATCCTGCCAGTGAGATTCTCAAGACCAGCAAGACCATTGCCGTCGTCGGACTATCGAACCGCCGGCAGCGCCCGAGCTACGGCGTTGCCCAGTACCTGCAATCCGCCGGCTACCGCATCATTCCGGTGAATCCCGCCGAAACGGAAATTCTGGGCGAGAAGTGTTATGCGCGCCTCGAAGACATTCCCGAGCACGTCGACATCGTTGATATTTTCCGCCGCTCCGAATTTGTTCCCGAGATCGTCGAATCCGCAATTCACATCGGCGCTCGCGGCGTTTGGATGCAGGAAGGCGTGATCCACGCCGAAGCCGCCGAGCGCGCGCGCCGCGCGGGGCTCTTCGTCATCATGAACACCTGCATTCTGAAGGAGCACATCAAGCGCTTCCGCCTGCACTAAGAGGCCGGCAGCGCTGGCTGCGAATTGCCGGTAGGGATGGCCCGTTACTCCAGCGGAAAAACCTTCAGCACTCGTTTCCCCGGAATCGTCACAGCGATCGATTTTCCATCCGGCGCGATCTCAAAATCGCGATACTGCAGATCGTGCAGGATCGACCGGAACGAGTCCTCGTAGAGCCCGACCCACATCAGGATGTTCGACCGGTCATCGGGGCCACGCTTGAGCAGAACGCGCCGCTCGTCGAGGCTCCATCCGAACCGCCCGTATCCTGCGCGCACCCTCACGACTTTTGACGGATGCGTGACGTCGATCACGTCGATCGTATCGCCGTCCTCGAAGAAACCGATTTTTGTCCCCGAAGGTGAGAGCGCTAACGCACCCTGATAGTTCTCCACGTGGGCGATCTCGGTTACCGTCTCGCGCAAAAGATCGAGCTGCACGAGCGTCAGCCCCCTGTGCAGTCCCAGGCTCTCTCCGATGGCGAATGCCCGGTTTTTCTTGGTGTCCCACACCACCGTATTGAACGTGTGCCCTTCAAACAGCGTAGTGACCTTGCCATCCGCGGGCTTTACGCGCGCGATTGCGAACGGGCCGCCGCCCGTCAGGTACACGATGGTCGCGTCGTCCGCGAGCCATGCGCCGTCGACGGCCGCCTCGATGAACCGCGTCTTTGACCCGGCGACCTTAATTTCGTGGCCATCGTCATCGAGCAGAGCGATGGCCTTTCCGCCTCCCACACTAAAAGTGGCAGGCTGGTTCTCGTCCTCGTCGTCGAGCGTGCCCTTTTTCTTGGCGTTCTTGTCGTCCCAGCCGGGCGGCGGTTCCTCGAGCGTCAGATTCGCGGCGATGTGGTGGCCCGTGGGCGACCACGCCAGCGAGTTCACCACGTAACCGGCCGGCGGCGGAAAGGGCATGAATTTATCGGCTTCCACGATGCGCTTGATTTTGCCGGGGCCGGTGGCGATTGATATGTCGTCGCGCTCGATGAGGACTCTCTTGACGCGCTTCAGATGGGGCACCGCATACACGATGGCGTTGTCCGCGGAGATGTCGAAGGCCTGGCAGTCTTCGTCGATGATGAATTTGGGAACGTCTTGTTGCGCGGGCAGCGTCGCGGGGCGCAGCAAAAGACCTCCACCGATCGCCATCGCACTGAGTAGAAAAGCCAGCCGCGTGCTTCTTGGATTTCGATGGCCATATCGAAGAATCTCGCTCACCCCTTGTCCCCCGTCCCTCGGCCGCTCGCGGCTTGTCCCTTGGTCTTGATCCTGCGGATTTCTTCGAGCCGCTGCCGGATGCGCGCCTCGAACCCCTGATCGGTAGGCTTGTAATAGCTGCGGCCCAGCAGGCTTTCGGGAAGGCAGGTCATGTCCGTCACCTTCTCCTCCGTGTTGTGCGCATATTGGTAGCCTTTGCCGTACCCGAGGTTGCCCATCAGTCCTGTAACGGCATTTCTTAGATGCAGCGGGACGGGTTCCGCGATGGTCGTCTGCAAATCTTCATGGACCGCTCCATATCCCGTGTAGAGCGCGTTCGATTTCGGCGCGAGCGAGAGATAGACGGCCGCCTGCGCCAAAGCCAGATACCCCTCGGGCGGACCGATGAAGTCGAACGCTTCCTTGGCGGCGATGGTCACCGCGAGCGCTCCTGGTTCCGCCAGGCCGATATCCTCGCTTGCCATCCGCACCATGCGGCGCGCGAGATAGAGGGGGTCTTCGCCCGACTCGAGCATGCGTGCCAGCCAATAGAGCGTCGCATCGGGATCGGAATTCCGCACGGACTTGTGCAGTGCCGAGATAAGGTTGTAGTGCTCCTCGCCTGCCTTGTCGTAGGGCAGGAGCTTTTTCTGTAGCACGTCCTCGAGCCGTTCTTCGGAGAGCACCCTGCGTCCGTCCGTACCCGGTTCAGATCCGAGCACCAGCGCTTCAAGAGTGTTGTACGCCGCGCGCGCGTCGCCATTGGCGAGCACCGAGATGCGTTCGAGAATCGCGTTGCTCGCCTCGACGCGCTCATTCCCGAGCCCGCGCACGGGATCCTCGATGGCCCGCCGCAGCAGCGCGACGATCTGCACCTGCTCGAGCGCCCGCAGCACGTACACTTTCATCCGCGAAAGCAGCGGCGCGATCACCTCGAACGAGGGGTTTTCCGTCGTCGCACCGATTAACAGAATATTCCCGGCTTCGACATGCGGCAGAAACGCGTCCTGCTGTGCGCGATTGAACCGGTGCATTTCGTCCACGAACACGATCGTCCGCCGTCCGTACCGGCGCGCGGCTTGGGCCTTGGCCATCACTTCCTTGATTTCCTTGATTCCGGCGAGCACGGCGCTGAAGGGAATGAACTCGCTGCGCGTTCGCTTGGCGATGATCCGTGCGAGCGTCGTCTTTCCGCATCCGGGCGGTCCCCAGAGGAGCATCGAGCCTAGTTCATCGCGCTCAATCTGGGTCCGCAGCGGCTTGCCCGGACCGAGCAGCTCTTCCTGCCCGATGAACTCATCGAGCGTCTGCGGACGCATCCGGTCGGCAAGCGGCCGACCCGCCAGTGGCTCTTCCTCGGGTTCAATGGCGCGAAATAGTCCCATTCTTGCTGGTTCCTCGCTCCTCAGTCCTCGCCCGTCGTGCGTATCGTTCTTTGCCTCGCCGCCTCGTACAGCACGATCGACGCAGCAACTCCCGCGTTGAGCGATTCGACCGCTCCGCCTGTCGGGATCGAAATCGTCGCATCGGCCGCGCGCAACACCTCCGCGGGCACGCCGCTTCCTTCGTTACCGACGAAAATCGCCGCAGGCTCGCCCAGATCGGCCTCCGCCGTAATCCCGGCGGCGGGTTTCGCATCCGTCTCATGTACCGACGCAGCGGCGTAGATTTTCACGCCGGCGATCCGCAACTGCGCCAGCAACACCGGAATCGCCATCCCGCGCAGCACCGGCAGCCGCAACGCCGATCCTGCCGACGCGCGCAGCGCTTTCGGCGACCACGGGTCGGCCGTTCCGCGCGTGGCGACCGCTCCTGTCGCGCCGAACGCCTCCGCCGATCTCAGGATCGTGCCGACGTTTCCAGGGTCTTGCACCGCGGCCAGCACGATCACCAGCGCGGAGGCTTCCCTCATCGCGCCCGGACCGCGAAGCACATCGTCAAGTCCCCACGCGCGTTGCCGAAAGAGCGCCGCCACGCCCTGCGGCGCATCGGTGCCGGACACGCTCTCGAATAGTTTGTCCGTTGTACGCAGCACGCGCGACCGCGGAATCCCCGTTTCGCTTTCGCTCGCCGCGCGCAGGATTCGCTGGGCATCGCCCTCTCCAGAATCGCTCACGAGCAGGGCATCTGCCTCAAGCCCGGAGCGCAGCGCGTCTTCCACCAGTTTCGGCCCTTCGACGCCGATCGGTTCGCCTTCGCAAGGTCCGGTCCCGCGCAACGCCGCGCGGAAGAGCTTTAGCCACTTATTGTCGCGGCTCGTGATGGCATCCGCGCGCTCTGCCCGGGCTGCATCGCGCCCGCCAGCCGGCCGCCTGCGCTCAGAAGTGATTGGGGAATGCGCCATGCGACAAGCCTAGCAAACGCACCCTCCCGCGTAAACGTGCGCCGCGCCTCGCTCTCTTCTTTTGGCGCTCTCTGGGTGGGCTACCGCTCAGGATCTGCTGCCCGCGTAAACCCCGTCATTCACGCGTCTTGCTTCTGCCCATGCGGCTGATATAATTTGGCGCTGCACGAGGGCGAAGCCCGCGCGAGGAAAATTGCCCGTCGAAATCCTAAAAATCTCATCGGAAGCACCGGAACGCGATGTCGTGGACTACGCCGCGAGTTTCATCAGGCGCGGCCGCGTGGTCAGCATCCCCACGGACACTTTCTACGGCCTCGCCGCTGATCCGTTCAACCTTTACGCCATCGAGCGCGTTTTCCAGATAAAGGGGCGCCCCGAAACCCGCGCGCTGCCCATCCTCGTCAATTCCATCGAGCAGGCCGTCGGCCTGGTGCGCGACGTGCCGGATGCATTCCTCACTCTCGCGCACAAATTCTGGCCGGGCCCATTGACGCTGGTCGTCGAGGCGACGCACCGCTTGCCGCTCAAGGTCACGGGCAACACGGGCCGCGTCGCGCTGCGCTGGGCCGACTCGCGCATTGCCACGGCGCTGATCGAAGCCGTCGGCGGGCCCGTCACCGGCACGAGCGCCAATCTTTCCGGCCATCCTTCGTGTACGAACGCAGTCCAGCTCATCGAGCAGCTCGGCGACCGCCTCCCGCTCATCTTGGATTCGGGCGACACCGGTGGCACTCTTGCGTCGACGATCGTGCGCATCGACGGCGACAGTTGGTCCATCGCCCGCGAAGGCGCTCTTCCGGACGCAGAAATTCACAGAATTTTCGGCTCGTCGTAAACCGCTCGACGCAAACAACGCATCACTTCAGTTCCGCGCTCTCCAAGAAGTCGTAGTCCCCGCCAGGTGGAATCACAATCCCCGTGATCCTGTCCCTGTGTACGCACACATTGTCGTAAAACCACAAGTTGATATACGGCTCGTCCTCCGCGATGGTTTTCTGAAGCTTCGAGAGGATCGCCCGCCGCTTGCCCGTGTCCATTTCGACGGCCTGCTGCGCCAGCAGGGCATCGACCGCCGGGTTGTGATAGTGTCCGCGATTCGCGCCGTCGGGCGGCATTCGTTTCGAGCTGAACACATAATCGAAGATCGCCGGGTCATTGTTTGCGCCGACCCATCGCAGCGTATAGAGCTGAAAACTTCCGCGTCCGATGTCGGACTGGAACGTGGCATTTTCAAGCGGGCGGAGTTCGAGCGCCACTCCCACGCGCTTCCACTGATCGGCGAGCACGGTGCCCAGCAGGCGCACTGACTCGTCCGTGGAGGTTTTCAGCGTCAGATGAAGTCGCACACCGTCCTTCCCGCGCGGGTATCCAGCCTCATCCAGCAAGCGCTCCGCCTCCGCCGGGTCGTAGTCGTATTGCGCCACGTTCGGCTCGTACGCCCAATGGTTGGGCGGCAGCAAGCTGGACGCTGGGCGTGCCTCGTCGCGCAGCAAGTAGTGAATGATCGTGACGCGGTCAGTCGCGTGCGCGAGCGCCCGGCGCACTTCGCGATGCGCCAGAATCGGATCGTCGAAATTGAAGGCCACGTAGGCGACCACCGTCCCCGGCTGTTCGTCCACCACGATGCCGGGTTGCTTCGCCAAAGCGAGAATCGTATCCGGCGTCAGCGAGTTCACCCCGCCGATATCCGCCGTGCCCTTGCGCAGCTCCAACGCGCGGACCACCTCGTCCGGCACCACGCGAAACCGCACGCGCTCGATATTGCCAGGTCCGCGTCCGCCAAAGTAATCCGGATTTCGTTCGAGGACGATCTCGTCGTCTTGCGCCATGCTGACGAATCGAAACGGGCCTGTCCCGATCGGATGGCGGGCAAAATCCGGGCCTGAATCCTTGGGTACAATTCCGACGGCCGGCCGCGCCATCTCGAACAAAAACGAGGCATGCGGCGCGCTCAGATGAAACACGATCGTCGCGTCGTCCGGCGCATCGATCGATTCCACCAGTGGAAACGTACCGCGCTTGAGCGATCTCACTGCTCCGGAGAGAATGGAATCGAAGGTGAATTTCACGTCCGCGGACGTAAGCTCCCGCCCGTCGTGGAATTTTACTCCGCGCCGCAGATGGAATATGTATGTTTGCGGATCAGGCGTCTCCCACCGCGCGGCGAGATCCGGAACGATGTTGAGCTGCGCGTCGCGCGCCACCAGGCTGTCGAACATCAGCGCATCGACGTGCTCGGATTGCGCGTCGGTGCCGATCCGCGGATCGAGATTGATGGGCATCGATTCGATCAGGAAATTCACGGTGGCGGTGTCGCGGGCTTTTCCGCACGCTCCTGAAAGCGCGACAACCAGCAACGCGCAAGCAAGCGCCAACCTCGCCGGAATTCCTCCCCCAAGAATATGTGTTTTTCCGATGTGCAATTCGCAGCTCGGTCGCCAGGTTCCCATTCGTTTCTATCGGGGTGGTCTCGGCGCGCCCTTGCGGCCTAAAACAATTTTCCCCAGTATTGCCGCGTGGCTGGCGCCGGTCGCGGACGGTACATTGCTGGGCCGCCCGTGCCAAGTTTCATACGCCAGTAGAGCGAATCCGAACGCCTCCTTCGCTTCCACGGGCACGCCGAAGCGCGTTGCCGGCACTACGTCGATCCCCGGCAGCGAGGCCGCGATCTGCGCCATCATCAAAGGATTGCGCGCGCCGCCTCCGGCGACAATCAATTCGTGCACCTTCGTTCGCGGGAGGATAAACCTGCGGAACGCGTCGGCGATGCTAAGCGAAGTGAACACGGTCGCGGTGCGCACGAGGTCCGCCGGGCCCGCGTGGTGCTGATTTCCCCAAGCGACCACCATTTGTGCAAACGGCCCGCCGAAAAGCTCTCGTCCGGTCGATTTCGGCGGTTTCAGCCGCAGGTACGGCTCGCGCATCAGCCTCACGAGCAACTCGGGGATCGTCCGCCCGCTCAGCGCGAATCGCGAGTCGTGATCGTACGTGGCCTTTCCGCGGGTGAAGCGTTCCATGAGCGCGTCCACCACCATATTGCCGGGTCCGGTATCGAATGCGAAGACATCCTTGGGCCGCGCGTCCGCCGGGATCACCGTCAGATTCGCGATCCCGCCGATATTCAGCGCGACGCGGCCGCGAAGCGAATCACGGTAGAGCAGGAAGTCCACAAATGGAATCAGCGGCGCTCCCTGGCCTCCCGCCGCCATATCCGCGGGGCGGAAATCCCCAACGGTCGGGATTCCCGTCCGCTCGGCGATGATACTCGTCTCGCCGACCTGCATCGTGGACGCGGCGCGCACCTTGCCCTGACAACGCGCAGCCGAACCCAGGTGAAAAACTGTCTGGCCGTGTGAGCCGATGAGCGAGATTTTCTGCAGTGGTGTGCGCCACTTCTTACACGCCTGAATTGCTGCCCGCGCCAGTTCCTCGCCGACCAGAAAATTCAGCTCGCTGACTTCCGCTGTGGTTGTAGCCGCGCCGTTCGCAAGGCGCAGAATTGTGTCGCGCAGGCGCGGAGGGAAGGGAATGTGATGATGCCCTTCGAGTTGCGCGGAGAGACTGGGAGGCGCGCCCGAGACTTGCACGAGCGCCACATCCACTCCGTCCGCCGACGTTCCCGACATCATCCCAAGCACGCGCATCGCTCGATCCATCACAGGCCACCCGAGAGAGTCTCATGCACGAGATGGGCATTCATCATTAGCTGCCGGTTACTCCAATTGTTTTTGCAAGGCCGCAAGCAGATTCAGCGCTTCGAGCGGCGTCAGACCGTTCAGATCCGCGCCCCGCAGCGATTCGAGCACCGATTCGTCGATTGCCGCAAAACTCGTTTGATGAGGCGCCTCCGGCAACGCCCCCGGAGATAGCTCCTGGGTCAATTTCTCTTCGCTGCGCTCGTGGCGACGAAGGATCTCCCGTGCCCGGACGATTACGTCGTTCGGCAATCCGGCGAGCCGCGCGACTTCGATCCCGTAGCTCTTGTCCGCGCTTCCCGGTTCAACGCGCCGCAGAAAAATGATTTCGCTTCCAGCTTCCTCGACCGACACGTGCACGTTTTTCACGCCGGGCAGCAATTGTTCGAGCTCCGTCAGCTCGTGGTAATGCGTGGCGAAGAGCGTCCTTGGCCGCGCGGTCGCGTGCAGCGCTTCGACCACCGCCCAGGCGATCGATAGTCCGTCGAACGTCGCCGTACCGCGCCCGACTTCGTCAAGCAGCACCAGGCTCGCCGGCGTCGCCGTATTCAGAATCGCCGCGACTTCGCTCATCTCGACGAGGAACGTCGATCGTCCTCTTGCCAGATTATCCGACGCGCCGATCCTCGTAAAAATCCGGTCGAGCAAAGGAAGCTGCGCTTTCGCCGCCGGCACATACGATCCCATCTGCGCGAGAATCGAAATCAGCGCGGTCTGGCGCAGGTACGTCGATTTCCCGCCCATGTTCGGCCCCGTGATGATGAGCAGGAACTGTGATTCATCGTCGAGATACAAATCGTTCGGGACGAACCGCTCGCCGCGCTCTTCCAGCAGCTTTTCGATTACGGGATGCCGCCCGCCCGCCATCATCAGCGCGCCTCGTCCGCCCTTCCGCGGAAGATCTTTCTCCGTGAATTCAGGCCGCGTGTAACCGCGCGTGGCTGCGATTCGCGCGAAGTTCACGAGCACGTCGAGCTGGGCGATCGCCGAGGCCGTGCGGCGCAGGCGTCCAGCCTCCCGCGCAATGGATTGCCGAATTTCTCCGTACAGGCGGCGCTCGATCTCGAGCGCGCGCTCCTCGGCGGTCAGCACCTTGCGCTCATGCTCCGCAAGCTCGCCCGACGTAAACCTCTCGGCGTTCACGAGCGTCTGCTTTCTTTGATACTCCGCCGGCACGAGCGAAAGGTTCGGTTTCGACACCTCGATGTAGTAGCCAAAAACGTGGTTGTAGCGGATCTTCAGCGACGCGATGCCCGTCCGCTTTCGCTCCCGCTCTTCCATGGCGGCAATGGTCTGCCGGCCGTGCTTCAGAATGTCGCGCAACTCATCGATCTCGCCGTTGAACCCCGCGCGAATTATTCCAGGGTCGTTGGACAGCGCTGGCGGATCGTCCGCAATCCCTCGTGCGATCAACGAGCGCACGTCCTCTAGCTCGTCTATTTCTCCCCGTAACCCGCTGAGCCTCCCGCCGGAATCGTCATCCTTTGCGCGGCTGAGTTCCAAGTCCTTTGCTGTGGATTCGGGCGTTGCTTCGTCGTTCGCGATCAATTGTCGCAAGCGAGGAATCCGGTCGAGTGAACCGCGCAGCGCGATCAAGTCTCTTGGCGTCGCAAGACCCAGCGTGATCCGGCTGGTCAGACGCTCGAGATCGAGCACGCGCTCCAGCTCCTTGTGAATCTCTTCCCGTGCGATGGTCCGCGACTTCAACTCGGCAACCGCATCGAGACGCGCTTCGATCTCGGGAAGGGAAATCTCCGGCCGCAGGATCCACGAGCGCAGCAGCCGCGCGCCCATGCCCGTCGCCGTTTCGTCGATTGCCGCGACGAGTGTGGCCGACGCGTCGTCTCCCCCCGCCGGTTGCACCAGCTCCAAGTTCCGCACGGTGACCTGGTCGAGCACCATTGCGTCCTGCTGCTCGTAATAACTGATTCGGTCGAGATGCTCGAGTCCGGTCCCGGCAGGCCGCAGCGAAAGGAGGGAAGCCGCATCCTCGGATTTGCGTGATCCGATGGCGGACGTTTCGCGCAGGTAGTGCACGATCGCACCCGCTGCGGCGGCAGCCTGCGGATGGCCTATCAGCCCAAATCCTTCGAGCGCGACCACGCGAAAATGCTCCTCGATCTGGCGCGTCGCATAGCTCGTCTCGAATACCCAATCTTCAAGGCGCGTCTCAACGGGCCCGGAGCCATTCGTGCTGGACCGACTCGCCTCAGCGAACAGCGTGGCGGGGCGGGGCACCAAAATCTCGCGGGGCCGCAAGATCCCCAATTCGTCCTGCAGGCGCGCCTCGGCCTTTTCGCCCGCGAACTCCGTTGCGCGGAATTCTCCGGTCGAGAGATCGACGTAGGCGAGCCCGATCCTCGGTTCGTTCTGGCGGCCTGATGCCCGTCCACCGACCGCCGCAGCGGCGACGGCGGCCGCGCCGCGCGCCACGGCCGCGAGAAAATTGTTCTCCTTTGGGTCGACGAGCGACGCGCCGGTGGCAGTCCCCGGCGTCAGCACGCGGATCACCTCTCGCCGCACGAGCTTTTTCCCCGGCCCCGGCTCCTCCATTTGCTCGCAGATGGCGACCTTGTGCCCAGCACGGATCAGCCGCGCGATATAGTTTTCCGCGGCGTGGTAGGGAACTCCACACATCGGCACCGGGTCGCCCTTTTCTTTGTTGCGGGCCGTGAGCGTGATCTGCAGGATGCGCGAAGCGGTCACCGCATCGTCGAAAAACAGCTCGTAGAAGTCTCCGAGACGGAAAAGCAGCAGCGCCGCGGGGTGCTGCTTTTTCACGGCGTGGTACTGCTGCATCAAGGGTGTTGTCGGTTCCGTCATTTGCGCGTGCAGGTCCTTGGCAGGAAGTCGATTATGCTGGCTCGCCCGCACGTTTGGCAACACCGTTCCTTACAACGCTCTCGCAGTCGCGTTTCATCCATCGCCGCTTCTCTCGGCACATAATGGCTACGCTATACTGAGCCATGCCTGTTGGTGGCCGCACAAATCGTGAAACTGAAATCAAGCTACGCGTAGCGGATATGCCCGCCATCCTCCGCGATCTCCGGCGCCTCGGAGCCAAGGACCATGGACGGGTGTTCGAAGCGAACGCTCTCTATGACACTCCCAATTCGGATTTCTGGCGCCGACACCGCCTCCTCCGTCTTCGCACAGAGATTCCCGCACCATCCGGGTCGCTCCCAGGAGGCCGTTCGTGCGCGGTCGTAACTTCCAAGGCGCCGGTTCCGGGCGCCCGGCACACACGCTACAAGCAAAACTTCGAGCGGGAAGTGGCCATCCGGTTTCCCGGGCGCTGGCCGCGCGTTCTTCGCGGCCTCGGGCTGCGGCCGGGGTTTCGATACGAGAAATACCGCACGGCATTCTCGCTGCCCGGCCTTCACTTGGACCTTGATGAAACACCGGTGGGTGTGTTCCTGGAGCTGGAGGGTTCGCCGCACGTGATCGACCGCATCGCCCGAGCGCTCGGGTTTTCGCCGCGCGACTACATTCGCGGCACCTATTGGGACCTTTATCAGGCCGAATGCCGTCGCGCCGGCCGAATTCCGCGAAATTTGCTCTTTCGCAGATAAAAATCTCGCGAATCATACACTCTTCGCTTGACAAAACTTCCGTCTGCATTTACTAGTCCAAACGGGGATTAACGCATCTGCATGGATGAGCGTTCATCCAATTCGGAGCCTGGAGGTAGTCGCCGCGCCGGCCGATCTAGGATCGCCCGGCAGCGGATCGCTCTCTCCACGCTCGTATTCGTTCGCTGCTCCCAGGTCGCCGGCGCTTCGCGGGCCGGTTGGGTTTCCGGGAACAGGGAGGCGAGGCCCGGCCTGATCTGATCGGACGGCGGTTTTCCGTCTGCCTGCGGCCGGATGAATCCCCGGTCTCGGGCATTTTTTTTGCCCCGATGGTATCCGCAGTCTAAGGAGTTCGGATGCTTCACGCCACAGAGGTCCTTGACGCCGAAACGTACGACTCGGCCGGCAACTTCGTCGGCCGAGTCAAGGAAATGTTTATCGTTCCAGACGAACAGCCCAACCGCATCTCGCGCCTGCTGATCGGCCGCGGCCGGTACCGCCCGCTTGTGGCACGCTACGACCAGGTGGATTCGGTGGCGCCGGGCCGCGTTCGGCTCACCACGGACGAATCGGCCCTTGAGCTTTACAACCCGAGCGAAGCGTGGCTTGCCGTGCGAAAAGACCTGCTCGACCAGCAGATCATCGATACGAACGGGCGCAAGGTCGTCCGCGTCAACGACGTCGATTTTGCGGATCAGCGGACGAACGGGAATACCGAACTGCGCGTCACCCAAGTGGACGTCGGCCTCCCCGCCGCCGTCGGCAGGCTTCTCCACGGACTCGTTCCCCCCATGGGCATTCGCCGCATCCAGGCAAAACTGCCTCCGCGGACGATCCGCTGGGAATTCGTCAACTTGATCGAACCGGACGCGCTGCGCCGCGTCAAGCTGCGGATGTCCAGCGACAAGCTCGCGCAACTTCATCCGGCCGATCTCGCCGACATCATGGAGGAGCTGTCTCCGGACGAGCGGCAGTCGATCATCCACTCGCTCGACGAGGAAACCGCGGCCGAAACGATTGCCGAGCTCGACAAGCGCCTTCAGACGCAGGTCATGGAAAAGCTGGACCCCGAGAGGGCAGCCGACATCATCGAGGAAATGAATCCGGACGAGGCGGCAGACCTGATCCAAAGCCTCGAACCCGAAACGTCCAAGGAAGTTCTCGACGAGATGGATCACCGCGAAGCGCAGGGTGTGAAGGACTTGATGCGCTTCGACGAGAACACCGCGGGCGGCATGATGACGACCGAAATCGTCGTGGTCGGCGAAGACGCGACGCGCGGTGAGGTCGTCGACTACATCCGCTTCCACGAGATCTCGCTCGATCAGCTCGACAACATCGTCCTGATCGCTCGGGACGCGACGCTCGCCGGCACCGTCCCGGTCGCGCGTCTTGTGTTCGCGAATGGCGAGCAGCGCATGTCGGAGCTTGTATCCGAGCCGCTGCTTTCGGTGCCGCCGGATGCGAGCGAGAAAGACGTTTTCGAGGTGTTTGACAAATACAATTTGCGCAGCCTCACCGTCGTCAACGACATAAAGTGCCCAATCGGGGCAATCGCCGTGGACGATATCGTGAGCCGCCTGCGCGCGAAGATATAGCAACGGCGATTCTCCGGCAGTCTTTACGATTTCACTTTTGGCAACGCCATGAACACCTGGGTTACATTGACGGACACGCTCTCCCGGCTCGCCAAGCGAGGCCAGGACGTCAGCCATCGCACGCGTTCCATGCGACGGCGGCTCGCTGTCTTTCTGGCGGTTGTTGGGCCGGGCCTGATCACCTCGAACGTTGATAACGACGCCGGCGGGATCGCGGTGTACACCACGGCCGGAGCGCAATTCGGCTACACGCTCCTCTGGTCGCTGATTCCCATGACGATCGCTCTTTACGTCAGCGAGGAGATGTGTGCCCGCATGGGTGTCGTCACGGGCAAAGGCCTCTCCGATCTGATCCGCGAGGAGTTCGGCTTCCGCTCCACGTTCTTCGTGATGATCGCGGCGTTCCTGGTGGACCTCAGCAACACGGTGGCCGAATTTGCCGGCGTGGCCGCCTCGATGCAGATTTTCCACATCAGCAAATACGTTTCCGTGCCTCTCGCCGCGATCGCCGTGTGGATTCTCGTGATCCGGGGAAGCTATCGCCAGGTTGAAAAGATCTTTCTCGTCGCCTGCGCGTTCTATCTCTCGTATGCCATTTCGGCGTTTCTTGCCAAGCCCGATTGGCTCTTCGCCGCCAAGGAAACCATCGCGCCGACGATTCACCTGAACTCGCCCTACTTGCTGATGCTGATCGGCCTCGTCGGCACCACGATTGCGCCGTGGCAATTCTTCTATTTGCAGGCGGGCTTCGTCGAAAAGCGCGTCGGCGCACGCCAGTATAAACATGCGCGCATGGACGTGCTCGTCGGCAGCATTTCGTGCATGGTCATCGTGTTTTTCATCATCGTGTGCTGCGCCTCGACTCTTAACGCCCATGGCATGACGAATATCACCGACGCCGGGCAGGCGGCCGGAGCGCTGATTCCTCTCGCGGGGAAGTGGGCGGGCATGCTCTTCGCGTTCGGCTTGCTGAACGCGTCGCTCTTCGCCGCATCCATCCTGCCGCTTTCGACCGCGCACGTGATCTGCGAAGGCCTGGGATTCGAAGCCGGACTCGACCGCAAACTGAAGGAAGCCCCGGCATTCTATTCGCTCTATACGCTGCTGATCGTCGTGGGCGCCGGAATCATTCTGATTCCGAAAGCGCCGCTTCTGAAAATCCTCGTGCTGTCGCAGGTGGCCAATGGCGTGTGGCTGCCCGTCGTGCTGATCTTCATCCTGCTGCTGATCAATCGCCGCGACCTGATGGGCGATCACACGAACTCTGTCACCTTTAATATCATCGCGTGGGCGTCGAGCATCATAATGATCATCCTCACGCTCGTGCTGGTGTACACCGCGATCTTCGAGCCCGGCGCCGCGGGGCTCTCCGGCTCGCTCCTCAACTTCTTCCATTTCCATTAGCCGGCGCGCGGCATCGGCCGCGCGATGTCCGTGTCGCTGCGGTTGCGGATCGCTGAGGCCTGTGCTACTTTCGCCAGCGGGCGTTTCCTGAGTGCGCTGCGTCCGGCGGGGCCGGATTGGCGGCGGCGAATCCCATACCACCTGAGCGATTTTTCGTGAAAGCCAGCGATCTTCTAAAGCCCGCCAACCGCGAGGAAGCGGAACTTCTCGATAAACTCGATCCCAAGAGGCTGCCGAACCACGTCGCGATCATCATGGACGGCAACGGCCGCTGGGCCGAGCGCCGCCATCTGCCGCGCGTGGCGGGGCATCGCGCCGGAGTGAAGGCCGCGCGGGAAGTGATCGAGACGTGCGCGCGCCTGCACCTGCCGTGCCTCACGCTCTACGCTTTCTCACTCGAGAATTGGCGCCGCCCGCAGGCCGAAGTCGATTTCCTGATGCGGCTCCTGCGCGAATACCTGAAGCGCGAGCTGCCCTCGATTCACAAAAACAACATTCAGCTCCTGATCATCGGACGCTCCGAACAGCTTCCCGAGGGCGTCCGCAAGGACATCACCGAAGCCATGCGCCTCACCTCGAGCAACACCGGAATGAAGCTCGTGGTCGCGCTCAATTACGGCGGCCGCGCCGAACTCGCCGACGCGTTCAACGCCATGCTCGATCACGTGCGCGCCAACGGCCTTTCCGCCTTCCGAGCGGACGAGCAGACCATCTCCGATCACCTTTACACCGCCGGGCTGCCCGATCCCGACCTGTTGATTCGCACGAGCGGCGAAATGCGCGTCAGTAATTTCCTGCTCTGGCAGATCGCCTATGCGGAAATCTACGTCACCGAAACGCTGTGGCCAGATTTTTCGCGCGCGCGTCTGCTCGAAGCGCTCCTGGATTTCGAGAAGCGCGAGCGCCGGTACGGCGGCCTCGGCGAGGCGCGCGGGCGCGCTCCTCACGCGGCGGACGGCGACGACGGTTCGGTCCACTCCGCTCGCGGCGAGCACATCGCACGCTCGAGGCGAGGCTAGGGCGCGAATGGGTCTCCGCATTCTGACGGCTTCTGTCTTAATTCCACTCGTCGTCGCGCTGGTCTGGTGGGGTCCGCTCGAATTGCTCGCCGCGGCAGCCACGATTGTCGCCGGGATCGCTCTTTTCGAATTTTTCAACTTGGGCGATCGGCTGGGCCTGCGCGCTTTTCGCAAGTGGACCACCGTTTGCGCCGCCGGACTTTTCTACGCGCAGTATGCAGCGGGCCTCGTCGAAACGCATCGCCTTGCCGGAGGCGTGTCCATTGTACGAGACGCCGCGGGCGGGCTCGTTTCGTTGGAGCTGGTGCTGCTGATTTTTGTGTTTGGCGCGGCCGGAATTGCGCTCGGGACGCGGCGTCCGTTGCAGGAGGTACTGGCTGCGCTCTCGATCAGCTCCGCCGGACTTCTTTTTGTTGCGCTGCCGTTTAGCTACCTCGTTCGGATCAGCGAAATCGAAAATTCCGGACGCCAGCTCGTGCTCTTCACGCTCTGCCTCGTCTGGGCGGGCGATATGCTTGCGTACTTTGTCGGAAAGTCGATCGGACGCTGGAAGATGGCCCCGGCGCTCAGCCCCCAAAAGACCTGGGAGGGAGCGTTCGCAAATCTCGTGGCGTCATTGATCCTAGCGGCGATATTCGCGCGCTGGATGAGGGTTGATGTGACTACGCTCCTGGTGATCGCCGGCCTTGCCAACATCGCGGGGCAGATGGGCGACTTGACCAAGTCGTCTTACAAGCGCGGAGCGGCGGTAAAAGATTCCGGCACGCTGCTGCCGGGCCACGGTGGAATGCTCGACCGCATCGACAGCCTCATCCTCGCGGCGCCCGTGGTGTGGGTCGCGTGGCAATGCCTGGCGTCACGATAGATTTGCGCCGCGCCGATTAGTCTAGTTCGAACGGCCGCCGGCGAAAAGTCGCGCGACAGCAACCAGCAGCACCGCGCCGACCGTCGCCGCCGCGAGGCTGCCCCAGAATCCCCACAGCACGATTCCCAGTTTTTCGAAGACCCACCCGCCGATCACAGCGCCGATCAGCCCCAGAGCGATGTCCACGATGCAGCCGAATCCGCGCCCGCGCGTGAGATGGCCTGCAATCCATCCCGCCAGCAGGCCGATGACGATCCAGGCGATTAAACTGTTTGTTCGGATTCCAATGAAAACTGAGTCCGGCAAAGCCGCGAAATACGATGAGAGCAAAGTCATGGCAGGGTGCCTCCCCAAGTTATCCCTGGCAGAAAATGTAGGCGAGGCACTTGTAGATCAGCTTCGCCGTCAGGGCGTCGGACGAGTGATCGCCCGGCTGGGGCAGCAACTCGACCACGTCCATGCCGACGATCTTCTTATGGCCGGCGATTCCGCGCAATAGGGACGTGACCTGATACCAGTCGAGGCCGCCCGGCTCCGGCATCCCGGTGGCGGGCACGAACGACGGGTCGAAACCATCCACGTTGATCGTCAGATAGACATTCGCGCTCACTTCGGAGAGCACTTGCGCGACCCAGCTCTTGAACGGCACGCGCGCGATATCCTTCGCCCAGTAAATTTTCGTGCGCAGATGCGGGATCGCCTGCGCCTCTTCGGCGGAAACCGAGCGAACGCCCACCTGTACCGCCGGGCAGATCTCGACGACGCGCCGCATGGCGCATGCGTGGCTCGCGGAGTTGCCCTGGTATTCGTCGCGCAGGGTGGCGTGCGCGCCGATGTGCAGCACGCTCAGATTCTTGTACTTTTTCGAGAATGCGGAAACGAGTGGAGGCGTCAGGGAATGCTCGCCGCCCAGCGTCACCGGGAATTTGCCGTCGTCGATGAGCGCGCAGCCCGCCGTAAACAGCTCGGTGATCACCTCGTCGAGCGTTCCGTCCATTGTGTCGATCGGCGGCAGCGTGTGGATGCCAATTTCCTTGTGCGGCTCGACCTCGAGTTCCTCGTCGTAGAGCTCCAGATTACGGCTGGCCGCCAGAATCGCGGATGGGCCGTTGCGCGTGCCTTGGTGCATTGCGGTGGTGCGCTCGAGCGGGACGGGAAAAATCACGGCGCGCGACGTTTCGTAGCGTGAGTGCTCTTCCGGAATCCCGCCGAAGTTTTCCGGGGGCAAGGGTGTGTATCGGCTCATCGCTATTTTAATTTTCCTTGGGAGTTAGATGATCGCTTCTATCGAACGCGCCCTTTGCAATCGCGTTTGCGGGCGCGCACGCCCAAAATTGTCACGCGAATCTACAGTACCCGCCGCAAATCAAGATGGCAAAGGAATAACGGGGCGCCGCTTCGCATCCTGCACGGGTCTGTCTGGATAGAAAGATGCCGCGAAGAGCTTGGAATGGTTACGAATGCCCGGCGGAATTCAGGAAAACTCGGCGTCAGTCGTCTTCGCCGAGGAGGATGGCGGCGGCGAGAACGGTGGTCCACAGTCCGCGCTTATCTCCCACGGCTGACTGCGTGATGTTCATCGTGCGGACGATCTTGTTCGAGATGCGATAGACCTCTTTTTTTTCGTCCCAAGAGAGATCCGGATCGAACTCGACGTTCAGCGTGGTGGCGAGCATTTCGGCGGCGAGCTCTTCCGTGTATTCGCCGGCAATTTCTTCGCTTTCGCCGAAAGAGTGATGCTCGGAAAGATATCCGTACATCGACTTGTCGCCGGGAAGCGCGAGGCCCACGCCCGCGGCGATCAGCCGGTGCGGTTCGCGCGTCTGATTCTCGCTGATCACGGTGAACGCAACTTGGCCGGGCTTCAGATGCTTCAGCCCTTCGCTGCGCGAGATCAATTTGCAATACGGAGGAAAAATGGAGGAGACGCGAACGATGTTGCATGCCGCAATCCCCGCGTTGCGCAGGGCGAGCTCGAAGCTCGACAGGCGCTCGCGGTGCTTTCCGACTCCCTTGGTGAGGAAAATTCTCTTCGCGACGAACGCCATGAGCCGTGCCGGGTTGCGGTGCCTCCGAAAATTAGGTTTGGAAAGTTGGCGCTCGAAAATTAACAAGCACGCGCGGTGATGTCAACTCATTTCACGGCTGGGCAGTGGGTCAGTTTCCGATTACCGCGTTACTCAGGCACTGGAGGGCGGCGGCGATAGATACTAGAAGGATAGCGCGACGATCACAGCCCCGACTACCAAGAGGACTATAGCGACGACTTTGAACGAGACTCTTGAACTTCGAAGTCCGCTCGGGGTACCGGGAGTGCCCACAGTCCATAATTCGCGATTCAAAACGGAATTGCCGAGTTTTTTCCGAAACCATGACCGCAGTTTCATTCCCGAACGCTGATCGAACCGCACGATGGTATCCAAGTTCACCAGAATGAGGGCTCCTAGCACAACGGAAACGATGCCCAAAAAGAGATGGCTCAAGCATTTGCTCATCTTCCCGCGAACTCTACAGCTCAACCCCTGTGGTTTCAAGCTAAGCGAGATAGCCGGAGCACCAAACGCGTCAACTCCCGATAAGTCGGATTGCCGGACGTATCCCTTACTCAGCACACGTTTCAGCCTCCTTTTCTATCTTCTCAGCTGTTTCCGCCGTAGGTCCATCCGCAGGATGCACCCGCTGACGAGTTGGCATGTTTTGTTGTTGCTCCTGCGCCAATTGCGTTACACTCCCCTTTTTTCAGGGGGACAACCGGCATGAAAGGCTCACCTAAGGTTATAGAGGAACTCAATAAAGCGCTGCGCGAAGAACTCACCGCCATCAATCAATATTTTCTGCACGCGGAGATGTTCGAAAACTGGGGTTACGAAAAGCTGTCGGAGTACATCAAGAAGCAGTCCATCGGGGAGATGAAGCACGCCGAAGTGCTTATGGAACGCATCCTCTTCCTCGACGGCTCACCCTCCATGAAGCCGCTTGAACTTACTGTCGGTAAGAACGTGCGGGAGATGCTGCAGAGCGATCTCGATCTCGAACTCGGCGCCGTGAAGGACTACAACGCCGCCATCCAGGTCGCTGTCGCGGAGAAGGACAATGGCTCGCGCGATCTCTTTGTGACGCTACTGAAAGACGAAGAGGGCCACGTCGACTGGCTCGAAGCGCAAATGCACCTGATTGAGGAACTCGGCTACGAGCGTTATCTCACCATGCAAATGGGCGAGGACGAAGAAGAATAGAGTTCCCTGGAAGTGTCCGCTGGAGGCTCATCTCAATTCCTGTGCTGCAGCACTTCGGTCATTCACTCCCTCAACGGCCAGGAAATCACGTCATCGCCGCTAGTCCTTCGTAGCGGTGGGCGGGCCAACCCATGGTAAGGCGGATAATCAGAAACTGACCCACTGCCCACGGCTGGCGATCATTACAGTTGCATGAAGGCCGCCGCAAAACGGAACTTGTGCGCGGAAAGGGAGCGCCATCTGAAGGAATCAGTGTTTATTGCAGAGCGAGATGCAGGGAGCTAGCGTATCCGAGATGGTTTTCAGCTCTCGAAGCTGCGGATGCGTGAAATCCGGCCCCGAGTCCGCCTGAGCTTTGCCCTTTCGCGACACCTGGACCACGCCGATCACCTGGTTGTCCAAAACGATGGGCGAACTCATGATCTTTTGGATGGGATCGCCGCGCTGTTCATCGGCAATTGGCACGGCTTCAAAAACCGACGCGTGAGGAACCACCGTGAAGTGGTTGATCATCTCGGGCCGCTTTTCCCGAACGGTCCGGGCAGCGAGCGAGGTGGTACTCGACAGCGGAATCTGCCCCACCGCTCGGTGGCTCTGCGGAGTCAGGAATCGCAGAGATCGCTCGTCCGGAGTTAGGCCCAGGATGGCGACTTCGTGCGTTTGCACCGCGAAATTCTTGCTGATCAGTTCCACGGCGTGGTTCAGCGTGATCGATTCTCCCTCGCTGTTTCGTCGGGAAAGTTCGCTCACCCATTTCTTCAGTTCGCCGATGTGCTCGCTAGCCATGGCCACGCCGATCATGCGGATTAGAAGTCTATAACCATGATACTCCGGGCTGCCATCGCCCTCCGACAATCGTATGACTCCCGCGTTCGTAGATTGCAACTTGAGAGGCTATGGGAAAATGCGAGGGCGGGGCGGTGGACGAAATCCACGTTGTAAGGTGATGATCGGCCGGCGGTTTACGTAGCGCCGGCATCCTGCCGGCGGTTTTCGCGTTACGCGGGTGCGCCAGCGAGCGCGCGTGCACCCACGGGCGCGGAGCGTCGAACGGCCGAATTCGCCGTCCAGCCGCCAAAGCGGGTTCGTGCCGGGAACTTCTGGTATAAGCTGGACAGCGGCGAATTTGGGAGGAGCTTTGTCGCAAATTGAATTCGCGCATCATGTCGGTATCTCTGCGGCCGCCCGCGATCTGCATTCGCGCTCGATCGTGATCGACACGCACGCGGACACCACGCAGCGTCTCCTCTTCGAACGCTTCGACCTGGGCGTGCGCCACGCCGACGGCTCGATCGATATTCCCCGCATGAGGGAAGGCGGCCTCGGAGCGATCTTTCTCGCGGTTTGGGTGCCAGGGACGGTTACCGGCACCGAGGCCGTGCAGCGCGCACTTCGCCAAGTCGACGCGATTCACCGCCAGGTGGAATTGCATTCGAAAGACCTGGCGATGGCGAAGTCCGCGGACGACATTCGCCGCGCCCGCGCCGCCGGACAGATCGCCGTTTTGATGGCGATCGAGGGCGGCCACATGATGAACCACGACTTGGGCGTCTTGCGCGAGTACGCGTCGCTCGGCGTGAGTTACATGACGCTCACGCACACGCGCACCATCGATTGGGCGGATTCCTCGACGGACAAGCAGGCGCACAACGGCCTCTCGGACTTCGGCAAGAAAGTGATCGGGGAGATGAACCGCCTCGGAATGATCGTGGACGTATCTCACGTCTCCGACAAGGCTTTCGCGGACGTGCTGGAGACGAGCGAGGCGCCGGTGCTCGCTTCTCACTCCTCCTGCCGCGCGATTTGCGACACTCCGCGGAATTTGTCGGACCGCATGATCGAAGCTCTTGCCCGCGCAGGAGGCGTGGTACAAATCAATTTCCACATGGGATTCCTGAGCGCGGAGTTCCGCGCTACGGAGAAGGCTGATCCCGCGCTCGAGAAGCGCATTGAAGCGGAAGCGAAGAAGCGTTGCGGTGAAAACGTGGCCTGCGTGCTGCTCGAATCGGATAGAATGATCCGCGCGCTTGTGGCGGAGGGGAAGCTGCCCCGGGTCGAGTGGACGAAAATCATCGACCACGTCGATCATGCGGTGAAGGTTGCGGGCGCCGATCACGTCGGGCTGGGTTCCGATTTCGACGGAGCCGAGATGCCCTACGGGATGGAGGATGCTTCGCAGTTGCCTCGAATTACCGAGGCCTTGTTGCAGAAAGGTTATTCCGAAAGCGACATTCGCAAAATTCTCGGTGGCAACGTGCTTCGTCTCATGCAAGATGTGGGGGCCGTTGCCAAATCCACGGCGAAACAATGACCAGGCAATCACCAAGCAATCACCAATTCATGAGAGGAACCTCTGTATGAATCGCTTTGTTCTCCTATTCGTGCTGTGCACGCTTGTCCTTCTTGCTCCGTCCGCCCTCGTCGCACAGGCGCCGCCAGCGGCGCCAACCGCAACGCACACGACGCCGACGCATCCCCGGCCCGCAGGAGCGGCCATAGATCCTGCGCTGTTGCATCCGGCGCTCCTCAAGGCGAAGGCTCCCGATGTGTACGAAGTGAAATTCACGACCACGAAGGGCGATTTCGTCGTGCAGGTCACGCGCGCGTGGGCTCCGCTCGGCGCGGACCGCTTTTACAACCTCGTCCAGCATCATTTCTTCGACGGCGCGGCATTTTTCCGCGTCGTTCCCGGCTTCGTCGTCCAGTTTGGGATCGGTCCGCATCCGGAGGTCAATAGGGTTTGGGCAAACGCGAACATCAAGGACGATCCCGTGACTCAAAGCAATCTCGCCGGCACGATCACGTTCGCGCAGACGCCGACGCCAAATTCGCGCTCGACGCAGGTGTTCATCAACCTGAATAAAAACGACGGCCTCGATCACTCCGGCCAGGGCTTCGCTCCCTTCGGGAAGGTGACTTCCGGGATGGACGTTATCGGAAGCTTTTACAGCGGCTATGCCGACACCCCAACTGGCGATCAAGATGCGATTACGAACGGCGGGAAGGCCTATCTCGACAAGACCTATCCGAAACTCGACAGCATCAAGACTGCCGTCGTCATTGTCGCGCCGGCCGCGGGCGGCATCGCACCGAAGCCCTAGCGACGGCGCGCGAATCCTGCGACGAACTTCCGCGCGGCAAATTCATAGCGGAAGAAATTGGCATTCGTAAACTTCACTGTTTCGCGGCCCGCAGCGGGCCGCCGAGGAAAAAATAAATGACTGCCGATCCAGCTTTGCTGCAACCGAATTCGCTGACGGAGAAATCGCCCGACATTTTCGACGCGGAATTCTCGACGACGAAGGGGAGCTTCACGGTTCGCGTCACGCGCGCCTGGGCGCCGCTCGGCGCCGACCGCTTTTACAATCTCGTGAAGCACGGATATTTCACCGACGCCGCTTTTTTTCGCAACGTGCCGGGCTTCATCGTTCAATTCGGTCTGAGCGCGGACCCGGCCGTGAACAAAGTGTGGCGCTCCGCGAACATCAAGGACGATCCCGTGACGCAAAGCAACAAACCCGGCTCGATCACCTTTGCCACCGCGGGACCGAACACACGCACGACGCAACTGTTCATAAACTTCGGGAACAACACGTTTCTCGATTCGCAGGGTTTTGCACCGTTCGGCCAGGTGACAGCGGGCATGGACGTGGTGCAGAAATTCTATTCCGGTTACGGCGAGCGGCCCGATCAGGGGTCGATCACCGCGCTGGGTAAAGCGTACCTCGACAAGAATTTCCCGAACATCGACTCGATCAAGACCGCTACGATCGTGACGCCGGCCAAGTAGACAATTTCACGGGGGCGGGCGTCGCATGTCGAGGCGCTCAGTTTCGAACCGGATCAAGCATCGCGTGACTTCTATTCTGCACGTACTGAATTCTATCCAGCTTGCATGAGCGAGCCTCAAACAGCCGAATTTGCCGCTCAGGCTCTTGCACGAGCCCGCTCACAACAAATGGCGGCGAGCGCGACGGCCATTCTCGCGGGCTTGGCGGGCGCGAAGCTGGTTTTACAGCTCGCTGGCGTCAACCACTACGGAGTTTTCCGCGATGAGCTGTACTACATGGCGTGCGGAGAACATCTCGCCTGGGGTTACGTCGACCAGCCGCCGCTGATCGCTTTCATCGCGTGGTTCGCGCGGCATGCGTTCGGAAATTCTCTCCTTGCGATTCGCATTCTGCCGGTGCTGGCGGGCGCTGCCGTGGTGTTTCTCACCGGCGTTCTCGCGCGCGAACTCGGAGGGGGTCGCTTCGCGCAGTTTCTTGCGGCGGCGGCGATCCTGTTTGCTCCCGTGTATTTGGCGTTCGACAGTTTTCTTTCGATGAACGCCTTCGAGCCTCTCTTATGGTTGCTCTGCGCATGGATCGCGGTACGCATCGTGAATGGCGCGTCGCAAAAGTGGTGGCTCGCGTTCGGAGCGATCGCCGGGCTGGGGCTCGAGAATAAGCACTCGATGCTCGTATTCGGATTCGCCATCGTTGCCGGGCTGCTGCTCGCGGGCGAGTTCCGGCAATTTCGATCGAAGTGGGTCTGGATCGGCGGGCTGATCGCGTTTGCGCTGTTTTTCCCGAATCTGCTTTGGGAGGGACGCCACGGCTGGCCCCAGATTGAAGTCGTGCGAAACACGCAACTTTACAAGAACGTTCCGCTTTCTCCTTGGCGCTTCCTTGGCGAGCAGGTTTTGTTCCTTGGGCCGCTGTCCACACCGGTTTGGCTCGGCGGTCTGCTCTGGTGTTTCTTGCCGAGAGAAGGGAAGCGATTCGGCTTTCTTGGCTGGGCCTACTTGATCGTGCTCGGAATTTTCGTGCTCATGGGAGGGAAGTCGTATTATCCGCTGCCGGTTTACGCGATCATGATGGCGGCGGGAGGAGTGGCGTGTGAGCAGATCACCGAAGTTGCAAGCCCCCGATGGCTGCGGCCCGTCTTTTCTACGCTTCTGATCGCGAGCGGACTGATTGCGCTGCCGTTTGGAGTGCCGGTTCTTCCGGTTGACATGTTTTTGCGCTACTCGCAGATTTTGCCCTACGACAAAGCGGTGAAGACGGAATGGGATGCATACCAGGCAGAGCTTCCTCAGCTCTACGCCGATATGTTCGGCTGGGATAGCACGGCGCAAACGGTGGCGCAGGTGTATCGCGGCCTGCCGGAGCCGGACCGCGCCGACTGCGCGATTCTGGGAGGGAACTACGGTGAAAGCGGCGCGATCGATTATTACGGTCCCGCGCTGGGCTTGCCGAAGGCCATCGGCGGGCACAACAGCTATTTCTATTGGGGGCCTCGCGGCTATTCCGGGTCGTGCGTGATCATCTTTGGCGAGCGCTCGCAGGAATTCATCACGTTCTTCGATGACGTGCAGCTTGCCGCGACGATCACTAGCCCACACGCCATGCCGAACGAGCAGTCGGTCCCCGTGTACGTTTGCCGCAAGCCTCGCGAGCCGCTCTCCGTTCTTTGGCCACGGTTCAAGATGATCATTTGACGGTTCGAGAAGAAAATTCCGCGACAACGCGCCCATGGGTGTGCGGCGCTCGTTGTACACCCGCGCAACCCGAAAATCCCCGGCAGGATGCAGGCGCTACGACGATCTCACACACACTCTTTACGTTCTAGGATTGCCTTCGCTTAGAGGCGGGTGACGCGGAGAGAGCGCGACCTTTTCGAGTTTGGCTGCGTCGAGGCCGGTGGCGGCGAGCTTGCCGCTGACTTCCGATCCCGACGCCCGCAAGATGCACAGAAGCACGCACTCGCTTGTGAGTATTGGGATCGAGCGGCCCTCGACGCGATCAAAGTGCGGCGCGATTTTTTCGGCTTGCTTCAGCGCCGAGGCGAGAGCGGCCGAATGCCGCAGCGGCTCGTTGCACAACGAATCTTTTTTCGAGCCAGGCAGATGAAGCCACGGCGGCTTTTCGCCTTCGCGGCGCTCGCGGTCGTATAGCTCGATCCAGGCGTGCCATCGCTGCGGGCTGATTCGGCAGATTCCTCGAAGGAAAACCTCGATCTCGTCGCGGTCCGCGCTCTCCCAATACTGCGAGAGGCGATCCCAGTTGCAGATGTACATTCCGGCGAGGAGATCGGCCACTTCGATCACGCGCGACGCGCGGCTGTGCGCCAGCATCGAGGCGAAGGTCTCCGCGTGCTTCATCTCGAGCGTAAGGCGGTGGGAGACGGGCGTCGCGCCCCCATCAGGGCTTGGCGTTCCCTTGCGAACGCGATCTTTCGTAGAAGCTTTGCGGCCGAAAAACTTCATCGCTGGTGAATGACTCCTCAGCTAGTTTACCAGCAGTTGACGCAGCACCCCTTCGCGCTTGCCGTAAGTGTTGCCAATTCGCTGCGCGGGGGACCGCAAACAAATAGGCGCCCTGGTTTGAAGCGCACCGGGACACCTTTTCATTTGCGGCCTGCGTCTTGCAATGCCGGGAGTTCGCCGGAGGAACGATCAGCGGAACAGCACGGCAATCAGGCATGGGATGCCGGCGAACCAGAGACAAACCATCGCGATGACGAGGTTCGCTATCGTAATTGGCTCAATTGAAAGAATCAGTGCTGGGTTTTGCGCTGCCCGCCAGGAAGGCGTCGTGTCCCTCGAAACTCTCAGCGTGGCGCGTGGGACGAGTGAACGGGCGGCGTATGCGACGGCAGTTGTGGTGGGCTGGGGCACAGGCCCGTTCCATCTCCGGTCGTCGCACAAATTATCGTCCGACCCGCGCAACCACCCAGCGCCATTCCAGTCGAAATAGCCACGATGATGATCGCCTTCCTATTCTCAATTTTCATTCTGCCGGAGGATCAACAGCCGAGATCGGAGTGGTCAGACCTCACGTCGGCCGGGTCTATGAGCTTGAGAAGCCTATTCAGATCGAAAAGGTTGTGTTCGTGAAGTCTGGCGGGCGTCGCGTGTAACACGAAGAAGTGAAGTAATGAGAACTAAATTACAGAGGTCCTTTGCCAAACCGGCGACACGGCGTACTCCGCAGACATTGGGCGCCACCCGGCAGACGGCGGCGTTAACGTCTACGCATCTTTGCGAGCAGGCGCAGAATCTCGACATACATCCAGACCAGCGTGACCATGATGCCGAACGCGCCGTACCACTCCATGTACTTCGGCGCGCCTGCGTGAACGCCGGTTTCGACGAAATCGAAATCCAAGATCAAATTCAGCGCGGCGATGATCACAATCAGGAAGCTGAGGCCGATGCCCCACGGCCCGGAGCTATTGAGGAGCGGGACCTGCCTGCCGAATAGCCGCAAAATCATGTCCGCCAGGTAGACGAGGAAGATACCGCCCGTCGCGGCGACCACGCCAATCGTGAATTTAGGCGTCGCTCGGAGCGCGCCGGACGTGTACAAGACGAGCATCACCGCAGTGACGCCGAGCGTCAGTCCCAGCGCTTGAATCGCGATGCCGGGATAGGCTCGTTCCAGCAATGCGGAGACGCCGCCCAGCGCGAGGCCCTCGCACAGCGCATAGATGGGAGCCGTGACCGGCGACCACTCTTTTTTGAAAATCGTCACCATCGAGAAGATGAAGCCGGCGATGAGTCCGCCCATCATCCAGGGCAGGGCCGCCTGCGGCGTCTGTGATTGGGCGATCCACCACGTCCAGGCCGCGGTGCCGGAGACGCAGAAGAGTAGAAAGCCGGTCTTATTGACCGTGCCCTGAAGGGTCATCGCTTCGCCGGCAACGGCGGCTCGACCCTCGAACGTTTTTGCGTTCAAGGCAGGATTGGAAGTCTTGAAAAGGCCAGGCATGATCGGGCTCCTTTGACACGCCTATTCTACTAGGAAATGCTCCTGTTGATCGAATGGCGCGCCGACCAGCGCGCCATCCTGGCTCGGAAATTCATCGTTTTAGGGTGCTTCCGGTCGCCTGTGTTCTTGGGGGCTATGCTCCTTCGCCGAGCCCGTTCTAGTACCATCGTTGCCATGATTTGGACCTAGCAACTCATAGCTCCTGACCAGACTCAAACCTATTCTTAGTCGTGTCGGTGGACCCAGCCAAACGCTTCCGATGCTGGCCCGATAGATACCCCAAAGGCGCTCCCACTTGGGAGTAGAGACAACGATCGTGGAGAGAGACTCCTAGGAGAAACAATGATTAAGAAACAGAAGGGTTTTTCGCTCATCGAGTTGCTGATCGTCGTCGCGATCATCCTCATCATCGCGGCTATCGCAATTCCCAATCTTCTTCGGTCCCGCATGGCGGCGAACGAGGCTTCGGCGGTCGGTTCTGTCCGCACGATCAACACAGCTGCTATCACGTTCAACTCGACCTATTCCGACGGTTTCCCCTCGTTGCTGAGTGAAATTGGCACGACCGGTACCGGCGCGGTGAGCTGCCAGAACGCGCAGTTGATCGACAGCTTGCTGACCACTGGTTCTAAGAGCGGTTACAACTTCGCCATGGGCGCCGGCACGACCGCAGTCACGACGATTCCGACCGGATGCGTTGCTGGTTATTCGGACGGTTACGGTGTGACGGCTGTTCCGGTGACGGTTGGCACGACCGGTCAGCGTGGTTTCTGCTCGGATGCGACGGGCGTGATCCGCTACAACAGCGCGGGCACGTCTGGTTACACGGCTCCGAATTGCGACGCGGCACAGAACCCCATCGGCCAGTAAAACGATCGGGGATTCCTCTGGAGCGCCAGGGTTCAAGGGCAGCAGGCGCGCGACGGGCCTTTCCGACCGTCGCGCGTACTGCTCGCCGGAAATCGCGAGCTCAATCGCTCTCCCCTCTCCTGCCCAAGCCTTTCGCGCATCGGCGCAACTTCGAAGTTCACCTCCCAATTCTCCGGCCGAGACAAGTGTCTACCCCCCCGCTTCCGGCAGCATTTCTCGACCCGAGAGTAGCGGCCACCGTGTGCGCGTCCGTCCGACGCGATGCGCGAGGGAGCGCAAGCAAAAAGGCGCCCCGGTCTGACAGCACCGGGACGCCTTTTCTTTTTTGCTCTGCGTCAGGCGACGCAGAGTCCCCCACCAGCGACGAGTCTAAATGTCGTAGTAGAGGTGAAATTCGTACGGGTGCGGGCGCATTCGCACGGGAGTGACTTCCTTCGACATCTTGTAATCGATCCAGAGGTCGATGAAGTCCTTGGTGAAGACGCCGCCCTTCGTAAGGTAGCCGTGATCCTGTTCGAGGGCCTTGAGCGATCCTTCGAGTGAGCCGGGCACCGAAGGCACGTGCGACAGCTCCTCCTTCGACAGTTCAAAAATGTCCCTGTCGAGCGGGCCGCCGGGATCGATTTTGTTTTCGATTCCGTCGAGGCCCGCCATGAGCATCGCCGAATACGCGAGATAGGGGTTGCACGACGGGTCGGGCGGACGGAACTCGATCCGCTTCGCCTTGGGATTGGCCGAGTACATCGGAATGCGCACGGCCGCCGAGCGGTTGCGCCGCGAGTACGCCAGGTTCACCGGCGCTTCGAATCCGGGAACGAGGCGCTTGTAGGAATTGGTTGAGGGCGCGGCGAACGCAAGAATCGAAGGCGCGTGCTTGAGCAGGCCGCCGATGTACCAGAGCGCCATCTGGCTCAGGCCCGCGTAACCCTCGCCCGCGAAGAGCGGTTTGCCCTTGTTCCAGAGAGATTGGTGCGTGTGCATTCCCGAGCCGTTGTCCGAATAGATCGGCTTGGGCATGAAGGTGACCGTCTTGCCGTACTGATACGCCGTGTTGCGAAGGACGTATTTGTATTTACACATGTTGTCCGCGGCGTGGATCAGCGTGTCGAATTTGAAGTCGATTTCGCACTGCCCGGCGGTGGCCACTTCGTGGTGGTGGCACTCGACTTCGATGCCGACCTCTTGGAGCTTCAGCACCATGTCGCTGCGCATGTCCTGGTAGTGATCGGTCGGCGGAACGGGGAAGTAGCCTTCCTTGTAACGCGGGCGGAAGCCGAGGTTGTGCTCGGCGCGCCCGGAGTTCCAGCGGCCTTCGTCCGAGTCGAGGTAGTAATACGCCTGGTTCTCGCGGGAATCGAAGCGGGCGCTATCCAGGATGAAGAATTCCGCCTCGGCGCCGAAGAACGCCTGATCGGCGAGGCCGGTCTTGAGGAGGTAGGCCTCGGCGCGGTGCGCGAGGTTCCGCACGTCGCGTTCGTAGGGCTTGCGCGTGATCGGATCCTGCGCGTCACAGATCATCACCAGCGTGGGCGTGTCGCGGAAGGGGTCGATAAAGGCCGTGTTCGGGTCGGGGATCAACAGCATGTCGGACTCGTGAATCTGAGCCCAGCCACGGATCGAGCTGGCGTCCATTCCGAATCCATCCTCAAACGATTCCGCCGTCAGCTCCTTGATGGGATAGCTCACGTGCTGCCAGATACCGGGAACGTCGATGAAACGCAAATCCAGGATTTTGACGCCATGTTTGGTGGCGTATTCGAGAACGCTTTTCGGGTCCATTCTTACCTCCACCGCTGTTGGTCGCGGCCAGCGAATTTAGGGCGGGGCGAAGGTACCTCAGCGTTTCCTTCGGCGTCAAGCCCGGCGAAGCGGCCGGGGCAATGCATTTTTCCATCGAGCCGATAGCTTTTTTGGATGGAAGCGAGTCAAATTTTCATGGGGTCTCTTTATGACTTCCTTATGCCGTTCTTAAATAGCGCTGCATTTTGCGAGGTTTTTTATCTTTTGCGGTTCACTGCACCGCGCCAGCGCGTTTGCTTCGCCCGATCACGGAATCTGGAGCATCGATACTTTCTATTGCACGCTTCGATCACTGCCATATAACCTGATATTGCTATCCGAAGGCCTGCAGGCCTCGTTGCAATCAGCCTTACAAAAGAGGTTATCTCAACAAGCGAAGGAGATTCATGTCCAACGAACTGAGAAATTTTCTTGAGATTCCATACGCCGAGCTCGAAGAACTGAATTTGAAAGCCAAGGAGCAGCGACTGAATCGTGTGCCGATCGAGAAAATTCAGGAGGAGCGGATCAAGTACCTGACGGACGAGAAGGGTATCAAGGCCATCACCGTGCTTTTCAGCGATCTCGAAGGCCGGCTGCACATGCTCGATTACGACAAGAAGTTTTTCGTCAAGAGCTGGGACAACCTGACCTTTGACGGATCGTCGATTCGCGGCTTCACAGCGCAGCGGGAGAGCGATCTCCGGCTGGGCATCGATTGGAGCGCATTCTATTGGGCGCCGTCCGACTTTTTCGGCTCGGGCAAAGTGATGGTGTTCGGCGAAGTGATCGACAAGCAGGGCGGGCCGTACGCGGGCGACATGCGCGCCATGCTGAAGAGCTTTTCCGACGGCCAGCACAAGAGCAGCGGTTACACGCTCAACGCAGCGAACGAGATCGAGGGATTTCTTTTCGCGGGAGTGGACGCGGAGAAGCACTACGCGGAGAAGGGAAAGTTCGAGTACGTGAACACCGGCGGTTACTACCATTCGCTGCCGGGCGATCCGCTGCGAACGTTCATCGACACCGTGGCGGAAGTTCAGCGCGCCATGGGATTCCAGAACGAGAAGGATCACCCGGAAGTCGCGCCTTCGCAGTTTGAAATTAACTATGGATACGGCGAGGTCGTATCCGCCGCGGACCAGATCCAACTTTACAAGCTTATCTGCCGCCAGGTGGCGACGAAATCGGGCATGACGGCCTGTTTCCTGCCGAAGCCCGTCGTCGGCGTGAACGGCAGCGGTATGCACACCAACGTGTCCATCAGCAAGGACGGCAAGAATCTTTTCTGGGATCCGAACGGGCAGGAGAAGCTGTCGAAGTGCGGCTGGGAGTTCATCGACCGCATTCTCACGCACGGCAACGACATCTGCCTGGCGCTCAATCCGAGCGTGAATGCGTACCGCCGCCTCGATCCGCACTTCGAAGCGCCGAACCAGATCAAGGCGTCGGCGGTCGATCGCGGCTCGATGGTGCGCGTGCCGATCGGGAACTCGAAGAGCATGCGCGTGGAGGTTCGCTCGGTTGCGCCGGACGCGAATCCGTACCTCGTGCTGCTGTCCGTCTTCAAGACAGGCATCGAGGGCGGCACGGCGAAGCTCGAAAATCTCCGCCAGGCCGAGCGCTACTTGCCCGACAACATCTACACCGCGATCGACGACTTCCGGAAAGCGGAGTGGACCACGACGCTTCTCGGAGAGGATGTTAAGGGGCGGTACGCGGATTTGAAGCAGGCTTCGGCCGACCGGTGTCCGCGATTGCTGGGTACGTTCGTGAAGGGCTGCGAGGTGCAATACCACCACGAGGTTTACAACCAGTTCCTCTGGAACCAGTTCTAACGTAGACCTCGGAACGCGAAGACGCCCTGGCTGGAAATTTCGGCCAGGGCGTTTTCGTTTGGCGCGACGTGCGTCCGCACGGAATTTGAGGCGTCTGGTTTTTGGCTTACATCGACCGGACCGGCATGGCGACAATGTCGTCGATGCCGATCACTTCCTTCACGACAAACCCTTCCGCGTATTTCACGCCGATCATGCGGCCGTAGTACCGAGCGGTGTCGTTCATGCGTCCTTCGAGTTCGTCGAGGGGAATCGCCACTTTCGAGTGCGCGTCCTTTTTCGGAGGGCGAAACTGCGATGCGTATGCGAGGATCGCTTGCCGGCGGCGGCCGTACTGTTTCGTGATGTCGACCGCAAACGTAGGCCGCGCATCCGCATACGCCGCCGCGTAGATGATTTTGAAGGGGCGGAACGCCTCGCCCGCGAGCGGATAGTTTTTCAGGCCGGCCACGAAGCAGGCCTCGTACGCGAGCATTGCCGCCGTGTAGTGATCGGGGTGGCGGCCCTCCCAGTAGGGAATGATGACGGTGCGCGGCTCGAATTCGCGGACCACTTCGGCGATTGCGGCCTTGTAGTCGTCGCAGACGCGCAGGTGCGCGTCGGGAAAGCCGAGGTTCCGGCGCACCTTCGCGCCCATGATTTTCCCCGCACGCGCTGCTTCTCTGAGGCGCGTCTCCGGAGTGCCGCGCGTCCCTGTCTCGCCGCGGGTGAGGTCGAGGATGCCGGTCCGGTAGCCGGCTTGCGCCATCTTGATCATGGTGCCGCCGCAGGTAAGCTCGACGTCGTCCGGGTGCGGCGCGATCGCCAGCAAGTCCAGTTTCATTCGCCCTCCGCTCGGCGCTTCGATTCTACATGATTAACCCAGGCCAGTGACGAGACGCTCGATCGGTATCGGTGCCACCCGAGCGAAAGCAAGTGGGTCGTCTCGAAGCCAAGTCAGGCGGGCGAGGATCGAGGAGCCAAGACTATTGAATTGACGGGCGGCGTGTTGTAGGGTTCAGGAGTTGTCACCAACTGGGCCTGTGCGTACGAGAGTCATCCTCGGACTTGTAGTGGGTTTGCTGTTCTGCAGTCTATCCACGCTTGAAGTGCCCGAATTTCTGAATCTGACCAACGATACCTCGAACGACTATTCGCTCGTATCCACACAAGAGAATCCCATTGTTGTGGTCGAGAATCAGGTGTCCTCTCGAACTGAGGGCGGCGCTATCCAGGTTAAGGTCCGTCGGGACCCACCCATCGAGCAAATTTCCTGGCGCGGTTTTGTGAAGTCCGGCGACGATCTCCTGCATTCATTCTGCATCCTGCGGACGTAGTCCTCATTCACCCAAGCTACCTCCTGGTCTGGATTTTGCGCGGCACCGGAAGGATTTCCGGCCCCGCGCCCACATTTCACACCCGGTGGGAATCAAGCGGCAGCTTCCCCATGGGCTTTCTGCGCGGCCGAAATCGCGAGGACCGCGCAACAGGAAAGAGTGAATGGACCATGAAATTTCAAATGAGCAATCGGAATCGCAGGCTTCTGGACGAATTTTTCGAGAGGTTGTTATCGGAAGCAAATCGAAAGGAGGGCACCGATTCCTCCGTCGAGGATGGCAGAAGGGTTTCGGAAGCCGCCAAACATCCCGGCGACGGCCGAAACGCAATGGCCGATCCGGTGGGCAAGCCGGACGCCCGTTTCGATGTTTTTAGGATGCGCCCGGACGGCATCGTGCGGATCGGTTTCGTTCAGGGGATCGAGGACGCGAAGAAACTTCTGCCGAGGTTGAACTCAAAGGGAGGCGGCGTCTATTTCGTCTTCGACACGAGCACCGACAAAGTTGTGTTATTCGAAAGGGTCTCCGCGGACAAGAGGATTGAGTCTTCCTCGGACTCTCCGGATGATCCTGGCTCGCCGGATCGCGGCAGATCAGCGTTCCGTTCGGCGCCATTGATGTGGCCGATGAATTGAAATGGTTCGTCCCGGCGGCGTCCGTTGCGCCTTTCACGTGCGGGAAGGCTCAATGGGACGCCGGCGGGGCAACAGCCTACAGTGAGTGCAGCGCGATGCGGTTACCTTCGCTAACCAGGATGACCGTACGAAATCCGTGCTCGCCGATCTGATGCTTCCCGTGAATGATCTTGCCGTCGTGCGATTCGACTTGTGCGATGGCGTTGTCGAGACGGCTCGAGAAAGTCGGCGCCGAGGCTTCAGGGGTTAAGGGCCCTGAAAAATTCAGCCGACTCACGGCGGGGATCCCTCGGCTTCGGTCGGGACAAGTTCCACGTCGCCCTTCCATTTTTCAACAAACTGCCAGAGCTCGAGACGGACCCGGAAGCTGTGAATCGGTGACTGTGCTTCATGGCCCGGCTGATGCTAATGTGTTCGCCAGCATCCTGGAGGGTGTGGGCATGGCGGGGAAGCCTTTGCAAGGGCAAGTCGCGCTGGTTACCGGCGCGGCGAAACGCGTTGGGCGGAGCATCGCGTTGCGTCTTGCGGCAGAGGGCGCTGCGATCGTGGTGAACTACGCGAGTTCGAGGCCGGAAGCCGAAGCGCTCGTGCGCGAAATCGAAACTATTGATCCACAAAAGGGTGATCGAGAAAAAAGCGGTGGGCGCGCTCTTGCGATTCAAGCGAATGTGTCCAAGCGGGCGGATGTCGAGAAAATGTTCGCGGCGGTCGAAAGGGAATTCGGGCGGCTCGACATACTGGTCAACAACGCCGGGACATTTTCTTCGGCGAAATTCGAAGACCTCACCGACGAGCAATGGGATCGCATCATGGACGCCAACCTGAAATCGCAATTCCTGTGCGCGCAAGCGGCGGCACCGCTCCTGAAGAAACAGGGCCGCGGCCGAATCATCAACATATCTTCGCTCGGCGGCATTCTCCCGTGGCCGAGCTACACTCACTATTGCGTTTCCAAGGCAGGCTCGATCATGCTGACGCGCTGCCTAGCGCGCGCCTTGGCACCTGAAATTCTCGTGAACAGCATCGCGCCCGGCACGATACAGTTTTCGGGCGAGGCGCCAGACGGGGAATACATCCGCCGTGTCCCGCTCCATCGCACCGGGACGGGTGACGATGTCGCCGGAGCCGTTGCCTATCTCGCGACCGCCGATTTCGTGACCGGTCAAGTGCTCGTCGTGGATGGCGGGCGCACGCTTGTTTGATTCTTTTGCAGGGGGCTTCTGGACGCTGATGGAGCGCAGCAAAGAAGCGCTCAATCGGGGAGATTAGGTTATGTCTGGCGCTGCGATTCTAGCGCAGTCTGCGAGTTCGGCGCCGTTCAAGGGTGTGAACATCGTTCTGCTAGTGATCACCGCTACCACCACATGGCAGCGTGGGAAGAGGCTCTTCGCGCGATGATGATCGCGCTCTAATCTGATTCCAGATATCAAGCACTTGACGTGATTTGAGGAACGAGACGAGAGGAGAATCGGTGGACACTAAAATTTCATCGCGCGGGAACGGAAGAAGCGCAAAAGTGTGGTCAACCCTGGTGCTGAGTTGCGTCGCGTTGGCGGCATTTGGCACTCAGCCTGAAGCCGCGGCGAGGCCAGCGCCGCAGAACGACCAGCTCCCGCCGCTGATCCGCTCCACGAAGGGCGCCGACTTATTTCAAACCTACTGCGCTCCCTGCCACGGTGCGGGAGCGAAAGGCAACGGCCCAGTCGCGCCTGCGTTGAAGGCCAAAGTGCCCGATCTGACGCTGCTCGCAAAAAGAAATGGCGGGCAATTCCCGGAGCCCCGCGTGCGCAAAGTCATTCTGGGAGACGACGTAGTAGCGTCTCACGGTTCGCGCGAAATGCCGATCTGGGGCCCGATCTTTCACCAGATTGAAGAGGACGTGGACCGCGGCAACGTGCGCGTTGAAAACCTGGTGAAATACCTCGAGTCGATCCAGTCACCCAAGTAGGCGCGGCGTCGGGATGTTCAGGCGAGCTAGCTCTGCTTCACTCGTTCGGCGATCATGCTGACGGCGCGCTGCGCGGATAGCGCGGCACCCTCCTGCCAGCCGATGATGTGGCTACAGTGGTCTCCCGCGAAGTAGATGCGGTCATCCGGAACGATGAATTCCCGGTAGGGGCCGTCGTAGTAATCCGGATTATCCTCGCCGGCGCGTGGCACGCGGCTTCCGACCCACGAGCCGAGGTTGTAAGGAATTCTGCCCCAGGACATATACACGGGATTCATCAGTTCCTGTCCGCGACCGGGGTGCAGCTTCTCGACGGCAGCCCGGGACGCCGCGAGTTTCGCCTCCAAAGTGGGAAGCGCGCCGAATGGACTTTCGCCCTCGGTGGCATAGCCCGAGAGCAGCACGCCCCTCTCTGAAAACATGTGCGCGCTCGGATACCAGACCAGGTTGACGGGACCGCTGGTCAGCCAGGAGATTCCGCCGTAGATGTTGTTTTCCTGTTCCCAGAAGCGCCGCGACTCCCATGCGACCTTGTACGCCGAGTCGTAAACCACATCCTGCAGAGCCGCGACAACGCGCGGCGAGAAATCGTTCGCCGTCGTCCGAAGAATGCTCAGCGGCATGCAGCAGATGCAGTAGTCGCCTTCGATGACGCGCGGCTCGCCGTTCGGCCCTTCCGAGTAAACGATTCGGACGCCGTTCGCTGTCTTGCGAATTTCCGCGACGGGCGAGTTGTACCGCACAACCGGTCTGAGCCTTGCCGCGAACGCGTAGGGAATCCGGTCCATTCCGCCGACCGGCTGAAACATCGTCGCCTGCTGGTCGAGGTGCTCCTCAAAGAGCATTCCGTCCCAGAACGAACCGTCGAGCAGCGCGCGCATGGGGAGCGGATCGCGTATTTTCTCCGCGACGTCGGCGGCGCCCGGCAACTGCATTGCGCCGGCGCGGTCGGAACCTTTGTACGAATAATTGTGGTCCAGTTCTCCGTAGGTTCGCAAGAAGGACAACATGCGTTCCTTGTCTTCCGGCGTCAATTCCTGATCGAGGGCGCCCTTGCGAATCGCTTTGGCAAGCAACTCGGAAACATCGCCGCGCGTGTCATTGACCGCCTCGCGCTGCTCGATCGGCTTGCCGCCGAGGGCCCTGTCGCTTTGAAGGAGCGTGCTGCGCGACGTATTGACCTCGACCTCGAGCGCAACGCCAAGTTCCTTGCAGTAGCCAAGCATGTTTCGATAGATTGAGGGAAGGCGCGCGGGGCCGGCGTTGAAATATTCCTGCTCCCCGAATGCGCATTGCTGGACTGTGCCGTCGGTAAACTCGACTTTGGTGCCTCCGCGGATCGTCCAGTTTCGTCCGCCCGGTCGCTGGCGCGCTTCGAGCACCGTGCAGTCAAATCCCACCTTGCCCATCTCGTACGCGGCAACAAGGCCGGCAATTCCTGCGCCCAGGATGACGACTTTCGCCTTTCTCCCCGCGCCGCGCGGAACTTCGAATGCCGCTCCCGTCTCCGCCGGCGCGAGCAGGCCCATCGCCTGCATCGTGCAGAACGCAGCGCCGTAGCCTCCGGCTCGCGCGACGCGCCGGATGAGTTCTCGTCTGGTCATAATCTCGCAAGGCCTCCGTTTCGTGGCGCCATTTTATAGTGATTCCGCGGCAGGCGGCGGGATTTGCAGCCTGACGCACAAGTCTTCCCGAGCGATCTCAAATTTTTTGCGAAATTGTTGTTCCCAAAACTCGTGTTCTCGAATATCCTGTCCAGTTCGGGGGAGCGTTCAGGGTGGCGGAATCTTCGGCTGCACGGGGTTTGACTCGTTTCGGCAGTACCCAGCGTCGCGATGCGTGGTGGATCGAAAACCTACCTTTTGCAATCGTGATGGGCCTCTTCGTCGTTTACACGACGTGGCGCGCCTTTGAAGGCAAATTCTACGAATGCTATCAGCTGGGTCTTCCGTATCTCTCGCCCTTTTATTCGCCGCTGATCGATCCTGAGCACCACTGGTGGCACTTTTCGCCGGCGCTGCTGATTTTGGGCGGCCCGCTCAGCTTTCGCACTACGTGCTACTACTACCGTAAGGCGTACTATCGCGCCTTCTTCCTCGATCCGGCGGCTTGCGCGGTCGGAGAGGGAAGCGGCCACAAGTACAACGGCGAAACCAAATTTCCGTTCATTCTGCAGAATCTCCATCGATATTTTTTCTACGTCGCGGTGATATTCGTCATCTTCCTCTGGTATGACGCGATCGTCGCCTTCATCTTCCCGCAAGGATTCGGAATAGGGGTCGGGTCGCTGATCATGCTGGTGAATATCATTCTGCTGACGGCGTATACGTTCTCCTGCCATTCGTTCCGGCACCTGATTGGCGGCAAACTCGACTGCTTTTCCTGCGTGAATTTCGGAAAGCTCCGCCACTCGGCCTGGAAAGGCGTGTCGCTGTTCAACGAGCACCACATGTTCTGGGCCTGGGTGAGCATGATCGCCGTCGGTCTCACGGACCTGTACATTCGCCTCGTAGCTTCCGGCGTGATCAAGGACATTCGACTGCTGTGACTCCCACGGCCAATTACGAAACTCACGAACACGACGTTCTGATCATCGGCGCGGGCGGCGCGGGGCTCAGGGCCGCGATCGAGGCGCTGGCGCAGGGCGCGAGCGTCGGCGTCGTGTGCAAGTCGCTGCTCGGCAAAGCCCACACGGTGATGGCTGAAGGTGGTCTCGCCGCCGCCATGGGGAACTTGGATGCGGCCGACGATTGGCGCGCGCACTTCCGCGACACGATGCGCGGCGGAAAATTCCTCAACAATTGGCGCATGGCGCAGCTCCACGCGCAGGAGGCTCCGGACCGCGTGCGCGAGCTCGAGCAGTGGGGCGCGCTCTTCGATCGCACGGACAAGGGCGAAATTCTGCAGCGCGCGTTCGGCGGACACACGTATAGGCGCCTCTGCCACGTGGGCGACCGCACCGGCCTCGAAATGATCCGCACCTTGCAGGACCGCGGCGTGCACATGGGCTTCGACGTCTACATGGAGTGCACGAGCACGCGCCTGCTCACCGAAGGCGGCCGCGTCGCGGGAGCATTCGGCTATTGGCGCGAAACAGGGCAGTTTGTCACGTTCAAGGCGAAGTCGATCGTTATCGCCACGGGCGGCATCGGGAAATCCTGGAGGATCACTTCGAATTCCTGGGAGTGCACCGGCGACGGCATGGCTCTCGCGTATGACGCCGGTGCCGAGCTTCTCGACATGGAATTCGTGCAATTCCATCCGACCGGGATGGTCTGGCCTCCGGGAGTGCAGGGACTTCTGGTCACCGAAGCGGTGCGCGGCGAAGGCGGCATTCTGCGCAACAAGAATGGCGAGCGCTTCATGGAGAAGTATGACCCGAAGCGCATGGAACTCTCGACGCGCGACGTGGTCGCCCGCTCAATCTACACGGAAGTGAAGGAAGGCCGCGGCACGCCGCACGGCGGTGCGTTCCTCGATATCTCGCACAAACCTCCCGAGTACGTGAAGCGCAAGCTGCCGAGCATGTACCACCAGTTTAAGGAACTCGCGGACGTGGACATCACGAAGGGGCCGATGGAAGTGGGGCCGACGTGCCACTACGTGATGGGCGGAATTCGCGTCGATGCCGAAACCGGGCAAGCCACCGTGCCGGGACTCTTTGCCGCAGGCGAAGCCGCAGCGGGTTTGCATGGAGCGAATCGCCTCGGGGGGAATTCGCTCTCGGACTTGATCGTCTTCGGCCGTCGTGCGGGACTCGCTGCCGCGCAGCACGCGAAGAAAACATCGGCGCCCACGCTCGACGGCTCGCAGATCGACCAGGCCGCGCGCGAAGTCTTGGCCCCTTTAGAGCGCAACGAAGGTGAGAGTCCTTACACGGTTCATCACGACTTGCAGGAAGTGATGCAGAATCTCGTGGGCATCTTCCGCACGGACGAGGACCTGCGCAAGGCGCTTGCGGAACTCGAAAAGCTGAAAGCGCGCACGGCTCGCATCAAAGTGGAAGGCTCGCGGCTCTTTAATCCCGGCTGGCACCTCTCGCGCGACTTGCAGTGCATGCTGACTATTTCGGAAGCCTGCACGCGCGCGGCGCTCGCGCGCAAGGAAAGCCGCGGGGCGCACAGCCGCATCGACTTCCCGAAGACGGAAGACTCCTGGGCGAAGATCAATCACGTGATCGCGAAGAAAAATGGCGCGATGACGCTCACCGAAGCGCCCAAGCCTGAATTGCCCGCCGAATTGGCGCAGCTTTTGGCGGAAGAGAAGTAGGGGAGACTCGAGATGGCAGACGCAATTTTACGCGTTTTCCGCGGCGACCGGGAAGGCGGGAAAGCCGTCGACTATAAAGTGCCGGTGACCGAAGGGATGGTCGTGCTCGATGCCGTCCACTCGATCCAGGCGCATCAGTCTCCCGATCTCGCTGTGCGCTGGAACTGCAAGGCCGCGAAGTGCGGCTCGTGCTCGGCGGAAGTGAACGGCAAGCCGCGCCTGATGTGCAAGACGCGCATGGACGCGCTGCCTCTCGATCAGCCCATCACTGTGTATCCGATGAAATCGTTCCCGGTGATCAAGGATCTGGTCACGGACGTTTCCTGGAATTACAAGGTCAACAAGAAGATTCCGCCGTTCCAGCCGCGCCCGGGCGTCGAATGGAAGATGTACCAGCGGGACGTGGACCGCGTGCAGGAATTCCGCAAGTGCATCGAGTGCTTTCTCTGCCAGAACGTCTGCCACGTGCTGCGCGAGCACGACAAGAGAGAGCAGTTCGGCGGTCCGCGCTTCTTCGTCCGCACAGCAGGCCTCGAAATGCACCCGCTCGACGGCGCCGACCGCGCGCGCCTGCTCAAAGAGGAACTCGGCATCGGCCTCTGCAACATCACGAAGTGCTGCACCGAGGTCTGCCCCGAGGAAATTCACATCACCGACAACGCGATCATCCCGCTCAAGGAGCGCGTCGTAGATCAGTTCTACGATCCGGTGGCGATGATCGTCCGCAAGATTTTCGGCACGAAGTAGCGTTAGTCGACGCGCGGCACTCGAATCGCGCCCCTCGCTAGCTTTTCTATCAACTCTTGGTCGGCCGCCAAGAAATTCAACTCCGGCAATGATTCCAGGGTTCGCCACTCGATCTGCTCGAACTCCAGATTGCGGATCTCGCCCGGCGCGGCGGCCGCGGCAAAAAACACCAGCTCGAACGGCACGCCACTGCCCGCATATTCATGTCGCGTGCGGAAGACCTCCGGGCCGATTTGCGCGGAAACTCCGAGCTCTTCGCGCAGTTCGCGTTTGAGCGCTTCTTGGAGCGTCTCGCCCTCTTCCCGTTTGCCGCCCGGGAACTCCCACATCAGCTCAAACCTCGAGCCGCGCCGCCGCTGGCACACCAGCAACTTTCCATCGGACTGAATGAGCGCCGCGACCACAGTCAGCATAGCCGCTCCCGGTTCCGAGCGTTTTCCTACCCCAAAAACAAAAACGCGCCGGAGAGCGATTGCTCCCCGGCGCGTTTATTTCCTTAGCGCGGACTACTGATCCGCTTGCACCTTCTTGAGAGCCGGCTTCGGCACCTGCCAGATCAGCCCGGAGTCGTCGGCCGTATGCGGGAAGAACTGCGCCGACTTCTTGCCGGAGGGCAGCAGGACGATGTCCGCACGGCGGTTGTACGCCAGCCAATCGCCGCGCTTGTTCTTCAAGCGAGCCTTGGGAGGCGTATTCGGATTGGTGCCTTCGAGCGTGGTGACGGTCGCCTTGTCCAGCGGACGCTCCTTGCCGTAAGCCGCGGTCTCGACTTTGTCGGCGGAGACGCCCTGATCGACGAGGTACTGTTTGATCCGCTCGACGCGGCGCTCGCTCAGGTCCTGGTTGAAAGGCTTTGAGCCGCGCTCATCCGCATAGGCTTCCACGGAGAGCTTGGCGTCCGGATCGTATTCGAGATATTTCTTGAATCCGCCGGCAAGCGTCGCAAGCGCGAGTTGCTGGCTGCGGACGAGGCCAACCTGCGGGTTCTTCTTGTCGGGATAGTCCGTCGGATAAAAGATGCTCTGCAGTGTGACCGCCGGAATGGGTTCGACGGTTCCGGTGATGTGCACCGAGGCCGTCTGCGTGGCGGAGCCGCCGCAAACATTTGTTGCACTCAACGCGACGCTCTTGCTCTCGTCGATCGTGCGCGCCGGAGCGCCATCCGGGACCTGCGATGAATTGGCGGGATCGGCCTTCACCGTCTCGCTGCCGCTGGCGGCTACCGTCTTGCCGTCGACCGTGATGCTATCCGCGTTCGACGTCTGCCACGATACGGTGGACGAATCGTCCGTGAGTACCTTGTCACCGATCTTGCGGTAGTGCAGCTCGGTCGGGCTGGCGGTGATGCTCGCGTCGACCTTGGTGTTGACGTTGACGGTGCTGCTGCCCGTGACCGTTCCGCCCGGGCCAGCCGAGGTGAAGTTATACGTTGTCGTCGCATGCGGGGAAACCGACTGGCTTCCGCTCGCCGCCACCGGGCCGATTCCGCTGATGTTGGCGTCCACCGTCTCGGCGGTCTGCCATGTCAGCGTCGAGGATTGCCCGCAGTTGATGTTCGCATTCGAAGAGCTGAAGCTTCCGGTCACCGGAGCGACGGCGACCAGCGCGCTCGCAATGCCCGCTTTGAATCGCCCAACATCCTTCAAGCTTTCTCCGCGCTTCCAATCGACCGTCTTCTGAGTGCCTTTGGACAGGTCTACGATTACCTTCTTGCCTGCTACCACCGTCACATCGCCGGACCACACCGTCTTGCCAGCGTGCGTCACGGTCAAATGGTGGGTCCCGGGAGGCAACAGCAGGTTCTGGTGCCAGATCCAGTCGTTATCGAACTCGTCGACGTGGCCGACGAAATATCCCGGCGTGGTCCCGTTCGAAAGCACGGCCGCCCGCGGATCGCCCTTAAACTCGATATCACCATACGGCCCGGCGACAGTCCCGCCGTAGGCATCGAGCTTGACTTCGAGCGGCGTGGACTTGCCCGCTTCGATCGTCACATCCTGAGTCGAAATTTTGTAGCCGTAGTTCACCACCACGACGGTGTGTTTGCCGGGGCTTAGTGAAATCGACTGGTTTCCGTCGCGGATGGCGTTCCCATCCACGAATACGTATGCCTGCTTGGGCGTCACTTTGATTTTCAGCTTCCCATCCTGCGCGAAGCCGACGGTCGCGCCAAGCGCGATGGCGATCACGAGGGTGAGACAGTGTACGAGTCGTCGCATCTGCATATCTCCTGATAATTTGTAGGCGGATTAATGACAGTTCCCTCGCGCCCTGACGAGAGAACATAGGCTAGGAAGAACTAAAATATCGTGCTAACCCCTAGCCTGTCAATGAGATTCATATGAAAGGCGAAAGGTTTCCCGACTTTCCGGGAGCGTCAAATCCCGGCCGGAAGTATGAAGTATACTGGCGGTGATGTTCAGCGACGCGGTTCTCGATCACTTTCGCAACCCGCGCAACTCCGGCGATCTCCCGGATGCGACCGCTATCGTCGAGGTCACGAACCCCGTCTGCGGGGACGTGCTGCGGCTCGCAGTTCGCATGGAAGCTGGCCGGATCACCGCGGCGAGATTCAAAACGCAGGGCTGCGTTGCATCCATGGCATCGAGTTCTGTCCTCACGGAACTCCTGACCGGTAAATCGCCCGCGGATGCGCGCCGCATCACGCCGGAAGAAATCTCCGCCGCTCTTGGCGGCCTGCCGCCCGCCACGTTTCACGCCGCCCAGCTCTGCGCCGATGCAATCTCTGCCATCGTGCGAAAGCTCTAGCGGAGCCTCGCCTATTCTTCACCGCTCGGCGTACCCAGCGCCCGCGCCAACGTGGCCGGATCATTTAGATTCAGAATGACGCCTTCCTCTTCCGTGGGCACTTCGAACACATCCGCCGCGTGCGCCCACACGACTTGCCGCGCGCCGACCTCGGGAGAGGCGGCGAGCAGCTCGTCGTACAGCGTCGCGCGAAAAATAACCGGGTGACCGCGCTTGCCGTGAAACGTCGGCAGCAGGACCGATTTGCCGCTCGCATCGAATCGCTCGATCAATTGCGCGACGAGCGCCGCGGAAACGATCGGATGATCCACGGGGCAGAGAATCAGTCCATCGGTCTCGCCCGCCGGCAAACTGTGGATCGCCGCCTGAATCGAAGAGAGCTGGCCCTTTTGCCAATCCGAATTCACGACGATCGACGCAGCTTGGCCCTGCAATTTCGCTCGAATCTCATCCACGTGCGCGCCCAGCACCACGCGCGTGACGCCCACGCGCGGGTGGCGCGTCACCTCGATTAGATGCTCTACGAAAGTCGTTCCTCGGTAGGGAAGCAGTGCCTTCGGTGTGCCCATGCGCCGCGATTCGCCCGCGGCAAGAATAGCCGCGGCCAGCGGCCTTTGGTGGGAGACCGCGTCGGGCATTTCGCTCTCAATCGTGATGAACGCTAGCCGCGTGCGAGAGTTTGACGGATTTGTGCGGCAGGTTTTGCGCGTTGCGGCGCACGGCGATCAATTCGGCAGCGATGCTGACGGCGATTTCTTCCGGCGCGAGTGCGCCGATGTCCAATCCCACGGGCGCGTGCACACGCTCGAACTCCTCGGCTGAGAAGCCTTCTTTTTCGAGCGCCTTATACACGGAGAGCACCTTGCGCTTGCTGCCGATCATGCCGATGTAGCGCGCGTCGGTTCGGACGGCCCAGGCGAGCACGCGCATGTCATCCTTGTGCCCGCGCGTCACGATCAGCAGATAGCTCGATGCGTTCGGCTTGATCTTCTCGAATGCGTCTTCGTACGTGGTGTAAATCTCTCCGGCCATCGGGAAGCGTTCCGCATTGGCGAACGTCTCGCGGTCGTCCGCCACGCCGACCGCAAATCCCACCGCGCTGGCCGTGCGCGCCACGGCGAGCGACACATGCCCGCCGCCGAAAATGTACAGCACCGGCGTGGGCAGAATCGGCTCGACGAAAATCTCGAGCGTGCCGCCGCAGATCAGGCCCGCGTCGAACGCAGCTTCATGATTCAGATTGAACGCCATCTTGCGCGGCTGCTCGATGCGCATCACGTCCTTCGCGGCCGCCCAGACTTCGGCTTCGACGCATCCGCCGCCGATCGTGCCTGCAATCGAGCCGTCCTCGCGCACCAGCATCCGCGAGCTTTCGTAGCTCGGAATCGAGCCGTTGGTGTGGACGATCGTCGCAAGCGCGCCGCGCTCGCCCGCCTTCCGCATCCGCACGATCTCTTCGAATATGTCCATGTCGTTTTCCTGAGCGTACGTCGCCCCGCCCAGCCCTGTCAATCAGCGGGTGACCTAAGCGCTATGCGCCTCCAGCGTGAACTCGCGTCATCTGGACAGCGCTCAAACGCGATGCTACTTTAGCCCGCGCTCGATCCATTCGGAGGCTCGCATGAAGGCAGTGATTTTCGCGCACCACGGCGGTCCTGAAGTTCTCCGCTACACCGATGTTCCTGAGCCTGTCATCGGCGCTCACGACGTCCTCATCCGCGTCCGCGCCTGCGCGCTCAATCACCTCGATCTCTGGGTCCGCCGCGGACTTCCCGGTCGGGAGATTCCACTGCCGCACATTCCCGGCAGCGACATCTCCGGCGAAGTCGCCCAAATCGGCGGGAGCGTTACTCACGTGAAAGTGGGGGACAAAGTCCTGCTCGCGCCCGGCATTTCCTGCGGCCAGTGCGCCGCCTGCATTGCGGGCCATGACAATTTCTGCAAGGACTACACGCTCTTCGGCTCCGGCGTGCCCGGGGGCTGCGCCGAATTCGTGAAATCGCCCGCCGTCAACGTGATTCCGATTCCGGGCAATCTCACATTCGAGGAAGCCGCCGCGATTCCGCTCGTTTTCCTCACGGCGTGGCATATGCTCTTCTACCGCGCGCATCTCCAGCCCGCCGAGACCGTGCTCGTGATCGCCGCGGGCAGCGGAGTCGGCAGCGCCGCGATTCAGATCGCGAAGGCGACCGGCGCGCGCGTGATCGCCACCGCCGGCTCCGAGCCGAAGCTCCGCAAAGCAAAAGAGCTTGGCGCCGATGAAACGCTGCTTCACACGGGAGAGTTCGCGCGCGAAGTGAAGCGCCTCACCGACCACCGCGGTGTGGACGTCGTGTTCGAGCACGTCGGCCACGCCACGTGGGAGCAGAGCGTCTACAGCCTCGCCGTGGGTGGGCGTCTCGTCACCTGCGGCGCGACGACCGGCTTCGAGAGCAAAATCAATATCGCCTATCTTTTCGCACGGCAGCTTTCGATTCTCGGCTCGTTCATGGGACACAAGGGCGAGCTTTTCTCCGTCCTCGAGCTTTTCAGGCGCGGCCTGCTCAAGCCCGTGATCGACTGCGTCATGCCTCTCGAACACGCCGCCGAAGCGCACAAGCGCCTCGAAAACCGCGAGCAGTTCGGCAAAATCGTTCTCAAGGTTGCGTAGCCGCCACGACCGCGCGGATCACGTGACAAGGGAAGTACAATAGACAAGTATGCGCCGCGAACTACCCAGCGTCTCTCAGGAGGACTACCTCAAAGCCATCTGGGAGATCGTCCAGGAAGAGCAGGTGCCGATCAGCGCGCGGCTCGCCGAGGACCTCGGCGTCACGCCGCCGGCCGTGACCGCCGCGCTCCAGCGCATGGCTCGCAGCGGTTACCTTCGCGTCCAGCGCGACGGACGCATTTCTCTCTCCGCGAAAGGGAAGGGAATCGCGCAGCATCTCGTGCTGCGGCACCGCCTCGCCGAAAAACTTCTCACCGAGATCATCGGCCTCGAATGGTCGCGCGCGCACGAAGAAGCCGAGCGCCTCGAGCACGGCATCTCGCCCGAGGTCGCACGACTTCTCCTCGCGCGTTTCGGACGCGATAGCCGCTGCCCGCACGGCGTCCCGCTCTTCGGCGGCATGGCGCGGCTTCGCAGAAAGCACGGCGCGGTTCGTCTTTCGGACGCCGAGGTGGGCCATTCCTACGAAGTACTGCGCGTGTACGAAAAGGATCCTGCGTTCCTCGAATTTCTAGAGCAGCGCCACCTGCGCCCTTTCGCGCGCGTCCGCATCCTCGAACGCGAGTATGACGAGACGATGGCTCTCACCGTCGCGGGCCATGGCGCCGCGCGCATCCATCTCGGCAAGCCCGCCACCGAGCGTCTTTGGGTGCGGCGATTGCAGTGACTCGTGATTTGTTGCGCTGGCGTCTCGTCGGCTCTCTACGGGCCCCCGTCCACTTTCTTGATTTCAAGGAGTTTTGTGACCTCGACCTCCCGCCAATATTGCCCCAGATGTCCGTGCTGCCCTAAACCCGAGACGTCTCCAACAAATCTGAAGTAGACAGCTCGGTACGAAACGGCGTGGCCGTCGTCGGGCAGATCGCGCAACTGATGACTAAATTCAGGATTCGAGCTGGGATCAAGCCAGTAGCGAGTTCCCGAGGGTGGGCACCCGGTAGCGTCCGGATAGAAGTCCGACCGTTCAAAAGCCACAAGGTAGATACCTTGAAGATTTTGATTCCGTTTGCCTTTGGAAACCTGCCAGAACGCGGCGATCGAAATCAGGAGCAGGACAAAGAGCACAATCAACGAGCGACGCATTTGCCTCTCCCGGGATCGAATCACGCGATTCAGTTAATTCCAGCTATGGTACGCTTTCGCGGCGCTCTTGAGAAAGCTCCCGTTTGTTGAAACCACAATGCTGAACGCCCTGCATTACTACTGGATCACCACCAAGGGCTACCGCCTGCGCCCGTGGAAGTCGCCGTACATCCAATGGCGCCTCGAAACATTTTTCGGCCACGAGGCCGCCGACCTCGACGCGCGAAAATTCTTCCGCCTGATGTGGCGCGAACGCGCCCGCATGGAGCGCTTTCTCGACTGGGTCGCCGAGCGGCGAGCGGCTCAGCGCGCCGCGAAGTGATTAGTGCACGAAATCCCGGATCGGAGTAATCTCTCGGACGAAAGTGGGAGGTGCCGCCGTGCGAAAGTCCAAGAAAGATTCCATCGACCGCCGCGATTTCCTTAGAGCCGCTGCTGCGGGGACGGCCGCGCTGGTCGTCACGCCGGGCGCTGCGAACGCCGCGAAACCCGAGCCGCACCGCAACGCCTCCGCGCCTACTCTCGCGAAACCGCCATTGCCGGACGCGGCTTCCAGCGTTGAAGTCCTCACCGTCGATCGACCCGGCTCCGATTTCATGGTGGACGTTCTCAAGACGCTCGATTTCGAGTATCTCTGCGCCAATCCCGGCAATTCGTTCCGCAGCTTGCACGAATCGCTCATCAATTACGGCGGCAACCAGAAGCCTGAATTCATCACCTGCTGCCACGAGGAATCCGCCGTCGCCATGGGCCACGGCTACGCCAAGATCGAGGGCAAGCCGCTGCTCGTCTGCGTGCACGGCACCGTCGGATTGCAGCACGCCTCGATGGCGATCTATGACGCCTTCTGCGATCGCGTGCCCGTGTACATCATTCTGGGCAATTTTTCAGATGCCGGCCTGCGCTTCGGCCAGGTCGACTGGACCCACGCCGCGCAAGATCCCGCCGCGATGATCCGCGATTTCGTGAAGTGGGACGACAACCCGCTCTCGCTTCAGGCGTTCTCCGAATCAGCGGTCCGCGCCTATAAGATTGCGACCACGCCGCCGATGATGCCGGTTGCGCTCGTTGCCGGCACACAACTGCAGGAAGATGCTGTTTCCGATGGCGCCAACCTGACCATTCCCAAGGTCACGATGACCTCGCCTCCTACGGGCGATTCGGGCGCTGTTGCAGAGGCTGCGCGCCTTCTCGTCGCGGCGGAGAATCCGGTGCTCGTCACCGATCGCGTCGCGCGCACGCCCGCGGGCCTCGCGGCCATGATCGAGCTTGCCGAACTTTTGCAGGCGCCGGTCGTCGATCGCAACGGCCGCATGAATTTCCCGACGCGCCATCCCCTCAATCACACCGAGCGCGCGGGCGCGACCATCGCAAATGCCGACCTCGTCGCCGGACTCGAGCTGACCGATTTCTGGAGCAGCGTGAATTCCGTCCGTGGGCAGGTGAACGAGCAGTTTCGGCCCGCGACGAAGCCTGGCACGAAGCTCATCAGCATCACCGCGAACGACCTCTACCTGAAGAGCAACTATCAGGATTTTCAGCGCTACCAGCCTACCGATCTCGCCATCGCCGCGGACGCCGAGGCCACGCTTCCCTCGCTCATCGAAGCCGTGAAGCGCCAGATCACCGACGATCGCAAGCGCGCGCTCGCCGATCGCGGCACGAAGCACGCCGCCGCTCACCAGCAGGCAATGCAAAACGCGCGCGACGCCGCGACCTCCGGCTGGGACGGCAGCCCGATCAGCACCGCGCGCATGTCCGCCGAATTGTGGGCGCAGATCAAGGACGAGGATTGGTCGCTCGTCTCGAACTGCCAATTCGTCAGCCGCTGGCCGCTGCGCCTGTGGGATTTCAACAAGCACTATCACTATATCGGCGCGGAAGGCGGCTACGGCGTCGGCTACGGCGCGCCTGCGTCGGTCGGCGCGGCGCTCGCCAACCGCAAGCACGGACGCCTCACCGTCAGCATTCAAAATGACGGTGACCTGATGTTCGCCCCCGGCGTGCTCTGGACCGCCGCGCACTCGCGCATTCCACTCCTGATCATCATGCACAATAACCGCGCGTACCATCAGGAGCTGATGCAGATTCAGATCATGGCCGGGCGGCACAACCGAGGTATCACGCGCGCTGCCATCGGCAATACGCTCGTTGATCCGCCCATCGACTACGCAAAGCTCGCGCAGAGCATGGGCATGCACGGCGAAGGTCCGATCGCCGATCCGAAAGATCTCGCGCCCGCGATTCGGCGCGCCATCGAAGTCGTCAAGCGCGGCGATCCCGCGCTCGTCGACGTGCTCACGCAGCCGCGTTGAGGCGATGCGAAAGGTTGGCTGTCATTCCGAGCGAAGTGAGGAATCTCTCTTCGAGGGCAAAGATGAAAACTCAGTGCTGTCGCCGGGCGAGGCAATGATGATCAAGCGATTCGCGCGTTTTGCAATTTGTGTGGCAATGGGATGCGCGTTGTTGGCCGGCGGAGTTGCTCGCGCTCAAACTACGCCCGCCGCGAAATCCGCCGGAAATGTGGACAACGGCAAGCGCGTCTTCGCGAGTGCTGGATGCACCGCCTGCCACGGTGCGCAAGGCCAGGGCACCTCCCTCGCTCCGCAAATCTCGCCGCCGCTCGCGGAGCTTCCGGCGATGATCGTTTACGTTAGGCAGCCGACTGGCAAGATGCCGCCGGTTCCCGTCGCCACTGCGTCCGATCGGGATCTCGCCGACATTTTCGCTTTCCTGAAATCCGTGGCTCCCGCTCAGGCTAGCGGCGAATCGCTCACGGGAAATGCGGACAATGGCAAGCGCCTCTTCACTTCGTATGGTTGCTATGAATGCCATGGCCGTCAGGGCGCGGGTGCGGGCACCGGGCCGCGCATCGGTCCGCCCGCGATTTCGTTCGCGGCGGTTCTCCGTTACGTCCGCGCACCCACCGGCCAGATGCCGCCGTATACGGCGAAGGTCGTTTCGGATCAGGATCTCGCGGATATCTACGCCTTTCTCAAATCGTTTCCACCGCCCGCTCCGGCGTCCAGCATCCCACTGCTGAATCAATAGAGGTTGCGCCACGCGGCGCTGCCGTGCGGATCTGAATCACCGTTGAGCGTCCGCGGCTCGACGGCTAGACTGAGCGAGTGCTGCCGTCCCTCAACTCCGCGTTGATCTCGCAGGTGTCCCGCATGGTCGCCAAATACATTGCAGACCAGCGCGAGCGTTACCTTCCACGCGCGATTCCTCTTTCGCCCGAACAGCGCGCGGGCGTGGCCGGCTTCTTTTCGGCGGACCTGCTCGATAGCGCCCGTCTGCTCGTGCTGCAGGGCGAGCGTGTGCCAAATCCCGACTTCTATCCCATGCTAAGGAGCGTTGGATTGACCGGCCTGCCCGATCAAGCGACTATGGCGGCGATCACCTTCGGAAACGTGGTCGTGTCGCACGGGCCGTTTTCGCGCGGCGTGCTGTTTCATGAACTCGTGCATGTGGAGCAGTACCGGCAATTGGGAATCGACCGCTTTGCGGAGCTTTACGTCCGAGGTTTCCTCGCAGGAGGCGGCTACGATGGCATCCCGCTCGAAGTGAATGCCCACATCCTCGGAGCGCAGTACGAAGCCGGCGAGCTGCCCGATTTTTCGGTTGCTGACGAAGTGCGCAAATGGATCGTGGAAGGGAAGTTCTAGCGGGCGATCAATCCACCGAGCATTCCTCCAGTTTTCTTTCCCCTGACCCGATTTTGTCCCTCGGTACAGTAGTTCCCAGCAGCGGCGCGCGCCAAACTCTTGAACTGCAAAACCGCTCCCCGTCATGCGACGCATTCTCCCTATCTTCGTGCTCGTTGCGGCTCTGCTTCAGGCCGATTGCGCGGGTGTGACCGGCGGCTCCGGCAATTCCGGCAGCCCCGGCACGCCGCCTCCGACGATTACGGTCATGGTTTCGCCGAGCGCTGCGAACGTCCGCGCGAGCGCGTCACAATCCTTCACCGCCACCGTAACCGGCACGTCGAATTCGTCCGTAACCTGGCAAGTGAACGGCGTCGCGGGAGGCAGCGCTTCCATCGGAACGATCACTTCATCGGGCGCCTACACGGCGCCTGCGAGCGTACCGAATTCAAATACCGTCACGGTGCAAGCTGTCAGCGCCGCCGACTCCAGCTCCTTTGGCAAGAGCGTGGTGACGCTGTGGAATCCGATACCTGTGCTCGCGAGCGTCGCGCCAACCTCCGTCTCGACCGGCAACTTCTCGATCGCGCTCAACGGCAGCGGCTTCGTGAGCGGCGCGCAGGCGCAGCTCGCCGGTTCTCCTCTCGCCACGACTTTCGTCTCGTCGACGCAGCTCACTGCGACCGGGAGCGCCTCATCGGCAGGCAACTTTGCAGTCACGGTCACGAATCCGAATCCCGGCAGCGCGACGTCCGGCTCGGTGAATTTGCAGGTGACTTCGCAGAGCGGCGGCAATCCGCCGCCTCCGCCACCGCCCGTGTGCAGTGTGATGACCGCAGGGCAGGGAGGCAGTCTCAACGGCTTCGTGCCATTCCCCGCGGACAATCTCTGGAACACGGACATCTCATCCGCGCCCGTCGACCCGAATTCCGCCGCGATCATCAATTTCATTGGCGCGAGCGTTCCGGTACATCCCGATTTCGGATCGGGCCTCTACAACGCCTCGATCATGGGCATTCCGTATGAGGTGGTCGATTCGTCGCAGGGGCCCGTGACGATCAACTTCACCGCGTATGGCGACGAAAGCGATCCGGGCCCGATGCCGATTCCACTCAACGCCCCGATCGAAGGCGATCCGAATCCGAGCGGGGATCAGCACGTGCTGATTCTCGACAACTCGAACTGCTGGCTCTACGAGCTGTACAACGCATCGCCGGGCGGCTCGGCATGGAATGCAGGCTCTGCGGCCGTCTGGGACCTGACAGCCGACGAGCAGCGTCCCTACACGTGGACATCCGCCGACGCCGCCGGTCTGCCGATCTTTCCGGGCCTCGCGCGCTACGACGAAGTCGCCGCCGGCGCGATCAACCACGCGCTGCGCTTCACGCTGCAATCGAGCCGCGCCGCATTCGTGCCGCCCGCATCGCACTGGGCCGCGAATTCCTCGAACGCCAACGCCGCGCCGATGGGAATGCGCATGCGCCTGAAGGCCAGCTTCGATATTTCGGGATTCTCCGCGACGAATCAGGTGATTCTCTCGGCGCTCAAGAAATACGGCATGATCATGGCGGACAACGGCTCGTCGATGTACATCAGCGGCGCGCCGGACGATCGCTGGAATAACGACGATCTGCACAATCTCGACGGTGTCACCGCTGCGGATTTCGACGTAATCCAGATGACGCCGATTTACACGAGCGCGAATATCCCGCAGGGCTCCGCGCCCGTGATTTCGAGCTTCACCGCGAACTCGCAATCCGTTTCCGCGAGCACGTCCGTCACGTTGAGCTGGACGGTCACCGGTGCGTCGTATTTGATCGTCTCGCCGGACATCGGCGCGACGCGCGGCACGAGCGTAATCGTCACGCCGTCGCAATCGACGACCTACACGCTCTATGCCACCAACGCGTTCGGCCGCACCACCGCCACCGTCAACATCACGGTCCATTAACTCTTGGTTTTGAAAGATCTCCGTGGGCGCGGCTCTTGCTGCGACAGCACCCGCAAAAGCAATGGCCGCTTACGCGACGATTGATTGTCGGGCCATCGCCGTGACCGAACCGCTGCGGAGAGCGGCGCCTACCCTGTGCACCAGGAGGTCGCGGGAGAACGGCTTCTGCAGGTATTCGGAATCGCCTACGGTGTGTTCGCTGCTCGCGTCTTGATCGAGGTACCCGGACATATAAACCACCTTTATATCCGGGCGAAGACGCTTGAGTCGTTCCGCGAGTTCAGGCCCTCGCATTTTCGGCATCACCACATCGGTCACGAGCAAATGAATTGGCTCGTTGAGCATTTCGGCAATTTTTAAGGCCCTTTCCCCATCCTGCGCCACGAAGACCCGATAGCCCGCCGCCGTCAGGAATTCGCAGGCCAACTGCCGGACACCTTCTTCGTCTTCGGCGAGCAACACCGTTTCAGACGCGCATGCGCGCGCGGGCGTCAGATTCTCGGTTTGCGCGGGCTTAATGTCCGCCTCGACTCGGGGCAAATACACTTCGAAGCGGCTTCCTGCTCCTGGGGAGGTTTCCACCCAGATGAACCCGCCGCTCTGCTTCACCACGCCATACACAGTCGCAAGACCCAGCCCCGTGCCTTTGCCTTGTTCCTTTGTGGTGAAAAACGGCTCGAATATGCGCGCCTTGGTCTCCGCATCCATCCCGTGGCCCGTGTCGGTGACGGTGAGGACCGTGTAGTGCCCCACCTCCAGAGTCGGGCGCGTTCCAGCGTAGTCCGCATCGACCAGCAGGTTGTGCGTTTCGACGGTGAGCTTGCCGCCTTGCGGCATGGCGTCGCAAGCATTCACCACTAAGTTCAGCAGCACCTGCTCAATCTGGCCGGTATCGGCTTTCACCCGGCCAAGCGATTCCCCCGGTCGAAAAACGAATTCGACATCTTCGTGGATCAGCCGGTTCAACAGCTTGCACATGTCGGTCACGAGCGCGTTCAAATCGAACACGGTCGCTTCCAGCGCCTGCTGCCGGCTGAACGCGAGCATCTGGCGCGTGAGCGCAGCGGCGCGGTCGGCCGTCTTCCGGATCTGCTGGCCGCTCCCCAACAGCGGATGCCCGGAATCAAGCTTTTCGACCATCAGGTCGCTGTGGCCCTTGATCACGGTGAGCAGATTGTTGAAATCGTGCGCGACGCCGCCCGCCAGCCGCCCCAGCGCCTCCATCTTCTGAGACTGCCGAAGTTGTTCTTCGAGCCGCTGCTTCTGCGACTCATTTTTTTGGAGCGTGCCGCGCATTTGATCGAAAGCCCGCGTTACGTGCGCCACTTCGTCGTCGCCTCGCGCTTCGAGCGGAAAATTGAAATCTCCCCGCTCCAGCGCCTGCACTCCCTTGTCCAGATTCTCCAGCGGGCGTGTGAATGTGTCGGAGATAAAAATCGCCAGCCACGTCCCGGTTAGCAGCGCGATCGTTCCCAGCCCGATCAGCAAACGATTGAGCTCGTTCAAAAATGCCGCCGCTTCACGGTACGATTTCAAAATAATCAGCCTCGCGCTCGGCGCGGGGGCATCGGTCAGCGGCACTGAGATCGCAAAGTATGGCTCGTCCCGTATCTGGATCTGCCCTTCTGAAGCCAATCCCCGAGCCCGCTGGCCTAGTTCGTGCTCGTCGAGCGGTGTCAGCGTGCTCGCAACAACATCCGCGCCGTAGCTAAAGGCCACGCCGCTGGACGACATGCGCCCCATGTCGTGCACCGCGGCATATCCAATCTCGCGCCCAACGACGACCGTTCCCGATGGCGGGTCCTCCGGGGACACGCGACGTTGCACAGGTTGCAGCACGACCTGATAGAGAGCGCCGCCGGCGTACCACCAATCCGAAGTTGCCCCTCGGCTCACAGACCTGGACAGCAGCCCCTCCGCATCGCTCGCCGTGAAATGCGGATTTGTGGTGTGCAACGCTGTGATTTTGTTGTCGCCGTCTGTCAGCACCACTAGATCGCTGCCTTCCGTTTCCAGTGGGTTATCCGCGGAATCTTGCAGAGTGGGATCGTCCGTGAGCGTCACTGCCGCCAGCGTAGCCAGCAAGTTCGCCTTGCGGCTCAATGCCGCTTGGCGTTGATGGAGCAGCGCTTTGAATGTGAGTTCCGAGTTCTGCGCCTCCGTAACGATTTCCTGCTGCAGATGCTTCTTCGCCAAGTGCCGCACGACCAGCAAGGTGGCAAAGCTCAATCCCGTTGTCGTTAGAACGAGCGATAGCAGGAACTTGGTGCGTAGCCCCAGGTTGGGTTGTCGCATCGCCATTGTTGTGAGGGAGTACTCGCCCGACGTCGCCCGCTGCTTTTCCGCCTAGCTGTGGAATCAATAAAATACTGCCTGCGCCCCTCTGCGCAAATGGCTACACCGTACCCCCGCTCCGGTACTTTCGATCCATGCTCAATTCTCGCTTGCAGGCCTGTGCTCGGTTATCGCTAAGATTTTCCACATCGTACGAGAAGTTTTGCGGCCGCAAAGAAGACTTAATTCGAGGGTGTGAAAGTGTTTGCGGGGCGTGGCTCGTCGCGGAAGGGCAGTTTGAACTTGTGCGCGATTTCGGGCCAGAATTCGCGCAGAACGTCGAAGCCCATGTCGTTGAGGACGTTGTACGTCACGCGCTCCGACGCGGAAGCGACGCTGCGCGAATTGCCCGGGTGATACATGTTGCTGAGTACTGCGCTGCTCGTTGTCCCGAGCCATTCGTTGAAGTTGAACATCTGAGTGCCGTTGTCCCGGTAGGCCACGAAAACGTGTTCCAACGCATGGCCGAGGCGCGCCTTCACGCTGCCGTGAGCCAGTCGATAGTAGCGCGGGTCCTCCGAGAAGATTTCCGGATACACGAAGTCCTTGAAAAACGCGCTCGAAGCCGCATCCGCCATGTCCGCTCCAAACCGTTTGCCATAGCCGGCGGCGCCTTGCCCGAACGTAGGGTCGTTATTCTCGGCCTGATCGATGCCTGCGTTAAAACCCACGCTCAGGAATGTTATGGGGTCAATCGTGTCATTAACAAACAGCAGGAATTTCCCCTCGAAGGTCAGAGAGCACAGCACCGTTCCCGGTTTGTAGTGCGGCGCGTGAACTGTCTTGCGCTCGAGCTTTCTCCCAAACGCGCCGACTACTTTGTTCATCGGGCCTTCGTAATCTTGCCAACTCACCATCGGCGCAGGCTGCCAGCACGGCGCTAGCGGGTTCTTCTGCGCTTCTACGGGCACAGGTGAGGGCGCGGCTGGAGGCTGTGATGTAGTGGCGGGCGGTTGCTGCTGCGCCCAGAGGCTGCCGCCCCAGGCCAGAGCGGCCGCAAGAACCATCCGCGTCAAGGGAAGAGATCGCACGTGAGCGACGACCATATCACCAAACCGAATCCCGAAATGAGCCCGTCGATTCGACATCATCGCCGCCTTCTGCCCCGTTCTCCCTCCGTCAAGTTCACGCGAGCCTCCGTTTGATTTCACGCTCGAAATCCGGGAAGTAGCGGCTGATGACGGTCAGATCGAATCGCGCGAGGATCGATTCCTTCGGTTCGTTCTCGAGCAAGAATTCGAACGAGCGTCGCACGAGCTCCTCGGGCGCGACCTTGCCGCCCGCGATGCGCTCGTAATCCACGGCCTTCAGCGTGACGCGGTGCGACGTCTCGCTCTTGCCCTCGATCACGCGGACGTGAAACTCGCCCTCGCCGTTTTTTTCTACTTCAATTTTCGCCGCCATTTTCGCCATCACGCTCCGCCTTCAACTGCTCGACAGGCTATAAATCAGGATGGCCAGCACGATCAACGTGGTTGCCACGTAGAGCCAATCCTTTTCCTCCGTAAACGCGACGACCGAAAACGCCACGCGCGCAACGGGCGTCGCAATCAAGATCAACAGGCCGAGCTGGATCAGCCCGCGCGCATGCCACGCAAGCGCGTCCCTGAAAATCTCGGGCACGTAGCGGAGATCCGAAGCCTGTCCTCGGAAGATTCCGTAGTGCGGCGCCTGGGCGCTGTACTTCGCCAGGTACAGCATGCCGCCCCCCAGTACCACTGCGGCCGCGATGAGCACGCCCGCGCGCAGAATCTGCCCGAGCAGGGCCTCGAAGCGCTTATCGGTCAATGCGGTCGATCCCTTCACTTAAATCTTTCCTCCGATGCCTTTGTAGATCATCTGAACCGCGATGGCCGCAATCGCCACGCTAAAGACGATCCGAAGCGTTCTCACTTTCGCGCCGGGCAGGATCCGCGCGCCGATCAGCGCTCCGGCAGCCACGCCGAGCATCACCGGCATCGCGAGTCCCGGATCGATATAGCCGCGGTGCAGATAAATTCCCGCGCTGGCTGCGGCCGTCACGCCGATCATGAAATTGCTCGTTGTGGTCGAGACCTTAAATGGAATGTGCATGGCGCGGTCCATCGCGAGCACCTTCACCGCGCCCGAACCTATCCCGAGCAGCCCGGAAAGCACGCCCGCGACGTACATCAACCCAAAACCGAGCGGCACGCCGCGGACGTGATAGGCGCGCATCCCCTCCGGTGTCGGATAACTCCCGTCGAGCCTGAGCAGGCCGGCGATGCGGTCCTGCGTTTGCCCCGGCGCGACGTTTGCGTCCGGATGGATCGACATCCACGCGGAATATAGCAGCACGATCCCGAAGATGATGGCGATCCCTGCGGTGGGCATGCGCGCGGCGAGATACGCTCCGCAGAGTGCGCCGATGGTCGTCGCAACCTCGAGAAACATTCCCACGCGCATGTTCGAGTAGCCTTCTTTGAGGTACGCGGCGGCGGCGCCGGACGACGTCGCGATCACGGACACGAGCGACGCGCCTATCGCGTAGCGGATGTCCACGTGGAAGACGAGCGTCAACAGCGGGACGATCACTACGCCGCCGCCGAGGCCCGTGAGCGAGCCGAGCATCCCGGCGACGAGCGACCCAGCGGCGATTAGCAGAGTGAATTCGAGGGTGCTGCTCATCAGGCGTTTAGGCTAGCAGTAGGAGTGAAGCTGTCAAGTGCGGGTGCCTGCGGAACTCAGGTTTCGTTGTCTAGCCTGCGGGCCGCTGTCATAATTCCGACGTGCGCCCGGCACTCAATGCGCTCTCGTTCACGCTGATCTGCGCGTGCATGGGCCTGCTGGTTTTCGTCCAGCGCGCGGCAGCGCAGTCAGACGCTCCCGATGAGCTCGAAGCCAATCCGGGCAGGCCGACCGTCTCCACTCCGGCAACGCTCACCCCGGTGGGCTACCTCCAATTCGAGACCGGCGTGCTCGGCGCAAGCGACTCGCCCGAGTTTTCCACGCGAGTCGGCTTCAACGAAACCATGAAGCTCTCGGTTGCGCCGCGTCTTGAACTGGTGGCTGCCTCCGAACCGATCGCCCACTACACGTTGGACGAGAATTCCGCGAATAGCACGGCGGACGTTTTCTTCGGCGCGCAGGTGGTGCTCGCGCACGGTGAAGGCGCCACGCCTACCGTGGCCGTGAGCTACTTTCATCGCGCGTACGACGGCGGCGCTCCCGAGGTGGATTTCGGAAGCCCAGTCAACTCCGGCCTGCTGCTCGCAAGCGCCGACGTCAAAGGCTTCCACTACGACGCAAATGCCATGCTCAACGAACTCACTCGGGGGCCGGTTCGCCGAGCGCAGTTCGGTCAGTCGCTCTCCATTTCTCACCCAATTGTGGGGAGATTTTCTTTGTCGGGCGAAATCTGGCACTTCACGCAGCCCTTCCTGCGCGGCAACGCGGTGGGGAATCTCTGGGCCGTGGGCTACACCGCAAAGAAGACGCTCGTATTCGACGCGGGCTTCGACCGTGGCCTGACCAGCACGTCCACACAGTGGGAAGCCTTCGTCGGATTCACTTATCTGCTTCCCCATCGCTTTTGGGGCAGGTGATGGGGCGGCTTGAAAGAAGCAGCGTTTCGTGCATGAGTCCGGTCGCCAAGGCTGAAGAGGCTACGGCAGGTAGCTTCCGTGCAGCCGACCGTGCGCCCAGAAACTTGTCCTTCAGTTCCCAGAACGCTGTCTATCGGGAGTTGGCCTCGTCCAAGTGCGCTCACCTCTTCGGAGATTTGTGACCCAGAAAGATCGTGTGGCGGGGGCCGCCCTTTTTCAGGCGACCGCGCACGCGCTCCACCTCGACGTCGAACCTGCCATGGCGCAAGCGCTGCTCGAATTTCAGATCCTCTCGGGCCGACCAGACGGCCAGCACCCCGTCCATCTTAAGAGCCGCGCGGGCGGCGGCGATTCCGCGGTCGTCATAGAGCCCGGCGTTGTTCGAGCCGGCAAAAGCGGTCGGGCCGTTGTCCACGTCGAGCAGCACGGCATCGAACTGGCCGCGGCGGGAACTGAGTATGACGGCGACGTCGTCGATCTCGACCCGCACGCGCGTATCCTCCAGCGGCTGTCCGGCCAGCGGTCCGAGCGGGCCACGATTCCACTCCACTACCGCAGGCACCAGCTCGGCCACGACAACCGTCGCGTCCGCTGGGAGGAGATCGAGCGTCGCCCGTAGCGTGAAACCCATGCCGAGGCCGCCGATGAGCACGCTGGGCTGCTCCAGCGTCCGCGCCCGTCGGCAAGCGAATGTCGCCAGCGCCTCCTCCGAGCCGTGCATGCGGCTCGACATAAGGCTCTTCCCATTGGCGAGGATGATGTACTCGTCGCTGCGACGGATCAGCTTTAGGACGGTGCCGTCTCGGGAAAATGCCTGGCCGAGCAACTCCAAGGGCTTCACGGGTGCGATGTTACAGGAGCGAGGAACGTAAGTAAAAATGGACCGCTGATCACCACGTCCTCCGAAACGTGCTCGGCGCAGGCTTCGACCGCGGCCTGACCAGCACATCCACTCAGTGGGAAGCCGTCGCCGGAATCATCTACCTGCTTCCTCATCGCCTTTGCCGCTGCATTTCTGCCCGACAATGGCTGCCGGACAGAAACGCATGTAAGTTATTCAAAACAAACGATTGCGACATCGTCTGCCTGACAATGAAACCCGCCCTTGCCGCGCACTCACCGAGCCCGGGCGACAGCTGCTTGCGCGTTGCCGTTCGCAAGAAGCGTATAATTGCCTTTAAGGGAGTTTCATCATGAGCGAACTGACAATTCCTATAAATACATCGACGCTCCACGAGGCTCGCTGGTGGGAACCCGAGCCGAACGGCAAGGTGCACTGTTATCTCTGCCCGCGGCACTGCCACATCGGCGAAGGGCAGGCCGGTTTCTGCTTCATCCGCGCGAACGAGGGAGGCAAGCTCTACAGCCTCGGCTACGCGCATCCCGCCGCGCTGCAAATCGATCCGATCGAGAAAAAGCCGCTCAATCATTTTCTGCCGGGCACCCGCGTCTTTTCGATGGGCACGGCCGGATGCAACATGGGCTGCTTCTTCTGCCAGAACTGGGACATCTCGAAATCACATGCGGATCAGGTGCGTTCGTCGAACGTGCCGCCCGAGGACGTGGTGATGCTCGCGATCCGCAACGGCTGCCCGTCGATCGCGTTCACGTACAACGAGCCGACGATCTGGGGCGAGTACGTGATCGACATCTGCCAGGCCGCGAAAAAGTACGGCATCAAGACCGTGATGGTCTCGAACGGCTACATCACGCGCGAAGCGTTTCACGATATTTACGATCATATCGACGCGGCGAACATCGACCTGAAAGCCTTCACGGAGGATTTTTACGGGCGCATGACGCTGACGCACCTGCAGCCGGTGCTCGAAACGCTGCAATGGCTGAAGAACGAGACGAATGTGTGGTTCGAGATCACGAACCTGATCATCCCGACGCTCAACGACGCGCCCTCGGAAACCCGCGCTCTCGCCGAATGGATTCTCAAGCATCTCGGGCCGGACGTGCCACTGCACTTCACGGCGTTCCATCCCGACTTCAAATTGCGGGACAAGCCGAGCACGCCTCCGGAAACGCTCCACGCCGCGCGCGCCACGGCGCTCGAGGTGGGGCTGCACTACGTGTACGAGGGGAATATTCTCGGCGACGGCGCGCACACATCGTGCCCGTCGTGCAAGACACTGCTGATTCGGCGGTCGTGGCACGACGTGGAGAAAAATATTCTCAAGGACGGCTGCTGCCCCAAGTGCGGGCTTGCCATCCCCGGGCGCTGGACGAATTCAGCAGGAAAGACGTCCGCAGCGGTGGCTCGAAAGGCCGAGTCCGTCGCGGGCGAACGCTACGAAGACCTCAATCTTTAATGCGGAGCCCGCTCAGCGCGGCGCGCGCGAGGCGAGCCACGACGCACCCGACGCCACGGCCAGAATCGCGATGATGACGGCGAGCGAAGCGGCTGCGGATATGGGTAGGCGTTCGCCGAGCAGCATTTTCGCGCCGACGAAAAGCAGGATCGCCGCGAGACCTTGGTGCAGGAATCTGATGCGCGTCATCAGTTCGGCGAGGCCGAAATACATGGCGCGAAGGCCGAGGATGGCGAAGACGTTGGAGGAATACGCGATGAAGGGATCGCGCGTGATCGCCAGGACCGCCGGCACCGAATCGGCGGCGAAGATCACGTCCATCAGCTCGATGGCGACGAGCGCGAGCAGAAGCGGCGTCGCGACCGAGCGGCCGCCCGCGCGAATCCAGAAGCTGTCGCCGTCCTGCGACGGCGCGACGGGAATAATTTTGCGGACGAAGCGAATAATCCAGTTTTGCTCCGGGCCGAAGGAGGGGCCGCTCGAAACAAGCATGTGCGCTGCGGCGAGCACAAGGATCGCGCCGAAGACGTACGTGACTGCATGGAAGCGCTGCAACAGCGCGATTCCGGCGAGCACGAATGTGAGGCGCAGGACGAGCGCGCCCACGATGCCGCTATAGAGCGCGCGGTGTTGCGCGCGCGGGCCGATTCCGAAAGCGCGAAAAATCAGAAGAAAGACGAAGATGTTGTCCGCGCTGAGGGATTTTTCTAGGACGTACGCGGTGAAGAATTCGACCCCGGCCTGGCCGCCGCGCGAAAAGTACACCCAGACGCTGAACGCCAGCGAGAGCGCGATCCACGCGACGGTTTCGGCCAGCGCGCGCTTTAGCGACACGCGGTCGGTCGTGGGGCGGAAGAGAATCAGGTCTGCCGCGAGCGCTGCCGCGATGATGATGCCGAAAATGATCCACGCGCCGATCGAATTTTCTCCCGATTCCGCACGCTGCAATTCTCGTACGAACTTCGCAGAAGTTTACACTGCGCGTCACTCCGGTCACATAAGATTGCGTCCAAGGAAATCCGGGAAGTTCGCGACGGCGCGACTACGCGGTTTCGGTTTGCGGCGAACGCAATAACCCGCCAAAGTTTTCTTCCCCAAAAGCACAGATTCGTTGACAACAAAAATCGCGCGTGCTATCCACGCAGGCGCGCCGATTTGAATTCGCGTGGCTGCGCGATGCGGTCCAGCAGTCGAGCTTGCCGGGAGAGCGTTCACACATGGCCTTGGTGCTTCCGCCGAATGTAACCGAGAAAACTTTCCAGAAAGCGCTGGACGCGTTCGCGGGCGTCGTTGGCAGGCAGTGGGTGCTGGCGACGGACGAGGACCGCGGAACGTACATGGACATCTACGCGCCGGGTGACGCCGATGCGCACATCCCCAGCGCGGCGGTGGGCCCGCAATCGGCGGAGGAGATTCAGGCGATCGTCCGGATCGCCAACGAGTACAAGATTCCGCTGTGGCCGATCTCGCGCGGGAAAAACCTCGGCTACGGAGCCGCCGCGCCTCGCATGACGGGAACGGTGGTGCTCGATTTGGGGCGGATGAAACGGATCATCGAGGTCAACGAGAAATTCGGATACTGCCTGATCGAACCAGGCGTGGGATTTTTCGACCTTTTCAATCACTTACAGGAGAACAAGATTCCGCTGTGGATGTCGGTGCCGGCGAATGCGTGGGGCAGCGTGGTAGGAAACGCGCTGGAGCGCGGCTACGGCTACACGCCGTATGGCGATAACACGCGGAACATTTGCGGTTTGGAAGTGGTGCTCCCGAACGGCGAGCTCGTGCGGACCGGCACGGGAGCGATGTCCAACAGCCCGTGCTGGCAGCTTTTCAAGTATGGCTACGGTCCTTCGTGGGATCAGCTTTTCGTGCAGTCGAATTTCGGGATCGTGACGAAGCTCGGCATGTGGCTGATGCCGGAGCCGGAAGCGACGCTCGGACTCAACATTCAGCTCCCGAATCCGGACGACGTTGGATGGGCAGTGGACGCGCTCGCGCCGCTGCGAATGAACGGCGTGCTGCAACAAAGCCCGAGCATCGGTAATTCGCTGCGCGTAGCGGCGTCACAATCGCAGCGCAGCCAGTGGTACCAAGGCGACGGCGCAATGCCGGACGACGTCCTGCGGCAGGTGCTGAATAAGTTCAATTTGGGATGGTGGGGGATCGCCCTGCGATTGTACGGCTACGACGATGTGAACGAAGCGCACGCGCGAATCATCAAGGACGCGTTCGCGAAATACACGAAGCAGGAATTCCAGGTCGTTAAATGGCACCGCGGCGATCCGATCGAGAATTCGGGCGCGGGCGTGCCGAGCACGAACGCGCTGCAAATCGTAAATTGGCGCGGCGGGCGGGGCGGGCACATCGGTTTTTCGCCGGTGCTGCCGCCGACGAGCGAGCACGTGCTGAAGCAATTTCACAGCACGAAGAAACGATACGAAGAAATCGGAGTCGATTACTACGGGTCGTTCACGCTGTTCGAGCGGCACACGACGAACATCAACATGATGATCTACGATCGCGACGACGCGGCGATGACGGCGAAGGTTCGCTCGCTCTTCAAGGTGCTCGTGGCGGACGCAGCCAAAGAGGGTTACTCGGAATACCGTACGCATCTGACGTTTATGGACGAAGTGGCGCACACGTTCGATTTCAACAATCACGCGCTGCTGCGGCTGAACGAAACCGTGAAGGACGCGCTCGACCCGAACGGCATTCTCGCTCCGGGCAAGCAGGGAATCTGGCCGAAGGCGCTGCGCGGGAGGCAGGCGTGAGCGCGAAGCTGGATTTCGGGCCGATGGGATGCATCGCGCGGCTGCTCGCGATTGTTGTGATGGGCGCGTGCATCGGGGCGGGAATCGGCGCGGCGCGATCGGCGGCTGGTCAGGCGAAGGCGGCGGATGATTCGGCGCAGAAATTGGTTGAAGGCAAGAAGCTGTTCCACGAGCGGTGCGGATACTGCCATCTCGCCGGAGGAACCGGGACGTTTATGCTGGGGCAGCGGCTTGGAAAGGATCGCGCGCTTTTGGAAGAGCGGACGGATCTGAGCGTCGAATACATCAAGAAGATCACGCGCGTGGGAATCAACAGCATGCCGCCGCACACTCGCATCGAAGTGCCGGACAGCGAACTGGATCTGATCGCGGCGTATCTGACGCGGCCTGCATCCGCGCGCGGAAATACAGGGTCGAACGGCGGCGCGCATGATTAGGCGGGATTTCCTCAAGCGCGCAGCACTGGCGCCGGCGGCAGTTTTGGGGGCACGTCTATCGTTCGTTGCCGACGCACTTGGGCGAAGGCCCGCGCGCGTCGGGGCCGTTGTGTTCGATGAGCGCTACTCCGATTGCAGAATCTTCGCGGATGCGTTGGCGCGCGAGGGCGCGGTGGTGTTTGCGACGGGTGGGGATTCCGCGAGCGTCTGGTACGGTCCGTTGCGCGCGCATCTTGCCCGTTACGGCGGCGCGGTGGCTGGCTTGACCACGGATTCGGATTTCGTGGTATCGCGGGGATGCGGAAGGGAACTGGGGCTCGAACCGATCTTCGAGGGCGCGCACGATGGCCGCGCATCAACTCGCGTGGTGCATCGCCTGACCAGCGGCGAAGGTGATGCGCGCGACATTGCTGCTGCGCTAGGCGATTCGCATGCTTACTGGGCCGAGTCTCTGGCTTCCGCGGTGGGCCGAATTGCTTGCCGAAAGGCGGTAGGGGATCGGACGATTGCTGCGGTCACAAAGCCGTGTTCGGACGATCATCCGGGATATTTGGCGTCCTGGCTCTTAGACTTCGTACCACAACCTGCCTGACGCGGGAGAATGGCGGGGACGACGAGACTCGAACTCGCGACCTCTGCCGTGACAGACCGTTAGTCGAAAGAGAAATCAGCGAACTGCGCTACTAGCTCGACCTGAGCGACCGAGAGGCGCGCCTTTCTGGAAGGATGTTTTGACGCTGGCATCGCGCGGCTGGCCCTCGACGGCGTCAACGCTTCCAGCTAAACTCTCTCCGCTTTCTGCTTTTCCGGCATCGAACGGGCTTTTTCCTCGACCTCGCCGAATGAAACGCACATCTTTGTAGGAGAGTAGCAATGAAGCGGAATCTAAGCAGGCCGCTCGCTGTGGTTGCGGTTCTTGTCGCGGCGCTCATTCCCTGGAATCAAGCGCGCGCTCAAGCGCCATCGCCTGATGCTCCGCTCGCGGAGCAGTTGAAGGCTCTTTACAAGGTGACGAAGTTCGGTGCGGTTGCCAAAGGATTCACCGTCTTGAGCCCTGGAACTGTGCTAGTCATCCGGAAGGCAGGAATTCTGGGCGTTCCGCCGGCCAACGTGGCGTTTGGCGACTCGATCTATAGAGACGGAGAGCTGCATCAGCCCACCGCCGGCAACCGCACGATTATTGGAAACGTCACGCGGTTTCTCCAAGTCGGCGAAAAAGTTTACGTGCAGACCGTGGATGTGAACTTGAAATCCGACAGGGTCACCCTGTTCATCGTCGAGTGCGATTCCTGCAACGGAGTGGACCAGCAATCCTCCTTCAAATCCATGGTCTCATTCGAATTTGCGAAGGGGTCGCTGGCAGCCGCCGACCCGGCGCAGATCGAGAACACCATCGGCCAGGTCCTTTCGATTGACAATAGTTCAAATGGCGGACAGCAGCCTCAGGATTCATCCGCGCAGCAACAAGGACAGCAGCAACAACCACCCAAACAACAAGCGCCCTCGCCACGGCCTCAGGATTCATCCGCGCAGCAACAAGGACAGCAGCAACAACCACCCAAACAACAAGCGCCCTCGCCACGGCCTCAGGATTCACCCGCGCAGCAACAAGGACAGCGGCAACACCCGCCCGAACAACAAGCGCACCCGCCACAGCCTCCGACAATTCAGCTCGGCCAGACTGTGGACCAAGTGCAAGCCGTGCTCGGCCAGCCGGACAAAATCGTCAACCTCGGTGCCAAGGTGATTTACGTTTACAAGGACCTCAAGGTGACTTTCATGAACGGCAAAGTCGCCGATGCGCAGTGATTTGCGCGCAGCGTTTCTCTGGTAGTTTGAAAACGGATGGCTTGCCATCCGTGACCGATGTTCAAGCGGCGTTCAACAACCAGACTTCCCATTCGTCCTAAGTTATAGAAGGAAATGGCGGGGACGACGAGACTCGAACTCGCGACCTCTGCCGTGACAGGGCAGCGTTCTAACCAACTGAACTACGTCCCCGCGCCATGTGACTCGGATGGTGGGCGGTCAGCGATTTGAACGCTGGACCTTCCGGGTGTAAACCGGATGCTCTAACCGCTGAGCTAACCGCCCCAAAGGCCATCGTAGCAGAAGCTCCACGCGCTCGGCTAGTGTGTTGAACACGATTTGATGGTTGGCGAAGCCCCACGCGAGATTTTGCTCGAATTTCTCCGCTCGAATTTTCAGCTCCAGCGACCTAAAGCTCCTTCGTGGTGCGTCCGATAAGTGCTTAGAGGAGCTACCTGTACGTTGGTACAGGTCAAAAATTTGCCTGTACCACCGTACAGTTTTTCGTGCGGCGGATCGGATGTTAGCTGATTCACCACGAAGGGCGCACCGGGTGACGAATTCCGGCTGGTGCGCGTGCTACTCTGCAAACTCGGACGCGGTTCTAGTACCGCGGACGGACAATCATGTCCTCACGCCTCGGCGAGATACTCGTTAAGGATAGCCTGATCTCCGCGGATCAGCTGAAGCAGGCGCTCGACTACCAGAAGAAGAATGGCGGGCGACTGGGGACATGTCTGGTCAAGCTTGGTCTTGTAAGCGATGACGACATCACAGCGGTTCTTTCCCGCCAATACGGCGTTCCCTCGATCAACCTGAAGTTTTATGAAGTGGACCCGGCGGTGATCAAGCTGGTGCCGCAGGAGACGGCGGTTCGCTACCAGATCGTGCCGCTTTCGCGCGTGGGCTCGACGCTGACGATCGCGATGACGGATCCGACGAACGTCTTCGCGATGGACGACATCAAGTTCATGACCGGCTTCAACGTGGAGCCGGTAGTGGCGTCCGAGACGGCGATTAGCGAAGCGATCCACAAGTTCTACGGCGAAGTCGAGAGCGTCGAAGAGCTCGACAAGGTCATGAAGGACCTGACGGGCGACGACACGGACGCGCTGGAGCTCGCGGGCGAAGAAGCCGAGATGGACCTCGCGACGCTATCAAAGGCCGCCGAGGAAGCGCCGATCATCAAGCTGTGCAACCTGATCCTGACGGATGCAGTGAAGCGGGGGGCGAGCGACATTCACGTCGAACCGTACGAGAAAGAGTACCGCGTGCGGTTCCGGATCGACGGAATTTTGCAAAACGTGATGGCGCCGCCGATGAAATTGAAAGATGCGATGACCAGCCGCATCAAGATCATGTCCAAGCTGGACATCAGCGAGAAGCGGCTCCCGCAAGACGGCCGCATCATGATCAAGTACATCAAGGACGGAAAGAAGAAGGAGCTGGACTTCCGCGTTTCGACCGTTCCGACGCTGTTCGGCGAAAAGATCGTCCTCCGGTTGCTCGATAAGGAGAACCTGCGCCTCGACATGACCAAGCTCGGATTCGAGCCCGAGGCGCTGGCGAAATTCGAGCGGCAGATTCTGAAGCCATACGGGATGGTCCTGGTCACCGGCCCCACGGGATCGGGCAAGACGAACACGCTCTATTCGTCGGTCGCGCGGCTGAACACGGCGGAAACGAACATCATGACCGCCGAGGACCCGGTTGAGTTCCAACTGGCCGGAATCAACCAGGTTCAGATGAAGGAACAGATCGGGCTGAATTTTGCGTCGGCGCTGCGGGCCTTCCTGCGGCAGGACCCCAACATCATTCTGGTCGGCGAAATTCGAGACTTTGAGACGGCGGAAATCGCGGTCAAAGCCGCGCTCACGGGCCACCTGGTGCTATCGACGCTGCACACGAACGACGCGCCTTCCACGATCAGCCGTTTGATGAACATGGGAATCGAGCCGTTCCTTGTCGCCACATCAGTGAACCTGATCTGCGCGCAGCGGCTCGTGCGCCGCATTTGCGTGCAGTGCAGAGAACCGCTGCAAATTCAGGCCCCGGCGCTGATCGAGGCCGGGTATTCGGCTGAAGAGGCGTCGAAGACGACGGTCAGCCACGGGAAGGGCTGCGCTACGTGCAACAACACGGGCTACAAGGGCCGCGTGGGCCTTTACGAAGTGATGGAGCTTAACGACGAGCTTCGGGAGCTGATTCTGGTGGGAGCCTCGGCGCTCGAACTGAAAAAGAAGGCCCTGGAACAGGGCATGATCACACTGCGGCGCAGCGGCTTGCAGAAGGTGGCGGCCGGGCTGACGACGATGGAAGAAGTGCTGCGCGAGACGGTGCTGTAACCGGAGGAGCAAATGGCTGGCATCACGCTGAGCGAGCTGCTGAAAAAGATGATCGAGATGTCAGGGAGCGACCTGCATCTTTCGACCAACAGCCCGCCGCGAGTCCGCGTTCACGGCAAGCTGCGCCCGCTCGACATGCCGCCTCTGACTGCGGCGGACACCAAAGCGCTCGCGTACAGCGTACTCACGGACGTGCAGAAGCACCGGCTGGAAGAGAATCTCGAGCTCGACTTTTCGTTCGGCTTGAAGAGCCTGGCGCGATTCCGCGGCAATATTTTCCATCAGCGCGGAGCCGTCGCGGCCGTGTTCCGGACGATTCCCTGGGAAATCAAGGGATTCGATGCGCTGGGCCTTCCGGCAGTCGTCCGCGGCCTGTGCGACAAGCCGCGCGGACTGGTGCTGGTGACCGGGCCGACCGGGTCGGGCAAGTCAACGACACTCGCCGCGATGCTCGACCGGATCAACAACGAGCGCGAAGAGCATATGATCACGATCGAAGATCCGATCGAGTTTCTGCACAACCACAAGAAGTGCCTCGTGAATCAGCGCGAGGTGCACTCGGACACGCACTCCTTTGCGAATTCCTTGCGCGCGGCACTTCGTGAAGACCCCGACGTGGTGCTCATCGGCGAAATGCGCGACCTCGAAACGATCGAGTCTGCGTTGCGCATCGCAGAAACCGGCCACTTGACGTTTGCGACGCTGCACACGAACTCGGCGGTCTCGACAATCAACCGTATCGTGGACGTGTTTCCGGCTCACCAGCAGCCGCAGGTTCGGGCGCAGCTCTCGATGGTGCTGGAAGGAATTCTGTGCCAATCGCTGCTGCCGCGCGTCGACGGCCGCGGCCGCGCGATGGTGATGGAAATCCTGATTCCCACCGCCGCCATCCGCAACCTGATTCGCGAAGACAAGATTCACCAGATTTATTCGGCGATGCAGACGGGCACGGGAGCGTCAGGAATGCAGACGTTTAACCAGAGTTTGGCGAACGCCTATTTCCAGAAGTTAATCACTTTGGAAACGGCGCTTGCGAGATCCTCGAATCCGGACGAGTTACAGGATTTAATCAACCGAGGGGTGACCTCGCCGACGTTTTCTGGCGGCAAGGCCCCTGTCCGCCGGTAATCGAAGGGGGAGGTAACAGCACATGCCGGTCTTTACATATCGGGGAACGAACCGCGCGGGCGCCACCGTAACGGGAGAGCGCCAGTCGGAAAACAAGGCGCAACTGGCCGCGGCACTGCGCCGTGAGCAGATCAACGTCAGCAAGCTCTCGGAGAAGGGGAAGGAATTCAATATTCCCACCTTCGGCGCGGGCGTGGACTCGAAGGAGCTGGCCGTATTCACACGCCAGTTCTCGGTGATGATCGATGCCGGGTTGCCGCTGGTCCAGTGCCTCGAGATTCTCGCCGGGCAGCAGGAGAACAAGACATTTCAGAAGATCCTCAACGGCGTGCGGGGCTCAGTCGAAGGCGGCGCGACTCTTTCGGCGTCGATGAAGCAGCACGAAAAGGTCTTCGACGCCCTCTACTACAACATGGTGGAAGCGGGCGAGACGGGCGGTATTCTCGACACGATTCTCCAGCGCCTTTCGATGTATATCGAAAAAAACGTGAAGCTGAAACGGGCTGTGAAGTCGGCGTTGATCTATCCCGTGGCCGTGATAAGCATCGCGGCGATGGTCATCACGCTGCTGCTCTGGAAGGTCGTACCGATTTTCGTCACACTTTTCAACGGCCTGGACGTGGATCTGCCGCTTCCGACCAGAATCGTGATCGGCTTGAGCAACTTCGTAGGCAGCTACTACGGACTGGGACTCCTGATTTTCGGCATCGCGACCGGCTTCGCGATCAAATTCTGGTATGGCACTCCGCAGGGCAGGATGGTGATCGACACGATCGTGCTGAAGATACCCGTGGTCGGAGACGTGATGCGCAAGATTTCCGTCGCGCGGTTCACGCGGACGCTCGGAACGCTGATCTCGAGCGGCGTGCCGATTCTGGAGGGGTTGGATATCACGGCGCGCACATCGGGCAACGCGGTTGTGGAGAGGGCGATCTCCGAGACGCGAAAAGCGGTGGAAGCAGGGCGCTCGCTGGTCGATCCACTCAAGGAAAGCGAAGTGTTTCCGGGAATGGTGACGCAGATGATCGGCGTCGGCGAGCAAACCGGTGCGATGGACGCGATGCTCCAGAAGATCGCCGACTTTTACGAAGACGAAGTCGACGCGGCCGTGAAAGACATGCTCACGGCGATCGAGCCGATCATGATCGTGGTTTTGGGCGTGATCGTCGGCGGAGTCGTTATTTCGATGTATTTGCCTTTGTTCTCGTTGATCAGCAAGCTAGCCGGACACTAAGCGCGCGCCACGGCCCGGAGCGCACGTCGAGGGGCGTCCAACTGGGCGTCGTTCGGCTGCGGTCGGGGCCGGCGCAATCCCTATCTACCTGAGACCGCGCAGAGATCGATCCGGGAGTCGGAAACTATCGGCGGAAGCTAAATGGAATTCTCACCCAGCGTGAATGAATGGCTGCCTTGGCTGGGCCGCGTTCGTTTTCTCATCATTACATTTCTGATCGCAATCGTGTTCGTCGTCCGCCAGTGGACGAAGACTCCTCTACCTGTTTCGACACTTTTTTTGCTGGCTGCATTCTGGTACGCGCTGGCGACCGCCTATCTGATTCTTCAACGGAGTTTTCCGAAAGGGCGCTGGCATGCGCCACTCCAGATTGCGTTCGACCTCGCGATCATCACTGGCGTGGTCTATGCAAGCGGAGCGCAGGACAGCTACTTCATCTCGCTCTATCTTCTCGCCATTCTAATGGCGAGCATTCTTTTCTCGCGGCGGGGCACGTTTGTAGTAGCGGGCTTCAGTTTCGTTTTGTTGGCGTGTGTGGTGGAACTCACCTATTACGGGTTGATTCCGCGAACGTCGATCACGGAGCCGAATCCGCGCGCTCTGGAATCCTGGCTGGGCAGCAACCTCTTCGCCTTTCTGGCGCTGGCCTATTTGGGCGGGCTGCTCGCGCAGACGGTCCGCAAGAAGGGCGTCGAGCTCGAAGAGAAAAACGAAGCGCTCAAGGACCTGCAAGCCTTTAATCGCGACATTATCGAGTCCATGCGCGGCGGCTTGCTCACGACGGACCTCGAAGGCCGAATACTTCTGATCAACCGAGCCGGCGCCGAAATCACGGGCCAGGGATTCGGCGTGTTAAGGGGAGAAAAAGTCGGGGATGTTTTCCCCGGGTTCTGGCCTGTAGAAGTGGATGACTTCGCGACTCCGCTGGCGCTGCGCAAAGAGATCGAGCTTCGTACTCCAGCGGGCGCAACGCGGTATCTCGGAGTCTCGATCTCGCCTCTGCGCACAGGCCAGGATCAGACCACCGGATTCGTTTTCAACTTCCAGGACCTGACAGAATTGAAGCGGCTCGAGCACGAGGTGTTCACAAAGGAGCGCATGGCTGCGCTCGGCCGGTTGTCCGCAGCGATTGCCCATGAAATCCGCCAGCCGCTGACGGCGATGACGGGCGCGCTCAAGGAATTGGCGCGGCTCGCGCCGCTGGAAGACGACGACAAGAAGCTCGTGCAGATCGTGAGCCGCGAATCGCAGCGATTGAATCAGATCATCACGGATTTTCTGGATTATTCGCGTGAGAAATCGTACGCATTTGCGGACGTGGACGTGACCGCGTTGATCGAAGAAACGCTGCTGCTGCTCGATCGCCACTCGGGTGTTGCGGGCAAGGTCCGAATCGAGCGCAAGTTCGACGGGCGCCACGCGCGCGCGAAGGCCGATCGCGACGCGCTCAAGCAGGTCTTCTGGAATCTCTGCAATAACGCCTTGCGGGCGATGCCGGACGGGGGAGTGCTCTCGGTGCGCGTTGAGTCTGCCGCGGATTGCGTGCGGATCTCCATTCGAGACACGGGAATCGGCTTCGATCCGGGCCAGGCGGCGCGGATGTTCGAGCCGTTCCAATCGGGATTTGTGGGAGGAACCGGGCTGGGACTCGCCATCGTGTACCGGATCTTGCAGGCCCACCGCGGGCGGATTCGCGTGGAGACCGCTCCGGGCCAGGGAACGGAATTCGTCGTCGAGTTGCCCGCCGCGACGCGCTCGCGCGGGGCGGCTCGTCCAGAACCACGGGTTGAGGCGGAACCTCTGAGGCCCGTCGCGCCGTTGGCGGGGAAGGCGTAGGTCGGCTATGGCGCATCTATTGATCGTCGACGACCAGCGATCCATCTGCGAGCTCCTCGAGATCAGCTTCCGGAAGGAGGGCCACAAGGTCGTAGTGGCCACGAGCGGAACGGAGGCGAAGCGCGAGATGGCATCGCGGATCTTCGATATCGTCGTCTCCGATATCTGCATGCCGGATATGGATGGTGTGGAACTGCTGCGGTACTGCAGGGAGGTTTCCCCCGCCACGGTGTTTATCCTGATCACCGGCGTTCCCACGATCGACACGGCAATCGATGCAGTCAATTTCGGCGCCGACCGTTACGTAATCAAAGGCGACCGATTGTTGGACGAGCTCCGCCCGGCCATTCAGCAAGTCGCCGAAAGCCTCGCTTTGAAGAAGGAGGCTGGATATCTGCGGCGCGAGCTTCGCCGCCTGACGGGCCTCGACAACATGATCGGGACCAGTCCGAAGATGCGGGCGATTTTCGAGCTGATCGGAAACATCGCGCCGCAGCCCAGCCGCGTCTTGATCACGGGCGAAAGCGGAACGGGAAAAGAGCTGGTCGCGCGCGCGATTCACGAAAACAGCAGCCGCGCGAAGAATCCGTTCATTACGATCAATTGCGGCGCGTTCCCTGAAACCTTGCTGGAATCCGAACTCTTCGGATACGTGAAGGGCGCTTTCACGGGAGCGAATGAAAATCGGCGAGGCCTCTTTCATGCCGCGCACGGCGGCACGCTCTTCATGGATGAGATCGGCAACATGAGCGTCACCATGCAGGTGAAACTCTATCGCGTGTTGCAGGAGGGCAAGGTACGCCCGATCGGAAGCAATGAAGAAATCGATGTCGATGTCCGCGTGATCGCGGCGACGAACAAGGACCTGGAAAAGGAGATCGCGGAAGGGCGGTTCCGCGAGGACCTTTACTACCGTCTGAGCGTGATTCCGATTCATCTTCCACCGCTGCGGGAGCGCCGGGAGGACATTCCGCTGCTCGCGCGGGAGTTCCTCGGGCGGTTCGCGAAGTCGATGAGCCGCAAGATCGATGGTATCGAGCCCGAAGCGATGCGCCTGCTGGAAGTGTACGACTGGCCGGGAAACGTCCGGGAACTCGAAAACACGATCGAGCGGTCCGTGGCGCTTGAGAGCGGCCACCGTATTTCTGCCGAATCGTTGCCGGAGCGCGTCCGCAATCACTTTCAGGAAACGATTCCGCACGCGGCGCGCAATGGCAACGGGAACGCGTTGCCGGCCGAAGGCATCAACCTCGAAGAGCACATCCAACAACTTGAACGATCCTATCTTCTCGCGGCACTGGAGCGCTCCGGTGGCGTCCGCACGCAGGCCGCGGGAATTTTGAAAATGTCCTATCGCTCCTTCCGCCACTACGCCAAAAAATATGGGGTCTAGCCGTCCGGAAACCGGCGAGCCCATCGGTTCGCCAGCCACGGACTGGGTGCGGGTGTCCCTGCTCGCGATCGCGATTTGCTATGCCTTCTTCGCCGGACTTAGGACGGTCGCTGATTTCGATCTCGGATGGCAGATTGCGACCGGACGCTACATCCTTCAGCATCATGCGATTCCGTCGACCGAGCTCTTTTCGTATACCGCTCACGGAAACCCGTGGATTTACCCGCCGTTCTCCGGAGTAATTTTCTACGCGCTGTTCAGTGCGGGAGGATGGGCGGCGCTCTCTTGGCTGAGCGCTCTGGCCACGGTGGCGACGGTAGCACTGATCGGGCTCGAGGGTCGCCGATTCGCGGCGGTGCTATCAATTGTGGCGGTGCCTGCCATCGCGTTTCGCACGATTCCCCGCGCGGAACTTTTCACCACGGTGATCTTCGCGGCGTTTGCGGTGCTGCTCTGGCGCCACTATGAAGGCCGTGCGGCGCGCCTATGGCTGCTTCCGCTGCTGATGCTTGCGTGGGTCAACCTGCATCTCGGATTTGTGGCCGGCCTTGCTGTGATAGGAGCGTATGCGCTCGCCGAAATTTGCGATTTGGCGTTTGCGGACCGGCGTGCGGCAGGCGTCGCGCGTCTTCGCGTGGCGTGGCCCTGGCTCGCATTTTCGGCGCTTGTGACGTTTGTGAATCCCTGGGGATGGCGGATCTACGAGGCGCTACTGAAGCAGAACGAGGTATCGCGACTACACGCGGAATTCATTGGCGAATGGTCCGGCGCGCATTTTTCATTGGCGACGTGGCTGCAAGCGCTCTCGTTTCGAGATCCGGCGAGTGCGGATTGGTGGCTTCTGACGGCTGCCATTGTTGCCGCACTAGTGGCAGTTATGCGAATGCAGATCGGGCCGGCGGTCGTGCTGGCGGTCGGAGCTTACGCGGCGGTAAGTCACATTCGCTTCCAGGGAATATTCGCAATACTGGTGTGCGTTGTGGGAGGTTCGGTTTTGTCACGCGGGTGGCGCGCGCATGAGGAGAAGGCAGCGACTGCCCGAGCGATGCCTTCGCGTACCTTCGCGGTCCATCGAATTTCGGCGCAAACGGTGGCAGAGTGGGCGCTCGTCGCGATGTTACTGGTATTTTCAGGCGTCCGCGCGTGGGATCTTGTTACCGATCGCTTCTATCTTTGGTCGGCACAGATTACGCTATTCGGAACAGGCCCGTCGTGGTGGTTCCCTGAGCGGGCCGTGTCCTTCCTGCGCGAGAATCATCTTCCTGGAAACTTGTTTGGCGACTATAACCTCGGCGGATACCTGACATGGAGCGCCGGGCCGGACTACGCGGATTACTTCGACGGACGTTTCATTCCCTTCGGCCGCGAGCTCTTTATCCGCCAGGGCACGCTGGTGAATCTTCCGCTGGACTCCGCGGATTGGAAGCAGGAATCGAGCGAGCGCAACATTCAGACGGTGATCTTCTCAGTGGCGCGATTCGGCGGCCTCGGAAATTTTCCGCTTCAGGCCGACTGCCAGAGCCGCGATTGGACTCCTGTGTACCTCGACGATGTAGCGGTGATCTTCGTGCGCAACTCACCCGAGAACGCGAGTTTGATCCAGCGCCTCGGTATTCGCTGCGAGACCGCCACGTTCCAGCCACCGGCGGCGTCCGCCGGGAATTCCTGGCGTGCATCCGCTGAACGCTTCCAATTCCTGATGAACACGGCCTCGATTGACTACTTACTCGCGCGCGATTCAGAGGCAGCATCGAATATTGCGCAGGCGGAGGCGATCTTCGGGGACGACCCGGACGAGCATCTTCTCAAGGCGCAGCTTGCTCAGGCGCACAATCAGCTCGACCTGGCGGCACGCGAGTACGAGAAGTCCGTGAGCCTCCGGCCAACCGATGCCGCGTGGTTTGCGCTGGCCGGGCTTTACACGATCCAGCAACGCTACCCGGAGGCGCTGCACGCTGTGCGTGAGTCGGCTGCGCTCTCGCAGCAGGCTTTCGACCGCTACCGTGCGCTGGGCAAGCTCTACGTCATCATGAATCGCCCGCAGGATGCGCTGGCTGCATTCGCCGAGGCGCGGCGGCAAAGCCCCTATAACGGCGATGCAGCTGCACTAGGAACCGAATTCAACGCGCGAGTGGCCGAGGGCGAGGCGCAGGCATATCGGCAACTCGGCGACCTGAATCGCGCAATAGGATCACAAACGGAGGCGACGAAGCTAACCCCGACGAATGCCGCGCGGTGGCTCGTGCTGGCTGACTTATATCAGGCTTCCGGCCGCACTGATTTGGCTCAGGACGCGCGCGAAAAGGGGGCAGCGCTAGGGGCGCGCACGGCGGTTGGAGGCGAGGCGCCGAAGGGTCAACAACGATGATGAAATATCGAGGGGTTAGAGAATTCTTTCGATTCCGGCCGAATTGGTCACTCGGTATAGCCGGAAAGTGTCAAGATTGATAGACGGTCTCTAGGGCACAATCCATTTCTGGTGCGGTCCAGCTAGAAAAGCGGCCGTATCTTATTGAAAGTGAGAGGTATAATAGAGTGTGTCGCGAGAGTAAACCCCCGGGGCGCTCATGGCATCGCCCTTGCGATATATCCGGGCGTACCCCGCCAGGGAGTACAAACAGAGATTATGGAGCGAGGCTCCTAGGAGAGACAATGAACAAGAAACAGAAGGGCTTTTCACTTATTGAGTTGCTGATCGTCGTGGCGATCATCCTGATCATCGCGGCCATCGCAATTCCCAACCTGCTTCGGTCCCGCATGGCGGCGAACGAGGCTTCGGCAGTCGGTTCTGTCCGCACCATCAACACGGCTGCTATCACGTTCAACTCGACCTATTCCGACGGTTTCCCCTCGTTGCTGAGTGAAATCGGCACGACCGGCACCGGCGCGGTGAGCTGCCAGAATGCGCAGTTGGTTGACAGCTTGCTGACCACTGGTTCGAAGAGCGGTTACAACTTCGCCATGGCTGCCGGCACGACTGCGGTCACGACGATTCCGACCGGATGCGTTGCTGGTTATTCGGACGGTTACGGTGTGACGGCTGTTCCGGTGACGGTTGGCACGACCGGTCAGCGTGGTTTCTGCTCGGATGCGACGGGTGTGATCCGCTACAACAGCGCGGGCACGTCTGGTTACACGGCTCCGAACTGCAACGCTGCACAGAACCCGATCGGTCAGTAGGGAATTGGTTTGCGCGAGAGGGGAGGAGTCATTCCTCCCCTTTTCGTTTCTTAAACTGGATTTCGGAGAACGAGATCATGCGAGCCCCAGCAAAACGACAATCCGGCGGAAACGATAGCAAGGCTCAGCATGGTTTTTCTCTTATCGAGCTGCTCATCGTGGTTGCAATCATTCTGATCATCATGGCAATCGCAATACCCAATCTCTTGCAATCGAGAAAGGCCGCGAATCAATCATCGGCCGTTTCCGTGCTTCGCACCGCCACAACGGCTTCGGTGTCCTACTGGGTGACCTACAGCAATGGCTATCCGCCTTCCCTCGCGGCATTGGGTGGCCCGGGTGGCGGAGCTGCCACGTGCAATCTGGCTATCCTGATGGATGAAACCGTGACGACACCGCCGTACCAAAAGAGCGGATACCAGTTTGCTTACACCGGCACGCAGGGCAACGTGGCGACCCCCCCGGCGGGTTGCACTCCGGGTTTCTTGGGTTACCTGGCCACCGCTACGCCCACGAGTCTCGGCATCACCGGAAATTCGAGCTATTGCATCGATGAGGCCGGTATTCTCCATCAGGACACAACCGGCGCTACGGCGGCAACGGAAGCCTTGTGTGAATTGCTACCGGCAATCCAGTAACGCCTGTACCGATTTCCCGGCCCAAATCCAGTTTTGTTCACTTGTAGATGTCCGCAACGAAAGTCGCAAAAGGTCGACTGTCGCGCGTGGGTACTGCGAGCCGGGTGGTTTCCGGGGAGGTTTCCTCAGTACGGACCTATACCTCGCAGTACGCGGGTCGGCTTCCTGTTGATATCATCTGGCAATGCGTCTATTTCAGTTCGCCGCAGTACTGGCAATCGCGTCGGTCGCGTCTGCATCCAACGTGCGGACGACCGTCCGGGCGCTCGAATCGCGCTATCGCCATGCCCACACGCTCAAGGCGATCTTTTTCGAGCGCTACAGCGACGGCAACGGTGGAGTGGTGGCGGAATCGGGCACGGTATATTTTTCGCGCCCGGGACGGATGCGCTGGGAGTATGAATCGCCCGAGCAGAAGCTGTTTCTCGTGGATGGAACGAACGCGTGGTTCTACGTTCCCGCGGACCACACCGCCAGCCGCGCGAAGATGAAGGAAAGCTCGGACTGGCGAACGCCGTTGGCGCTGCTCGCGGGAGAGGCGAATCTCTCGGAGCTCTGCCGCACGATTGACACCCTTGACTCAGGCGAGAAGGCGTCCGCCCCCGGCAACACGCTGCTGCGGTGCACTCCCAAAAGCAATCCGGTTGGACCGGCCGGCAAGTTTCCATACGTGCTTTTCGAAACCAATCCCCAGGCACAGCTCGCTCGCGTGGTGATTCGGGAGGCCGGAAACGCCGAGACGGAATTTCGCTTCGGGAATTGGGAAGAGAACATCGCGATCCCCGAAGTGAAATTCCACTTCCAGGCGCCACCGGGGGTCGCCATCGTGGATGAGCAGTCCCTTGCCGACGAAATTCGATAGCGGAAGCCAGGACGGGTATTCTGCCGGATCGTCGCGAGTCAATCGCGAAGGAACGCCGTTGTTTCCCTCAAAAACAGATCGAGTTGGTCGTGATGCAGCCAGTGTCCGGCGTTCGGGACTTTCACGAGGCGGCTATTCCGGATGGATTGTGCAAGGGGATCCTCTACCGGCACCGGCAGAAAACTTTCCAGTCCCCAGAAAAACAAAACGGGACACGTGATCCGGCCCAAGAGTTCGACCGAATCCTCGATATAGTGGCCGTACGGAGGGAATACGCGCGCGTAATTGTCGAATTTCCAGACTAGCGATCCATCCGATTCCCAGTTGGTGCCGTGCAGGGTCAGGTGCTGGGCGACTTCGTCGGACAGGTGGGGATTGGCCTCCTTCATCCTGGCGATGGCGGCAGCGAGGCTAGGATAGGTCTTGGGGTGCAACTTTTCCGCGTCGCGAACGGTTTCGATCCAGGTACGCATGCGCTCGGGCGCCGGCGCGTGCACAGCGTGCTGAGGCGGAAAGCTCAGGCCTTCGATCGACACTGCCTTGCGAACGCGGTCCGGGTACAGGCCACAGTAATGAAGCGCGATCCCTCCGCCGAGCGAATGGCCGATCAGCCGGACGGGGAAATCGTCGATGATGTCGAGCAGCGCCGAGAGATCGAGAACGTGCTCGGCGATGCTGTACATCGCGCCGGGCGCCCATGCACTGTTGCCGTGTCCGCGCAGGTCGAGCGCGTACACGTGGTAGTGCTCGCGCAGGGAGCGCGCCACCCAGTCCCAGCTGCGCGCGTGGTCGAGCCCCCCATGGACGAGCACGAGCGACGGCTTGCCGTCCTGGCCGTAATCCCAGAATTGCAGCTTCAAGCGATCCGAATAGAAGAAATGTGAGATCGGCTCCACGGCTAACCGCCCAGTTTGATGAACCAATGATTTCGAGGTGACTGTACCACAGGCCGTTTCCCGGTCCGATACAGCCTTTTCGCAGTTGTCACATCCTATTAACGAGCCGTTATAGGACCCTCAGCCTGTGCCTCGAAGGGGTATGCTAAGATTTTGGGGAACTGGCCGAGAGGCGGCGCGGCGATAGGACAAAATGGCCGAATTCGTCTGTAAAGTCGGAGATACCTCGGGCCGAATCTTCCAGCAGGTGGAGACGGCGCAATCCGAGGGAGAAGTAAGGCAGAAACTCACCGAGCGTGGGTTTTACGTTTTCTCCATTCGTAGCAATTTCGATCTCCTGACGCAGTTTGGGACGTCAAGCCGCGACCGCAAAATCAAGCCACAGGACTTCCTGATCTTCAATCAGCAGTTCAACACGCTGATTAAGGCGGGTCTGCCGATCCTGAGGGCGCTCGATCTGCTGGCGGAACGCGCGGCGGCCGCGCAGCTTCGACCGATCCTGGCTGAAGTGCGGCAACGGGTGCGCGATGGCGCGCTGTTGTCAGAGGCGCTTGCGGCGCAGGGATCGTTCCCAGCCGTGTACGTCACCGTGATCACGGCGGGCGAGCGAAGCGGCAACCTGAGCGGAGTGCTAGACCAATACATTTCGTATCTGCGGGTCAGCACGGGATTCCGCAGCAGCCTGATTACGACGCTGATCTACCCGTCGGTGTTGGTCGCGTCGGCGGTGCTGGTGGTGACGTACGTCGTCACTTATGCCATGCCGCAATTCGCCGATCTCTACCACGAGCTGGGCGTTCCATTGCCCGCGCCGACGCGTATATTGCTGTCCATAGCTTTGCCGTTGCGGACTTATTTCCTCATTCTCGTTGCAGTCGTCGCCCTCGCGGCCATTGCAATTTTTCTTTGGACGCGATCGGAGCGCGGTGCCATTGCGATCGACCGCTTCAAGCCGCGGATGCCGATCATCGGCGACATCTGGCTGAAGACCCAGATTGCCCAGTTTGCGCGAACGCTGTCGACCCTGCTCGCCGGCGGCACGCCGCTGGTAAGTGGGCTTCACACGTCTTCGGCGGCGATGGGCAGCGCGCTGATTTCGACGTCCGTCGATGGGGCAGCCGACCGCGTGAGGGAAGGGCAGTCGCTCCATGAGAGCCTTGCGGAGACGCATCTGATTCCGGAGCTCGCGCTTGAAATGATTGAGGTCGGCGAAGCGTCGGGATCCCTCACGGCCATGCTGACGAGCGTGGCCGAGTTTTACGAGGAAGAAGTCGCCACGCGCTTGCAGCGGACGTTGACGTGGATTCCGATCGTGATTTTGGTGGTCATGGCGCTTGTGATAGGCTTCATTTTGATCGCTCTTTATCTGCCGATGTTCTCTCTTCAGCTCGGAGCCGCGGGGGGATAGGACCGAATGGCAACCACAGACAACAACCCGGTACTCGCCGGCGGTGCGGACGAAGCCGCCGAACGCGAACAGACGCGCAAACTCGCGGAGCGCTACCGCTGTCCGTTCATCGACCTGAGCGAGCAACGGATCGATCCGGAACTCTTCCGCAGCATCCCGGCTGAAATGATGTTCCGCTATAACTTCGTGCCGCTCGCGGCCCACGATTCGACGCTCGTCGTGGCCATGGCGGACCCGAGCCGGTTGCAGCTCAATGACGAACTATCCCTCCTGCTCGACAAACGGCTGCAAATCAAGGTGGCGACGGCGTCTCAGATCGGCGAGCTGCTGAAGCGAACGGAGCAATCGCAGCGCGTGCTCGACCAGGCGACCGAGGGGTTCACGCTTCAGGTTGTCAGCGAGGATGAGGACAGCGACGAGAACATTTCGATGGAGAAGCTCACGCGCGGCGACGCCGCCGGGAGCCCCGTGGTGCGCCTCGTCCACACCGTGATCTTCACGGCCCTCGAACGCCGCGCGAGCGACATTCACATCGAGACGCGCAACTCGGAAGTCGTTGTGAAGTACCGGATCGACGGCGTGTTGCAGTTTGCCATGCAGCCGCTCGCCAAAGACTGGCATGCCACCATCCTTTCGCGCATCAAGGTGATGAGCGACCTTGATATTGCAGAGCGCCGCGTACCGCAAGATGGCCGTTTCCGCGTGCGATACAAGGGGCGCGATGTCGATTTCCGAGTGTCGATCATGCCATCGGTGCACGGCGAGGATGCCGTCCTCCGCGTGCTCGACAAGGAAACGCTTAGCGAAAAGTTCCGCAACCTGACTCTCGACGTGGTGGGTTTCGATCCGGAGGAGGTCGCGCGTTTCCGCCGCTACATTCATGAACCGTACGGCATGGTTCTCGTCACCGGTCCCACGGGATCGGGGAAGACCACCACGCTCTATGCCGCCATCAACGAAATCAAGAATGACGAAGACAAGATCATCACGATCGAAGATCCCGTCGAATACCAGGTCCGCGGAATTACGCAGATCCCGGTGAACGAGAAGAAGGGGCTGACATTCGCGCGCGGCTTGCGTTCGATCCTCCGGCACGACCCTGACAAGATCATGGTCGGCGAAATCCGAGACCAGGAGACCGCGCAGATCGCCATCAATTCCGCTCTCACGGGCCACCTGGTGTTCACGACGGTCCACGCGAATAACGTGACGGACGTGATCGGCCGGTTCATCAACATGGGCGTCGAGCCATACAATTTCGTGTCAGCGCTCAATTGCATCATGGCGCAACGGCTCGTCCGCGTAATTTGTGAGAATTGCAAGAAGCGCGTGACGTACTCTGCGGAGGTCCTCAAGGAATCCGGGCTCGATCCCGCAGAATGGAGTCAGGCGGCATTCAGCGAGGGTGCGGGATGCCTGGAATGCTCCGGCAGCGGGTATCGCGGCCGGACGGCCATCACCGAGCTGCTCGATCTCTCCGATCGTATCCGCGAAATGATTATCGACCGACGCCCGACGTCGGAAATCAAGCGTGCCGCGCGCGAAGCGGGCATGACTTTTCTGCGGGAATCGGGACTGCGGAAAGTCCGCGCGGGGACCACAACGCTGCGCGAAATCAATAAGGTGACATTTCTTGAGTAGCCCCGCGACCGCCGAGAGCGCGTTCTTCCGGATCGGCATCGTCCGTCGGATCGAGCACTGGCTTCATGCGATGCCGCACCCGTCTTTGGTCGTCGAGATTGCCGGCCAGCACGCAGCGGCGGCACGATGGGGTCACGCGCGCGGCCATCTCGAGGGCGTTGCATTGGAAGCGTTGCCCGCGGGCGCCGTTATGCCCTCACCGGTTGAAACGAACATTACTCAGCCGGACGCGGTTCGCGCCGCGCTTCGCCGCGTTTTCAGCCGGGTTCCGGCCAGTGGCGCGCACATCGCGCTGTTGATCCCCGATCCCGTCGTTCGCGTTTTCATACTGCCGTTTGACAATCTCCCGAGGCGGACCTCCGACGCTTTGCCGCTTCTGCGCTGGCGCCTGAAGAAGAGCGTTCCATTTGACGTGGAAGAGACGGTCGTTTCGTGGATGCGGCAGATCGGCCATCACGGAGGCCTCGAGATAGTGACGGCGGTGGCGCGCCAGCGAATCGTGCGTGAGTATGAGGAGATTATCGAGTCGCTCGGGGCGCACGCGGGGGTCGTCCTGAGTTCGACGCTGGCCACGCTGCCGCTGCTCGATGAACGTGGATCGACGCTCTTAGTGCGCCTCTGCGGCAAGATGCTGACCACGGTGATCGTTCAGGGCTCCGACCTGTGTGTGTATCGGTCCAGTGAAATGAGGGCCGACGCTGGAAAGCTCGAGCCGCAGGCTATGCTGGATGAGGTTTTTCCGGCCGTTGCCTATTTCCAGGATTCATCGGGCGCGACCATCGACCGCGGACGGCTCGCTGGTTTTGGCGAGAGGGAAGAGTTGTTTGGACGCGCGCTGGCGGAGGAGTTGAAGATTCCCGTGGACTCAATGGCCGCGGCCCAAGGAGCCCGCGATCTGGTGGGCCCGGCGAGGGATCTCATCCCGCACGGCCTCGACGCTCTCGCTGGCTGGATGTTGAACGGGAAATCCTGAGCGCTCTTGCGGCAGCCGGATCAAAGATGGGACCGCGTTTGATTCAGGGCCTGGGTCAGGCAGCGTGACTCTCAAATTATGAATTTTCGCCTCAATCTCGCGACCGCACCGCAAGCGAACAACCGGCCGTTTCTCGCCGGCGCGGTATTGGCGGGCACTCTCGGCGTGGCCGCGCTCGTACTGCTTTCGCACGCGGCGTACGACTCCTGGCGTGCCAGCCGCGAATTGCGCGAGGAGACCGCTCACTGGCAGGAAGAAATTCGCAATGATCGGCAGCAGCAACAGGATTTGGATGCGTATTTCCGCACTCCCTCGGTTCATGAGGTGCTCGACCGCTCCGCGTTTCTGAACTCGTTGATCGACGAGCGCACCTTTCCGTGGACGAAAATCTTCATGGATCTCGAGCAGACGCTTCCTCCCGGCGTCCGAGTGGTGAGCATTTCTCCGCACCTCGCCAATGGCCGCGCCGAAGTAACGCTGCAGGTGGGCGCCGAGACGGACGCCGGCAAAATCGAATTTCTCGAGGCGATGGAAAAATCGAAGGTCTTTTCCGGAATGGTGGTCAAGGATGAGCGGCGCTCGGACCAGCCAGGATCGTCCGATAAGATCGTGCTGAACCTGACCGTTTGGTACTCGACCACATGACCATGGACCGTTCATGGCACACCTGGAAGAAGTGGGTGACCATCGCGCTAGCGGTGCCCCTGGCGCTCGATCTCGCGCTGGCGGTGTATCTCTGGCAGACGGGACGACAAAATCCGCAGGAGATGCGGGCCGAGCGTGACCGGCTGGCGATGCAGGCGAAGCTTTTGCGGTCGGACGTCCAGCGCGGCCAGAAGATTCGCGCTTCGCTTCCACAGGTGGGCAGCGAATGCGACACGTTCTACCGCGAGTCGTTTCTCGACGCCTCGACGGGCTACTCGCGGATCGAAACGGATCTCGGCGCGATCGCCGCAGAGGCGGGCGTGCGAACCTCCGGATTCGGTTTTAAGGAGACGCCCGTGAAGGATCGCGGCGTCACCGAAATCTCGATTGCGACGACCGTCGACGCCGATTACCCTGCCATCGTCCAGTTCATTAATGGGCTGGAGCGCTCGAAGAATTTTTATCTTTTGGATGGTTTGCAACTGGCAACGGCGGCGGGCGGAATCCGGCTCGAGCTTTCGCTGCACACGTATTTCAGGACCTGAGGAATGTCGCGGCGCACTGAACTCTACGTTATGGCGGCCTTGATCGTCGCGCTGATCGGCGCTGGTTATTACTACGTGACCAGCCGAAATCAGGGCGCGGGACTGCCGGGGGTGTTTGCCTCCGACACGAAATTCGAGCCGCTCGATGTCCGAGAGCCGCAACTGAGGCTGGATCTGCTTGAAAAAATCCGGAAGCTCGAGTATTCGGGCACGCACCGGAATATTTTCCTTGCCGCGCCTCCTCCTGTCGTCCACGCGCCGGGCCAGCCTCCCGGCGCGCCCCCGCACCAGATTGTCGGGCCGATGCGTCCTCCGCCACCGCCGCCGCTTCAGATTCCCGCCGAGTTTTTCGGATATGCTTCGCAGCCGGGAGCCGGGAGGCGGGTTGCGTTCTTCACGAGCGGGGATGATGTGCTTGTCGTCCCGGAGGGAGACACATTTCTCGGGCGCTACCGGCTCGTTCACATTGGCAATGACTCCGCCGACGTCGAGGAGATTTCATCCGGACGGCACGCCACCGTTCCGATGGTCCAGCCGCCAGAACAGGGACCAAACCCGGGAGCACCCCAATGACACCCGTCGCATCGTCGCGGCGCCGTTCGCGGGAGTCTGGCTACGCGTACATCATGGCGATGTTTATTATCGTCGTCATGATCGTTGCTTCGCACGCGATCTTACAGAACGCGGTGACTCAAGGCCGACGGGAGCGCGAAAAGGACATGGTATGGCGCGGCGAACAGTACGAGCGCGCGATACGGCTGTACTTTCGCAAGACCGGCCACTACCCGCAGACCGTCGACGACCTTCAGAAGGGAATGCCAGAACTGCAGTTCTTGCGCGCCGCGGCCTACAAGGACCCCATGAACGCGGCCGACGGATCGTGGCGCTTCATCTACATCAATTCCGCAGGCCAGATCATCGGCAGTGTGCGCTACGCATCGTTGCAACAAATGGCTCTGATGGATTTGAATGGCGGGCAGCTTCCAACGGCGCAGGCGGGAACGGGGCTCGGCGTTCCGGCGTCGAGTCTGGCTTCAGCATCGCAGGGAAATAGCGGTACGCAGACCGGCACGCAGCCCGTCACGGGCGACAATAGTTCCTCGCAATTATCCTCAGGCACGGCAAACAGTACGGCAGCGGGAGCGCAAAGCCCTGCGGGCACTGCGTCCTCATCGGCTCTGGCTGCAATGAGTCAGCTACAGCCCACGGGTCCGGTGGATGGGCCGGTGCTTGGCGGATTTCTCACAGGCGTTGCCAGCAAGATCGATCGGACTTCGATCAGGGTTTACAAGGGCGGGAAGACGTACAAGGAATGGGAATTTATATGGAACCCGCTCGAGGACCAGGCCCGCTCGCTTCAGAATGGGCTTACGCCGCAGGGCGCGCAGCCGGGTCAGCCGGGAATTCCGATCGCCAATCCGATGGGCGGCGGAACCGGTTTTGGCGGTTCAAATGGGGGACCGATCCCCGGCGGCGCGGGCGGATCTTCGACTTCGCAGCCGTCTCCCAGCCCAGGCCAGACCCCGAACCAATAAGGTGTCGCGATGATCACCGTTTCCGAGCCTGATCCCAAGCCTCGCACCGGGATGCGGCTTTACATCGTGGGATCGATAGTGGTGTTCGCTCTGGCGCTGATTTACGTCGGCTGGGTATTCCTCTCGCGCTGGCAGCAGGATCGCGCGATCGAGGACCGCGCGGCGGCCGCAAAACGCACCCAAGCCGCACAGGCCTTCGAAGGCATGGGCGGCGAGCGCTTTGATATTCTGGCCTTCTATGCGAGCCCCGATGTGATTAGCCGCGGGGACTCGACGACTCTGTGCTACAGCGTCTCGAATGCCAAGACGGTTACGCTCGAGCCGCAGTCGAACGCCGTCTGGCCGTCCTACGAGCGCTGCGTCAACGTCTCGCCGCGCAAGACGACGACCTACACGCTGACGGCTGCCGACGCCGGGGGCCACACGAAATCATCCACCGTGACGGTTGAAGTTCGATAGAGCCTACACAGCGATTCTGATCCGTTGCAAACACCCGCGCCCGGGTGCAAAATAGGGTTGAATTTCGGGAGCCGCGCAGCCATGGCCGTCGAATTATCGAAAGGCGTCACACTCGAAAAGCCAGGCGAGGACGAAAACTTCCTCAAGGATGAAGGGATTCTGTTCGCTTCGCTCGACAAGGTGGTCAACTGGGCGCGCCGCAGCTCGATCTGGCCGATGTCGTTCGGTTTGGCATGCTGCGCCATCGAGATGATGTCGATGGCGGCCTCACGCTATGATATTTCGCGCTTCGGCGCCGAAGTCTTCCGCGGCTCGCCGCGCCAGTCCGACTTGATGATCATCGCGGGGCGCGTCTCGCAGAAAATGGCGCCCGTGATCAAGCAGCTCTACGCGCAGATGCCCGAACCGAAATGGGCGATCTCGATGGGCGCGTGCGCCACGTCCGGCGGCGTCTTCAACAACTACGCCATCGTGCAGGGCGTCAATCAGGTCATCCCGATTGACGTGTACGTCCCCGGCTGCCCTCCGCGGCCCGAAGCGCTGCTCTACGCCGTCTTCCAACTACAGAAAAAGATCGATGCGGACCGCGGCAGCTTCCTTCGATCGCTGAATTTCAGCAAGAGCTGACGATTCGGAACCGCTCAGGATGTTGATCCCGATTGGATCGTCACTTCCGCAGTGCCGCCGTCGAACTCCGCAGTGCTTCCCGGCGCGAACTGTTCCCGCCGCACGTAGCCCATTCCGATAGCTGTGCCCGACGCCAGTGAAAATGCCGCGCTCGTGACAAATCCAATTTCAGCATCGCCTGCTCGGAGTTTCGTCCCAGGAGGCGGCGGCAGGGCGCTCGAAAACTTCAACGACACCCGCTTGCGGTTCACATGGCCCCTCGACCGCACTCGCTCGACGATTTCCTGTCCTGTATAGCAGCCTTTGTTGAAGCTGACGTGAGTGGTTTCGAGCGCCGCTTCGTGCGGAATCATCGCGTCGTTGAAATCGGAAGGAAACCACGGTATGCCTGCCTCGAGCCGCAGCGCGTTGAGGGCGGCCATGCCAATGGGCTCGCCGCCTCGCGCGCGAACTGCCGCCAGGAGCTTTCTCCAGAGCGCGGGCAGGGCATCGCGCCCAGCGATCAATTCCGCTCCGGTTTGGCCGAAATGGGAGCGCCGGAGCACAGAGCAGGGCGCACCGTCGACCGTAACTTCGCGCAAGGACATCTCGGCGAGATCGCCAATCGCTATGCCGCACGCCTCTTCGATGACGGCTGCTGCCCGCGGCCCCTCGACAGCGATGCTCCCCATACGGTCGGTCTGGTCGTCGATCTGCACCTGCGATCCAATCACGTATTTCTTGAGCGTCGCGACCGTTGGTTCGCGCAGCGAGGCGTGCGAGAGCACCAGCAGCTTTTCGGGCAGTGAGTAAACTTCGAGTTCGGCCAGGATGCGCCCCTGCGGGTTGAGGAGCAGCGCGAGGATTCCTTGGCCGCTCGCGAGCGCCTGAATGTTGTTCGATGAGATCGCGTGCAGGTACTTCACGCGGTCGCGGCCCGCGAGCATGAGTATGACGTGCCAGCTTGTATCGAAGATCGCGACGCTTTCGCGCGCCGCGCGATACTCCCGTTCGAAATCCGAGAAAACCTCCGGGAGCGTGCAGCTATCGAACTCCGCCAGCCGCGCGCCCGCGGCGCGATGCTCTTCGATAAGTGGTGTCTGCATGATTTATGTTTGCGTGTGATCGATAATCCGCTGCCATTTTATCAGATGATCTAGGCGGAAGTTCGGACACCGGCGCCGGCAGCTAGCGGCGAAAGTTTTCTAGCGGTTCGTTCCCCGCGTCCCGTGTGCTAGATTTTAGTGATCCCATGTCCGTCGGAATATACATTCAGGTACCGTTCTGCCAGACGAAGTGCACGTACTGCAATTTTCACACGAGCGTGGTTCCTCGCGATCGGTACCAGCCTTATGCGGACGCGGTAAGCCGCGAAATCGCCGGGTGGCGCGCGCCTGTTCCGGAGACCGCCGATACCGTGTACGTCGGCGGAGGCACGCCGAGCCTACTCGATCCCGCCGCTTTGGCGAAGATGCTCGACGCGGTCCGCTCCACTTTCCGCACGGAAAATCTCGGGGTGACGCTCGAGGCCGATCCCGAAACCATCACGGCCGAGAAGGCGACGGCGTGGCTCGCGTCCGGCTTCAATCGCATCAGCCTCGGCTCGCAGTCCTTCAACGATCGTGAGCTCCAGGCCGCGGGGCGCATGCACCGCCGCGCCGATATCTTCCATGCCGCCGAAACTCTTCGCGCGGCTGGGTTCAACAACGTCAGCATGGATTTGATCGCGGGCCTTGCGCACCAGACGCGCGAATCGTGGGATCAGTCGCTGAGCGAGCTATTGGGCATCCGGCCCGAACACGTTTCCGTTTACATGCTCGAAATCGATGAAGGCAGCCGGCTGGGCAGGGAATCCCTTGCGGGCGGAAAGCGCTACAGCGCGGGGGCGATTCCGGACGACGATACGATCGCGGATTTCTACGAAACCGCGCGGGAGCGGCTCGCAGCGGCTGGCTATGAGCATTACGAAATCTCGAACTGGGCGCTGCCGGGCCGCCGCTCGCGCCACAATCTGAAATACTGGCACCGCGAGCCGTATTACGGTTTTGGCGCGGGGGCGCACTCGTTTGACGGAATGGCGCGCTGGGCCAACGCGCACGAGGCGACGCGCTACCTCGCGTGTATCGAGCAGGGAAGTTCGCCGCAGGAGCAGTACGAGCCCATTCTTCCATTGCAGGCGCTCGATGAAGAGTTTTTTCTCGGGTTGCGTCTGCTCGAGGGGGTCGACTTGGCGCGGATCGAGCGTGAAGTGGGAGCGCAGGTGCCGAAACGGATGGAAGCCATTCGGGAGCGCATCGATCGGCTGCACTCGCTCGGATTCCTCGAGGTCGACGGTACGCGCATTCGCCTCGTCCCCGATCGTCTCACGGTCTCGAATGAGGTCTTCGTGCAACTGCTGAGCTGATTGAAATGCCATCGAAGAACAAGCATCTGCGAATCGCCGCGTTGCTCGTCGGCATGCTCTTGGCAGGCGCGTTGATGTTGAATGCGAGGCAGGCAGCACGAAATGAAAAGGAGCCGCCTGTTCGGGCGAGCGTCACCATCGTCTCTCAAAATTACTGTCTCTATCCGGATGAATGGAAAGCAGGAGAAAAGGAGCCGTTCGGCTCTCTCGTTTTCCTTCTAAACTTTAGAATCGAGAATACGAGCGACCGCGCAGTAATACTGTGCAAGGAATGCATCCAGCTTGCCGGCGAGCCAGCGCTGCTCTCGGTGAAATCCGATGGCACGGCAGGTGGCATCCGAAACGGTGGCATGAACTGGGACCGTTTTGGCTCGGATCCGCCTCGCCACGATCCCGCGCGCCCTGACCAGCGCTACGCGATCCTGAAACCCCACGAGACTTTTAATGGCAACTACAAAACTGCCATCTTAGTTTCGTACGACTCGCCCGCGACTTATCGAGGGAACCTCAGCCCGGGAAGTTATTTCCTTCAATTAGAGTTCTTAACATGGTGGTGGGAAGAGACGGATACTTCGGGGGCATTGCGAGCAAAATGGGAGGCTTATGGGGATTTGTACAGCGACCCTCTCAGGCCGGCTCTGGTCTCCGTTCGAATCGAGATTCCAGACACGCTTTCGACCTGTCCTGTGAGTAAGTAGCAGACTGCATTCAGACGGTTAAGACGGCTGATTTCAGCTCTAAGTCGCAACTAATTTTCAAGGCCGAGGCCGCGGATCTTGGTGAGGAGAGTTTTGTACGACACGCCGAGCTTTTCGGCCGCGCGCGTTTTGTTCCATTTCGATTCGCGCAGCGCGTTCTGGATTTTGAAGCGTTCCACATGTGCGACTGCGCGCTGTGAGACCTCTTCGAGCGGCCCTTCCCACAAGAACTGGTCTTCGAGCATGCCCTCGGGCAACTCCTCTGCGGTAGGCCTCGGCGCCGGCAATTGAAGCGCGGCCGTATCGAGCTCCGCGCCGTTGGAGAGGATCGCGGCGCGCTCGATGGCGTTTTGCAATTCGCGGACGTTGCCGGGCCATGCGTAGCTTCGCAGCCGCGCGCGCGCGTCTTCGGTCAATTTCAATAGAGGCTTGCGGAACTCCCGCCGGAACCGTTCGAGAAAATATTCCGCCAGAAGAAGTACATCGTCTCCGCGCTCGCGCAGCGGAGGAACGGTGATGGGAACAGCTGAGATGCGGAAGTAAAGGTCCTCGCGGAAGGTTTTGTCCGCGACGGCAGCGTGCAGGTCTTTGTTCGTCGCCGTGATGATGCGCACGTTCGCTTCGATTTCTTGCGTTCCACCGACGCGCTCAAACCTCCGCTCTTCGAGCACCCGCAGGAGCTTGCTCTGAATCGCCAGCGGCAGCTCGCCGATTTCGTCGAGGAATAGCGTGCCGCGGTGCGCGAGTTCGAGCTTGCCCATCTTGCGCGCGCCGGCTCCGGTGTAGGCGCCGCGTTCGTGGCCGAAAAGCTCGTTTTCGACGAGCCCTTCAGGAATCGCCGCGCAATTGAGCGCGACGAACGGCTGTTCCGCGCGCGGGCTGAGATGATGGATGGCCCGAGCGAAAAGTTCCTTGCCCGATCCGCTCTCGCCCAGCAGCAGCACGGTTGATTCGGTCGCGGCCACACGCTGCGTCATCTGGCTCGCTGCCTTCATCGCGGGACTCTCGCCCACGATCCGCGGAAAACCGTACCGCTCCGCATACTCTTCCCGCAAGAGCAGATTTTCGCGCAGGAGCTCCTGTTGCCGGGCGGCGCGTTCGAGCAGCAGTTTCAGGTGATCCAACTCGACAGGCTTCTGGATGAAATCGAATGCGCCCTCCTTCATCGCCGTGACGGCTTCTTCCACGGACCCGTACGCCGTCATGATAATGACCGGGAGCGTTGGTTCGGCGCGCCGCGCCTCGCGCAGCACGTCGAGGCCGGAACTGGCGGGAAGCTTCAAATCCGAAAGGACCATCAGATAGCGGCGGCTTCGCGCCTTCTGGATGGCCGTAGTGCCGTCCGGCGCCTCCTCCACCACGTAGCCCCAGCGTTCGAGCGCCTTGCGGAGCATCGCCCGCAGCTCGGCTTTGTCCTCGACAAGGAGTACGGGTTCCACTTACCTCGCCCAACCGGGATCGCCGCCGGCCTTGTGCAGGTCGTCCTCGGCGTCCGAAATCGCTTGCTGGTCCGCGGCAATCTGCGCCGTCATTTTGTCGATGTCGGCGGTTTTTTTGTTGATATCGTCGCGCGTAAATCCCTGCTGCATCGCCTTGACGGGATCGCCGTAATACTGCACGTTAAGGACGCCAAGCTCCCGTTGCATTACGTCCAGATTTGCTTGATCCTGTTCGAGCTTGTGGCGCAAGCCTGCGAATTTATCTCGCCAGGTTTTTTCGTCGTTCCCGGCGGTTCCTTTGGCGGCGGTGGCTGGTTTCGCGCCAGTTTCAGAAGATGGCGCTGGCGCAGCCTCGCCCACGGTTGAAACGCCCTGCGCCGGCAAATCGTCGTTCGTGAAGACCTTCGGAGTAGCGGCCGCCTGTTTTTTTTGTTCACGCGCTTTGCGCGCGGCCTCGGCGAGCGAATCTTCCTGCGGCGCGCTGGATGGAGCCGCCTGCGTTTGATTTTGCTGTTGACCTGGCTGCTGATCCGTCTGCTGACTCCAGCCGCTTGCCGGAATCACCAGAATCGCCGCTGCCGCCGCCAACCATACGATTCTGCGCATAGCTACGCCTCCTGGGACGCACGCTGGGCTTGCGCCTGATATCAGTTTAGATGCTGGCTGCCTGCGAGGGGAATAGAGAGGGCGCTTCACCCTGCCGCAAAGGTAACCACAGCAGAAATTCGGCCCCGCCACCGGCCCGATTGCGGGCCTCGATGCTGCCGCCGTGTTGGAGCGCCACCTTCTGCACCACGGCGAGGCCCAAGCCGGTGCCTTCGGATTTCGTGGTGTAGAAAGGCAGGAAGATTTTGGGTAGATCGCGTTCCGGGATTCCGGGGCCGTTGTCCGCCACGCAGATGCGTTGCCATTTGCGGCCACCGAGTTCCTCGACTGTGCCGGAAATCGTCACCCGCGGAGGCCGGCCGCTCTCTCGCCCGGCTTCCGCGGCGTTGCGCGTGAGGTTCACGAGAGCCTGGCGCAGCAGGGCTTCGTCGCCCGGCAAATCGAGAAAGGTTCCCTCGAAAGCGACGTCGCATTGCGGCGCCGTCTCGTGCAGCTCTTCGGCGACACGTTCGACGAGCGTCCGCATGGGCACCGTCTCGTAGCAGATTTCGAGAGGCTTGGCGAAACGCAAAAATTCGGTCACCACGTGCGAGAGAGCGCGCGTTTGCTCGAGGATTCGCTCGGCCGAATCGTGGACGTCGCCCGATTTCGATTCGCTGCGGATCATCTGGGCGTACCCGGATATCGTCGCGAGCGCGTTCTTGAATTCGTGGGCGATGCCCGCGGACATCTCCCCCAGTGCCGCGAGATTTTCCTTCCAGCGGATCTGTTTCTGAAGCGCGGTCAGTTCCGTGAGATCGCTCATCAGGCACAGCGCGCCGCTCACCTTAGGCTCGGAGCCAGCCGGAGGATCGGTGACGTGCGTCCGCAGCGCCGTGCGTCCCGGTCGATAGATCGGCGAGATCGTCACGCCGAGCCGCCTGACCTCGCCGTCCGTGGTGAGGTGCTCGACTTCGCCTCGCTGAAAGGTTTTCCCGTCGCGTAGGCATGCCGTCAGCATCTGCGCGAGACCAGAATCGTCGCCAAGGATTTCCTTGTACGAGCGATAGCGCATTGGCCGCAGGCCGAGCGCGTCTTCCGCCGCGGGATTCGTGGAGCTGATCGCGCCCGTCGCGTTGACGAGCAGCATTCCAGTCGGCATGTGGCGGGTTACTTCCTCGGTCAGGCGCTCCGATTCCTGCGCGCGCTCCTGCGCCAGCATGTGCAGCCGCGCCAGTTCCTTTTCCTGCGCGCGTAGCTTCTCGATCACGCCTTGCATCGAAGCGGCCATGAAAGCGGAAGCGTTGTCTGTGGTGGGCTTTGTCGCCGCCCAGTCGTCTTTTGGTTTGGGCGTGTCCATGTGGACGAACTTTCGCGCCATCATCACAAGTGCCAGGATCGCGCCGAGCAGGAGCGCGAAGCCCACGATCGCGTAGGCGATCGCCGCGGGCGGAACCGGCGCGTGGGGCATGGGCAGCGCCGCGTTCATTCGAATTGTTCCCCTGCGATCATCATCGCACCATGAGCATCGATTGGTACCAGTTCACCAGCGGCGTGCCGAAAAAAACTACCAGCAGCGCTGCCATTCCGAGGAACGAGCCGAATGGCAATTCGTAGTTCGATTCCTTGCGCCGCGCGAAAATAAAAATCAGGCCCAGCACGCTCCCGAGCAGCGATCCCCCGAGGATCGTGAGCAGCGTTCGCTTGGCTCCCAGAAACGCGCCTGCCATCAGCATCATCTTGACGTCGCCGAGACCCATGCCTTCGCGCCCGCGCAAGCGGAAGTACGCTTCCGAGACAAGCCACAGCAGCCCGCTTCCGATTGCTGCGCCTATCAGCGCGTCTGCAAATGATAAAATCGGCGCCGGGGGAGGGAATTCGAACACGTGGTTCGCAATCCAGAGCGCGGTGCCGTCTGTTGGCTTTGTTACGAAGCTGAGCGCCAGCCCGATCCCGAATCCGGTGAAGTTCACCACGTCCGGTAGGATGCGCTCGCGCAGGTCCGTAAACACGAGCACCACGAGCAGGGCCGAAAACGCCGCCCATTTCAGCGTCTCGGTGGTCAGGCCGAAAGCCCAATAGCACACCCAAAACAGTATCCCCGTCAGCAGTTCCACCGCCGGGTACATTGCCGAAATCCTAGTCTTGCAGGAGCGGCACTTTCCGCCTAGCAGCACCCAGCTAATCACCGGAATGTTGTCGTACGGACGGATCGGCGCGCCGCACTTTGGGCACGCGGACGCAGGCATCACGATCGACTTCCGCTCTGGAATGCGGAGGATGCAGACGTTCAGGAAGCTGCCGATGATCAGTCCGAAACAGAACACAAACACGCCGATAAGCGCCGGGGGGATCACAACTCGAATTTGCCATATCGGTGGACGCCTCTCAAGCCGCACCCCCGCCATCGTGTCCGAGTGCTAACGCATCGCGCCGTCCGGGTGGACTGATGCTCGTGTCTGCCTCCTGTCCTATACTTGCCGGCTGTCATGCCGCTAGCGGTTATGCAGCAATATGGGAGGCATTATGAGGAAACCTGCGAAGATCGCGCCACTGCGAATTCGTCCGGGCACGGTGCGAGATATCCCGGCAATCGTTTCGCTGATCCGCGCGCTCGCAAAATACGAGCGGCTAACGCGATACTGCAAGACCAATGCGAAGCGATTGCGCCGCGACGGCTTCGGGCGCCGCCGCTTTTTCGAGACGCTGATCTGCACGCGCGGCGGCCGCCCGATCGGCTATGCAGTCTACTACTTCGCGTATTCGACCTTTGGCTGCACCCCTGTGCTCTTTATCGAGGACATCTTTGTGCTGCCGGAGGAGCGCGGCAAGGGCGCCGGCAAAGCCCTCATGACCGCCCTCGCGCGCGCCGCCGTCCGAAAAGGCTGCGAGCAAATGGAGTGGATCGTCCTCGATTGGAACGCCCCGGCGACCAAGTTTTACCGCGGCCTCGGCGCGCATCCGGACAAAACCTGGGTTCTCACCCGCCTCACTGGCGCCAATCTCCGTCGCTTGGCCCGCGCCTGATGCCCGGGGCATTTCGGCCTCAGCGCGAATGAGATGACCATCCGAATCGGATCGTCCCTGCGGTATATTTATTCACAGGCCCAATGCCCTCTTGGATCGCACGGAAATTCCACCGCTACGAGCAGATGCGCTTCGATCAGGAGCCGAGGCGGCGCACGCTGCCATTCGGTTGGGGACTCGAACACATCGGCGGCGACGCACACGAGCCGAATCCCCGCGCCTTTCTCGACCGTTATATTGAAGACGCCCTCGCGCGCAGCGATGAGTGGTATGCCGTCTCTCCCGCGAACGATTACGCGCTCGCGGAGAATGTCCTCACTTTTACAAGCGCCGTTGCTTCATCTTGGAGCGAAAACAACCGTGTCCACGCGCATCTTTTCCCCGGGCCCGGCGCGCGGCGAAACGGGAAATCGGCGAGTGGGCCGGCGGTCGTCGTGCTCGCGCAGTGGAATTCCCGTTGGGAAGAGCAGCACAACGTCTGCCGCTGGCTCAACCGGCTCGGCATGACCGCGATCAAGATAAGCCTGCCGTATCACGACCGCCGCGCCATTCCCAATCATCCGCGCGCGGATCACCTCGTCGGACCAAACATCGGCCTCACGATGCAGGCAGGCCGGCAGGCCGTGCTCGACGTGCGCCGCACGTTGCGCTGGCTCGAACGGGAAGGCTACGGCCCCCTCGGAGTCCTTGGGACGAGCATCGGGTCGGCAATCGGCTTCATCACCATGTGTCACGAGCCGGCGCTTCGCGCGGGAGCGTTCGTGCACGCCTCGACCTATTTTGGCGAAGTCGTCAGCCACGGCCTGACGACGAAGAACGTCTGGGAGCCCATGGAGGCGGCCGGAGTCTCGCACGACGACCTGCGGCATTTCTGGTCGCCTATCAGCCCGTTTCCGTACATTGGGAAGATGACCGGCGCAGGCAAGAAAATCCTGCTGATCACCGGGCGCTACGACCCAACGTTCTGGCCGGAATTCACCGACGACCTATTGAAAACATTGCGCGACGAAAGAGTCGAATTCGAAAGCTTGTCGTTGCCGTGCGGGCATTACTCGATGGGCGTGGCGCCGTTCAGCTACGCTGCGGGCTTGCGCTTTGGCAAATTTCTTCAACGCTCACTGAGGTAGTAATGGTGGGCTAACGAAGAATCTTTGCGAAGGAACCCTGTGCCACCGCGTGCGACAACGCCTCGATATCGGGGGCGAGCGAGCGGTCTGCATCGACACGCTTCGATGTCGAGCGCACGATGTCGTACGCTTTGCGCGTTTCCGACCCCGGTCGCAGCGGCGCAAGAAAATCGATTCCCTGGCAACCGGCGAGCAATTCGATCGCAAGGATGTTCCGCACGTTTCCAAGCATCGGTTCGAGCCGCCGCGCAGCGCCCATTCCCATTGAAACGTAATCTTCCTGATTCGCCGAAGTCGGAATCGAATCGACGGAGTGCGGAGCCGCAAGCGCCTTCATCTCGCTGGCGAGCGCCGCGGCCGTGACCTGCAGGATCATGAAGCCGGAATTGAGGCCGGCCTCGCGGACCAGAAAAGCGGGCAACATACTCGTCTGCGGATTGGTCATCTGCTCGATGCGGCGTTCGGAAATTCCGCCCAGCGTCGCGAGCGCGACGGCCATTTGATCGGCTGCCATCGCGAGCGGCTGGCCGTGAAAGTTGCCGCCGCTGATCACTTCGCCCGAGTCGGCGAAGACTAGAGGGTTGTCGGTGGCGCTGTTCAATTCGATCTCGACCGTCGCGCGGACTCTCGCGAGCGCATCGCGTACGGCGCCGTGTACCTGCGGAGCGCAGCGCAGGCTGTACGGGTCCTGCACGCGAGCGTCTCTCTCGGGCGACCGATGCGACTCCCGGATCTCGCTGCCGCGATTCAGTCGCTCGATGTTGCGCGCGGTGATGGCCTGTCCGGCGTGCGGACGCGCTTGAGCAATGCGGGCGTCGAACGCCGTGGGGCTTCCACGCAACGCATCGAGCGAGAGCGCTGTTGCGACATCGGCGGTGTCGACGGCGATCTCCGCTTCGCGCAAGGCCAGCGCCAGGAGCGCGAGCATTGCCTGCGTGCCGTTGAGCAGCGCGAGGCCTTCTTTTGCCTGGAGCGCAAGCGGCGCGACTCCGGCAGCGCGCATCGCTTCGGCGCCGGCGAGTCTCCGACCCTGAAAGACGGCCTCGCCTTCGCCAATGGCAACCTGCGCGAGATGCGCGAGCGGCGCAAGGTCACCCGACGCTCCCACGCTGCCTTGCGACGGGATCACGGGATGCACGCCGCGATTGAGCATCGCGATGAGCGTCTCGGCGACGACCGGGCGCACGCCGGAAAAGCCCTTGGCGATGGCGTTGGCACGCAGCGCCATCATCGCGCGGGTTGCGGATTCGCTAAGCGGCTCGCCTACACCACACGAATGGCTGCGCACCAGATTCAATTGCAGGTGGCGAATTTCGTCGTGAGAGATTCGCGTTGTGGCCATCTTGCCGAAGCCGGTGTTCACGCCGTACACGGGCGCGTCTGTTTCGATCAGTCGCTCGATTACCGCCCGCGAAGCATTCATCCGCTCGCGCGCCGACGGCGCAATCTCGGCCTCGGCTCCATTGAAAACAATGCGCCAGAGGTCCTCGATCGACAGATGCTCGCCGTCGATTTGAATGCGCGTCAAGCTTTCGAGCCCGTCCCGATGACGATTTCGAGCGGCATCGTCAGCACTTTGCCGTCCGATAGCTTCCGCAGCCCCGCAAGAATCTCGGATTCCGCCTTCGCGCGCGTCTCAGTTGAGAGCTTCGCGATCAGAGGGCGAAATGGCGCGGCGACCTGGGTGAACTGCTGCCAGTACTCTTCGGGCGAACCCCGCCATCGGCCCGTGACGGTTCGAACTTCTTCGCGCACGCCGGAAAAGCCCGCGGCCTTGAGACGGCTCTCGAGCAATCCACGCTCGCCGAACATGAACGCGTGAGGCGCATCGGGATCCGGTGGCGGCGCGTCGACATATTTCATGAGAATACCGATCGTCGTGCCGAGAAACGGTTGTTCGCGAGTGCCCCAGACGACAAACGCGACGCGGCCACCCGTTTTCAGAACTCTTCGACATTCCCGAAACGCCTTTACTTGATCGGGGAAAAACATCACGCCGAACCGGCACGTGACAACGTCAAAGGACTCGTCCGGGAAGGGAAGCGCCTCCACGTCCGCCACGCGAAATTCGATGTTGCTGAGCCCTCTCTTTCGCGCCAGTTCTTCCGCAAGGGCAATCATCCCCGGGCCGAGATCGGTGGCAGTGACGTGGCCCGATGGCCCAACCGCCTCGGCAATCGAAAGCGCGGGATCGCCGACTCCGCTTGCGAGATCGAGGACGCGTATCCCCGGGCGAAGCTGCGTGGCATCGAGGATGGCCTCCGTTGCTCCGCGCGTGAACTCGGCAAGCTGCGCGTGCCACTTCCGCCACGCGGCGACTGTCTGCTCGTCGGTCCACTCCTGGCGGAGCTTTTCGCGAAACCTTGCGAGCTTTACTGGATCGATTGCGCTCATTTTCGTCCTTTTTGAGAGGCGTCTGGTTGGCGCCTGGAATGTGCGGCGCCCTCCTGATCTCCCGAGGGGAAATACCTGCGATACTTTTCGGGAAGAGACTTGGGCCGGCCCTGCCGATCGCAGATCACGTGCAACGTTTCGCCAATTGCGATCAAGTCGCCCGTGGACTGGTTGAAAATCTCGTAGCTGAAACGAATCGTTCGCCGCCGGGGGGTAGCAACGCGCGTGCGAACCGTGAGCACGTCGTCAAATCGCGCGGGGCGCTTGTACCGGCACGACGCCTCGGCGACGACAATGAGGCTGTCGTCCTCGATTTCCATTTGCTTGTACTCGAAACCGAGGTGGCGGCAGAGCTCAACCCGCCCGACCTCGAACCACGTGAAATAGTTCCCGTAATACACCACTCCCATCTGATCGGTCTCGGCGTACCGGACGCGAAGCGTTGCGTCGACGTATTCGTTCATCGGCTCTCGATCCGCATGGAGATTTCCAGCCGGTCACCAATGGGAACTTCAACTGACAGGTAGCCGTTCTCTTCGCGGCTGATGTACTCGACGAAAGGTTTTAGCTCCTTGGACGCAAGATTCAAATTATCGGCCGTGACCAGTGCGCCGTCGCGCAGGTTGGGTTCGATGACCTTCAATACTGGCAGATAGAGTTCCTTCCATCCATCGAGAAACACAAAATCGACGGGATGGTCAAGGTTCCGTAAAGTTTCGCGCGCGTCTCCCACGCGAATCTCGACAAAGTCCAGCAAGCCGGCCTCCCGGAGATGCCCCCCAGCGCGGCGCGCCTTCTCAGCGTTGATCTCGGTTGTGATGACTTTGCCCCCGCCGCTGTCCCGAACTGCTGCCGCAAAATGAATCGTCGAAATGGCGAGGGCAGTGCCGAATTCTACGACGGTGCGGCTCGGGTGCGCCCGGGCAAGGATATAAAGCAGGCGGCCGACGTCCGGCGGCACGGGCAGGTAGGCCTCGCCCAACATCTCAGACCGAACGCGGATCTTTTCGTCTCCATCCAAGGCATCCGTCACTGGATTCGTGCGAGCCAGCGCGGCCGCATCCACTGCCTCGGCGTTGCGGTAAAGGCGCTTGAGGACGGCTTGAACGCGCGCGCTCATCAGTGTGGATTCGGCCACGATTCGTTTCCCATTCTGCGATTCGGTTGAAAACTAACTGGTGCCCCACTTCGGCGTGCGCTTTTCGAGAAAGGCGGCGACGCCTTCGTGGAAGTCCGGAGTCGCGCGAATGTCTGCATTGGCTTCGATTGCTGTTTCGAGTTCGGCGCGAATCGCTGCCTTATCGAAACCGAGAAGCAACTTTTTCGTCTGTGCGACGGCGCTAGGGCTTACCGAAAGCAAGACGTCCGCAATTTCGCGCGCGCGATCCATGAGCCTTTCGACGGGAACGATTTCGGTCACGAGCCCAATTCGCAGCGCTTCCGCGGAATCGACGATCTTGCCGGTCAAAAGCAAATCTCGAAGCGGCTTGTCGGCGATCCTTCGGCGCAGGAAAACGGCCACAATCGCGGGAATGAATCCAAGTTTGACCTCGGTGTACCCGAATTTGGCTTCCGGCACGGCAAGCGTGAAATCGGCGAGCGTAGCGATCCCACAGCCGCCCGCAATCGCCGCACCGTTTACCGCGGCGATAAGCGGTTTGGGGAAGCTGTAAAGACGATAAAACATCTTCGTGATGCGTCGTGCGTCTTCGAGGTTTTTCGGTTGCGTCTGTCTCGCGATGTGTTGCAACTCGTCGAGGTCCATTCCCGCGCAGAAGGCTTTGCCCGACCCGGTGATGATGACCACGCGCGCGGTGCTCTCCTCGGCCTGTTGAAGAGCGCCGATTAGGTCTGTGACCATCTGCGCCGAGATGGCATTGCGTTTCTCGGGAACGGTCAGCGCCAGCGTGACGATCCCATCGTCCTGCTGATACGTCAGCGTCGGGTAGCCCATCGCTCGATCCTCCGTGCCTGCGAAGCTAATTCGGTTTGGCGGCCTCGGAAACGTGCGCGTACTTCTCGCGAAGCTCGCGTGTGATCGCGCACGCAATCGCCAGAGATCTGGCATCGATCCCTGTCGCGACGCCGCGCGCAGCGAGCGTCGTGAGCACGGTTTCCGTGGGAATATTCCCCACGAGTTCGTCGCTGGCAAACGGGCAGCCACCAAGGCCCGTGAGAGCGCCATCGAACCGCCTGCAACCCGCTTCATATGCGGCCAGAACTTTCTCAGCGGCACCGTCGGGCCGGCTGTGAAGATGTACGCCAATCTCGACGCCTGCGACGCAGTCCTTCACGGCGTGGAACAAGTGAGCGACATCTTCAGGCGATGCAGTCCCGATCGTGTCGGCGAGCGAAACGGTCCGGACGCCCACATCCTTCAGCCAGACGAGTGTGTCCTCCACGATCTCCGGGCCCCACGGCTCGTCGTACGGATTTCCGAATGCCATCGAAATGTATACAACAAGGCGGCGGTTGGCAGCCTTGGTCTTGCGCTGGAGCTGCTCAACAAGTTCCCGAGACTCCGCTCGCGACATATTGGCGTTCGCCCGGCGGAAATAGGCCGAGATCGAGTATGGGTAGCCGATCGTGGTCACACCGGGTGCAGCGAGAGCACGGTCGAGCCCCTGCGCGTTGACGACGACGCCGATAATTTCCGGCGCCTCTCCCGAGGGCAGCCTGGCGCGGCTTAGCTCCTCCATCACGGCTTCGCTATCCGCCATCTGCGGCACGTGCTTTGGCGAGACGAAGCTGACCGCGTCGATGTGCCGGAAGCCGAGCGAAACGAGCCGCGTCAAATATTGAATCTTTTCGTCCGTGGGAATCACGTGGGGCAATCCCTGCCAGGCGTCGCGCGGGCACTCCACGATAGTAATGGCGTCCGACATTACGTTTGCAAGACTCCCGTTTTGAATTCCGCGACGTGAGGATTTAGCGCGGCCGATTCAAGTGATTCAATCAAGGCTTCGCGCGTGTGCGCCGGGTCGATGATGGCGTCAACCCACAGGCGCGCGGCAGCGTAGCGCGGGTCGGTTTGGTGCTCATAGGTTGCGCGAACGGATTCGTGTAGAGTTTTCTTGTCCGCGGCGCTCAGCTTCTTGCCTTCGCGCTCGAGCTGCCTGATCCGTAGCTCGACGAGCGTGCCCGCAGCGGAGTCGCCGCTCATCACGGCGTAGCGCGCGGTGGGCCAGGCGAAAAAGAATCGCGGATCGTAAGCCTTCCCACACATCGCGAAGTGGCCTGCCCCAAAGCTGCCCCCGCATATCACGGCAATCTTGGGGACGACGCTGTTCGCCACGGCGTTGACCATCTTGGCGCCCGCGCGAATGATGCCGCTCCACTCGGCCTCCTTGCCGACCATGAAGCCGTTCACATCGTGCAAGAAAATGAGCGGGACGAGGCTCTGGTTGCAGTCGAGGACGAATCGCGCGGCTTTGTCAGCCGCTTCCGTGTAAATCACTCCTCCGAACTCGATGCGCTTCTCGCCGGTGGCCTGCGCCGAAACGGTGGCGTTCTTTTTCTGATTGGCGACGATTCCGACCGCCCAGCCGCCGACACGCGCGTAGCCGCAGACGATCGTCTGTCCGCGCTCGGCGCGGTATTCTTCGAATTTGCTGCCGTCCACGATTCGCGCGATCACTTCGCGCACGTCGTATTGCTTGGAGCCGTCGGCGGAAGTGATTCCGTAGATTTCCTCGGCGGGATAGGCGGGCGGCTCGGCGGGCTTGTGGTCAAACGGAGCGCCGGGCGGGTGGCCCAGCTTATCGACGAGCGCGCGAATGCGCCGGATGCAGGCGTCGTCGTCCGGTTCGCGGAAATCGACTGTGCCGCTGGTTTGCGCGTGCATCCGTGCGCCGCCGAGCTCTTCGGCTGAGGTTTGCTGCCCGATCGCGGCCTGAACGAGCGCGGGGCCGGCGAGAAAGAGCCCGCTCCCCTCGGTCATCAGGATGTGATCGCACATCACCGGCAGGTACGCGCCGCCGGCCACGCACATTCCCATGATGGCGGTAATCTGCGGAATGCCCATCGCGCTCATCACCGCGTTGTTGCGGAAAACGCGGCCGAAATCGTCCGTGTCCGGAAAAACATCTTCCTGCAGCGGAAGAAAAACGCCTCCCGAATCGACGAGATAAATTGTCGGAATGCGGTTTTCGATGGCGATGTTCTGCGCGCGAATCACTTTCTTCGCGGTCATCGGGAAGAACGCGCCGGCTTTCACCGTGGCGTCGTTGGCGATGATCATCACGCGGCGGCCGGCCACGTGGCCAAGTCCCGTAACGGTTCCGGCTGCGGGTGCGCCGCCCCAGTCTTCATACATTTCAAATGCGGCGAAGATGCTGAGCTCGAAGAATTCGGTCTTGGGGTCGATCAATCTCGCGATGCGCTCGCGGACTACTAGGCGGCCCTTCTTACGCTGGGCCTCGACGGCTTTTGCGCCTCCGCCCTGGCGGATCTGCTCTTCCTCGTTCTTGATTTCGGTGAGGCGGTCGATCATGTCGCGGCGGTTCTTCTGGAAAGCGGCGGACTTCGTGTCAAGATGAGTTTCGATGACGGTCCCCTCCACAGGAAGCGCCTCGCCAGGTTTTGTTGTCGTCGGCAAATCAGGCCCCCTGCGGCGCGGCCGCGACGCGCTGGCGAATGAAGTCGACGATAGATTGCGTCGTCGTTCCCGGAAGAAAAATCTCGGCGATTCCGGCCTTTTTCAATCCAGGGATGTCGGCTTCGGGAATGATCCCGCCGATCAGCACGGTCACGTCGTGCATTCCCTTGGCGTGCAGAAGCTCCATGAGGCGGCGGCAGAGCGTATTGTGCGCGCCAGATAAAATCGAGAGGCCGATGACGTCCACGTCCTCCTGAGCTGCTGCTGAAGCGATCATCTCAGGCGTCTGGCGCAGGCCGGTGTAGATCACTTCCATTCCGGCGTCGCGCAGCGCGCGAGCGATCACTTTCGCGCCGCGGTCGTGGCCGTCAAGCCCCGGCTTGGCGATCAGTACCCGTATCTTTCGTTCCGCCATAAGGATGCAAGAATACTTCAAAATCCGTCGAAATGTGTGTGCATGAATCTAGGAGCATTGCTTAGCGGGCTAGGTGACGGCGGTTTCTTCATAGGTGCCGAAGACGCTGCGGAGGGCGTCGCAAATCTCGCCGAGCGTGGCGTATGCTTTCACGGCTTCGTATAGGTGGGGCATCAGGTTGTCGCCGGCTGCGGCGGCCGAGCGCAACGTTGTGAGCCTCCGTGCGACTTCATCGTTTGAGCGCTCGGCGCGTAGTCTGCTGAGACGTGCAGCTTGGCGTCGCGCGACGGTCTCGTCGATTTGCAGAATGTCGATCGGTTTTTCTTCTGCGACGTAGTCATTGACCCCGACGATGATCTTCTCTTTGCGATCGACGGCCACCTGATAGCGGTACGACGCGTCCGCAATTTCGCGCTGGGGGTAGCCGCGCTCGATCGCCGCTACCATCCCGCCGAGCGCGTCAATCTTCTCGATGTAATCGCGCGCGCCGCGCTCGATTTCGTTCGTCAGCGTTTCGACGAAATAGGAGCCGCCGAGCGGATCGGCCGTGTTCGGGACGCCACTCTCGTGCGCGAGAATTTGCTGCGTGCGTAATGCAATCGTTGCGGCGGACTCGGTGGGCAGCGCCCAGGCTTCGTCGAGCGAGTTGGTGTGCAGCGACTGCGTGCCCCCAAGGACGGCCGCGAGCGCCTGAATGGCGGTGCGCACCACATTGTTGTATGGCTGTTGCGCCGTGAGAGAGCAACCGGCTGTTTGCGCGTGGAACCGCAGCGCCCACGCACGCGGATTCTTCGCGCCGAAACGATCGCACATCACTTCGTACCAGATGCGACGCGCAGCGCGATATTTGGCGATTTCCTCGAAGAAATCGTTGTGGGCATTGAAGAAAAACGAAAGGCGCGGCGCGAAATCGTCCACCTGCATGTCTCGCCGAAGGCAATCTTCGACGTATTCGATACCGTCCCGCAGCGTGAACGCGAGTTCCTGAATCGCCGTCGAGCCCGCTTCGCGAATGTGGTAGCCGCTGATTGAGATCGGATTGAATTTCGGAGTGTGCTTTGCGCCGAACTCGATAGTGTCCGTCACGAGCCGCATCGACGGCGCGGGTGGGTAAATGTATTCCTTCTGCGCGATGTACTCCTTGAGGATGTCGTTCTGAAGCGTTCCCGAAAGTTTCGTCCAGGCGGCGCCCTGCTTTTCCGCGACGGCGAGATACATCGCCCAGATCGCAGCCGCCGGCGAGTTAATCGTCATCGAGGTGGTGACATCCGCGAGCGGAATCTGGTTGAAGAGCGCCTCCATGTCTGCAAGCGAACTGATCGCGACGCCGCATTTCCCGACTTCGCCCTCCGCGAGCGGGTGGTCGGAGTCGTAGCCCATCAGCGTGGGCAGGTCGAATGCGACCGACAGCCCCGTTTGTCCTTGGGAGAGTAGGTAGCGGAAGCGACGGTTAGTGTCCTCGGCGCTTCCGAAGCCGGCGAATTGCCGCATGGTCCAAAGGCGCCCGCGGTACATGGTCGGATGGATGCCGCGTGTGTAGGGAGGTTCGCCGGGCGCGCCGAGATCGCGTTCCGGATTCCAATCCGCGAGGTCGGCTTCTGTGTAAAGCCGCCGGATCGGATAGCTCGAGACGGTCGTGAACTCCGAAGCGCGCTCCGGGGATATCTCGAGCGTAGGCTCTAGAGTTTGCTGTTCCCACGCGCGCTCGCCGGCGGACGGTTTGCGCGAAGATTCGATGGACGAGAACGAGCCCTGTTTTCGCTCTTTCTCGTTACCCATGCAGTGCCTCTACTCGTGGCCCGTTTGCGCGGGCGCGTCCGGAGCCCCGGGAATGTTTGGCGTGCCAGAGATATTTCCAGTTCGCGCGTCGGCCACGGAGATGTTGTGAACCTCCAACGTGCGGCCCATGGCCTGATTGAAGTTCAACTCAGCCTCGATCAAGTTGATGCGGTCGCGAAGCTCCACGCCCTCGGCTGCAGTGAGCAGTTGTTGTTTCTGAATCACGGTGAACGCCGTCGAAGTGCCGAGCTGGAGTCTTTTCACCTCGTCGTCATAGCTTTGCTGCGCGAAAACGCGCGCTTCCTCGGCGGCGGTGATCGCGGCGCGGTCCTGCACGAGAGTAATCAAAGCCTGGCGGACGTTAAGGACAATCGTGTTCTGAGTCTGAAGATACCCCAGTTCCTGTTCGCGCTCGTTGAGTTGTGCCGTGGCGTTGTTCGCCTGCGCAGCCCGATTGCGAATCGGGAGCGTCAGATTGAATCCGGCCTCGAGAGTTGGGTAACGTCCTCGGATCATGGCATTCAAGTCGTCTCCTAGACCGCCGGGAATCAGGGTCGTCGTGGTCGTAGTCTGCGGAATCGGCTCGAACTCGTTCGGAACAATCGTTCCGGCGAGGTTCACGATCGGCGCGTTGGGATTACCCACGAAGCCGTTGACCGTGGTCGTGGACGGATGCGCAGGACCACCCAATCCGGCCGCTTGGTATTCGGCGAACAGATTGAGCGACGGAAGTAGCGCGTTCCGGGTCGCTTTGACTTCGATGCCGGTGTTTTTCAGGTTCAGTTCCGCCTGTTGAAGCTCGGGCCGCTTTTTCCAGGCTTCCTTCACCGCATCTTCAAGCGAGATATTCTCGACGTCGGGGTTAAAGATGGAAGTGGACGGTACGATTTCAACTCCCTGCAGATTGGGCGCAAGCGGGTCTTTGGTGATCGCCACCAGCAGCGTCGTTTCGTCGAGCAATTGCGTGGTTTGCGCCTGGACCAAAGCCTGCTGGTCGGTCGCGAGTTGGGATTGAGCCGTGATTACGTCAAGGGGCGCCATCGTGCCGATCTCGAGCTGTTTCTTGTTGTTTTCGTAAAGCTGTTGGTCCGCGGCAACGGCCACCTGTTCGACCTTCACGTTCTCGCGTGCGAAGACGAGTTCCCAGTAATCGGTCGCCACCTGCGTCACGGTCGTGATGACCTGTTGGGCGAATTGCGACTCCCCCACTTTTACCGTGTTCTTAGCCTCGAGTATGTAGCGGACGTTCGGCAATTTGCCGAAACCGTTTAAGAGCGGTTGGGTAAGCTCGACCGTCAGCGTGGATTGTTCGTAGGGATTGAAAAGGTCGAACGCTCCGAAGTTCGTCGAGGTGCGCGAGTTATCGAAAGTCACCTGCGCCTGAGTGCCGGTTGCGAACCCCTGTGTGTAGCCGAAGTTTGCAGTCGTTACGTGATCGGTAAGCGCCACGGGAGACGTGATCTGCGTTGCGATACCGGCGAAGAACGGGTTATTAATTGGCGAGGCCGACTGGGCCAAAGATAAAGTACTGGTGACTTTCGGGTCAAATGCAATCGGCCCGTTGGCGCCGGACTTGGCAAACAGCAAGGTGGCTTCGTCCAGCCATGGCACGTACCGCTCGACTGCAAGGCTGAGGTTGTTTTCGAGCCCCAGAGAGATTGCATCCTCAAGGCTCAGCGTCAGCTTGCCATTTTGAATCAATTGGTCGATCCGCGGCGTATTCGTCCTGATCGGCTCCGGCACAAGCTTCGGTGCGTACGGCGCGATGATGTTGGGGAACCAGGCCCTGCCGTTCGAATAGTGCGGCCCTGTCGCAAGCCCCAGGTTTCGGGCCGGCGACGGGGGTGTACCTTGGGTTGCCGTGGGGGGCTGATATTGGGGAGGCGGAGGCATCTCCGTCGGAACCTGCGTTTGCCCCGCTGGGGAGGGCGCCTGCTGGCCCTGGGCATAAATTGGTGATACCAACACGGAAGTCGCTGTCAGGAGCACCATTGCGGCACGGATAAGCCTTCGACTCATTATGTTTTTCCTCTCCAAGGAATCGGCCTTCTCAACTCTACGTGGAACCCCAACCTATTGAAACGTGTGCGGGACCCAATTTGTTTCAGAAACAATCCGGCAGCGCCTTCCGTCGGCCGAAGCTGTCGCCGCTGTTTGGGCCCTTGAGGGAGTTCAACCACCCCAGATCATCGTTCTGGCGATCTTCAGCGCGTTCGAATACGCGGACGTGTGAGTGTAGCATCGGACCTTAGGGGTGACAATTGGAGCGGTTTTTGGCGCCACGAAGATTGGTTTCATGCAGTGAAATTAGGCGGGAATGGGTTTTCATGACCGCTGGTTGTAGCTTGACAACTCGACAACCCTCCATATACGGTACTCGTTTGCGTGATGGCCTTCAGGAACACCGTGCGGTCGCGCGGCTCTTCGGCCGCCGCGAATTCAAATATTTTATTTGGTGATTGACGCTATCGTTGCCAGGAGGAAAGACGGATGCCCCATAAGCTGAAGAACATTCTCGCGCGTGTCCCGAGCGATATTGACATCGCTCAGGCGGCCACGCCGATCCCGGTCAATACGATCGCTGCGGAAGCGGGCATTCTCCCGGACGAACTCGAGCTCTATGGGAAGTACAAGGCCAAGGTGCATCTGTCGCTTCGAGATCGCCTCAAAGATGTTCCCAACGGAAAATACGTGGTGGTCACTGCGATCACTCCGACTCCGCTCGGTGAGGGCAAAACGACCACGACGGTCGGCCTCAGCCAGGCTCTGGGAGCGCACCTGGACAAGAAGGTTTTCACCTGCATTCGCCAGCCTAGCCAGGGTCCCACGTTCGGGATCAAGGGCGGCGCCGCCGGCGGTGGGTACAGCCAGATTATTCCGATGGAGGAATTCAACCTCCACCTGACGGGCGACATCCACGCGATCACCGCAGCCAACAACCTGCTGGCCGCTGCGATTGACACGCGCGCGATGCACGAATCTCAGCAAAAGGACGAGGCGCTGTTTGAGCGGCTTTGTCCGCCGAAGAAGGATGGGAGCCGGCGTTTTGCTCCCGTCATGTTGCGCCGGTTGCGCAAGCTGGGCATTACGAAGACGGATCCGAACGAACTGACGCCCGAGGAGCGCAGCCGCTTCGCGCGACTGGATATCGACCCGGACAGCATCACGTGGCGCCGCGTCACCGACACGAACGACCGCATGTTGCGGCAGATCACAATCGGTCAGGGACCTGAAGAGAAAGGCATGACCCGCGTCACTGGCTACGACATTTCCGTCGCCAGCGAAATCATGGCCATTCTGGCGTTGACGACGAGCCTTCCCGACATGCGCGAGCGCCTGGGCGCCATGGTCATTGGCACAAGCCGCGCTGGCGAAGCGATTACGGCTGACGATCTGGGCGTAGGCGGCGCGCTGACGGTGCTGATGAAGGACGCGATCTTCCCCAATCTGATGCAAACACTAGAAGGCACTCCCGCCTTCGTCCATGCTGGTCCATTTGCGAATATCGCGCACGGAAATTCTTCCATTGTGGCGGATCAACTTGCGCTAAAGCTTGTTGGACCCGAAGGCTACGTCCTTACCGAATCTGGATTCGGCGCTGACATCGGAATGGAAAAGTTTTTCAACATCAAGTGCCGCTACAGCGGCCTCATCCCGAACTGCGTCGTGTTGGTAGCAACGATTCGCGCGCTGAAAATGCACGGCGGTGGACCCAAGGTGACCGCGGGCCAGCCGCTGGCCCCTGCGTACACGGAAGAGAATCTCCCTCTGCTCGAAAAGGGCTGCTCGAATCTGGCCAAGATGATCCAGAATGCGCGCCGCTTTGGCATTCCGGTCGTCGTCGGCGTGAACAAATTCACCCACGACACCCCGGCGGAAGTGGAACTCGTTCGCAAGCTGGCGATCCAGGCCGGTGCGCATGATGCGGTGGTGGCGAACCACTGGGCGGAAGGCGGCGCGGGGGCCGTAGCCTTGGGCAAGGCGGTGATTGCCGCCTGCGAGCAGCCGAGCAAGTTCCAGTTCCTCTACCCGCTGGAAATGAGCATTAAGGACAAGATTGAGACGATCGTGCGGGAGATGTACGGCGGGGCGGGTGTCGAATATTCACCCGAGGCCGAGAAGAAAATCGCGCTCTACAATCGTCTCGGCTTCAACAAGCTGCCGATCTGCATGGCCAAGACTCATTTGAGCCTCAGCCACGATCCGAATCTCAAAGGTGCGCCAACGGGATTCACGGTTCCGGTGCGCGATATTCGCGCGAGCGTCGGCGCCGGGTTCCTCTATCCACTGCTCGGCACGATGAGCACGATGCCCGGTCTTTCCACGCGCCCCGGATATTACGAGATCGACATCGACCTGAAGACGGGCCGCGTCATCGGTCTTTCCTGAGGCTCCGGGCGGGTCCTACGGCTTCCGTTCCTGGCGGGCGGACGCGTTCTCAATCGCACTTGCTACCTGTTTGAGAGCGACCTCCGCCTGGCGGAGCGCTTTGCTCTCCCACTCCGGTCGTCCGCTCATCACGCTGCGAAATATAGCCGGGTCCGTTGCAAGCTGCCCGATGTTCGAATCCGCGCAGAGCAAGAAGACTCGCAGCCCGCCTGCGAGCAATGCCGTTGCCGCGCCCAAGTCCGCCATGACCACGGGATGAACCAGTCCGGTCGCGTCCGCGCAAAGGCCGATGCCCGTCGCAGCAGAGCGCGCTGCTGCCACGGGCATTTCAATCGCCTTACGCACAGAGGCATCCATCGCGCGCTTGCGCTCCTCTTTCTCGCGTTCGGTCGTTTGCGGCAGTCTCGAGGTTGCCATGTAGGCGTTGAACGCCGCCATGTCATCCTCGGCGAATTGCAGCATGCGCCTCGATTCGGCCCGTGCGGCGTCGGCGATGTTCTCGGCTTTTGAGGGATCTCCCGTAAAGCCTTTCCGGCGGCCGCTCACCTTGACCACCTTTGCCAGCAGTCCGAGCGCGAAGCTCGCCGAGACAGCGCACACGGCAACGCCAGCAGGCACCGACTCGCCGCTCGCCGCCGCGCCTCTAAAACCCTCAAGCGTCAATTCCGAAACGGGTGCTGTCGTCATGAGTTGCCCCTCCTACGTCTGTCAAGAAGGCGCCCAGCTTCGACTGGAGCCGCCATAGCGTAGCACTTCAACCTACTGAGGTCGCGGAGAAAGGGAATTTTCCGGCTTGCCTTGTCACCGCAATTTCGCTGGGATAGAGTAGTCGCCTTCGTTGCGCAGTTCAGGAGAACAATGGACGCTTCTCAGCAGCCCAAACGGAAAGTTCTGATTCGCCGCGCGGCCATTGAAAAGCGCGTTAAAGAAGTGGCGCGCCATATCTCGCGGGATTTCAAGGGTGAGCGCGTCCATCTAATCGGCGTGCTCAAGGGCGCGTGCATTTTTCTCTCCGATCTGGTGCGCGAAATTAATCTCGAGGTCTCTATCGATTTCATTGCGGTCTCGAGCTACGGCCGGGGGAAGGATTCCTCGGGCCAGGTGCGCCTGCTCAAGGACCTCGACACCAGCATCGCGGACTTGAACGTGATCCTGGTCGAGGACATTCTTGATACTGGTCTCACGCTCACGTATCTCTTGAGCGTTTTGCGCCAGCGCAAACCGAAAAACCTCCGTGTAGCCGCGCTGCTCGACAAGCCCTCTCGTCGGCTCAAGCCGGTGAAAGCCGACTACGTTGGCTTCACGATTCCGAACGAATTCGTCGTTGGATACGGGCTCGATTATGCTGAGCGCTATCGCAACCTGAAGGACGTCTGCGTCCTCCCACTTCCTGTAGACTAGCCGCGCTCGGCGCGTCGAGGTAGCATTCGCGCGCCGCGCGGCACGGGCGAGCTTCAAATTCATCGAACGATCGTCCGAGCTATGATTCCGCGCCTGCTATAATTACGGAGCCTCGCGCCCGCGCCACAGCGCATCCGGGGTATATTTCCGCACTGCGATCTGGGGTGCGTTCACTCAAATTCAAATGGATTCGGTCAATCTCAATTCGGTGCAGGACATCCCTGCTGAGACACTCGCCGTTCTCGCTGAGATCAGCTATGAGATCAACGCGTCGCTGAACCTCGACCAGGTCCTCGCGAGCGCTGCCCAGCAGATCAAGCGGCTGATGGATTACGAGATTTTCGCGGTCCTCCTGCCCGAGGAGGGCACGAACGATCTCTACGTCCGCTTCGCGATCGGTCATCGCCCCGAAGTCATCGAGCACTGGCGCATCCCGATGGGCGACGGCATCATTGGCGCCGCGGCCACCACCGGCCAGGCGATTCGCGTCGCCGACGTCACGAAAGACCCGCGCTATCTGCCGGCCGTGGACGAGGTCCGCTCCGAGTTGGCCGTGCCGCTGGTCGTGCGCGGGCGTGTGATCGGCGTGATGGACATCGAAAGCCGCCAGCCGGACTATTTCACCCCGTCGCAACAGACGATTTTGACGCTCGTCGCCAGCCGCATCGGTACGGCGGTTGAAAACGCGCGGCTCTTCGAGAACGCCCAAAAGCAGGCCGAGACGCTGCTCCTGCTCAATGAAATCGGCCGCGAGGCAAACGCTACTTTGCAAGTCGAGGAAGTGCTGCGTCGCGCTGCGGAGCTTACCAAGCGCCTGATCGACTACCAAATTTTCAGCATCCTGCTCTACGACGATGCAGCCGCGGTTTTCCGCCACAGGGTGACCGTCAAGTTCGGCCAGCGCGTGCAGGAGAAGTCCGCCGTCCCCGCGCACGAAGGGATCGTCGGAGCGGCCGCGAAGCTGCGGCGGCCCGTGGTCGTGCCGGACGTATCGCTCGACCCGCGCTATCGCATGTTGAATCCCGAGACGCGCTCCGAGTTGGCTGTTCCGATGATTTACAAAGCCCGGGTCGTCGGCGTGATGGACCTCGAGAGCCCGCAGCTAAATTACTTCACGCCCCAGCACGTTCAGGTGCTTTCGATATTGGCGGCGCACCTTGGGGTGTCGATCGAAAACGCGCGCCTCTACGAGCAGGTGGCGCGAGATGAGAGCCGCATGGAGCGCGATCTTAGCGCGGCGCGCCGCATTCAGGGCGCGCTGCTGCCGCGTCTGCCGGGACCTGAGTTCGGTCTCGAGATCGCCGCGCGCGTGGTCTCGTCGCGCGAACTGAGCGGTGATCTCTACGACTTTTTGCGCTACGGCCCTCAGGACTTGGGAATTGCGCTCGGTGACGTCAGCGGGAAGGGAAGCGCCGCGGCGCTCTACGGAGCGGTCGCCGTGGGCACCTTGCGCAGCCTGGGCTCCCAGAAGCCGCGTCCTGCAAACATGCTGCGCGCGCTCAACGGATTCCTCGGCGAGCGTCTGATCGAAGGCCGCTTCATGACGCTGTGCTTTGCCACGTGGAATCGTCGGCGCCGCCGCTTGCGCGTCGCCAACGCCGGGCAGGAGCAGCCGCTCTTGGCCCACGGTGGCAAGTGCGAAAAAATCCCGCTCGCTGGTTTTCCGCTTGGAATTTTCGAGGAAGCAACCTACGACGAAAGAACGTTTATTCTCGACCCAGGCGACGTCGTGGTGTTCCATTCCGACGGGATCGGTGACGCGCAGGGCATTGGAGGAGAGTTTTTTGGCCACAAGCGCGTCGCGCAGATCGTCGCCGAGAATCAACACCTGCCGGCCGATGGAATCGCGGACCGCATTCTCGAGCTAGTCGACGCGTTCTCCGGCGGCCAGCATCCTGCGGATGACCGCACGCTCATTGTAGTGAAGGTTCAGTGATGCGCAATTCCCTCGCGCGTCGAAATCAGCCTCAGCGTTCACCCCAGCGGAGCTTGCTGCGCAGAATTTCGAAATATGTCTTGTTCGGCGGACGCACGAGTGCCACGCGGCTCGATGATTTCTTGATCGACAGCCGGTCTTTCGGCTTGAGCTGAAATCCGATCTGCCCGTCGAGCGTGACGTAGGCGGACTCGTCCGCCGCCGCAAAATCCACCTCGATCTTCGCTGTGTCGGGAATCACGATCGGCCGGTTGGTCAGCATGTGCGGGCAGATCGGCGTAATCACGAATGCGTCGAGTTCCGGATCGACGATCGGTCCTCCCGCGGCCAGTGAGTATGCCGTCGAACCGGTCGGCGTGGCTACGATCAATCCATCCGCGCGGTAGCGCCCGACGTGATTGCCGTTCACGTGAACGTCGAAATCGAGCATGCGCGCGAGCGCGGCCTTATTCGCCACGGCATCGTTCAACGCGCTCTGCCGCTCAAAGGACTTGCCGCCTCGAATGATTTCCGCCTCGAGCATCATGCGTTCGCTCGTCTGATGTTTCCCTGCGACGACCTGCTCGAGCAGCGGATACATCTCTTCCAGAGTTACGCTGGTCAAGAATCCGAGACCGCCCAGATTGACCGCGAGAATCGGGACTTTATGGCTCCCGAGGGCTCGCGCGGCGGAGAGCAGCGTGCCATCGCCGCCCAGCACGATCAGGAGGTCAATCTTCTCGCCAAGCGCTTCTCGCGCGAGCGCGGGTCCGGCCGGGTCGATGCAGGCCTGCGTCTCTTTGTCGACGAAGACTTCGATATTTCGCCCGTGAAGCCACGCGATGAGTGGTGGCACCACGGACGACACCAGATCCTGAATCGGTTTGCAGATAATGCCGGCGGAGCGAATCATCAGTTTGGCGGCAGCATTTTATTCTACTCGCGGCGCCGCGCGTGGAGAAAAAACTCCTGGTTTCCTTCCGAGCCGGTGAGATGGCTGGGCATCACGCCTTTGATTTCCAGGCCCGCGGCTGCCGCTGCGGCCGTCACGCGTTCGATGGCTTTTTCGTGCAGCTCTGCATCGCGAACGATCCCGCCCTTGCCCACATCCCGCTTTTCGAGCTCGAACTGCGGCTTGATGAGAATGATGAAGTCGGCGCCAGGCGCTGCGATCGGCACGACAGTCGGAAGGATTTTGCTCACGGAAATAAACGACACGTCCATGGTGACAACTTCAGCCGCCTCACCGATGTCCTCCGCCTTCAAGAAACGGGCGTTGCGCTCGATCGTGACGACCCGCTCGTCCTGCCGCAGCTTCCAATCGAGCTGGTCAATCGTCACGTCAACCGCATACACCTTGCGCGCGCCGCGTTGCAACAGGCAGTCCGTGAACCCGCCGGTCGAGCTGCCGATGTCCAGGCAAACGCGATCCTCTGGATTGATGCCAAAGTCCATGAGCGCGCCTTCCAGCTTCAGCCCCGCGCGGCTTGCATAACGCGGGCCTTCTCCAACGACGTCAATCCGTGCGTCCGTGGCTACCCGCGTCCCGGCTTTGTCGACCTTCGCGCCATTCACGCGCACACGCCCGGCCAGAAGCAGAGCCTGCGCGCGTTCCCGCGATGGCGCCAGACCGCGTTCGACGAGGAGCACGTCAAGCCGCGCCTTGCCAATCTTGGCTTTCTTGTGCAGTGCCGAGGCTGCGCCGGAATTGTTGCCGCCATGTTTCAAGGGAAGTCTTCGTGCAGATGCAGAAGCGCTGCTCACTGCGCCCTGATTCGCGCTCACGAGCGGCGCGCGACCAGAAAGTCCGCTACCTGCCGCAGCCGTGCCGCCCTTTCGCCGAAAGAATCGAGTTCGGCGAGCGCCTTTGATTCGAGATCGGCCGCGATCGTGCGCGATTTGTCGAGCCCGTACAATGCCGGATACGTCGCCTTCTTCTGCGCCTGATCCTTGCCTGCCGTCTTGCCAAGCGCGGCGGATGATTCCTCCACGTCGAGGAGATCGTCCACCACCTGGAAAGCCCACCCGATGCTGTCGCCGAACCGGCGCAGCCGTTCCACGTCGGCGTCCGCAGCACCGCCTGCGATCGCGCCCGCTACTATCGACCCGCGAATCAACGCGGCCGTTTTTGACCGATGTATATATTCGAGCGTGGCTGCACTGACGGGCTTTCCCTCGGCCTCGACGTCCGCCACTTGGCCGCCTACCATTCCATTGACGGTCCCCGCGGCGGCGGCAATCTCGGCGATCACGCGTACGCGGCGTGCGGACTCGATCGGCGCGCCAGCCAGCGTCTGAAACGCGAGCGTGAGCAGGGCGTCGCCCGCGAGGATGGCGATCGCCTCGCCGAAGACCTTGTGGTTCGTCGGTTTGCCGCGCCGCAAATCGTCGTTGTCGAGCGCGGGCAGATCGTCGTGGATCAGCGAATAGGTGTGGATGAATTCAAGCGCGCATCCGGCGTGGATCGCGCCTTCGAGGTTGTCCGTGAACATTCGTGCCGCTTCGAGGCACAGCACCGGGCGAATCCGCTTGCCGCCCGCGGACACGCTGTAGCGCATCGCGCGATGGATCGACGGCGGGGGAGTGTTGTCTGGCGGAAGGAGCTTCTCGATCGCCGCTTCAATGGCGGCGCGGTCCTCCTCGTAAAAACCGGGAAGCTTCATGCGGCAGGCTGGACCAAGTACGCGCGATTACTCACGTTGCAAAACCAACGAGACAAACTAGGACGATTCATCTTCGGGTTCGAACGGCTCCGCGGCAACCGTGCCGTCCGCCTTCTTCAGGAGAATTTCGACGCGGCCTTCCGCTTCTTCGAGCTGCTTCTGGCATTCGCGGGAGAGCTTGACGCCTTCCTCGAACAGCTTCATGGCCTCATCGAGAGAGAGGTCCGTGCTTTCGAGGCGCTTGACCACTTCTTCCAGTCGCGCGAGCGATTTTTCGAAATCGCCCTTGCGCTGGGTTTCGGATGCTTTGTTCGTTGCTGAGCTCATTCGATGTTGTCCGCAGGGCGGTGTCTGCATTCTAGCGCAGGCCGCGGAAGCTCAACAATGGCCTTCTGCGCGTGGACTTGCCCGGCCGCTGCCCTCCGCCGATGGCAGGGCGCGTTCGGCATACTCTTGCGCAACAATCGGCGCGGGTGCAAAATCGACGTATGGCGCTCGAATTCACGACCTCGTACATAAAAGATTCGACCGATATTCTGCGTTACTACAAGAAACTCGGCGAGCGGGCCATCGCGCAGTCCTCCGATGAGGCGCTCACGGCCACCCTCGACCCAGAATCGAACTCGATTGCAATCATCGTGAAACATCTGACTGGCAACATGGCCTCGCGCTGGACGGACTTTCTCACCTCCGATGGTGAGAAACCCACCCGCAATCGCGATGCCGAGTTTGAAGAGCCGCCGCAGAGCCGCACCGAAATTTTGGAGCTGTGGGAAGCGGCATGGAAAATCGTGTTCGACTCCCTGGCCCCTCTCACCGACGAAGACCTCGGCCGCACCATTCGCATTCGCGGTGAACGCCATTCCGTGATGCAGGCGATTAACCGCCAGATCGCTCACTACGCCTATCACATCGGCCAGATCGTCTATATCGCAAAGCATTATTCAGGCAGCCGCTGGACCTCGCTCAGCATTCCTCGCCGGCAGTCCGCGGACTTCAACGCTCGCGTAAAGGCGGGCTTGGCTTCCCAGCGTTAGAGTTGCAAATCTTCGCCCGATCGAACATCCGGCAACGCGATTTTCCCCTTGCGCTGTCCGCCCTGATAGAATCGCCACAAATGGCGGCTCTTGCGACTGCTTTGTCTGCGTCAGGATACCGGCGGACGATTCCGTCCGTGGCGCGCCAGGCCGCCGGCGCGATTCCTTGCCGTGTGAGGACCGCCGTTCGATGACAGCGATCCACGTAATCGGCGTATTCTTCCTGATCGGCGTGAACGGCTTTTTCGCTGCGACCGAATTCTCGCTCGTGGCGGTTCGTCTCTCGCGCGTGCGGCAGCTCGTCGAAAAGGGCGACCCGCGCGCCAAAATCGTCGAACAGCTCATTGGAGACCTCGGCCGCGTCGTTTCGGGCGTGCAGGTCGGACTCTCGGTTGCAAGCCTCTCGCTCGGCTACCTCGGCGAGATTACGCTCGCGACCATTTTGCGGCCGCTCGTCGAACAAATGACTCGTCCGTGGGCGCCGATCGTCACGCACGCCGTGGCGATCGTTCTGGTTTTCGGCCTGCTGACGTTTCTGCAGGTCGTATTCGGCGAGTTGGTGCCCAAAAGTCTAAGCCTCGCGCGTGCCGAGCGCGTCGCGTTGCTTGTCGCGCGTCCATTCCACTGGTTCCTCAACACGTTCAGTTGGGCGATCGATCTGCTCGATGGCACCGCCGAAAGAATCGTTCGCGCGCTCGGGGTTGTCGCTCCCCACAGCCACACGCTGGTCCGCTCGGTCGAGGAGCTCCATGTGATGATCCAGCAGGCTGGAGACCGCGGCCTCCTCCCTCCGCCCGAGGTGCGATTCATTCAAAACGCGATGGATTTGCGCCAGGTGCAGGTTCGCGAAGTGATGGTTCCGCGCCCGGACATGCACGTTCTGCCCGCTGATGCGAGCCTCGAAGACGCGATGAGCATGTTCGCCACCACACAGCGCTCGCGCCTCCCCGTCTACGAAGGCTCGATTGACCACATTCTCGGCTTCGTTCACATCAAGGACGTGATCTGGACGCTTCTCGATCGTGCGCGTCCTGCCGAAGAGCGATCGCCCGCCTCGTCGTTTCGTCTGAGAGATCTCGTTCGCGAGGTCTTGATCGTGCCGGAAACGAAGCCGGCCAGCGAGCTGCTCCTCGAATTCCGCTCGCGCCGTATCGGTCTCGCGATGGTCGTGGATGAATTCGGCAGCATTCTCGGCCTGGTGACGCTCGAGGACATTCTCGAACAACTGGTCGGCGAGATTCACGATGAGTTCGACGTCGTCGAACGGCCCACGCTCCTTCCGGACGGTGGTATGGTTTTTGACGCCGCCATCAAAGTTCGCGATCTCGAGGCGCAGTACAACATCGCGCTGCCGGACGATTCATCGTTCGAAACCGTCGGCGGATTCGTACTCAGCCGCCTCGGATTCATTCCGCGCGGCGGCGAGAGTTTCGAAGCCGATGGCTATCGCTTCACGGTGATGGAAATGGACCGCCGCAGGGTGTCGCGCGTGAAAATCAAGCCGCTCACGCCTCCATCCGGGAAAGCTGTGTCTGCGGTCGGCGCCGATGTGCATGCTGCAGAGACTTCGGCGCCGGCTGCCGATGCGCGGGAGCTCCACAGAAAATGATCCGGTACATCTCCGTGCGGCTCTTGCTGGCATTGCCGGCGCTTTGGGTGATCGTGACGCTGGTTTTCCTGCTCGCGCACATCGTGCCGGGCGATCCGGTGCAGCAGATGCTGGGCGAAGGCGCGCGCGCGGACGATTTGCAGCAGCTTCGCCATTCGCTCGGTCTGGACGTGCCCATCGGCACGCAATATGGCCGCTACCTCGCGGGCCTCGTGCGCGGCAATCTTGGCGAGTCCTTTCGATTCCAGGAGCCGGTCACGCGCGTCGTTCTGGAACACTATCCCGCGACACTCGAGCTGGCGTTCGTGGCGCTCATCGTTTGCGCCGCGATTGGCATTCCGTTTGGCTTGCTTGCCGCCGAACGTCGCGGCACTTCCGCCGACCGCGCCGTTGGCGTCTTCACTCTGTTGGGACTCTCCGTACCGAATTTCGCGCTAGGCCCTCTGCTGATTTTGGTTTTCGCCGTGATTCTCGGATGGCTACCGGTCTCGGGCCGCGGCGGCCCCACGCATCTGATACTTCCCGCAGTCACGCTAGGAGCCACGCTTGCGGCGATCCTCACGCGCATGGTGCGTACTTCCGTAATTCAGGAATTGTCGAGCGACTACGTTCGCACCGCGCGCGCCAAGGGCCTCACCGAATCGCAGGTGCTTTTCCGCCACGCTTTCCGCAACGCTCTGATCCCAATACTCACGATCCTCGGATTGCAGTTCGGCACTTTGCTGGCCGGAGCGATCGTCACCGAAACGATTTTCTCGTGGCCGGGCATCGGCCGGCTCGCGGTGCAGGCAATCGGAGCGCGCGACTACCCGCTCTTGCAGGGCTGCATTCTCCTGATCGCCGTTTCGTATGTCGCCGTGAATCTTCTGACGGACCTCGTGTACGCGTTCGTCGATCCCCGGGTGCGTTTCGAATGAAGGATCAGACAAACGGCGTGCGCGAGTTTCTTCGCCGAAGCACCATGGGACGCTGGGCATTGGCGCTCGCTCTGCTGCTTGTGATCCTGGCGCTGGCCGCTCCGTGGATTGCGCCGGCCGACCCCACTGCGCAGAATCTGCCGGCCCGGCTGGCTGGCCCGAGCGCCGCGCACTGGATGGGCACCGACGAGCTTGGCCGCGACATCCTCTCGCGGGTGCTTTTTGGCGCGCGCATATCGATGCTCGTTGGCGTGAGCGTCGTCTTCGGCGCCGGATTTGTGGGGCTTGCAATCGGCTCGCTGGCGGGCTATTGCGGCGGTTGGTTCGACCGGTTCGTGAACATCGTCGCGATCAACGCATTTCTTTCCTTTCCCGGGATTCTTCTGGCCATCGCATTCGCAGCGTTTCTCGGCCCGGGCGTTGGCAAAGTGATTCTGGCGCTGATTGTGACCGGATGGTCGGGATACGCGCGCCTGGCGCGCGCGCAAATCCTGCAAGCCAAGGAAATGGAATACGTGCTGGCGGCGCGCTCGCTGGGTGCGTCTCCCGCGCGCATTCTATTGCGGCATCTTCTGCCGAATATCCTTCAGCCTGTGCTCGTTCAGGCGACGATTGGCATGGCCGGCGCGATACTCGCCGAGTCCACGCTCAGTTTTCTGGGCGTCGGCGTCCTCGCTCCGATGCCTAGCTGGGGCGGGATGCTGAATGACGCGCGCGGCCATCTTTTCGACGCGCCGCATCTGGTGCTGTTCCCCGCGCTCGCCGTGATGGCAGCCGTCCTCGCGTTCAATCTGCTCGGCGACGCGCTCCGCGATTGGATGGATCCCCGCATGCGCTCGCACCTCATCGTTACGTCGCTCGCCCGCTAGCAGCTCTCCCATAATTAGTTTTTTTAGGGGGTCGGAGCGTTGCTCAGGGCACCCCTTTGGCATTGTCATTCTGAGCGGAGCGTCCCGACGCTTTTTCTTTCCCGGAGATCAGTTTTCTCGATCTCCGGGTCGGGACGCGCAGTCGAAGAATCTCTTTTGGACGTCGCCAACAATCGGGAAGTCGACAGCGTTAGGCAACTCGTAATAGGGAAGCAAGAAACGGAGTGGTACGCGGGCGCCAGTTCTTCTAACACCTTGCTGAGGAGTGGAAGGGTGGGGGGGTAATCCCGTGAAGCGGCGCTAGCTCAACTCGACAGTGACTTCAGCCCCGCGCGCGATTCCCAGCGTTCGCGCCGCGCTGGCTTTGTTCACGGAGATTTCGAGGTATCCGCTCGATCCAATGATCCCGACGGCCTCGCCGTTCGCGCCTTCCGCGAAGGTCGGGACCACCTTGTTCACCACCGCGTTTCCCGCGCGGATCGTAAACTTTCCGTCCACCGTTGCGAGTGCGGGCACGTCCGCGGCCGTCACGTTCGTCACCGCGTTGCCAAAATGATCGACGCGCAGGACGATACCCTTGACCGTATTGCCTGCCGCTTTCGGCTTCGGGATCGCAAATCGCACGAAATCGGTGATCGCTTCGCCGAATGCGGACGTCTGCCACGATTTCGACAGCCATGCTGCTACCGGCGCGAAAATGTCCCGCCCGTGGAACGTCTTGCTCACGGGCTGGCGGAAGTAGTGCTCGGAGATGATATTCCACGCGTAGAGTGCCTCGGACTGGTCGTACACCGATGACAACACGCCATTATCCGGCGCGATCATATAGTGCTGATCCGCCGCGACGAGCACCGGCCGTCGCTGCGTCCCGACTCCGGGATCGACGACCACCACGTGAATCGTCTTCGGCGGGAAATATTTGTAGGCCTGGCCGATCGCCAGCGCGCCGTCGAGGATGTCGTGCGCCAGAACTCCGTGCGTGATGTCCACGATCTGTACTTCTGGGTTGATGCTCAGGATCACGCCCTTCATGACCCCGACCAAATGGTCATTCGTGCCGTAATCCGTTGTCAGTGTGATGATGGGCCGCGCCAAGGTCCGCTCCTGTCGCCTAGCGCGCGGGAGAAAGTCGCCGCGCTGCATCTTCGACGCTAACGGACGGTCGCGCCCCTGTCAAAGCGAACCGCCGCGCCTGCCGCGATTGAGTAACGCATCGCGCGGGTATGTCTTTTGGTTGTCGTCCAGGAGCGATGGAGCTGCTTTGAGATTTTTCTCTCTCCGTCTTTGCGTTCCTGCGGTGGGTAATCTTGGAGCATGCAACCGTCTCGCGCCTGCCTGCTACTCCTCGAGGAGGTTAATCTCCCCCACGCCGCCATGAACGGTCATGTCGATCGACGTCGGCGTCTTCCCGTATACGCTGTTGACGTACGCGCTTCCGTCGCGCTCCATGCCCGGCGCATTCACCGATCCGATCCCGCCCGACGCTTCCACGTGTACACCCACGTCCTTCGGCAAGCGAATCGTCGCGGACCCAACGCCGCCGTCGACTTCCGCGTCGAGATTCGTTTTTCGCGGCCCGGTCAAATCGAGATGCAATTGTCCCGCGCCCATATTGATCCGCAGGTGGCTCAGGTTCAGGCCGTTCATGCGCAGATCGCTTTCGCCGGCCCCGATGTTCAGGCTAAGGTCGATTGTCTCGTCGCCGCCCATTCGCAAGTTCCAGTCGGTGTCGTCGGTTCCAAAATGCACTCGATGCTCGCCTTGCGACACGCTGAGTTGGCCGCGATCGCCGGAAACCTGATATTCGACGTTCGGCTTCCCCCAGTTTCGGTCGTAGCGGAAATCTGCATCGAGCAGCCGGCTTGAGCCGCCGCTCAGGACGAACCTCCCCGCGGGAAACACAAGATTCGCGGTGACGGTCTTTGCGCCTTGCAACTCGACTGCCTGCGTGTCGTGAACATCATAAGCATCTGCGCCGAAGTGGCGTCCCTCCCAATCCCATCCTCGATGCCGGACGAAACCACCATGCCAGATCGCCAGGACGAAGAACACCGCGATCACGATCCATGCCACTCCCGTCCCCGAAATCCACGGGCCGGTCGCGCGGTCGGGATGCTCATGCGCGTAGTAGCTGTCCCATATTTTCCCCAGCCCGATAAAAACGAGAATCAGGGGCCAGAAGCGCAGCAAAATCGGCCACGGATCAAAGTCCGGATGGAAATTCAGCATCAGAAAGCAGACGCCCAACACGATCAGCAGGATCGGTCCTACGAATGACCTGTGTCGCGGCCTGGGCATCTGTGGTCCCGTTGGTGCTGCCGGCTCGGTCATAGACCACCTCTCGCTTCATGATACGCAGCCGAACGCCGAAATGTTGCAGCTGTACTCTCTATTACCGTCGCGGCAAGAAAGGTGCGGCGCTCCGAAAACGATCGCTGTTACGCCTGATTGATCATGAACGTCGACATTTGCTCGAAAAACGCTCGAAGGAATTGTTCGGCCTCGGCTGGCAGAGCCGCCTCCGCAAACGCTCTGTTCATCAGATGCATCCACCGGTCGCGGGCGGCTTGATTGATCCGGAACGGAAAGTGTCGCGCCCGCAAGCGCGGATGTCCTCGCTCTTCGATGTATCGCTGCGGGCCTCCGAACCTGTAGATCAGGAAATCGCGCAGGCGCTGCTCGGCGCCCGCACGATCCTCCTCGGGATACATCGCTCCGAGAATGTCGTCCTCCGGGACTTGGCGATAAAACGCAGCCACGAGGCGCGTGAAACCTTCCTTCCCAATAATTGAGTAGATATCGGCTTCTTCCATGATTCTTTCATTTCAGTTTAGCACTTGCGCAAAACCGATTTGCCGCAGGCGAATCACGAACCGGTCGATTCAGACCGGACCGCCCGAATGCAGAAGATGCACCGCGTCAACGGGTATAATTTTTGGTTCAGTCCGCGAGTGGATCGGGTCGGATTTGGAAGTGGACCACCTTCGGCATTGTCCCTTTTCCCGTCTCGCTCTGGAATGGCGTGCGGGTACCCCAGGTCGTCCAGACACCCTTGCCCTTCCAGCCGGTTTTCGGATCGTCGAAGCGCCCGTCCATCCCTTTCGCAAAGAAGCCCAGCGGATACGGAACGCGCAGGATCACGAATTTTCCGTTCACCAGCGCGATCAGCGAATCCGACGAATTGCCGGTCGCGATCGGAGTGTTCTTGCCCAGCCCCAGCGTGTCGAACTGATCGACCCACGCGTAGTAATGAGAGTCCGCGCTGCCCGAGGCCGTGACGTTCTTAAATTTCGGTCCCGGCGTCGGATACAGTGTCCATCCTTCGGGGCACTGCCGTCCGGTCGCCATCGGTCCGTTGAGTGGCCCCTTGCACTTGCGCCGGTCGAAGCTGCCCAGGTGCCCGCTCGCCAGCGCCACCCACACGACGCCGTTGCCGTCGACATCCATCCCCCGCGGCGAAAAGCCCCACACCGGAGCCTTCGGGTCGTTCCATGGCACCTCGTAGTATTCCGCCAAAGCTGTCTCCGGAGGGTTCGGTCCCGGATTCAACCGCACGATCCCTCCCGGAAAGCCCAGCACCGTGCCCCACACCATCCCATCCCTGCCGACCGCGACGGCGTAGAACGCTGCGTTGAGGCGCGTGTCCTTCGCGGGGTCGCTCGCTGCGTTTAGCGCGGAAGCCGTGCCCAAACTCTCGCCGCCGGGCGTCGTGGCCACACTCTGCTCGCCTTCCGCATAGGCGTCTCTCTTTCCGTTGCCGTTGGTGTCCAGCACCAGAGCTGTCCAGCCTTGCGATTTCGCCGCGTCGTGCGTCTGGTCCCACAATTTGGTGTTCAGCCAGCCCACGACTCCGCCGCCACCGCCGCTGCTGGTCCACAGCGTGTTATTGGCGTCGCTCGCGAACACTAGGTGGTGCGTGCCGAAGCAAGTGTCGATCATCGCAATTTGCTTGGTCGCCGGGTCGTACATCTCCAATTGGCGCCCAGAATTCTCGACGGGAGTGAGCTGCGCCGAGGGAAGGCTGGACCCCGCTTTGCAAAAAGCCGGGTTGTCGCGCGCACGGATTCGCGCCGTGTACCAGAGCCGCCCGCGCTCGTCGAACATCGGATTGTGCACGGTCGTGTGGCTGTCCCAGATCGCCTCATCGCCCCAGAATGCGGACGGCTTCAACGGCTTCGGCTGCCCCGGCGTGTCCGGATCGCGGTAAGTAGTCTTCACCTGGCTGATCGTGTTGTGCATCGGATCGAGCACCGGCAAATAATCGCGGCTCTCCTCGGGCGATCCGTAGATCAGGCCGTTGGCGTTGACGTTTGGATCGCGCTTGTCTGTCGAGATTTCGTCGTGCAGATATGCCTTCGGATCGGCCCAGTCCCACTGAGTGATCACCACATTGCGTTCGACGCCCTGCGGCCGCGGAGGCACCTCCGCGGGCAACTCGCCCTTCGCGATCCGCGTGGTCCAATCGCCGAACAGCTCGGTGGCTCGCTTGGGTCCGAGCTGGCTTAATCCGCCCAACATGATCGCGCCTGCTTGTCCGGACTGCACACGCCGCATCCATGCTTGCGCTGTGTCGAGATCGCTGAACATCGCCGGAATCGTCCGCGTATATTGGTTGCCGAGCTGGTGGCACGACTCGCAGGCGTCCGTCTTGATCAGGTGGATCCACTCGCCCTGGCTCTTCACGTTCGGTGAAATGCCGCTCGTGGCGGCGTCCGTGCCGTGAAATTCGTTTTCTCCCGGCACATTCAGCAGTGCATACCAATAATTTGCCGGATAGTATTGGGCGGCGGTCTTCGCATCCGGCGCGACGCCTGGCTTCAGGTCCACAAGCTTGCCGGGCTCGGTTTGCACCGTTGGCGAATCCACCAATCCGTATCCGCGCGCCCAGACGGAGTATTCGGCCTTTGGCAGGTCCGGTATCAGATAACGCCCGCGATCGTCGGTCACCACTTCCTTGATGTAATGCGTGGGCAGGTCATTTGTTTCCGCGATCACCCACACTCCCGCTTCCGGCCCGTTGGAGCTTGTGACCGTCCCGCCGATGTCGTTGTTCTTGATCCGGATCCCTGCGCTGCTATTCTGCTTTGCGCTCGTTCTGCCGAGCGGGACGGCGACCGCTGCAGCGAGCAATGCAGCGACGCCGAGAGCCATCAGTCCAAGAGACGAAATCTTCCTGGTCATGTTATCGGCCTCCGATGCTCGAAATATTGCCGACGTCGTTGGGTCGCCAGCGGAAGTTCGCGAATGCGGGCGGGATTCATCATTGCGTTGCCAGCCGACCCACAATATACGCTCGGCTGCCACCGCGGGCAATCCACCGGCCCCGCCGCTCTCGCGCTCACTGCTGCCCCGGGCGCGCACTGAACATCAGCCGCGGCCGATGAAGGGCATCTTAGTCGCCATGACGGTCATGAATTGGACATTGGCGTCGAGAGAGAGAGACGCCATGTACACGACGGCGCGCGCAACGTCGGCGGGATCCATCGTCGGCTCGGCCGCGATCGTGCCGTTCGCCTGCGGCACGCCCTTCTTCATTCTTTCGGCCATGTCGGTCGACGCGTTTCCAATATCGATCTGGCCGCAGGCGATGTCGTACTTCCTGCCGTCGAGGGAAGTCACTTTGGTGAGACCTGTGATTCCGTGCTTTGACGCTGAATAGGGGGCGGAATTCGGCCGGGGACTGTGCGCCGAAATCGAGCCGTTGTTGATGATGCGCCCGCCGCGCGGGTCCTGGTTCTTCATGATTTTGAATGCTTCCTGCGTGCAGAGAAATGTGCCGGTGAGGTTCGTATCGACCACGGACTTCCACTGCTCGTACGTCAAGTCTTCGAGCGGCGTGGCGCGGCCGGAAATTCCCGCGTTGTTGAACAGCAGGTCGAGCCGGCCGAACGCGTCTTTTGTTTTCGCGAAAAGCTCGCGGACGGAAGCGGCATCGCAGACGTCCGCAGGTACGACGATCGCTCGGGAATTAACCTGACTCACTTCCAGCGCAGTCGCTTCCAGGGGCTCTTTGCGCCGGCCGGCAAGAACCACGGAGTAGCCCTCCCGAGCAAGAGCCACGGCAACGTACTTGCCTATTCCGCTGCCTGCTCCGGTGACGATGGCGATCTTCGGCGATAAGCCCATAAATGTCCTCCGCTAAACCGATTTATGAGAGTGACGAGGAACGGTTATTTCGCCTGCACCGAAGCCAGGTAGTCACAGAGGTTCTTGATGCGTTGCTGCACAACTCTTTCGTGCTGCTTGTCGAGGTATCGGAAGAGAGGGCCCCATGTAGGCATGTCCGGCGAGCCGTGAGCGGGAACGCCCGGCCCAGATTTGAGGACACTCGAAACATAGTCATACGGGAACTTGCCCCCATGGCGCTTTGCCAGCGTGGTCAGATCTGATGGGGACGTTTTGAGGAAGGGCGCCAGGGGACCATATCCCTTGGCGTCCGCGCCATGGCAAGCGGCGCAATATTGCTTATACATCTGCTCGCCCGACGGCACATAGGTCAATGGAAACTGTGTCTCGTCGACGGCCGGCCCGGCACTGGCAACGCAACCGATCAGTAACATAGCACTGAGCAGAACCAAGGGTCGAACAGCCATCGTTTCCTCCGCCGCCATCCAGTGTCTTCCGAAGATGCGGCTCATACTGCTGTAAATCGCTTCTCGCTGTAGGTAGCCTATTCCTTTGCCCATCGTTGGTTCAATCGTAATCGATATCGGATATCTGGTCATCGCTGACTACCGCAGCACGCCAATTCTGGACGCGCTACGACGGGCAATACCTAAGTGTCTTCGGCCATCTCATTTGTTCGAATGGCCGGAGCAGCTCCTGGTTACCACGCTAACCGGACAAGCTGGTTTCACATGTTCGGTAATCCGATTTATCAGGAGTTACCCGAGCTTCGGGAGCGTTGGGGACGATGTGCTTCCCAATAGCTAATTCGGACGCGGTCAGTAGCGATGAAACGCCTGAAATCGGAATGAGTAGCCGATCCCGATGACATGATCCACTGAGGCCGGCGACAAACCCACGCCGAAGTGAAAGTCGAGCTGTTGCTGCTTTGCGACCTTTATTGCCGTTCCGAAGTGCAGCAGATGGCGGGAACCACCGCGTTCCGGAAAGTCGCCCGCGTACTCGACGAACGCATCCCACGGCCCTGTCAGTTGCCGGTCCAAAAGGATCGTGGACTCGCCGGTCAGATTTCGCGTGCGGCCCTGAGTGGGCCAGTACATCGAGAGCATTCCGGCCGCCGTCCATTTGGAGGACAGCCGGCGCGACCATGCCACCTGCAGACCCCCATCGTACCCGCCGCTGGACACGCCATCGGCGCCGGTCGGAAAACTGAGGAACAGAGTAGCGGACACATCGAATCCACCCGGCGTGGGGCCGAGTTGTTGTTTTACTCCGATGGCCAAGTCGCCGAATCCCGAGCCGCGGCCGCCGGTGGCGTTCAGGTTGTCGTAATTGTTCGGCACGGTGAAACGTAACTCAGTCTTCGTGGCGACACCCAAGCGTAGTAAGGTTTCCGGGCCATCAACGATGCTCTGACCCTGGTTGCCGGTTTCGAGGAATCCATTCTCCGCCTGAAGGCTGCCATAAGGGACGACGACGCTGGAGTTCGTAACGGACGGCCGATTTGTTGCGATCGGGCCCGAGATGTCAGTCGTTGCAGGCTGATCTTGCCCCTGCAATGGCGCCAATGTGATGAAAATGAAAGACAGCAGCGCAGTCGCAATCCGAGCAATCATCCACTGCCGAGCTCCAAAAGAAAGATTTTGCGACCGGAATGACACACTGGAAGCATGCGGCAAGGGTTCCGTGCATTCGCCTGACGAACCATACTCTGAAATTCGCGGGGTCATGTGGGCGCTATCTGCCGAGCAAATGCTCCAGAATCGGTCCCAGTGTCAGCGCGGGAAAGAAACTAAGGCCTCCAACAATCAACACGGTGGCCACCAACACAACCGCAAATAGAGGTCCGTCGGTGGGGACTGCGTTTCCTAAGTCCTGTTTCCGAAGCTGTTGGGCCATGAGTCCGGCCAGTGCAAGCGCGGGAATTGCCAGGCCGAAGCGGCCCATCATCATGGCAACCGCCGTGGTGAAGTTATAAAAAACCGTGTTCGCATTCAAACCGGCGAAAGCTTGGCCGTTGTTGGCGAAGCATGACGAATAGGCATAGAAGATCTCGGTGAGGCCATGTGATCCCTTGTTGATGACCAAGCCCGAAAGTCCAGCTTTCGTGGCCAGGGCGACTGCCGTGAAGGGAAGTACCGCAAGTGGACACGCAAGCGCATAGAGGGCGATGAATTTGGTTTCGAGCGGACCGATCTTCTTTCCCAGGTACTCGGGCATCCTGCCAATCATCAGCCCAGCCAGAATTATCCCGATAAGCGCAACCATGATGATGCTGTAAATTCCTGTGCCCAGCCCGCCGAATATGATTTCCCCCAGCAGCATATTGACGAGGGGTACCGCGCCACCCAGCGGCGTGTAACTGTCATGCATGGAGTTCGTGGAGCCGGTCGCGCCGTTTGAAGTGACGACCGCGGTCAATACAGATGCGCCAATTCCGAAGCGAACTTCCTTGCCCTCCATGTTTCCGCCAGGCTGCCCTTCACTTGCGCGTTGGGAGAGCCCCGGAACGTCGGAGAGTCGTCTATTGCCCGCTTGTTCCGCAAGTCCGCACAGCAAGAGCCCCGTCACAAACAGGGCGACCATCACGAAAAACAACACCCAGCCCTGCCGAGGCCGGCCGATCATCCTCCCAAAAGTGTTTGTGAATGCCGCCGGCAGCATCACAATCGCCAGCATTTCGAGAAAATTGCTCAGGGGAGTGGGATTCTCGTACGGGTGAGCGCCGTTCGCATTGAAGAATCCGCCGCCATTCGTCCCAAGATTCTTGATGAACTCGAGCGCCGCGACCGGCCCCTGAGGGATTGTTTCTTGTCCGCCACCGAGTGTCGCGACCTGAGTGTAGGGGTGCCAATTCATCGGCACGCCTTGCCAGACCAAAAGCAAACTGCCCACTAGAGACAACGGAAGCAGAATCCACAGAATCGAGCGGGTCACATCAACCCAGAAGTTGCCGAGCTTTGTGGTTTGCTGGCGCGCGAACCCGCGAATGAATGCCACGCCGACAGCCAGCCCGGAGGCTCCTGCCAAAAAGTTCTGCACGGTCAGGCCAATCATTTGACTCGCGTAACTCAGCGTATTCTCTCCACCATAGGCTTGCCATGTTGTCGTCGTCGAGAAACTGATGGCGGTGTTCATCGCCAGGTCGGGAGTCACAGGCGTGGTTTGGTACGCGGGATAGAACCACGGCAAGAATCTTTGCAGACGCAGGATTCCGTAAAGCAGCAGCGTGCCGACAAGCCCGAAAATGATGAATGCCAAGGAGTACTGTTTCCAGTCCATCTCCACGTCAGGTTCAATTCCAGTCAGCTTGTAGGTGAGCCGTTCAACGGGGAGTAGCACTCGATCCAGGAACGTGGGCTCGCCCTGAAATACACGAGCCATGTAGCCGCCGAGAGGTTTCACAAGCACTGCAACGACGGCTAAAAAGAATGCGTACTGCAAAAAGTTGGGGCCGCTCACCGCCGCCCTCGCAAGCCGATACTACATCGTTTCGACATCAGCTTTCACAACGGCGTTTTGCGCGAACACCGGTTCCAGCCCCACGAGGTCGCAGTTGCATATCGACAGAGAATCTACAGGATCGGGCATAATAATGGCATAAGACATCCATAAGAGCTTTGTAGGGTGACGCTCAGCGCTAAGCGACCTATTTTGTGCAGAAGGCGCGGATCATAATCGCAAACTAACACACCAGCCCCGACGTACAATTCCCGAAGGGACCGCCGACTTACGCCAGCCTGCCAAAGTCCACATAACCTCGCGCTTGTAATTCACCCTCAGCCTGCTAGCCTGATTTCGACAAAATGAGAGTCGTCCACAATTCGAGCGAAGAAAACGCCGGGCCGGATCGCCGTGCGCGCCGAAGATTCTCGCACGGACGTCAGCCGAAGCTGCGATTTCTAATCGACACGTCGGCGATTAGAATCGTGCGTAAGCCGAAGAAAAGAAAGGACGGAGCCTGATTCTAATCGACACACTTCCGGGGAGTTCGCAGGGCGCAAACGCCGCTCTGTTCCAATGACTCGTTAGCTTGACCGTCGTTGCACTAGCCACTATTCTGAACTCTCTAAGGCTCAAACATGCGCATCTATCTTGACTACAACGCGACGACACCCGTGGACCCTCGCGTCCTCGATGCCATGCTGCCGTATCTCGGAGAAAACTTCGGCAACGCCGGCTCGGTCCACACGCCCGGCCAGAGAGCGCGCGCTGCGGTGGACGCTGCGCGCGAATCCGTCGCGGCGCTGATCGGTGCGAAGTCCAGCGAGATCGTTTTCACGAGCGGCGGCACCGAAGCGGACAACCTTGCGATCTTCGGCACGATCGCAGCCTCGACAAAGCCTCGCAAGCACGTCATTACCACCTCGATCGAGCACCACGCGATTCTGCACAGCTGCGAGGAACTCGAACGGCAGGGAATCGAAGTCACCGTCGTTCCCGTCGGCCGCGGTCCGGCATCGCAAGGCGTCGTCGATCCGGAAGATATTCGCCGCGCGCTGCGTCCCGAAACGGTTCTCATCACCGTGATGCACGCCAACAATGAGCTTGGCACGATTCAGCCCATCGAAGAAATCGGGTGCATCGCAGCGGAAGCGGATGTGTGCTTTCACTGCGACGCGGTGCAGTCGGCGGGCAAGGTGCCGCTCGATGTGAATCGTCTCGGCGTGGATCTGCTCTCGATTTCGGCGCACAAGTTTTGCGGCCCCAAGGGAGTTGGCGCGCTCTTCGTCCGCACCGGCACGCCACTTGCGCCACGCTTCTTCGGCGGACACGCCGAACGCGACCGCCGCCCCGGCACGGAGAATGTCCCCGGCATCGTGGGCATCGGCAAGGCCGCGGAACTCGCGCATCAGTTGCTCGCCGAAGACGACGCGCGTCTCAGCGCGCTTCGCGACCGCCTCGAATCGGCGCTGCTCGATCGCATTCCTGCCGCGCAGGTGAACGGCGACCGCAGCCACCGCGTCCCGAACACGACCAATATGAGCTTTCCCGGCGCGGGCGGCGAAGCGCTCCTGATTTCACTCGATCTTCAGGGCATCGCGTGTTCCACCGGCGCCGCCTGCTCCTCGGGTTCGACCGAACCTTCTCACGTTCTGTTGGCCGCCGGGCTTTCGCGCGACGACGCGCGCTCGAGTCTTCGTTTCAGCCTCGGCCGGCCAACCACTGCCGGCGATATCGACCGCGCGATTGAAATCATTCCCGCCGTTGTCGAGCGCATCCGCGCGCTCTCGCCAAAGTCGCCGCATCCAGAGGCCGCCGCATCCGCCCGCTGACGATTCCCCAATGACGCCAATCGCCCAACTCGAATCCGCCGCCGGGACAGTCGTGTCCACCGCGAATGCAGTCGCGGTCGCGATGTCGGGCGGCGTTGATAGTTCCACGGTCGCTGCGATCCTCCGCGAGCGCGGCCAGCCGATCGTCGGCCTCACGATGCAGCTCTGGAATCAGCGCCGGTTGCCCGCGCTTCAGGGCGACGGCCCCGCACCGCACCGCTGCTGCTCGCTCGACGATGTCTACGACGCGCGCCGCGTCGCCGAGCACCTCGGCATTCCGTATTACGTGATCAATTTCGAGCGCGAATTCGAGCAGACTGTAGTCCGTCCGTTCGTCGAGGACTACCTCGCTGGACGCACGCCGATTCCATGCACGCACTGCAACAATCACGTGAAGTTCGACCAGCTTCTCGCCACCGCGCGTCAAATCGGCGCCGAGCGGATCGCCACCGGCCACTACGCGCGCATTCGTCACAATCCGGAAACGGAGCGCTACGAACTCCTCCGCGCGCTCGATGGCACCAAGGATCAATCGTATTTTCTTTTTGGCCTCACGCAAGAGCAGCTTTCGCGCGCCGAGTTTCCGCTCGGCGAATTGACGAAACAGGAAGTGCGCGAAATCGCGCGACGCCTTGCAGTGCCCGTCGCTGAAAAGCCGGAGAGCCAGGAGATCTGTTTCGTGCCATCGGGCAGTTACGTCCGCTTCATCGAAAACTATCTGCAGGAGCAGGGAAGCGATTTGCCCGCCGAATCCGGAGAGATCGTCTCGACTGCGGGCGAAGTCATCGGCCGCCACAACGGCTTGCACAATTACACGGTCGGCCAGCGCAAGGGCCTCGGCCTCGCCGCCGGCCATCCGCTGTACGTTGTCGCGCTCGATCGCGCGAACAATCGCCTCGTTGTGGGCGAGGATGGCGAACTTCGCAGCAGTTCGTGCGAAGTCCGAAATGTGAATTGGGTTTCGATTGCGGCGCCCGATGCGCCGGTTTTTGCGGCCGTCCGCATTCGCAATCGCCACGAACCTGCCGAAGCGGAAGTTGTAGCGCTCGATGCGACGACCGCGCGCGTCACCTTCCGCGAGCCGCAGCGCGCGATCACTCCCGGCCAGGCGGCCGTATTTTACTTGGGCGATCACGTCCTCGGGGGTGGCTGGATCGCGAAGTGACGCAATGGGCCCGAGCGCAAAGGTGAGCGTTGCCGCTAAATTCAAATTGTCTGTGAAGGGAAGGAATGCGCAGTTACGCCAAGCGGCGCGGGTTCAGATGAACAGTTCTTCGTCTTGCGTGGCGCTGTCGGGTTCGGGACGCCGCTTCTGCCCGCGAATGAAATCGAGCCCGGCCTTGATGCCTTTCAGCACAGCGGACGCCTGATTCACCGGCTGCCACAGCTTTTCGCGGAACGTCGAGCCGGCCTCTTCGATCACTTCGAGAGTTCCGGTGAGAATCTGGTCGGCGCGAACGATTTGGATTCGCAGGCGCTCCACGGCATCCGTGAAGATGCGGTCCACTTTCTGCGCTTGTCCGCGGGCCAACCTTGTGAGTTCCGCGGCGTCGCCCATGATGCTCCGTATGCGATCTTCGGAATCATCGAGGATGCGGCTGGTGCGGACGAGAATCGGATCGACGCGGGCTTGCAGATCCGCTGCGATCCGCGTGAATTCGCGGATGGCCACGCGCATCTGAATGAACATCGCCAGCAAGATCGCCATTTGAATCACGATAGCGATCGTCGCGACGATGATGAACAATTCAAGCCAGCCGGACATTCAGGCGCCTCCGAAAAGCTACGAAATCTTTGCTTCCCGCTTGTAGGTTTCCTTGCCTGCGTCGACGGCGTTCGATAGAGCGTCTTTCTGCCGCGACATGATTTCTTTGCTGCGCTCGATCAAATCCTCCGCGCGCTCGCGCAGTTCTCGCGCCTTCTTTTGCGCAAATTCTCTGCCTTCGTCCGCCTTCGACGTAAGATAGTCGCGTGTCTCTTCACCGGATTTTGGCGCGAAAAGAATGCCGACGAGCGCCCCGATGCCTAACCCGACGAGGAAAAAACTGACTTTCGAGCCCACGTTGTCCGCCATGATGCACCTCCAATTTGGACAGTAGCATAGGCTTACCAGTACAAGCAAGGCGAGCGCCCGAGTCAATTTTCGTGTCGGAGCTACGTGGCACGCGGCTCCCGAAGTTGAGCCTCCCGCAATCCATTGAATACGCGTTGCGCTTGCGCGCGCGGCAGTTCCGCGGCGAGTTCCTCGAGGCTCAATTGCTTCAGCCTCGTCACACTGCCGAATCGACGCAGCAGTTTCTGCGCGGTGCGCTCGCCCACGCCCGGAATGTCCACGAGCTCGGTGCGCAAGCGGCGGCTTGACCGCCGCTGACGATGGAACGTAACCGCGAAGCGATGGGTTTCGTCGCGAATCTGCTGGATCAAGTGCAGAACCGGTGAGTGGCGATCGAGCGCGATGGGTTCGCTCTCGCGCCCCAGCACGTACAGAATCTCTTCCTTCTTGGCGATGCTTGCCAGCGGCTGGTTGATGATCTCGAGTTTTTCGAGCGCCTGCGCCGCCGCGTGCAACTGCCCAATTCCGCCGTCGATCAAGATCAAGCTCGGCAGCGGTTTATTTTCGTCGCGCAGACGCCGGTATCGCCGCTCCACTGCTTCGCGCATGCTCGCGAAATCGTCACGGAGCAGTCCTTCGGATTTGTCGCGTCCTTCGGGCATCGCGTCTCCGCGGATGATGAACTTCCGGTAATCGGACTTCTTCATGCGCCCGTCTTCCCACACCACCATCGATGCGACCGTGTCCGATCCTTGAATGTGCGAAATGTCGAAGCATTCGATTCGCTTTGGTGGTTCGGGGAGCCCGAGCGCGGATTCGATGGCCTCCGCGATCGCCTTCGAGCTGGGCTTCAGCACGCGGAACCGTTGCACGAAAGAATGCTGCGCGTTTTTCTCGACGAGTTCGAGAAACGCATGTTTCTGGCCACGCTGGGGGTTCAGAATCTCCACGCGGTGCCCGGCTGTCTGCGTCAGCACGTCTTCAAGCAGCGCGCGCTCCTCGAAATCCTGCGGGACGTGGATGTAGCGCGGCAGATACGCAGCGTCGAGATAGAGTTGTTTCAGCAGGGAAGGCAGAAACTCGGCGGGTTCGAACTCTTCGAGGTTCTCCCAATAAAAATCGCGCCGGTCCACCACGCGTCCGCCGCGCAAATGGAAAATATTCACGGCGACCTGGGGCGGCTCGGCGTACCATGCGAGCACGTCCGTATCGTCTCCCTCGGCCGCGGCAATTTTTTGCCGCTCTTCCATATCGGAAAGCGTTTGCAGTAGGTCGCGGTAGCCTGCAGCCTCTTCGTAACGCTCGCTTTGCGAAGCGCTCTCCATTCGTTCCTTCAAGCTTCGCGATAGATCGTTCCGGCGGCCTTCGAGAAATAGCCGTACGTCCCGCGCCCCCTCCGCGTAGCGCTCGTCGGTTACGAGCCCCGCGCACGGGCCAAGGCAGCGGTGAATGTAATATTGAAGGCAAGGGCGGGGATGAGACCGCGTCAGGTCGACGGTGCACGAAGGCACGAGAAAATGCTTGTGGATCAGGTGTACCAGCCGGTAGGCGAGGCCCCCTGGAAAATACGGGCCAAAGTAGATCGAGCCATCCTTGGTGAGCCGCCGGGTCACGTAGACTCGCGGATATTTTTCAAACGCCGTGTAGCGGATGTACGGATACGTCTTGTCGTCGCGCAGCAGAATATTGAACTTCGGCTTATGCTGCTTGATCAGATTGTTTTCGAGCGCCAGCGCCTCGCGCTCGTTGTCCACCACGATATATTCGACGTCCACAATTTCGCGGACGAGCGATCCCGTCTTCGCGTCCTGCCACCTCGATTCGAGGAAGTAGGATTTCACGCGGTTCCGCAGCGATATCGCCTTGCCTACGTACAGGATGTTTCCGCCGGCGTCCTGGAAAAGGTACACGCCGGGCTGGGCGGGCAGTTGGTCGACTTTTTCGCGGAGTTCCATTCGCGGCGCGATACAATGAACGGGAGTTCAGTTCGCCGGGCGATCGAGTCCCGGACGATACAACTTTCATGATAGCAAACGCATTCTAATCCCGACGGCAAAGCCAATGCGGCGAACTCTTTCTCAACTCGTGTTGTTCTGTTTCCTGGTCGGCATCCCGGCGCAGGCCGATCAGCAAAAGCCCCCGGCGCCCCCGCCCGACAAGCCGCAGGGCCAGACCCAGACACCTGCGCAAGATGACGCGAACAACGCCCCCCTGCCGGCAACGGTCGACGAAGACATCCAGGTCGGCACGTTTTACATGCACAAGGGAGATATCGACGCAGCGATCCCACGATTCGAAGACGCTATTCGGCAGCAACCGAAGCTCGCCAAGCCGCGCCTGCTGTTGGCCGAGGCGTACGAGAAAAAGGGCGACAAAGCCACCGCTGTGAAATATTACAGGGAATATCTGCGAGCGTTTCCGAACGCGTCTGACGCGAAAAGGATTCAGGAGAAGATCGAGAAGCTGACGGCGCGATAGGAATCGACAGTCTGAACGAAAGATGCGGGCGAAGAATCCCTTCGGAACGCGCTACTAATCCTGAAGCACCCAATCGGAAGTCGTTTCCAGGAACTGGAAGCCGTATCGCTGCCAAGCCGCGCCGGTCGACTCCTTGCGCACCACCACCGCGCGCCCTGCATACCGATCTTGCCCTGCGGACGCGAGAAACACCTCGATCGGGGTTCCCTTGACCAGCGTCGCCGTGCAGTTGCAAAGAAATCCGCCGGCGCTCAGATTCTCCGTAGTGGTTGATTCCTCAAACGGTTTTCCATTCGCGTCATTTCCGCGCAGTTTCAGGGGAACTCGCATCTGCACTCGTTTGTGCTTGCGGCGCTCCGGCTGCTTGGCCCTGAGTTCTGCCGCGAGAGCGGCTTTGAGCGCAGCGAAGTCCACAGGCTTGTGGAAGTAGGCCCGGGCTCCCAGGCTCTCGACGTGCTCCTTGTATTTCGCTCCGGCCTCACCGGTGATCACGAAAATCGGGATGCGAGAGGTGTAACTGAGGTTGTGAAAGCTCTGGCAGAGCTCGAAACCGGAAAGGCCCGGCATCAGGAGGTCCAGCAAAATCGCATCCGGCTTGTGTTCGAGGGCCAGTGCGAGGGCCTGCTCCGGATCGCCGGTATCAACGACCTCATATGAGTCCGACAATCGCATGCGGAACAACCCGCGCACGGACTCGTCGTCATCCACGACCAGTATTTTCGGCATTTTCAAAGCTCCCGATACGGCCGAACCGCCTGAATTACTCGTGACTGAGCTCATTTGGACTCCGCCACCACGCGGCGATCCAGCGCCTCCCGGATCTTGCGTGCCAAGGTTTCCCGTGTAAACGGTTTCGAGAGAAAGTCGCTGCCCGGTTCGATCGGGCCCTGAGAGCCGACGGCCTGGCCCGTGTACCCGGACATATACACGATCCGAGTCTCCGGACGCCGCCGTGTCAATTCCTGCGACAGCGTGTGGCCTCCCATGCCGGGCATCACGACATCGGTGAGCAACAGGTGGATCGGCCCGTCATGCTGTTCGCTCACCTCCAGCGCCTCCACACCATCGTTTGCTTCCAGCACCAGATAGCCGAGCGATTCCAGCGTGGTGCGGGTCAGCTTTCGCAAAGATTCCTCGTCTTCGGCCAGCAAAATCGTTTCCTTGCCCTCGAAAGAGGCAGCTGGGCCGGCCGAAGGCCCGTGGGCCTTGATAGCGTCATCGACGCGCGGCAGATAGATCTTGAATGACGTTCCCTTGCCGGGCGTGCTATAGATGTCGATGTAGCCGCCGCTCTGCTTTACCACGCCATACACAGTCGAAAGGCCAAGTCCCGTGCCCTTTCCTTTTTCCTTCGTGGTAAAAAAGGGTTCGAATGCGCGCGCCTTGGTCTCGGCGTCCATTCCGATTCCGCTGTCGGTTACTGTGAGGCAAATGTACGGCCCGGGTTGGACGGGGTAGGGATAGCGGCGCACGAATTCCTGGTCCATCACCATATTTTCCGTCGAGATCGTCAGTTTGCCGCCTTGAGGCATCGCATCCCTAGCATTGACGGCCAGATTCATGATGACTTGCTCGAGCTGGCCTTGGTCTGCCTTCACGTGGCCAACGTCAGGGCTCAGTGGAGTGCTCAGCTCGATGTCCTCGCCAATCAGCCTTCGCATCAGCTTCTCCATGTCGAGGACAACGCTATTCAGGTCGATCACTTTTGGATCGAGCACCTGCTGGCGGCTAAAGGCCAGAAGCTGGCGGGTGAGAGAAGCCGCGCGCTTTCCAGCTTTCAATATCTCGTCGACGCTCCCGCGAAGCGAGTCCTCCGGCGACATGCGCTCTTGAAGAAATTCCGCATAGCCGATGATCACGCCGAGAATGTTGTTGAAATCGTGCGCAACTCCCCCGGACAACCGGCCTACGGCCTCCATTTTTTGCGATTGCCGGAACTGCTCTTCCAATTGCTTGCGTGCGCTGACGTCGCGGTTCACGATCACCAGCTTTTCAACTTGGCCTTGAGCGTTCAACACGGCGCTGGCGCCGGACTCGAGCACGTGCCAACTGCCGTCCTTGTGGCGCATCCGATACTGAATGGTGCGCCCGTGGCCGGTGCGCGCCGCTCGCGCCGCTTCCTCCACGATAGGGCGGTCGTCCGGGTGAACTTGTTCGAGCGACGAGGTTTTCAGCAGTTCCTCCGCGCTGTAGCCAAGAATCCGCTCGTACGCCGGACTGTTGTAGAGCCGCTTCCCGTCAGCGTCCACCACCGCGATCATGTCTGCGGCGTTCTCGCTGATCAGCCGAAAGAGCTCTTCCCGGCGAACCAGCTCCGTGCGTATCCGATAAATCTGCAGTTGTTGATAAATCGTATAAATGTCGAACAACAAGACCAGGCCGACGAGCCCTCGTACGGCCAGATTAATGTGCAGCGTGTCGAAGTCCTCGACATGTTCGTGCAACATCGGAGCGACGAACGACGCGATGCCGGCCGTGAGCAGGAGTGTCACCAGAATCGCGAAACACCAGAGAATCCACTCGCGTCGCTCGATGGATCGCATGAGGTCTTGGATCTTTCTGTGCGACTGGGTTGCCATAACTTGTTTGTACCACTTTGGTACAAATACCTTCCAACTTCATGTGCTCAAGGGTTACTGCTTACGATACCGCGCAGTACCACGGGCACATCCGGAAGAAGTCATGCCTTATCAGTCGCTATAGGTGTAATCGGCCGTGAAGGCGGGAACTATAGTGCCATTATGATTTTATCAACCCGTAGTTGAGGGAAAACGGGCGAGGAATCTCATGGCGCTTTGGTACTCGGCAAACCGCTTTTCTTCTCGGCGAAAGTCAACCGAATGAGACTCCCTTCGGCAGCGCGCGAACCGGATCGGATGCTTCAGGTGAAGCATCTCGTGGTACAGCACGTAGGCCACAACGTATTCGGGAACTCCTTGCTGGTCGAGCTGCCGGTTCATGACGATCTGATTCAGTGCCGGATCGAAACAGCCCAATTGGGTTCGCCAGACGCGGGTGCTCCACGCTAGGCGCGGCTGCGCGAGGCTTTCGGCAAAATACCGGCTGTTGAGCTGGGCGAACATCGGCTCGAGGTCGTGGTGCCTTCCAGCAGGGCGGTGTTCCATCTTGCGGGCACGGCGCTGGCGCAGCAGCAGAAGTTGACGGCGCGTGGATTGCGCGTACGAATACTGCTTGTACGTCTCAAGAAGTTCGGCCGGAGGGCGCCGCCGGTAGAGACGCCCCAGCAGGATTGCTGCGGCGGCTTCCACTACGGCCCGCGGCGCTTTTCCAAGCAGGTCAGAGAGTCTGACGTGCGCGGTGTCTTCCCGCAGGCGAATCGTGTGCGTCAGACCCGCATAGGGGTGGTATTCGACGACGAAATGAGGTGGTCGGCCCGCGCATCCGAGCCGCGTGTAGATCATCTGAAAAATCCGCTCGCCCCCGGGAACGGGCCGCCGAGCGCCGCCCGCTTGCCTCACTGCTTCCTCCGCACCGGGGCAGGGAGCATTTCCTTTGAGGCTTCGTCCACGTCGGAGAGGGCGTCCTTGGTGCCTTCGATCGCATCCTCGAGCGTGTCGCGGTAGGTGTCCAGCTCCGGTCCGTCCTTATCGTATTTCTCGAGCTGATCGAGAAATGCCTGGTACTTCGTCCGCATGAGCTTCAACTCTGCGCGAATGTCCATTTGCTTCTCGCGGGCCATGGCGATTTGATCCGCGCCGTCGTCGACGCAGCCGGCGTACCCGTTCATCAGGTTGTTCAAAACCTCGGCGCGCCGCCTTTCCGGCGTCGATCGGTTCAGTTCGTAGTCGAATTTTTTCAGCCGATCTTCGGCGAAAAGGAGATACAGCCTGATGCGCTCCGCCGGCGTGAGGGCGTCGCGGATCTTGTCCGCCTCTTCGTCGCTCAGGTAATCCTTCTGCTGCGGCAGAGCGCGAGTCGCGGAAGGCGATGCGAGCCTCGCCAGCATCAGCATCGTCAAAATTGCCAAGGTGGAATTTCGATGACGCATCAATGTTCCTGCGGGGTGGATTTTGGCGGCGCAGCCTGCGGAGCCGGGCGCCGCGGAAACAGCTCTTCGATGAGATGCCGGTCCATGTCATCCAGGTCTTTCCGCACTTCGACAAATGCTGCCTGTTCGCTTTCGGCGATGGTGGGAAGCAGGGTGTTCAGCCTCCGCAGCGATTCCTGGAGCGAAATCTGAAGCTGCTTGAAGCCGGACGAATGTTTTTCGGCGCTGATCTGCGTTGCGTCGAGCGCCTTCACGCACGATTCCGCTTCGTCCCGATATTCGCGGAGCGCCGCGAGCGCCTCGGGCAAGCGTCCGTCAGCGGCGTCTCGCTGGATCTCCCGAAACTCCGCATCGCCGAGGTCCGGCATCAGCTTCGCTTTTCGGACCGGATCGGATTCATGCTGGAAGCGGGAACGAAGCCCCGCGAGCCGGTCCTGCGAAATGGCCGGTCCGGCCGCAAGCGCTGCCATCAAAATTGGTCCCCAGATGCGGAGCTTTCCGCGCAAGGCGCTACCTCTTTTTTTCGCGTAGCTCGCGAGTCAGCACTCGCACCCGCTCCGTGGAAACGAAATACATGTCGTTGTTCTCGTCCTTGTTCAACTGCAGGAACTGTTTGTAGGCGTCGAGCGCCTCTTGCAACTGACCAAGGTTATCGTAACAGCTCGCCCGAATAAACCAGCTTCCTGCGGGAAGGTCTTTTCGCTTCGAGAGTACGTCGAGGGACTGCAGCGCGGCCGCATAGTTTTTGACCGCGTACTCGGCTGCGATGAGATCAGCGATCACGTCATTTGCGTTCGGATCCATCCGGTACGCGGTCGCGAGCTCCTTAATGGCGTCGGGATAAAGTTTCTTTTCCAAGTACGCGTGGCCGAGGAGAGCGGGAATGTTTTGGTCCTGCGGAGCGAGAGCGGCGGCCCTTTGCAGTACCGGAATCACATCGTTATAGCGTTTCTCGTCCCAGTAAATTTGATAGCGCAGCTTGAGCGCGCGCAAACTTTCTGGTCCCGCAGCGGCGGCACGGTCGAGTTCGGCGAGGGCGTCGTCTTCTTTCGCGAGATCGACGAGAACCGCGGCGCGCTGGACTCTCACGGCAGTATCGTTCGGCGCGGCTTGGAGGTACGTGGCAAGCTCGGACGCGCCGGCTTCCAGCTTCTTCTGCTCGACCAGGCTGCGAGCCAATTCAAAATGCACCTGCGCCGCGTCCGGACGCAGTTCCAGCGCCGAGCGAAGCTCCGGCTCGGCGTCGCTCGCGCGGCCTGCGTCCACGAGCGCGCGCCCGAGAGCGAGATGGGTTTCGAAGTCTTTCGCATCAATTTTGTCTGCTGCCTGATACTGCTCGATGGCGGCCGGCAATTTTCCGGTGCGCTCGAGCGCCACCCCAAGCAGGAACTTGGGCCGAGCCTGATTAGACATGAGCGCTGCGGCGTGTTGCAGCGGATCGACGGCCGCGCCCGGATCGCTCTCGAGAAGCGTGATCCCGAGATTCAAATAGGCAGCCGCCATTTTTGGATCGAGCGAAATCGCCTTCTCGTATTCGGTCTTCGCATCAGCCGGCCGGCGCATCGCGGTGTATGCGTAGCCGAGATCGTAGTGCACCACGGCATCGTCCGGCTTCTTCGCGAGGTAATCCTGATAGTTCTGCGCGGCGGTTGCGTAATCTTGTTTGTCAAACGCCGCCTGGGCGGCCGCGAGGAGTTGGTTTAGGGCTTGTGCAGCGGGATCGGAGCCAAGGTGTTTCTTGGGCCCCGTCCCCGTTTGCGCCGAGCCTGACTGGAGAGTGCCCAGAAGCGCGAAGAGTGCACAGCAAACGAGCGGCTTTGAAAAAAGTCTCATGCCCCTCACGCGAACCGTGCTTCGCAGGCCCCGACGCTCAGGTTGTCGACCGGCTCTCGCCCGGCAGCTTCGCCATCGGCGGTGCGGAATGATTTTCATGATTCCCGCCATTGCGGGCGCTCAGCACGCGAGCTAGAAACTTTCCCGTGTGCGACTGCGAATTCCGCGCCACCTGCTCGGGAGTGCCCGCCGCCACCACGCGGCCGCCTTCGTCTCCGCCCTCCGGGCCGAGGTCGATCATCCAATCCGCCGATTTAATCACGTCCAGATTGTGCTCGATGATGAGCACCGAAGCGCCGCCCTCGATCAACTTGCGGAACGAGGTCAGCAGCTTTTGAATATCGTCGAAGTGCAGCCCGGTCGTCGGCTCGTCGAAAATGTATAGGATTCCCGCGTTGTCCTGCCGCGTAAGATGCGCTGCCAGTTTCAGGCGTTGCGCTTCGCCGCCCGAAAGGGTCGTCCCAGACTGCCCGAGGCGCAGATAGCCCAGTCCTACGTCGTCGAGCACGCGCAAGCGCGACGTGACCTTCGGATGCGGTGCGAAGAACGCGAGCGCCTCGCGCACGGTCATCTGCAGCACATCGTGGATACTTTTGTCCTTACACCGCACTTCGAGCACGCTGCTCTTGTAACGTGTGCCGCGGCACTCTTCGCACACAAGCTCCACGTCGGCGAGAAAGCGCATCTCGACCGTCACCATACCGTCGCCCTGGCACGCCTCGCAACGCCCGCCGGGAATGTTGAACGAAAAATGGCCCGCGGTGAGCCCTCGTTTTCGCGCTTCCGGTGTGGCCGCAAACACTTCGCGAATCGAATCGAACGCCTTCAGATACGTCGCCGGATTCGAGCGCGGCGTCCTCCCGATCGGCGATTGATCCACCATCTCGACTGCTGGAATTGCCGCGTCGCCCTCAATCCGGTCGCACCATTCGCGCCAGCTCCGGCCGATGCGCTTGGCCTCGAGCGACTTGTAGATCACGTCGTGGACGAGCGTCGATTTTCCTGAACCAGACACGCCGGTCACCGCAACGAGCAGACCCAGCGGAATCATCAGGTCGATGCCTTGCAGATTGTGGCTCCGCGCGCCGAAGATCTTCAGGAACTTCCCCTGCGGTTTCCGCCGCCGCTGCGGCACCGCAATGCGCAAATCGCCGCGCAAGTAGCGGCCCGTGATGGACTCAGCGTCCGCGAGCAATTCTTCGCGCGTTCCGGAAAATATCACCTTGCCGCCGTGCTCGCCCGCGCCCGGACCGAGATCGAGAATCTTGTCCGCGGCCAGCATCGTATCCGGATCGTGCTCGACGACAACCAGCGTGTTTCCCAAGTCGCGCAGGCCGCGCAGAATTTCGATCAGGCGGTTCGTATCGCGCGGATGAAGGCCAATCGAAGGCTCGTCGAGCACGTAGAGCGCGCCGACGAGGTGCGATCCGAGCGACGTCGCCAGTTGAATACGCTGCGCTTCGCCGCCCGACAGAGTCGAGGTCAGTCGGTCGAGCGTGAGATAGTCGAGCCCGACTTCATCGAGAAATCTTAGCCGCTGCTGGATCTCTTCGAGAATTTTTTCCGCGATCACGGTTTCGGCGGGGCTTAGCCGCAGCCCATCGAAAAACGGTCGCGCCTGTTTCACGGTCATCTGGCAGACTTCGGTGATCGGGCGCCCGGCGATTTTCACGGCGCGCGCCTCCGCGCGCAGTCGCGTTCCGTGGCATTCGGGACACGTCGCGTACCCGCGGTAGCGGCTGAGAAAGACGCGCACGTGGAGCTTGTATTTCTTCCGTTCCAGCCACGCGAAAAAGCCTTTCACCCCGGGGAAATCTTCTTTGCGGTCACCGTCCAGAATCGCGTTTCGCTGCGCTGTCGTCAGGTCGCGAAACGGCACATCGACCGGAATGCCTTTCGCGCGCGCATATCGGCGCATTTCGATCGCGAGCTGGCGGTACTTCGGCTTGGTCCACGGCTCGATCGCGCCTTCTGTAAGCGATTTGCCTTTGTCCGGAACCACGCGGTCGAGATCGAAATCGACGGTGTTGCCGAATCCCTGGCAGCGCGGGCACGCTCCATAGGGATTGTTGAACGAGAAAAGCCTCGGCTCTGGCTCCTGATACGCCGCACCGCACTTCTTGCAGTCGAAGCGCTCGTTGAACAGGAGCCGCTCGGGCGTGCTGCTTGCAGGGGCGTCGGCCACAAACTCTAGAATCGCCTCGCCGCGTCCCTCCCGGTAGCAGATCTCGATGGAATCCATCAGCCGGGAGCGAATCTCAGGCGAGAGCGCCAGCCGGTCCACGAGCACGTACACCGGCCTCGTGAAATCCGTGTCGAGAAGCTCTTCCGGCGCCGAAAACTCGAACACCCGCCCCGCCTGGTAGAGTCGGTTGAATCCTCGTTTGCGTAGACTCACAAGCGCCTGGCGAACCGCATCCGCGCCGGGCCGCGCCGATTTTCGCGCGCCGATCCCAGCAGCCGCTGCCGCACCGGCATGCCCGTCGGGGACTAGCGCCAATTGGTACAGCACGTAAAATCGACGCCCTTCGGGAAGCGCCAGCACGCGCGCCGCAATCTCGTCCAGCGTGTCCTTGCGAACCTCTTCGCCGCACCGGAGGCAGAACGTGTGCCCGGCGCGCGCATACAGCAGGCGCAGATAGTCGTAGATTTCCGTGGCCGTGGCCACGGTAGACCGCGGATTGCGGGTCGAATTCTTCTGCCGGATCGCGATCGCCGGAGCGATTCCCGTAATCTCGTCCACGTCCGGCTTTTCGATGCGCTCGAGGAATTGCCGCGCGTACGCCGAAAGCGATTCGATGTACCGCCGCTGCCCTTCGGCGTAGATTGTGTCGAACGCGAGGCTTGACTTGCCCGAACCGGAAACTCCGGTCACCACCGTGATGGCATTATGCGGGATCGTAACGTCGATATTTTTGAGATTGTGTACGCGCGCCCCGCGCACGCAGATTTCCTCGGCATCCGCGACCGTAGGAATGGAATCCACGCGCGTCGTTGCAGAGTTTGTTGGAGGCAGCTTCTCAGTGCGTTCCGTTGGCATGTGCCTAAACAAAAAAGTATACGCCTCTGCCCGCCGCGCGACAAACGGCTCGAACGAGTCGCCGGCAAGGCGCAGCTGGAGCCGAGCGAGGAATCGCGATGCGCGCTAGGCGCTTATCGCAGCGAGGCAGGGGTGCTGCTTGGGTCGGTGCTCGCGGTGAGGGGTTGGGCGATGCTACTTGCGTCGGCTGCGGTGGAGGTCGGCGCATAGTATCCCGTGCGCGTGCGCACGGAAAGTTTCCCGCGCCCGTTCGGCGGGATCACTTTCACTTGAACTGTTCGAAAGGTTCCGTCCCGGGCCGTATTCACCGGGTAGTATCCGAGGGTGTACTGATTGCGGATTTCGCGCGCCACCTGCTCGCAGATCGGCGTCACTTCGGAAAGGGAATCAGGGAAATAGGCTAGCCCGCCGGTAGCCGCCGCTAGTTCGGTGAGCACCTTCCTCGAGTGGCGAACCATTCTCTTGTCGTTCTTTCGATCATCCTCGCTGAAGACGCCGACCGCGTAGATCGTCGCGCTGGATTGCTGCGCGGCCTTCATGGCGTCCTCAAGCGTCTTCGAGCTGGCGTCATCATCGCCGTCGGTCACCAGCAGAAGGACTCTCTTGTCCTTGTGGCCCTTTTTCAGATGGTCGAGCGAGCCGATCAGCGCGTCGTACAGCGCCGTGCTGCCGCGCGTATCGATCCGCGAAAGGGCATCATTGAGATTCCGCTGATCGCTGGTGAAATCCCCGTCAGTGTCGAGATAATACTCGTCGTTGAAATTGACTACGAACGCCTCGTCCTGCGGATTGCTGGTGCGCACAAACGTCATGGCGGCCGCATTCACTTGTTCGCGCTTTTCGCGCATGCTGCCGCTGTTGTCGATCACCAGCCCCATCGTCACGGGGATATCGTCCTGCGAGAAGACGGAAATCTTCTGTTCGATGTTCTGCTCGAAGATCCGGAAATTTCCCTCTTTCAGCTCGGGGACGAACGCTCCTCGATCGTCGGCAACGGTTACGTGTAGCACCACGAGGTCGGATTCCGACCGGAGCCGGTTGGAAGGAGCCTGCTGGCCGGTTGCCTTCGGCGGAGGAGGTGGCGGCGGGGGAGTCGCGGGCGCCAGAATCGGCGGCGGATTCTGGGCGTAAGCGAAGGGGCACGCCAGAAAAATCGCAAGCCAGAGGATTCGCAGCACGCGAAAGGTAACGCCGCTAGTGGCCCGCTGCGAAGTACCCGCTTTTCGCGGACACAGTGAGCGGAGGAAGGCCCTTGGGCGGACGAAGCTTGACTTTAATTTTGCGCCATTTGCCATCATGTGCCCGATTGCTCGGCCGGTATCCCAAGACATACTGGTTGCGCAACTCCATGCTGATTTTCGATGCGATGTCCGGCAGTTCGCTCAAATTCTGCACCGCGAAGGTCCTGCCGCCCGTCATCATCGTGAGATCCCCTAGAAGCGAGGGGCCGCCGCGTTCCTCCGGGGTCGGCCCGCCGTCGGGGTCGAAAAGCCCGATGGCGTAAATCTGAACATCCGCTTCCCGCACAAACTTTCGGATCTCGGTTTCGCTGTACCGACTATGATTATCTCCCCCGTCTGATAAGATGAGCAAAGCTTTCTTAGCGTTGTGTGCTCCCCTCATTTGGCTGAGTCCGAGATACACGCCGTCGTACAGCGCCGTCATTCCGTGCGCCGCGGTGTACATCAGCCGGTCCTGAAGATCGTCCACGCTGGCGGTGAATTGGCTGATCAACTGCGCCCGGTCGTTGAAATTGACAAGGAAAAATTCGTCCTGCGGATTCGCGGTGCGGAAGAATTGCACCGCAGCCTGACGTGACTTGTCGATCTTGTCCGACATGCTCCCGCTCATATCGAAAATCACGCCGATTGAGACCGGAACATCCTCGCTCGAAAAATGAACGATCTCCTGTTCGACGCCGTCCTCGAAGACGCGGAACTGTTCCTGCTCGAGTCCCGTCACGAGTCGGCCCATCGGATCGGTCACCGACGCGCCGACGAGCGTCAGCTCGGTTTCGGTCCGTAGGGGCTTGCCCTTCAGAATTTTGGAATTTTCGGAATCGGATGGAGGCGGTACTGAGGGACCGGCGGGAACGTCCTGGGCCCGGGCGGGTGACGCGATCGCGAAACTCAATAGGACGACTGCGACCGCACAGACGCCCGCGAAAACCCACTTCCTGCCTGCTTGCGCGGCGCGGTGTCTCACGGTACCCCCGGAAACGCCCTGTGACCGCATCTTACCACCGTGCAAATCCAAATCAAGCAGCGTTCTCATTTGGACAACATCCATGAGGTAGCGGTTCGCAGGGCGTTCGCTGCCCCATGCTACTATCGCAGCGGCAGCCGATGCTGCGTCCTTGAATGCCTTCTTCCGAGTTTGCCAAGCCGCAGGTTCTGGCCGTAATCCCGGCGCGCCACGCATCATCGCGCTTTCCGGGCAAGCCGCTCGCTCCCATTCTGGGACGACCGATGATCCAGCGAGTGGTCGAGCACGTCCGCCGCGCTCAATTGATCTCCCGCGTTATGGTCGCGACCGATGACGCCGGGATCAAGAGCGCTGTCGAAGGTTTTGGCGGGGAGGCCATCCTCACGCGGAGCGAACATCGTTCGGGCACCGATCGCGTCGCCGAAGTCGCCGCCCACGTCGGCGCGGGAATCTATGTCAACGTGCAGGGTGACGAACCCTTGATCGACCCCGGAACCATCGATGCTCTTGTTTCCGCCATACTCGAAGACGAGTCGGTTCAGATTGCCACGCCGTGCGTGGCGATCGAGCAACCCAACGACATCATGGATCCGAATATCGCCAAGGTCGTCCGCGATTTTGACGGAAATGCGCTCTATTTCTCTCGCGCTCCGATCCCCTGGGTGCGCGACCGGCATGAAACCGTCGCGGCGCGCCACTGGAAGCACATCGGCTTGTACGCCTTTCGCCACGAGGCGCTGCTCGATTTTCCGACGCTTCCGCCGGGCGAGCTCGAGCACCTCGAACAGCTCGAACAGCTTCGCTGGCTTGAGAATGGCTATCGAATTCGCGTTGTGGAGTCCGAATACGACGCGGTGAGCGTCGACGTCCCCGCGGACGTCGAGCGCGTCGAGAAGCTTCTTCGCGAGCGCGGCGAATCGTAGCGAACGTACGAAATGGGGAGACGTTATCTCGAGATGATGGCGCTCAAGCGGTGCACATCAATCGGCTTTCTGTTCGCTGCGACATTTCTGCTCTCATCGCGATGCCTCGCGGCAGGGCCCGCTCCCAGCCCGCGAGAGGCCAATCCTGACGCCGCGCATGCGTTGTTCGATTTTCACAGCGGCTTCTGGATCAATCTTCACCACTTCCTTTATGAGGAGGCTGCGGCTGGCGACACTGGCCCGCGCCCGACCGCCCATGAACCGGAATCGCAAGAAGACGCCAGCGTCGCAGCCAGCTTGACGCCGGACGAGCAAATGACCTGGTCCGCGGCGGTTTCCTACTATCGGGAGAATGTAATTCAGCGCGATCTGCTGAAGAACGATGCCTTGCGGATCGTCAAGAATCGCCTGGAGGAATCGGAGGATGCTTCCACGCTCGCGCACGTGCGTATTGATCCTGTGCTGGCGAGGGTTCTCGACCGCGCCGCGCCGATTTATCGGGCGCACTGGTGGCCTCAACACGATCGCGCCAACCGCGCCTGGATCGATGCGGTAACGCCGCTCATCGACCAGCACGGCGCCGCTCTTTCACGAGAGCTGGCGAAAGCGTTCGAAACGCCGTGGCCCAGCCAACCCATCCGCGTCGACGTAGTTGCCTACGCAAACTGGGCTGGCGCCTATACCACGCTACTTCCTTCGCGCGTTGCGATGTCCAGCATCGATTCCCGAAATCAGCAGATGGCCGCGCTCGAGGTTCTTTTTCACGAGGCCTCTCACACGTTGATCGAGAATGTCGGGAATACGCTGCTCCGCGATTTCGCCACTCGCAAGAAGACAGCGCCGCGCGATCTGTGGCACGCGCTGCTCTTCTTTAGTGTGGGCTTTTACGTCCAGCAGCTAGATTCCAACTACACCCCGTACGCGGATCGCAACGATCTTTGGGAGCACGGTTTCTCGCCGTCGTTTCGAGAAGCGCTCGTAAAAGACTGGCAGCCGCGCCTGGAAGGGAAGCTCTCGCTCGACGCGGCCCTTGCCAAACTCGCCGCCGATTTTCCGGATCGCAATACCGCGCACACTCTGAAGCCTTGAGTGCGTGTTCGCCGATTGAAGTCAAATCGCGGTGTGCCAGCGCGTGCGGCAGAATCACCGTAGCCGGAAGCTCACCTCCACGTGCATCCTGATCGAAACGGGATCGCCGTCCAAATAAGTCGGTTCATATTTCCACTTCACCACCGCAGCGAGCGCCGAGGGAATCAGCAGCGCCGGGCCGTCGATGGCGTGCGCTTGCACGACGTCGCCATGTTCGTCGATGAGCGCGTCAATCGTAACCACACCCTCGACGTGCGCGGTACGCGCGATCGGCGAATATACCGGTTCAGGCTTGTAAAGCTCGCGCGGCGCCTTGACGAGTCCTCCGACGCGCACGATCCTTGGCACCTTCGCCGAGGGCGGAGGCGGCGCCGGCTTCGCGCCACTTCCGATACCGCCGATGATTCCGCCCAGCGCGCCGCCCGAGTCTCCGCCCGGCACTCCGCCGATCACGCCGACGCCCAAATCGGGCGCCTCCATTTCGTCGTGTACGACTTGGACGGTTCGCGGAACCATAGTCGGAGCGGTGAGTGCCTTCGTTTCGAGAATCCGGGCCACAGGCCTCGGCGCTTTCTGCGCAGCCATCGCGGGCGCTGGCGGTGCGGCGGGAGGTCTTGGCGCGACCAGAAACATCGCCTGAAAGCCGCGGAGATCGATCACCTGCGTGAAAAAAAGCGGTGTCACCACCACGGCGCTCACAATTACGACGTGCAAAAGTATGGACACCGCCCACTCCGCTGGACTCCGCCGGCCCTGCTTCCAAGGCGTCTCCAGCATCCCCTTTAAGAATGTTTCTTGCGCTTTCGCCATGCTCTGGGGCGGCAATATTGCAGCAGACCCTGCCGGTCCTTCCCAGACTGCGCCTTTGAAAAGATCAATCCCGGAACCGAGCATCTTGTCCTCCTCGCGGCGGCCCATTTAATGGAGGTGCTCTATATTTTCGCCTGATTTAGTTTCACTCCAGATTCGCCGGGAATGGTGCGACGTGCATCACGCTGGGGCGTGACGCAGGTCACCCCCGCCGGGCCTGATGGTCTGCTCCTCATTGGAACTGCACGAGTTTCCTTGTGCCATTGTCGATGGCTAACTCAAACAACGAGGGAGTAACGATGTGACTTTCCAATTCCAAAACAATCGTAATTTGACACGCACGCACTTTCCGCAGATAATGTTTTGTACGCCGACTCCACCGGAGGAAAGCGAGCACCTTGCCGAGCGGCCCGAAGTACATCTTCGTTACCGGCGGGGTGGTTTCTTCTCTAGGAAAGGGCGTGGCGGCGGCCTCGACGGGCTGCCTGCTTGAAAGCCGCGGTCTTCGCGTCACCCTTCAGAAGTGCGATCCATACCTGAACGTCGATCCCGGCACGATGTCTCCGTATCAGCACGGCGAGGTTTTTGTCACCGACGACGGTGCGGAAACTGATCTCGACCTCGGCCACTACGAGCGCTTCGCCTCCGTGCATCTCACCAAAGATCATAACTGGACCACCGGCCGCATCTACGAAGCGATCATCGCCAAGGAGCGCCGCGGCGACTACCTCGGCAAGACCGTGCAGGTCATCCCGCACGTCACCGACGAAATCAAAGCCGCCTTCCGCAAAGTTGCCACCGGCGTGGACGTCGTAATCGTAGAAATTGGCGGGACCGTTGGCGATATCGAGTCGCTGCCGTTCATGGAAGCAATCCGCCAGATGCGCCTCGAACTCGGCGCCGAAAACGTGGTCTTCGCGCATCTCACCCTCGTGCCGTTTATCTCCACTGCTGGCGAACTGAAAACCAAGCCGACCCAGCACAGCGTGAAGGAATTGTTGAGCATTGGAATTCAGCCCGACATACTGATTTGCCGCAGCGACCGCCCGCTCGGCGCAGACCTGAAGGCCAAGATCGCGCTCTTCTGCAACGTCGCCGAATCCTGCGTGATTTCCGCGCCCGACGTGAGCAACATCTACGAAGTGCCTATGACTCTGGCCTCCGAAGGGCTCGACGAGCAGGTGCTGCGCCTGCTGCATCTCGAAGCGCCGCCGCGCGATCTTAGCCGCTGGCTGGCCATGCTCGAAACGCTCGAACACCCGCAGGGCGAGGTCCGCATCGGCGTCGTAGGGAAATACGTTCAGCTCGAGGACGCGTATAAAAGCCTCCGCGAGGCACTTGTGCACGGCGGCCTGGCAAATCGCCAGCGAGTCGTCATCGACTGGATCGAAGCCGAAGATATCGACTCGACCGCGTCCGCCGAGCGTCTGCTTCGCCATGTGGACGGCATTCTCGTTCCCGGCGGTTTTGGCAAGCGCGGCATTCAAGGCATGATCCACGCGATCACCTACGCCCGCGAGCACAAGATTCCATTCTTCGGGATCTGCCTCGGCATGCAGTGCGCCACGATCGAATATGCACGCCAGGTTTCAAAACTCGATCGCGCTGACTCAACCGAGTTCGATCCCTCGACGCCTGATCGCGTGATCTACAAACTACGCGAGCTTTTGGGCGTGGATGAAATGGGCGGCACGATGCGCCTCGGCGCGTGGCCCTGCAAGCTCGAGCCCGGCTCGTTCGCCGCAAAAGCCTACGGCACCACCGAAATCTCCGAGCGCCACCGCCACCGTTACGAATTCAATTGTGAGTACGAGAAGACGCTTACCAACGCCGGGTTCCGCATCACGGGCCGCACTCCCGACGGCACGTACGTCGAAGTCATCGAGGTTCCCGACCACCCGTGGTTCGTCGGCTGCCAGTTCCATCCCGAATTCAAGTCGAAGCCGCTTGCTCCGCATCCGCTGTTCGCGGCGTTCGTCCGCGCCGCCGTCGAGAACCGGCATAACCGCCTCGCGCACTCTTCCGAAGCTCACACGGCCGACGCGCGCGCCGCGGAAGCCCGCACCCACGCGAGCGACACTGCATCGGGTCCCCGCGCTTCTGCCGCTTCATCCTGATTGGCCCACTCTTACGACGACGCGCGAATCCGCTTGACAATCACCCGTTGCAAACGACATTTTGGTGTCCCATGACTTTGCTGCCTACTTCTCTTGTCGGCTCGTACCCCCAGCCCGAGTGGCTCATCGACCGGCAGAAGCTCGCGCATCGCATGCCGCCACGCGTTCGTGCCGCGGAGCTGTGGCGAGTCGCTCCGGAGTTTCTCGATCAGGCTCAAGACGACGCCACGCTCCTTGCAATCCGCCACCAGGAGCGCGCAGGGCTCGATATCATCACCGATGGCGAAATGCGCCGCGAGAGCTACTCGAACCGCTTCGCCACCGCGCTCGAAGGCGTCGATCTCGATAATCCCGGGCAAGTGATCAGCCGCACCGGCAACACCATTCTAGTGCCGCGCGTGGTCGGCAAGATTCGCCGCAAGCATCCGGTCGAAGTCCGAGATCTGCAATTTCTGCGCGCCAATACAGACCGCAAGATCAAAATCACCGTTCCCGGCCCATTTACAATGTCGCAGCAGGCGCAGAACGACCATTATTCGACCGAAGAAGAAATGGCTCTCGACTATGCCGCCGCCGTGAACGCGGAGATGAAGGATCTCTTCGCCGCCGGAGCGGACATCGTTCAGATCGACGAGCCTTGGATGGAAGCGCAACCCGAGAAGGCCCGCCGATTCGGCCTCAGCGCTGTTGCGCGCGCGCTCGAAGGAATCGCTGGCACCACGGCTCTGCACATCTGCTTCGGCTACGCTGCGATGGTTCCGGGACGCCCGGCGGCGTACTCATTTCTCGAAGAGTTGGCACGTTCTCCTGTGCGGCAAATTTCGATCGAAACAGCGCAGTCCAAGCTCGATTGCGCGGTCCTCGCGAAACTTCCCAGCAAGACCATCATTCTCGGCGTCATTGATCTTTCGACGAATGAAGTGGAAACTCCCGAAGTGGTGGCCGCGCGCATCAGGCGTGCGCTGCCGTTCGTTTCTGCCGATCGCCTGGTCGTGGCGACGGATTGCGGGATGAAGTATCTGCCGGCGAACGTCGCCTTCGGCAAAATGAAAGCGATGGCCGCAGGCGCCAAGCTCGTCCGCGCCGAATTCCAGCGCCGCGCCGCCAACTGATTCGCCGTGAGGCTTTAGTTCGTCAGGGCACGACTTCAGTCGTGCCGTGTCGGGCTGCGTGGTGTTGATGGCCTAGGCTGTTCGGGCTGCGAATACTCAGGAGGCACATGAACAGTGAAGGAGTCGGCATATGAATACGGGCCGTCTTCAGAACCAGGGACCTCAAGGGAAAATCGCACGCGCATGTACCAGTTGTGCCCGTCTACGTGGTTGATCGGAACACTGAAAAGCAAGCTATTGCCTGGAAGAATCTCCGTAATTCCGGGCGTGTCGTTGGGATAGTCCGCGTAGCCTTCGGGAGCCTTGGGACCCGGTGGAGGCTGCGAGCGGACCACATCCTGATTTTCACGAGGGGAGGGGATTTCTGGATTGTCGGTCGTAATTCTCACGTGATTACGTCCCAGCGTGACGACTTCGTCCAGAACTTTGATTTCTCCATTGCTGTTGGCAGAGCCGACAGTTGGAACTAATATTGGAACGCGACAATTGTTCACAATTCTGATCCATACCCCAGTGGCGGGCTCCCCGTCCATTAGCGGTTTACGCGGCCCGATATGATCCAGCTTAAGATAAACGTATGGATTCGAGTCATCCAGAGCAAAATGCTCGGGACTTTGCTGGGCGGCCGCACCGAGTTGAAATAGCACAATCATAGTGAAGGCGGCAATTCTCCCGATCATGGCTGGCCATCTCCTCTGGTATTTTGCTGAAACGCCTTTTGGTTCCAGTTCGGGTATGAGACTTTAATAGAGGTCGCTAACAGCGCGTCTCATCAGGGGTTTTAGCTCCTGAGACACCGGTTTGGATTTTTTTTTCAACCCTTGCATCGGCGCCTCGACGCAATCGCCCCGCTCGTCAGTGCGCCGTCTTTCCCGCACCTTTGCCGCTAATCTGCGAAGGATCGGCGCCCACTCTCCCCGACATCTGATCCTTGGCCGCCGCCAACTGAAAATCGAATCGAATGCTCGGCAGATGCGGCAGCGGGGAAGCGGGGTCCTTCTTGTTCAGCGAGACGATGAGCGACTCGTTCACGCCGAAAACCGTGTCCGAATCGATGTGATCGTCGCCCGCTACGTACAGCGCCGTCACCAGCTCGCGATATCCCGGCGCGCCAATCACGAAATGAATGTGCGCCGGGCGATAGCCGTGGCGCTTCTGCGCGCGAATCATGTCGCCGACCGGGCCGTCCATGGGGATCATGTATCCGAGCGGGCACAGCCCGCGAAAGTAGTAGCGCCCGTCTGCATCGGCGTGAAAACATCCTCGCAAATCCATCTCTGAGGGATCGTGCTTCTGCAAATCATAGTGTCCGGTTTCGTCCGGTTCCCAGATTTGCACCAGCGCATTGGGAACGCCTTTGCCGGCCGAATTCACGACGCGCCCGTAAAAGACGATCTCCGTTCCCGCACTCTTCGAGATGATCGAATCGCCGAGCTGCATCATTGGCGCATCGTGGCGATAAAACGGCCCGAGCAGGCTCGACTTCGTCGCGGCTTCCGTCGCGCGCTTGTCGTGCAGCGCGTTGACGAGCGAACTCAGCCCCAGCGTATCCGAAAGCAGAATGAACTCCTGCCGGTGCTCGGTGCATTTCTGTCCCACGGCCGTTAGAAAGCGAATCCCTTCGAGCCACTCCTCCGGCGTGAGATCCACTTCGCGCGTGAACGCGTGCAGATGCCGCACCAGCGCCGCCATGATTTCCTTCAATCGCGGATTTGGCGTCGAGGACATCTGCTCGATCGCAGCGTCCGTAATCGTGTTGTGGTCGATGACTCTCATGTTCGCTCCTTCCGCGCGCATCGCCGATGGCGCCGGGCGCGCCGCGCCCGGCATCATAGTCCCATTCGGACTAGTTACAAAAGCAAAGGAATTGAGATGGCCGTCGAGTGGAAATGAGCCTGGTAAACTACGAGTTTGAAATGTGGAAAAACATTTTACACACAAAGCTCCGCCCTATGCAGGCAGAGCTGTGATGAAACACTTCAGCAGAGCGTTACGCCGCCGCGGCGAGATACTGCCAAATGTTGCCGGTCAGCTTCAGTTGGAAGACTCCGCCTTCATCCGCGTGCAGGAAATAATCTCCCGCAGGGATTCGCCCGGCATTCGCGGGACGCACGGAGCACCGCGCCCACTTCGCCGGTGTGATGCCGCGGCCATGCTTTCGCGGCTCCGCGACAATGTGGATGCCGTAATTCACCCGGTACTCGACGCCCGTCGGCCGGGTGGGTACTAGTCGCCCTGTTCCTTTGCGCTTTTGGCTCATGCATATATGATGCACCAAAAGCGCTAAAAGTTAGCATGTTACATTTGTCGTTTTTGGAGCCATATTGGCCCATAGGGCTTAATCGCCAGAAACTAAGGGCGTTAAAGGCAATTAGATTTCATAGGATGAAGTACCGAATTAGTCAGATTTCGTGTATCGGAGACCAAAAACCTCCGGTATGACCCGTCTAGGTCGTGTGGATCCACCTTTGAGTGTCCCATCGAAGCGACGCCAAATCTCCGTTTGAGACGGGATTTCGTTTTTTGTCGTTTAGGCCGGAACCTCTAAACCGGCCCAGCCATAAAGCTCTTTATTCAGCGCCTCAACCGTTTCCGGCCTGTCATCTCCCGGCAAACTTGAGTCGACGGAATATCCTTGGCTGTGCAGGTAGTACGACAGCATCCGGTACGAAGCTCGAAACGCTTTCACCTCGCGGGGATCGATCGTGATGATCTGTCCCGGGATCGACGGCGTGAGTTCGTCCCTCATGTAGATCGCATCGAACCCGATGATGCCCCATCGCTCCGCGCGCTTTTCGGCTCGATAGAGAAATCGCGAATGCGTCGAAAGCGTCGCCTCGATGCCTTTCAGTTTCACCGGCAGGTCGATGATCGCGGCGAGGCTCGCAATCGCGCGCTCCCCGGCCAGGGTGACGTGTATCGGCCCGAGCCGATGCTTCGCTGGGATCCCGCGCCGCGCCATGTCAATCGAACCCGTCACGAAGTCCGCGCCATTCCCTCGAAACCAGCTCACGCGAATCAGCGAGTCCGGCCAAAAGCATCCGCGCATCTGTTCCCAACGCGCAAGATCGCGGCTCTCCCGCTCCCGCAGTATCAGTTGCGTGATCGCCGTAATGTCCGCGCTGTCCAGCACAGCCTTCGGCAAATTCGTGCTCATGTTTTCCCCCTTGGCGCCGGCTCGTGCTGAGCAGAGCCTAAGCGCATCCTGCCGGCGAACTTGATTTGCGCGCTCCCGTTGCGGTCGCTCGCCGTATTATTCCATATGCGATGCCCGCGACGGCGCTCGTCTTGCAATGCCGCGCGCGTTTTGCGCTGTTGCTTCGCCGAATCTGCAGCCCAATTCAAAGTTGAAAACATCTTCGATCCCGCATAGGCTGGTGCAGCACATCGATGCAGACTTGGGCCCCTTACCGATGAACCCGTTGCACACATTCGAGATCGGAAACTTCCGCGTCGGCGGAGGCGCGCCGCTGTTTCTGATTGCCGGTCCCTGCGTGATCGAAAGCGAAGCCCACGCGATTGCCACGGCCGAGCGCCTTGCCAAAATAGCATCGGCTGCCGGTGTTTCGCTCATCTTCAAGGCGTCTTACGACAAGGCCAACCGCTCGTCGGTCACGTCTTATCGCGGCCCGGGGCTCGAGGAGGGGCTTCGAATCCTAGCCAAATTAAAGAAAATTACGAGTTTGCCGATCTTAACGGATGTGCATGAGGTCTCCCACGTGTCTCCGGCCGCTGAAGTTTGCGACGTGCTTCAGATTCCCGCGTTCCTTTCGCGCCAGACCGATCTGCTCGTCGCCGCCGGCCGCTCCGGGCGCGTCGTCAACATCAAGAAAGGCCAATTTCTCTCGCCCTGGGACATCGCGCACGCCGCGGAAAAAGTCGCCAGCACTGGCAACAAAAAAATCATCCTCACCGAGCGCGGCAGTTCTTTCGGCTACCAGAACCTCGTTGTGGACATGCGCTCGTTCCCCATCATGCGCAAGCTCGGCTATCCCGTTGTCTTTGACGTGACGCACGCCGTCCAATTGCCCGGCGGGGAGGGGAAGTCGAGCGGAGGCCAGCCGGAGTTCATCGAGCCGCTCGCTCGCGCAGGGGTGGCCACTGGCGTCGATGGAGTGTTCCTCGAGGTCCACGAAAATCCCGCCAAGGCGCTCTCGGACGGGACCAACGCGCTCGCTCTCGAAAAGCTTCCTCCGCTGCTCGACAAAATCGTGCGCCTCGCGGCGCTCGCTCGCGAATTCGACGCGCCTGAATATGTCGCGCCGAGGCCACAGTCACATCGAAAATCCGCTCGTCCAAGAGCCGAACGAAGAGGGTGGCGATCGAAATGACGCCCGCAGGCTCGTCAAAAAATACGCTCGCGACCGCCAAGCGCGTGCTTCGGATCGAAGCAGACGCGATCGCGGGCCTCATCGACCGTCTCGACGAGCGATTCGAGAAAGTTGTCGATCTTCTGTTCAAGTGCAAGGGGCGCGTTGTCGTCACCGGACTCGGCAAGTCAGGACTCATCGGCCGCAAGGTCGCCGCAACGCTCTCCAGCGTCGGTACGCCTTCGCTCTTCATGCACGCCGCTGAAGCGTTGCACGGCGATCTCGGCATGTTGACCGAGAGCGACGTGTTGCTTGCCATTTCCGCGAGCGGCGAAACCGAAGAGCTGATCGAGCTTGTCGAGGGCGTGAAGCGCCTCGGCATTCCGATCGTCGCGATGACGGCTCAGCCGCGCTCCACTCTCGCGGCGGCGAGCGAAATCATCCTCGATATAGCCGTAAAAGAGGAAGCCTGCTCGCTGAATCTTGCGCCGACCGCTTCCACCGCCGCTGCGCTTGCGATGGGCGACGCGCTGGCGATTGCATTACTCGATCGCCGCGGATTCAAGGAAGAGGATTTCGCCGCGCTTCACCCCGGCGGGCGCATCGGCAAGAAGTTGCGCCGCATCGAGTCGCTGATGCACATGGGCAACGAACTCCCGCGCGTCCTGCCGACTACCAAAATGCCGGATGTGATTTACGAAATGAGCCGCAAGGGACTCGGCCTCACCGCGGTGACCAAGCCGGATGGGCGACTCATGGGCGTCATCACCGACGGCGACCTGCGCCGCGTGATGCAGCGCCGCAAGCAAAACGTCCTCGATCTCTCCGCAATCGACTGCATGACGAAAAAGCCGATCACTCTGCCGCGCACCGAGCTGGCCGCCGCCGCGCTTCGGTTGATGGAAGAGAAAAAAATCACGTCCATTTTAGTCGTGGACCATATCGGCCGGCTCGAAGGCGTCGTCCATATCCACGATCTCTGGACCTTGCAACTTTTCTGAAATGACGCGCACAAGGTCTGCCTGTCATTCCCAGCGAAGCGCGCCGTCTGCGTCCCGGAAGATCCGGCGGGACGAGGAATCCGCTTTTGCTTTTCCCCTATTCCATGCCATTGTTTTCCCGAAAACGGGAGCGGCGAAGGATCTCTCTTCCGTAAGGTGAAAATGGCAATCCGCGAAATCAAGTTTCCCGCTAAGGCGATGCGTCGCGCCAAGAAGGTCCGCGTCCTGCTGATGGACGTGGACGGCACGATGACGCGAGGCGTCGTGTGCTTGCAGGGATTTCCGGACGGCAGCGTCGCGGAAATGAAGGTCTTCAACGCGCATGACGGCGCGGGCATCAAGCTGGCAGGCATCATGGGAATTCGCACCGGCCTGATCACCGGGCGCGACTCGCCCGCCACGGCGCGCCGCGCGCGCGAAGGCTCGATGGAGTTCGTGATGCAGGGCCAGCCGAAAAAGCTCGAATCGTATAAAGCCGTCCTCGTTCGCGCGGGTGTCACGGATGAGGAAGTCGCGTACGTCGGCGACGATCTCCCCGATCTCCCGATCCTCGAACGCGCCGGGCTAGCTGTGGCCGTCGGCGACGCGGTCGTCGAGGTGAAACGCGCCGCGCACTACATCACGACCGTCCGCGGCGGCGAAGGCGCCATCCGCGAAGTCGTCGAACTCATCCTCAAATCCCAAGGCAAGTGGAAGAAGGCGATCCCTCTCGCCATCGCGTGAACTATGAGCATGTTCGCTCGCGTCACAAAGCGATTTCTGTCAGCAATGGCCGTGGTGTCGCTGCTCGCGGGACTTTCGCGCATCGATGCTCAGCAGTTGACGCCGGAAAGCGCATGGCCTCCGCTCGACGTCTATGCCTCTACGGCGAGCGTGGTTCTCGAAGTCATCAACACTCACTTCACCGTGGAGCGGCAATACAAGTCGGTGTTCTTGCGAGTGTTTTCCGACCGTACCGCCGAATGCCATCACTTGCGATATGGCATGGAAGGCGAAAAAGACCATGAGAAAATCAAAACCCTGACAACAGTGGAGTACGAAAACCTCAGACGCGATCTCGACAATGCCGATCTGCCGAACGTGAAGGAAAAATATCTACATGTGGACGCCGTGATCGATTCGTGGATGACGTGGGACATTCGTGTTCCGCACCCGCAGGGCGTTCAACATATTGGGGTCGAAAACTTCGCTCGTGGGGTCTACGTACTGACTCCGGACAAGCCCTATCCGGACGCATTGATTCGGCTAGGCTGCACGATTCGCGAATTGCGCCTCGAAGTCTTTGGCAGCGAGCCCGGCGAAGACACGAAGGATGAGCGGCGTGCCTGCGTGGAATACCTAAAAAGGCAGTGAACGAATGCCGAAGTCTGCGATGAATCTCGATCTGGCGATGCGGCTGCGCGCTAGGAGACTTCGTACCGCTCCTCAATGATCTCGACGAGAGAATTGCACAAATTTCGCGAGTGTCCAAACTTGTAGCGGTGTTCCAGCTTCCGAACGTCGGATGCGAGCAGATGGTCGTGGAAAACCTCGAAGATCCAGCGTGAAAAATCTCCCCTGAGCGCGTGACCATCGAGCGCCGGAGCGGGCACCAGCTTCAACGCCGCGACGAACTCCTTGAGAGTCCGGGCAGTAAATCCCAGAGGCTTGCCGTTGTCCGTGAAGACAAACGCCTGTTCCGGGACCAATTCGACGTCGAGGTATTTCGCCCTGTGGCGGACGTGCGATGTCATCCGAGGCAGCAGTTCGAACCGCCGCAATTGGCCTCCGGCTTCTTGTCCTCGCGGCAGCAGAGCGGCCTGGCTCGCCGCGAGCGATCCGAGCGTAGATTCCCATTCCGCTGCCAGATTTTGGTTTCTCGTCATCGCGGTGAGTGAACGCACCTCCTGTGGATCGGTGATGCGCTTCACGATAATCGCTTCCACGGCCTTGCGGACGTCGGGATGCAGATCGGTTAGCCGGTACGTCACCAGCGTGTAGGCCCCGAGGTTGAGGTCGAGGAGTTCCTGTACGTTCGGCTCGTGAAGAAAATAGTGCGCTTCATCCACGACGATCCGGTGCGGGAGCCCCGTAATCCGTCGCAGCGCCGCGAGCATCGGCAACAAGGAGTAAAGATACGCGATTTTGTCCAGCGTCGGTACATGGGAGAGATCGATCACAGCGCTCATGTCCGGATGCCGCAGCGCGCGAGCGATGTCTGGCAGTTGAGGTGGCACCGTATCGCCGCCGAGCACGACGACGCCCGGCAAGGGCTCAAGCGTCCGGTAATCGCCTTCGGGGTCGATGACGCACACCGAATATCCCTGAAGGATCAGTTGCTCGCAAGCGAGCCCCGCAACCCACGATTTGCCGGATCGCGGATCGCCCGCGATTAGAACATTTCGGCCCCGGACGGCAAAATTAGCCGGCTGGCCATCCTCGAATGTGCCCAGCGTCAGCCTGTAACGCCCCATCCGCTCGGGCGGCAATCTCAGTTCGTTGATCGTCCGCCGCAAGTAACCGGCGACTGCTTGCGGGCCGCTGCCTTCGAGAACTTGGTCCGCATTTCGTTTGAGCGTCTCGCTGCCCCACGAAACGGCGACGCCGATTTCGCAAGTGGCCAGAAGATCGTGATCGTTTTCGGCGTCGCCGATCCCGATTGCATTGTGCACGGAGAGACGCAGCGCGGAGAGCGCGGCGCGGAGGCCCACTCCTTTGCTCACGCCCTGCGGCAAAACCATCAGGCGCCCGCGGTTGAATAGCAGAAGGAGCGGGAGTTCCATCTCGCGGATGACGGCTAGGATTTGCTGAGCGACGATCGCGTCCGCTTCCACCACGCATTGGCCAAAGGTGAATTCGATGCCGCGGCGGCGAAGCTCCTCGAGAAAATCCGCCGGAGGCGGCTGGCCGATCAGCCGGGAACTTCCGTTCGGGAATGACAAGACCGCGCCGTTTTCCGTGACGATAGCATCCAGAAAATCGAGCCTGCCGGCGACACGCAGGAGGTCAGACAAGATGCGCCCGGTAACCAGAACAACCACCAGCCCGCGCGCCCGAGCTTCACCGATCGCAGCCCTGACGTCCGGGTTCAGGACGCCGTCCAGGGCGATTGTTCCATCGTAATCGATCGCGAGTGCCCGGAATTTCACAACGACACATCCTTAACACATTTCAGGTTAGCACAAGGACGAAACAGCACGAATCAACGAGGTCACAAGTCTATGTGATGCGCCTCACAGCGCAGTTGGACAGCTATTGCCACAATCCGGCGGTAAAGGAATGAGATATGCGAATCGAGTGAAGGCTGGTACGCTGCGGGCCGGACGCGCGAGGCGATAAGAAATATGAAGCGAGTTGCCGTAATTACGCCTGGAGGGGATGCCCCCGGCATCAATGCCGCGATTCGGGCCGCGGTTCGCACCGGAATCGACAAGGGATGGGAGATGTTCGGTGTCCGCCACGGTTATGCGGGTCTCGTGAAGGATGATTTTCTTCCGCTCGGCGTTCGCGACGTAGGCGGCATCATCCAGCGCGGCGGCACAATGCTCGGCAGCATTCGTTTCGCGGAGTTCAAGGGCGAGGAACAACAGGTGACGGCGATGCGCGTGTTTCATGACCGCCGCATCGACGCCGCGATCGTCATCGGCGGAGATGGCTCGCAAGCCGGTGCTTTAGCGCTCTTTCGAAAGGGATTCCCTGTTGTCGGCGTTGCTTCTACGATCGACAATGATCTCTGCGGCTCGGAAATCACGATCGGCGTGGACACGGCTTTGAATGTTGCGCTCGAGGCCATCGACCGCGTGAAGGTCACCGCTTCGTCGCACGAGCGCGCGTTTCTCGTTGAAGTGATGGGACGCGACTGCGGGTATCTGGCGCTTGCGTCCGGCATTGCCGGCGGAGCCGAGTGCATCGTTCTTCCCGAGGTGGAAACGGACCCCGAAAAAGTGGCACAGGATCTGCGCCGTTCGTATGAGCGCGGCAAGCATCACGCCATCGTTGTGGTTGCCGAGGGCGCGCGCTACAACGCGGAAGGGTTGTGGCACTATTTCGAGGAGCACCGCGAACGTCTCGGCTTTGAACTGCGCGTTGTGAAGCTCGGTCACGTGCAGCGGGGCGGCACGCCCGGCGCGTTCGACCGGCTCCTGGCGTCTCGCATGGCTGCCGCTGCCACGGAGCAGATCGCACGCGGCGAATGTGGCGTCCTTATGGGCCTCATCAAGGGCGAAATTGCGGCGACGCCCTTGAGCGAGATTGTGGGAAAGCGAAAAGTTCTGGATCCGTGTTTGTTGGCGCTTGCAAGCGTACTAGAAAAGTGAGCCGCGGAAGCAATTGCGTGCACTGCTCCGACGGGAGAGGGGGATTTTATGGTGAATACAAAAGACGTTTTGTCGCTCTCGAAGTCCGCGTCGCCTTTGTTGACTGTCTACTTGAGCACCGACCAGGCGGAGGCGTCCAACCGCAAATCGACTCCCGCGTATCTCGCCTGGCTGAGACAGCAAGCGAAGGCTCTGACCAAGAATTTGCCTCCCGCCGAGATGGAGGCCTTTGAGAAACAGCTGCAACGCGTGGAGAAAGTACTGCGCGAGAAGGCAGCGAAGGCGAAAGGCATTGTAATTTTCGCGGGCTCCGGCCAATGGAAGATCATTCCGGCTCATTGGAAAGTGACCAATGAACTTTACTGGGGCAAGCCGGCGGTGTCGCAACTCTTAAGTGTGGTTGCCGAGAGCAAACCCTACTGCGTGGTTTCGGTCGATCACACGGGCGCGCGGCTCTTTCGCTACGAACTGGGAGAAACGACGGAACTGGCGAAGAAGAAATTCGACTTCGATCCGAAGCAGTGGAAGACGAGGGATTACGGCGGCGTCGCAAAGCGGCCCGCCAGCATGCCGCACGGGCCGCAGCGGGACGCGTTCAGAAAGCGCGAGGCCGCCTACTTCAAGCGCATGTCCGATCAAACGGCCGCGCTTACAATCGCGCAGTGCAAAAGGCAAAAGCTGGCCTTCGTTTTCTTGATCGGCCCAACACGCCTCACCGAGGAGATTCAGCACAGGCTCCCGAATGGGATGCAGCGAAATACGACCCTCCTCAGCCAAGATTTGGCAAAGGTTCCCAAGAAAGATCTTGATAGGCACCTTGTCTCGTTGATCGCGGCGTGGACGAGCCAGCACGAAAAAGAGAGAGTGGATTCTCTCCTCGAAAACACGGTCTCCGCCGTCGTGGGATTTGACGAGACGCTGCACCGGCTGCAAAGAGGAGAGTTGAGCACGGTGCTCGTCGTCCGGGGATTGGACGACAGCGTCCGCCGGTGCGGCAAATGCGGCCTCACGAGCCGCGCGGCCGATCCCGTTTGCCCAGTTTGCGGCGGCCCGCGAGAGGTGACGACTCTTCGAGAGGTGTTCCCGGGATTGCTGCGAGCGCATGAAGCCGATATCGAGATGGTGGAAGGAGAAGCTGCCGCGCAATTGCAGGCGCGTGGCGGAATGGGCGGCTGGCTTCGTCCGCGGAGGAGTGCGGCTGGAGCGTGATCATTCAGCAAGCGGCAGCCTAAGCGGTGTTCTGACGCGGCCCCGCGTCACGGCTATTGTCTTAACGCGAGAGAAGGGTGAGAATCGCGGCCGGACGGGAGGCTGCTTTGGCTAGCGCATTGGCCCAATGGATTCCCAAGGAAGGCACGCAAATTCTCGTTGTGCTCTTCCTTTCTTTCCTCATCGGCCTCGAGCGCGAAGAGCAAAAGGCGCTCTCCGAGCAGTACCGCTTCGGCGGGGTGCGCACATTCCCGTTGCTCGGCCTGCTAGGCTATGCACTCTGCTACGTTTCCCAGGGGAATCTGATCTTGCCAGCCGTCGGCTTCGCCGTCGTCGGCGCGTTTCTCTGGCAATCCTACCGGCACAAGATCGAGCAAACGTCCCTGGCCGGCATGACCACCGAAATCTCCGGCCTGGCGACGTATGTGATCGGCGCGCTCGTCTGGCGTGAAGAATACTGGATCGCCACCGCGCTCACGGTTGTCAGCGTCGTGCTCCTCGAGCTGAAGGTCGCCCTCGAGAGCCTCGCGAAGCGCGTGCCGGGCGACGAAATCCTGACCTTCGCCAAGTTTCTCCTGCTGACGGCTGTAATTCTCCCCGTCGTGCCGAACCGGACGATCGGCTCGTTCGGCTTCAATCCATTCAAGGCGTGGCTTGTCGTTGTCGCGGTCAGCGCGATTTCGTACGGTAGCTATCTCCTGCAGATGTGGACCCGCGGGCGTGGGGGCGTGTTGTTCGCCGCGCTGCTCGGCGGAGCCTACTCCTCGACGCTCACCACTTTGGTCTTGGCCAAGCGCGCCCGCGAGCAGTCGCGGCCGCACCTGTATTCCGGCTCGATGCTGGTGGCTTCCGGCATGATGTATTTGCGTCTCATCGCGCTTCTGGCAATCTTCAACCGGCAACTGCTCGCTCGGCTTGGAATGCCGTTTCTGTTGCTGGCCACCGCCGCGCTTCTCGGCGGCTGGCTGTGGACGAGGATTTCGGATGCCCCCGGCGCGCAGACAGCGGCACCCCCGCAGCAGAAGAACCCGCTTGAGTTGAGCGCCGCGTTGCTCTTCGGTGTAATCTTCGTGGCCATGCTCTTCATCACGCATTTCGCGCTGCTGTATCTAGGACGCGCGGGCCTGTTCACTCTCGCTGGAGTGATGGGAGTGACGGACGTCGATCCGTTCATCCTGAGCCTCGCCGAGTCCGCCGCAACACTGACGCCGGTCGCTCTCGCCGCCGGGGCCATCACAATCGCTGCTGCCAGCAACAATCTGATCAAGGGAATCTATGCTTTCGGATTCGGCGACCGCCGGACCGGGACGCAGGGCCTCATCCTTCTGACCGCGTTTGCGCTGCTCGGCCTGGCTCCATTGATTTTCTGAAGTCCTCCCCGCGCACGGAATCCGAGCGATCCCGGGGTGCATCTCATTTGTCTGGCGGGACTTGGAGAATCTTTGTCCGCATCGTCGCGGATGAAGTTCGGCGGCGGATTTGTTATTCTTCTGGTTTCGACAAACTATGAAAGCCTCCAACGCACTGTGGAAAGAGAAGCTCGCTGGCAAGTTGCCGGAAACGCTTGCCCGCGAGGTTGATATTTTCGATACCGAAGTCGCCTTGCGAAAGCAGGGCAAAATGGACGAGCGTCTTTTTGCCGAGACGCGCCTCCGCCGCGGCGTCTACGGCCAGCGCTACGACAACGGCCAGCGCCATGACGGCCAAAAAGTTCAGGAGATCGCGTATCCCTCCGGCGCTCTCACCAAGGGGCCCGTCACGATGTGGGACGCCCCGGGCATGCAGCGGATTAAGATTCCCGGCGGAGGGCTGAACGCGGACCAACTCGAAACGATGGCGCAGCTTGCCGAGGAATATTCCGACGGCATCGCGCACGTGACCACCCGCCAGGATTTTCAGCTCCACTACGTTCACATCGAAGATACGCCGACCGTGATGCGCCGACTGGCCGCCGCCAATGTCACCACGCGCGAGGCCTGCGGCAATTCGGTCCGCAATATCACGGCATGCCCCTACGCCGGCGTTTGCGCCGATGAAACATTCGACGTGACACCTTATTCGCGCGCCCTCGCCAAATTCTTGCTCGGCCATCCCGATTGCCAGAATTTCGGGCGCAAGTTCAAGCCTGCTTTCAGCGGTTGCGCGCAGCACGCTTGCGGCCTCACGAGCCTTCACGACATTGGATTCATCGCCAAAACGCGCGTCGAGAATGGAAAAAAGCAGCGCGGTTTCGAAATGTACGTCGGCGGAGGCCTTGGCGCCGTCCCATACATGGCGAAACTGTTCGATTCGTTTGTTCCAGTCGAAGAAATGATGCCGCTCACGCAGGCCATCGCGCGCGTCTTCGCCCGGCTCGGCGAGAAGAAAAATCGCAGCCGCGCGCGCATCAAGTTCCTAGTTCAGGATTTGGGCATCGAGAAATTCCGGGAACTGGTTCTGGAGGAGCGCAAGACACTGACTCCCGATCCGCGCTGGACGGATTTCATCGAGGACGCCGAACGATTTGAAGAATCTCCGCTGCGGCCCGGCGGGGAATTGACGGCTCAGGGCTCCGAGGCATTCCGGCGCTGGGTGAAGACGAACACACGCGCGCAAAAGAAACCCGGATACTTGACCGTGACGGTCGCGCTTCCTCTCGGCGACATCACCGCCAACCAGCTTCGATCTCTCGCGGACGCGGTTCGCCGCTTTACGAAAGAAACAGTTCGCACCACGGTCGAGCAGAACTTCGTGATTCGCTGGGTCAGCAAGGCTGACCTGCCCGCGCTTTACGAGGCGCTTCAATCCGCGCACTTGGCCGATCCGGGAGCGGGCACGATCGTTGACATCGTCACCTGCCCGGGCACGGACACCTGCAAGCTCGGGATTTCTTCGTCGCGCGGCCTCGCAGCCGAGCTGCACAAGCGGCTCGCCGAGCGCAATTTTCAATCGGATGAAGCGGTCGAGAATCTGCATATCAAAATCAGCGGCTGCTTCAATAGCTGCGGCCAGCACCATGTCGGCGATCTTGGCTTTTACGGCGTGAGCCGCAAGGTCGGAGGATACGCCGTCCCGCACTTTCAGGTCGTGCTGGGTGGCGAGTGGGAGCACAACGCGGGATCGTACGGCCTTCCCGTCGCCGCGATACCCTCGAAGAACGTGCCGCAGGTCGTCACGCGATTGACGGGCCGCTACGTTGAGGGCCGCAATCCGGGCGAATCGTTCAAGGAGTTCGTCAAGCGCATCGGCAAGGTGGAACTGAAGAACCTGCTCGATGATTTGGCGCGTCCGCCCGCCGGCGATCGCTCCTACTTCAGCGATTGGGGCGATCCCCGTGAATACAGCCTCGAGGATATGGGCACGGGTGAATGCGCCGGAGAAGTCGTCTCTTCGGTCGAATTCGATCTCGCCGCCGCCGAAAGGGAACTGTTCGAGGCGCAGATCGCGTTCGAGAACGGCTATATCGACCAGGCCGGTAAGACGGCCTACGGATCGATGTTGCACGCCGCCAAAGCGCTCGTGAAAATCAATCTGCCGAATGTTGCGGAGAATCCCGACGAGATCGTATCCGAATTTCGCGCGCGCTATTTCGATACGCAGAAATTTTGGGATCCGTTTGCGGGCGGGAAATTCGCGCAGTACCTTTTCGATGCCCACCAGAAGGGGAACGGGTCCTACACTTCCGACTCCAGCCGCTATTTGATCGACGAAGCCCAGCTCTTCATCGACGCCGCGCACGCTTGTTATAATAGGCTGGGAACGTCGGTTGACGTCTAGGCGAAGGGACCCCTTCTCGATGGATTTCCAGCACGTCAATGTGAAACTGCTCGTGAACGACCCCGGCGGAGTGGACCTCGAGCCGCTGATTCCGATATTTCATCGCTGGATTCAAGGCCGGGTCTTCGAGGAATTGCTGCTCGATATCGCGGACTACCGCCACGTGTACGCCGGACCGGGCGTCGTGCTGATCGGCCACCAGGCTGACTACAGCGTGGATAACACCGATAACCGCCTCGGCGTTCGATACAATCGCAAGGCGCCACTCGATGGCAGCAATCAGAATCGCCTGATTCAGGCGGCGCGCGCTGCGCTTACCGCGTGCCGGCATTTCGAAGCCGAGGCGGGACTTCAGGGCAAGTTGCGCTTCAACGGACAGGACGTGGAAATATTCATAAACGATCGCCTCCTCGCTCCGAATGACGACGCGACCCGCGCCGCGCTGAAGCCTGAATTTGATTCATTCGCCGCCACGCTGTTTGGCGGCAGCGATTACGCTTTGTCTTATAACACCGATCCCCGCAGGCTGTTGTCTGTCTCGCTGAAAGCCTCCAGGCCCTTCACCGTGGCGGATCTGCTGGTAAACCTGGCGTCTTGATGGAGGGGAGCGTCAATCCGGAATGGTAGCGGAATTTTGTGCGCGAAAAGTTAGCGTTCGGCGTTCGTCGCCGGGCACGGTTTGCGATTACACGCTATAATTAATTGTCTTGCTCTCACTGAACAACATCTCGATGCGCTTCGGCGCGAGGATCCTCTTCGAGGATGTCAGCTGCACCTTTTTCGCTGGGCGGCGCTACGCCATTACCGGCCCGAACGGCGCGGGCAAGTCCACCTTAATGAAAATTCTGACCGGCGAGATCGAGCCTTCGAAGGGTGAGGTCGGCCGGCCGAAGAAGCTCGGCATCCTGCGCCAGGATCAGTTTGCCTTCGACGAGTTTCGCGTCATCGACACCGTGATCATGGGCAACGCGCCGCTTTGGAAGGCGCTTGAAGAGCGCGACATTCTCTACGCCAAGCCGCATGAGGAGCTGACCGACAAGGACGGCATGCGTCTTGCCGAGCTCGAAGGGATTGTTGGCGAAGAGGGTGGCTATACCGCAGAGGCCGACGCGGCCGTGCTGCTCGACGGCCTAGGCCTCGAAGAGCCGCTGCACGAACGCAAGATGCGTGAATTGCAGGGAGGCCAGAAGGTGCGCGTCCTGCTGGCGCAGGCGCTGTTCGGAAGCCCTCCTGCGCTGCTGCTCGACGAGCCGACGAACCACTTGGACCTCGATTCCGTTCACTGGCTCCAGGATTATCTCTGCGAGTACGAAGGTGTCCTGATCGTGATCTCGCACGACCGCCATTTTTTGAATAGCGTCTGTACTCATACCGCCGACATCGACTATCAAACCGTGATCATGTACAACGGCGGATACGACGACATGGTCGTCGCCAAAACTTCGATTCGCTCCCGGATCGAAGCGGACAATGCGCAGCGCGAGAGAAAAATCGCGCAGCTCAACGAGTTCATCGCCCGTTTCTCGGCCGGCACTCGCTCGGCCCAGGCGACTTCGCGCAAGAAGGAAGTGGAGCGCCTCCAGTCCGCGGAACTCGCCAGATCCAACATCGCGCGCCCGTTCATCCGTTTTCAGATGGACCAGCACTCGGGACGCCATCCGGTTGAGATCAAAAGCATCGCCAAATCCTACGACGGCGTGAAAGTGATCCACCCGTTCACCGCGAGTGTGGGCCGCGGCGAAAAGGTCGCCCTCATGGGTCGCAACGGAACCGGCAAGACCACGCTGCTGAAATCGCTGATTCGCAATGCGCCCGGATTTCTCGACGACTCCGACAGAGAGTTTCCGGTCGATGGCGGTTCCGTGGTTTGGGGACACAACGTGGCCGTCGGATATTTCGCGCAGGATCACTCCGACTCGATCGAAAAGGGCACCACGGTGATCGAGTGGCTGCACCAGTTTAATCCGCGCGCGTCGCAGGAGGAGTTGCGCGGGTTGCTCGGCCAAATGCTCTTTAGCGGTGAAGACGCGTTGAAGCCCACGCAGGCGCTTTCAGGAGGCGAATCAGCCCGCCTGATCTTCTGCCGGCTCATGTTGCAGAAACCGAATGTGCTGGTGCTCGACGAACCCACCAACCACCTCGATCTCGAATCCATCAACGCGCTCAACATCTCCCTGCAGAAATACCTGGGAACGGTCCTGCTCGTCACGCACGATCACGATGTGATCGACGAAGTCGCCACCCGTATCTGGCACTTCGAAGGCGGGCGCGTCGAAGACTTCAAGGGTCCCTACCAGGAGTATGTAGTGTACGCGCAGGAAAAAGCTTCGTAGTCGTTAGCGTTCAAAACCTCGCGGAGCCGTCCATCCCGGCCAATCTTCGGCTGTCGTTCCCCGGAATCGTCATTTGAAAAATGGATTCGACGCTCGTGTAATCGTGATAGCCGAGCCGTGCGATCGGCCGGATCTTGAGCACGTCGATGCGCCCGTCCGCTCCGATCACTTCGTCCTTGATGTGGATCGCCAGCACCCGGCCGAACACAACGTCCACGGTTCCCATCGTGCCGTTTCCCGGCAACCGGATCGTCTGGTGGTACGCGCATTCGAAATGCACGGGAGATTCCGCGACGCGACTGGGCTTCACGATCCGCGAGGGCGCCTTGCTGACGCCGGCCAACACGAATTCATCCACGTCGGGCGGCACTTCCTCCGCCGATTTATTCACCGCTTCACGCAGTTCGTACGTGGCCATGTTCCACACGAATTCCCCGGTCTGCTCCGTGTTCACCACGGTGTCTTTTCTATGGCCCTGCGTGTTCTGGTTCGAGGCAAACATCACGTAGGGCGGATCGAACGTCAGATTCTGAAACTGGCTGAAGGGCGCGAGGTTGTGCAGGCCGTCCCGGCTGATCGTCGAGATCCATCCGATTGGCCTCGGAATCACGCACGACTTGAAAGGATCGCGCGCCAGGCCGTGCGCGGTCTTGCCGGGCTCGTAGTACATGCGAGATCCCTCCTCGAAAATTCTCCGGCCGATTATAGACGATCCCGCATACACAATCCGTTTGACTTGCCGCGAATCTCCGGGCACAATATTTGAGTCTTTAAGCCATGAAACGCACTTGCACACGGAATCTTGCCTCGATCTGGGCGGTCTATCACGACGCCCTGAGTGGCTTCTCCAAGGAGTTGAGCCCCAAAGGCCGTCCGGGCGCCTGATCCTGAATCCCCGGGGTGAATCAACGAAGTCCCCTCGCTACGTCCCTGCTTGAAAAGTCTGTTGGACTTAATAACGTGAGCGCGCTGATTCTCTGCTCGCATGTGCGAAACTCTGAATTCGGCTGACCAGGAGGCCGCGAAGTGTCAAACGGCAACGGAAGACCCCTAAATTTGGAAACGGAATGGCAGACCAATCCCCGCTGGGCGGGCATCACGCGCCCCTACACGCAGAAAGACGTGGAGCAACTGCGCGGCTCGGTTCAAATCGAGCACACGCTCGCGCGCCTCGGTGCTGAGCGCCTTTGGAAGTTGCTGCACTCGGAACCCTATGTCGCGACCCTGGGCGCGATGACGGGTAATCAGGTCGTGCAGCAAGTGAGCGCTGGTTTGCAGGCTGTTTACGTCAGCGGCTGGCAGGTGGCGGCCGACGCCAACAACTCGCCGCATACGTATCCGGACCAGAGCCTCTATCCGGCCGACAGCGTGCCGACCCTGGTGCGGCGACTGAATCAGGCGCTCGTGCGCGCCGACCAAATCCACCATGCGGAGGGGAATCATGAAACGTACTGGCTCGCTCCGCTGGTCGCCGATGGCGAAGCCGGCTTCGGCGGAAATCTAAACGCTTTCGAATTGATGAAGGGAATGATCGAAGCGGGCGCCGCCGGCGTCCACTTTGAGGATCAGTTGTCGTCGGCCAAAAAGTGCGGCCATCTCGGAGGCAAGGTCCTCGTGCCGACGGTCGAAGCGATCCAGAAGCTGGTCGCGGCGCGCCTCGCGGCGGACGTCCTCGGTGTGCCGACTCTCGTCATCGCCCGAACCGATGCCGAAAGCGCCACGCTCATCACCAACGACGTTGATCCGCGTGACCACAAGTGGCTCACCGGAGAGCGCACGTCCGAGGGATTCTTCCGCGTCCGAGGCGGAACGAAGGCAGCGATTGCCCGCGCGATTTCCTACGCGCCTTACGCGGACCTGATCTGGTGCGAGACCGCGACGCCGGATATTAACGAAGCGCGCGAATTCGCCGAGGGCGTCCACGCAAAATTCCCCGGCAAGATGCTTGCGTACAACTGCTCGCCTTCGTTCAACTGGCGAAGGAATCTCAATGACAGCCAGATCGCGAGCTTTCAGCGCGAACTGGGCGCGCTCGGGTACAAATTCCAGTTCATTACGCTGGCGGGTTTCCATGCCCTGAACCACTCGATGTTCGAGCTGGCGCGAGGTTATAAAACATCCGGCATGACGGCGTATTGCCGCCTTCAGGATGCGGAGTTCAGAAGCGAGGCGGATCAAGGTTACGAGGCCGTGAAGCACCAGCAGTTCGTCGGCACCGGATACTTCGACACGATCCAGCAGGTGATTTCCGGCGGCACCTCTTCGACGATCGCTCTCGAGGGCTCGACGGAAGCCGCGCAGTTCGCGCCAAGCAAGAAGCAACCGGTCGAGGTCGCGAAAGCCAGGTAAACCCTCAGAGCACGCCCGTCGGAATCGTCATTCTGAGCGGAGCGTCCCGATGCCCTATTCTTACCCGGAGACCGATCTGTTTCGATCTCCGGGTCAGGACGCGCAGTCGAAGAATCCCTCTTTGGCGTTGCTGCTAAGGCGTATCACTTCCGCGCCGCCACGATCTTAGCCGTGGTCACCGCCTGCCCCACGTGCCGCTGCGTGTGATCGGCCACGTGAACAATCAGCCCGCCGACCGTCGTCGGCAATTCGCGCTTGCCGACCTTTCTCGGTTCATCCAATCGAACCGCATCGAACGCGCGAATCCGTGCCACGCTCCGCTTCAAGGCCGCGTCAAGTTCTGCGAATAGCTCCGGCTTGGTGGCGCCCGCATCCAGTTCCGTCTTGAGAGCGGCGATTTGTTCTCCACTGAGCTGCGCGCCCTCGGCGTACGTCAAAAGGCGGTCGATGCTGCGCGCGATGTGCCGCAGATGAAAAGCCACAGGAGCAATTCCCGCCGGGCGCGCATTCAATTGATCGTCAGTCAGGTTGCCGCACCATCGCTCGATGTCCTCTTTCGCAAGCTCCAGTGCGTGCAACACTGCCCGTGGCACCGCTGCAACGTCTGTCAGCGTTCCGCGCAGCCACGGCTCCTGTTTGTTGTCGACCATGCGTCCCTCCGGTCTTATTTGTGCTCCGCATTATCCCACGCCTCCCCCCGAGCGCGGTGATACCGGACCGCGTTGACACCCGCTGTTGCGAAGCCTACCATTGCCGCTGCCGTTTAAATTGCCCATGCGCCCTCATCTCCCTTCGAGATCTCGGTCTTCAGGACGGCCTCGCAATTTTGCCGCGACGCTTTCACCTCCGATGTTTATCGCGGCCCTCGCTCTCGTGTGTCTCGGCGCCGCCGCGCCCGCCCATGCTCAATCGGTCGAACAGGTTGTGCCTCAGGTCAAAGCAACCGGGTACGTCACCGATTTAGGGGGCGTATTGAGCCAACAGGGTAAGGACCAGATCAATGCACTATGCACGGAGGTAGCCGAAAAAACGCAGTCCGAGATCGCTGTCGTCACGATCAAGACGCTGGATGGGCGTCCGATCGAGGACTACTCGCACGACCTTGCCGAGGGCCTCGGCCTCGGCCCAAAATCATTGGGCCGCGGAGTGCTGATCCTTTTTTCGATTGACGACCACAGGGACCGCGTTGAAGTCGGTTACAACCTCGAATCGATTTTGCCGGACGGAAAAGTCGGCGGTTTCACGCGCGAAATTGTTCCCCAACTTCGCAACAGCGACTATGACGGCGCGCTGCTTTTGATTACGCGCCGCGTGGCGGACGTGATCGCAGCCGACCGTGGCGTCGCGCTCACCGGTTCCGCGCCGCCTAGCCCGGCGCAGCCAGAACATACGGGCCCGCCCACAGCGTTCTTGATCTTTTTCATCTTTGTCGTGATCTTCGTAATCGGCTCGTTGATTCGTGCGGCAGCCCGTGACCCGCGCAATCGGTCGAATCGCTTCGGCGGCGGCAGCGGCTGGTGGATCGGACCCATGATCGGTGCTGGAATGGGGCGCGGCGGCTGGGGTGGGGGCTTTGGAGGTGGAGGTGGCGGGGGAGGTGGATTTGGTGGTTTTGGAGGCGGCGGCTTCGGAGGAGGCGGCGGATTTGGAGGAGGCGGCGCCAGCGGAGGTTGGTGACAATCCGACACCGTCAGCCTGAGTGAGCGGATTGAGCGAAGGGTCCTTCATTGCGTATCGATTTGAGGTGCATTGATCTATGGAAGCCAAACTCAGCGAACTCGTCGGACGCCTGAAATCCGCGGCGGCGGACAATCTGAAGTCCGTCGTGCTCTACGGCTCTGCCGTGACGGGCGAATTCCTAGAAAAACGCTCCGATTTAAACGTGCTGTGCGTGGTCGCGAGCGCAGGTTCGAGCGATCTCGAGCGCCTTCATCCCGTCGCGGAATGGTGGGCGCGCCAGGGCAATCCCGCTCCGCTGATATTCACACTCGAGGAACTCACGCGCTCCGCGGACATCTTCGCCATCGAGCTCCTCGACATGAAGAGCCGCCACCGCGTGCTTTTCGGCGACGATTTCCTCGCGCACCTCGATGTGCCTCTCAAACTCCACCGCCTGCAAGTGGAGCGCGAACTGCGAACCGACTGGCTACGCCTGCGGCAGGCGATCCTGCTTGCGCCGCAAAAGAAAAAATTCCACCTCGGCATCATGCTCGATTCAGTCGCGGCTTTTTGCACACTTTTTCGCCATGCCCTGATCGCGCTCGGCCAGCCCGCTGTGCACGGCAAGCGCGAGGCCGTGGACGCTATGGCGGCGCTTGTAGGCGCCGATCCGTCCGGATTTCACAGCATTCTCGATTTCCGCGCAGGGAAGCGTAAAGAGAAGGAAATTGATATAGAGGCGGCCTTGCATGCGTATCTAGAATTTGTGGAGGTAGTGACGAACGAGGTCGATCGCCGCCTCGAGACGCCCTAGGATTCCGCGCCGTGCCGTCGATCTCTGAATCAAACGGAGGATTCTCATGAAGCAAGTTGGCATCGTTCTCGTCATCCTGGTTTTGCTAGCACTTATCGTTGGCGGGATGTACGTCTCAAGCCGCAATCAAATGGTCACGCTGAATGAAACGGTGAAGTCCGACTGGGCGCAGGTGGACGTCGTCCTCCAGCGCCGCTCCGACCTGATTCCGAACCTCGTCGAGACCGTCAAGGGCTACGCCGCGCAGGAGCAAATCGTATACGACGATATCGCCAAGGCCCGCGCCGCTCTCGGCGGCGCACAAACGCCGCAAGACAAGATCGCCGCAAACGGTCAGCTCGATGGCGCGCTCAGCCGCTTGCTCGTGATCGTTGAGAACTACCCCCAGCTCAAATCCAACGAGAATTTCCTGCGCCTTCAGGACGAGCTTGCCGGCACCGAAAACCGTATCGCGGTCGAACGCAAACGCTACGATGACGCGATTCAGGACTACAACACCTTCATTGGCAGGTTTCCGGCCAACATCTTCGCCGGATGGGCAGGCTTCAAGCGAAACGACGCCTATTTCGCTGCTCCCGAGGCTTCGCGCGCAGTGCCCAAGGTCCAGTTTCCCGCTCCGGTGACGCACTAGAGCGGATCGGACTCGCACCGGCTGCGTTACAACTCGGTTAATTCTCCCGTCCCGTCTTGACCGGCGCATTCGCGCGCGCTACGCTATCTTTTTGACCGCCAAACTTGATGAAACAAACCGTACGAATCGCCGGAGGCATCAACGAGCTCTTCGGCACCCTCGATGAGAATCTGAAATTCTTCGAATCCGCCCTGCGCGTCCGCACGCACCTGAAAGACCACGACATCGAAATCGAAGGCGAAGCCGGACAGGTCGAGCGCGCCGCCCGCATTCTCGACGCTTACAACGAGCGCGTCCGCGATGGGCACGTCCCGAGCAGTCAGGAAGTGAAAGCGCTGCTTCGCGTCGCGGCCGACGAACCGACGTCCACGCTGCATGGCGCGTTCTCCCCGTCGCGCATGCGTTCCTTCGGCAAAAAGAGCGTCGCGCCCAAGAGTTCCAACCAGAAGCGATACATCGAAGCCCTCGAAGCCTACGACATGGTTTTCGCCATCGGCCCCGGCGGTACGGGCAAGACCTATCTCGCCGTCGCCATGGCCGTCTCCGCGCTGCTATCGAAGCAGGTGAACCGCATCATTCTCGCTCGTCCCGCCGTCGAAGCGGGCGAGCGCCTCGGCTTTCTCCCCGGCACGATCCAGGAAAAAGTCGATCCGTACATGCGTCCGCTCTACGACGCGCTCCACGATCTTCTGGAAGCCGACAAGCTCGAGCGCTTTCTCGAGAAAGACATCATTGAGGTTGCCCCTCTCGCCTTCATGCGCGGCCGCACGCTCAACGATTCCTTCGTGATCCTCGACGAAGCCCAGAACACCACGAGCGAGCAAATGAAAATGTTCCTCACGCGCCTGGGGTTCAATTCCAAGGCCGTGATCACGGGCGACGTCACGCAGATCGATCTCCCCGACGCGCGCAAGTCGGGTCTCGTGGAAGCCATCGAGGTGGTGGGCAAGATTGAGGGCATCGCGCTCGTCTATTTCGACGAACGGGATGTCGTCCGTCACAACCTCGTCCAGCGCATCATCAAAGCCTACGACGAATACTCGGGCGGCCAGCCCGGAGCCGCCAGCGCATCCCGCAGGGCCGCCGCCGCGATTCCACCCGTCGAAAATCGGCGCCGCGATTAGCCACTCAGGGTAAACTCCCCAATTCCACGTCGATGTGGACAATTGACCTCTCATGACTGCGACGCTTGAAAACTGGGCCGCAAAGGTTCGCGCAGGGGACGTCCGCGCCATTGCGCGCGCCGTTTCCGCCATCGAAAATCGCGCGCCCGATGCCGAAGCGCTGTTGAAGGAACTTTTCCCATACACGGGCCGCGCCCTCCGCGTCGGAGTCACCGGCGCTCCCGGCACGGGGAAGAGCACTCTGGTCGATCGTCTCGCAGCGCACTATCGCGCCGAGAAAAAGAGCGTCGGCATCATTGCCATCGATCCTTCAAGCCCGTTCACTGGCGGCGCGATTTTGGGCGACCGGATCCGAATGCAGGCGCACGCGGGCGACGAGGGCATTTTCATCCGCTCGATGGCCACGCGCGGCTCTCTCGGCGGACTCGCGCAGGCGACGGGTGACGCAACCCTCCTACTCGACGCAGCCGGCAAGGACATCATCCTCGTCGAGACCGTCGGCGTCGGCCAGGGCGAGGTTGAAATAGTCCGCCTCGCCGATTGCACGCTCGTCGTGCTCGTCCCTGGCATGGGCGACGACGTGCAAAATTTGAAGGCCGGACTCATGGAAATCGGTGATATTTTCGTACTCAACAAATCCGATCGCGAAGGCTCCAGCCGATTCGAGGAGCAGCTTCGCTCCATTTTGGAGCTTGTCCCGCCGCGCGACGGCTGGCGGCCGCCCATCGTCCGCACGGTGGCGACGGAGAATCGTGGCGTCGTCGAGCTTGCGCGGCAAGTCACGCTCTTCCGCCAGCACTTTGCCGGAGCGCCAAACCGCGCCGCCCGCGAAATCGCCTACTGGAAAGAGTGGCTATTGCGTCTGCTCCAGGCGCGCCTTATCGAGCGCCTCGGAGCCGGTCGCATGACGGAGGCCGAGTTCGATGCGCTGGCTTCCGAAGTCGCCTCGCGCAAACGAGATCCGTACACCGCCGTGGACGAGATTCTCTCGAGGGGCGGCGCGTGAAACTCGGCGATCTCGAATTTCACGTCATCTCGGCTGGGCGCCTTTTGCTCGACGGTGGCGCGATGTTTGGCGTGATCCCGCGTCCGCTGTGGGAGAAGAGAATGCCGCCCGACGCGCGCAATCGGATCACGCTCTCGATGAACTGCCTGCTGATCCGCACGGCTGGTAAGCGCATTCTCGTCGAAACTGGCGCGGGCGATAAAATGGACGCGAAATTCCGCGGCATCTACGGCCTCGACGGCCCTTTTCTCGTCGATGGCCTGCGCGCCTATGATGTACGCCCCGAGGACGTCGACATCGTCGTGAACACGCACCTCCATTTCGATCACTGCGGTGGCAACACGCGAATTGAGAATGGCGCGGTCGTGCCTGCGTTTCCGAACGCGCGCTACGTCGTGCACAAAGGCGAATTCGATCACGCCATGAACCCAAATGAGCGCGACCGCGCGAGCTACTTCCCCGAAAACTACGTGCCGCTCCAATCTGCGGGAATTCTTACGTTGCTGGAGAGCGATTCGGTGGTTGCTCCGGGCGTCGAGCTGATCCGCGTGCCCGGCCATACGGCGAACATGCAGTGCGTGAAGCTCACCGGAGGAGGGAAGACCGCATTGCTCTTTGCCGATCTCGTCCCCACGACGGCGCATCTCCCGCTTCCGTGGATCATGGGATACGATTTATACCCAATGATGACGCTCGAAAATAAAAAGCGTTGGATTCCCGAAGTTGTCCGGGAAGGCTGGCTCGCGCTTTTCGCGCACGACCCGCGCGTCCCCGCCGCGTATCTACGCGACCGCGACGGCCAATGGGAGATCGAGCCTGTCGAGGTCGGGTGATGTTTTTGATTTGTCTGCTATCCTCGTCAAGCGCATTAGGAGAACACTGAACACCACCATGGCAAAATCCGTAAAGTCCAAGCGAGCAGCCAAAACCGATCCCATCAAAATCGGCATCATCGGCGGCAGCGGCCTCTATCAGATGTCGGGCCTTACCGACACGCGTGAAGTCCGCGTCAAGACCCCCTTCGGCGATCCCTCGGATGCATTCGTCGTGGGCACGCTCGAAGGCCGCCGCGTCGCTTTTCTTGCGCGCCACGGACGCGGCCATCTCTTCACGCCGGGCGAAATCAATTACCAGGCCAACATCTATGCGCTGAAAGTTCTCGGCGTCGAGCACATCATTTCCGTCAGCGCGGTGGGCTCTCTTCGCGAAGATTATCCGCCGATGGATTTCCTCATCCCCGATCAATTCTTCGACCGCACAAAAGGGCGCAAAGCCACCTTTTTCGGCGGCGGCATCGTGGCCCACATCGCATTCGACAAGCCGACCTGCCCGCGTCTTTCTGCGCAGCTCGCCGTGGCGTGCGACCGCGTGGGCGTCAAGGTTCACCGCGGCGGAACCTACGTCTGCATGGAAGGCCCCGCGTTCTCGACGCTCGCCGAATCGCACACCTACCGCCAGCTCCGCTTCGACGTGATCGGCATGACCAATCTCACCGAAGCCAAGCTCGCGCGCGAGGCCGAAATCTGCTACGCCACGTTCGCCATGATCACGGATTACGATTGCTGGCATCCTCAACACGACTCGGTCACTGTGGACATGATCATCGGCTATCTGAATAAGAACGCCGAGAACGCCCAGCGCGCCATTCGCGAGGCCGTGCGTGCGCTCGGCGGCGACCGCGCATGCAAGTGCGGTTCTGCCGTCGCGCACGCGATCCTGACGGACCGCAAGCGAATCCCGGCGGCTGCGAAGATGCGCCTCGCGCCGATCATCGGAAAATACGTCTGATGGACTGCCGCGGTCTTCACTGAATGTCATTTCAAACAAAATACACGGAGCGCTCATGTCACTTCTCGTAGTTGGATCGGTCGCCTTTGACGCCATTGAAACGCCATTTGGGAAAGTGGACCGCACGCTCGGCGGCGCGGCCAGTTACTTCGCTCTTGCGGCGAGCCATTTCGTTCCCGTCCGCCTCGTGGCAATCGTCGGCGAGGACTTCACGCAGAAGGACGAAGCTGTGTTTCAGGGCCGCCGGATCGACCTCACCGGCCTCGAGCACGTCGCCGGGAAATCATTCTTCTGGTCCGGCAAGTACAGCCAGAACATGAACGAGCGCACCACGCTCGCAACCGAACTCAATGTCTTCGCCACGTTTCAGCCCACGCTGCCCGAGTCTTATCTCGATTCGCAGCACATTTTCCTTGGAAACATCGACCCGACGCTCCAACGCTCCGTCCTGAAGCAGGTGCGCCGCGCCCCCAAAGTCGTCGGCCTCGATACCATGAACTTCTGGATCGACGGCACTCCGGCCGAGCTCAAGGAAACTCTAAAGCACGTGAACATTCTCACCATCAACGATGACGAGACGCGCCAGCTCACCGGTGAGCACAATCTCTTCCGCGCCGCCAAGCACGTTTTTAAGATGGGCCCGAAAACCCTCATCATCAAGCGCGGCGAGCACGGCGCGGTGATGGTCCACAAGGATTTCGTTTTCTCGGTTCCCGCGTTTCCGCTCGAGGAAGTGCACGATCCGACCGGCGCGGGCGACACGTTCGCCGGTGGCTTCATGGGCTATCTCACCAGCCAGCGCCGCATCAACGAGCAGACGTTGCGCTCCGCGATGGTCTACGGCTCGGTTCTGGCGAGTTTCACCGTCGAGCGCTTCGGCGTGGAGCGGCTCGCGAGGGTCACGCGCAAGGAGATCGCCGCACGCGCCCGCCAGTTCGCCCGCATGACCACGTTTAAGATTTAGAATGCGAATTTGTGTTTGATCAAAGTGCGGACTTCGGCATTCCGGAACATACCGACGATCCCGGCAACCCTTCGCGCGCCTTCCGAATCCGAGTTGACGTGCCGCGCGCCGGAATGCTATCAATCTTGACGAATTGGCACGGGGATTTGCAGGTGGTATCGTGGTTTCCTCGCTCCGCTTTCCCGGATGCTGGCGGCGGGCGGCTTCGGGATCCCCATTGAAACTTCACAGGAGGCTGGGTTGAAGCGTTTGCGGCGGACCGCGCTTGCGTCGTTGGCGGGAATGGTGTTGGTGCTGGGGGGCTGTAGCAGCAGCGGCGTTCCCTTCAATGCGACTCCGGCCATCACCAATCTTTATCCTTCCAATATCACGGCTGGTAGCCAGGACTTCACCCTGTTCGTCGTTGGCACCGGCTTCATCGCCGACTCGAAGGGCGTCACCTTTGCATATTGGAATGGCTCTCCGCGCTCCACTACTCTCAACGTGACGACCGGACAGCTTGAGGTTCAGATCCTCGCGTCCGACGTCGCAGGTCCGGCAACGACCGTCGCGTCGGTTACCGTCGTGAATCCCGGACCGGGCGGCGGCGAATCCTTGCCGTCGACCTTCACGATCGAGGCCCAACAGAACACCGCTCCCGTGATAAATGGTGCCCCGCCCTTTGGGCCCCCCAACGCCAAGGCTGGTGGCGCTGCTTTCACGCTCACGGTCAACGGAGCTAATTTTGCCCTGAACGATCCCGTCACGTGGAACGGCAGCGTCCGTTCCACCACTTTCGTGAGCGCAAACCAGGTCACCGCGGCGATCAGCGCAAACGACATTGCCACAGCAGGCTCCGCGAGCGTGGCCGTCTACACTCCGAATCTCCTGGTAGGCTCTCCATCCATCAATTTTCCGATCACCGGCGCAAGCAATCCGGTGCCGGGCATTTCGTCCCTTTCGCCATCGAGCGCAACCCATGGTGCGAGCGATCTCGAGGTAACGGTCAGCGGTTCCGATTTCGTCCAGGGCTCCGTAGTCGAGTGGGGCAATACCCCGCTTGCGACCGCCTATATGAGCAGCTCGCAGCTCGTCGCGCTCGTTCCCGCCGCGGAGCTTGCGGCGTCGGGTACGGTAAAGGTTGGCGTCACAAATCCCGCGCCCGGCGGCGGAACCTCCACCGGAACCGAGACGTTCACGATCAACTAAGCCTCGGTGTCGAGCTGCCTCCGGCTTTTGGCCCTTAACTCTTAACTTCTGCAATCTGTTCTGCCGCTAGACTCACCTATCCAAATTCCTTATTCTGGATTCTTCCACATGCCGCAAGCCCAAAAGCCACCAGCCCTGCGCCCCGGCGACGCGATCCGCGTGCTGTCTCTCGCGAGTCCCGTGCAAGACGACCTCTTGCAAAAGGGCTGCGACGAACTCGCGCGCCTCGGCTACGCGTCAAGAGTCGATCGCCCGAGCGCTCTCGCGCGTGATGGGTTTTTCGCCGGCTCCACCGCCGACCGCTTGGCGGCTCTCAAGGCCGCGCTCGGCGACCCTGAGGCGCGCGCGCTTTTCTGCACGCGCGGCGGCTACGGCTCGAACTATCTGCTCGGCGATTTTCCCGCCGTACCCCCCTCGCCCAAGATTCTTCTCGGCGCGAGCGACATCACTTCGCTCCAGGTGTTTCTCTGGCAAAAGTTTGGCTGGGTCACGTTTTACGGCCCCATGGTCGCGACGAACTTTGACAGGGGCGCGGGAGCCCCGCACGGCTACGACCGCGCCAGCCTATTGAGCGCGCTCACCGAAACCAAGCAGGGCTGGACCCTCGATCTCCAAGGCGAGTCACTCGTTCCCGGCGTCGGCGAAGGCGTGCTCCTTGGCGGCTGCTTGACGCTCGTCGAATCGACGCTCGGCACTCCCTGGGAGCTGGACACCAAGGGAGCAATCCTCGTCCTCGAAGATCGTGCCATGAAGCCCTACCAAGTCGACCGTGCGCTGATGCACCTGAAACAAGCAGGCAAACTTCGCGGCGTTGCCGGAATCATCCTCGGCGATTTCCCCGAGTGCGACGCGCCCTCGGGCACCGAAACGGTGAAGGACGTCGCACGGCGCATTTTGCAGCCGCTGGCCGTTCCCATCGCGTGGGGCGCGCCGATCGGCCACACCTCGCGCGCAATGCTGACGCTGCCGCTCGGCGTCCATGTCGAGCTATCAAGCGATGGGCGCGGCGCGCTTAAATTTCTCGAACCGGCGTGCACGCCATGACAGCATCACTTACAAAGCCTCGGGTTAGCCGCATCCACCTCCTCGGCGTTGCAGGCTCCGCGATGGCGCCCGTCGCGGGCATGTTGAAGGAGCGCGGTTTCCATGTCACCGGCACCGACGTGAACGTCTATCCTCCCGCTTCGACGCTGCTCGACTCCCTCGGCATCCAGTGGAACGAAGGCTACCGCGCCGAAAACCTTAAGCCTGCGCCCGATCTGGCGGTCATCGGCAACGCGATCTCGCGCGGCAATCCCGAAGTCGAGCACATCCTCGACGAGAAGATTCCGTACTGCTCGATGCCTCAGCTGCTCGAAAACTATTTCATTCCGGGCCACACCTCGATCGTCGTCGCCGGCACGCACGGCAAGACCACCACCACCGCCATGCTCGCCTGGATTTTTCAGACTGCCGGCCGCAAGCCCGATTTCCTGATCGGTGGCGTCGCGCCGAATTTCGGCGACCGCAGCTACGGCCTCGGCGGTGGCGACGAATTCATCATCGAGGGCGATGAGTACGACACGGCGTTCTTCGACAAGGGCCCGAAGTTCCTCCACTACCATCCCGACGAGCTCATCCTCACATCGCTCGAATTCGATCACGCGGATATCTATCCCGACCTCGCCTCGATCGCGCTTCAGTTTCGGCGGCTCGTGAATCTCGTGCCGCGCCGCGGCCGAATCCTGATCTGGGGGGAGAGCAGGGAACTGAAAGAAGTTGCCGCGAAAGCCTTCTGCCCGGTCGAAACCTTCGGCCTGACACCCGATTGCGACTGGTGCGCGGGCGATATTCTCTGGCACGATTCCGCTACCGAGTTTCGCGTCGCCTATCGCGGCAACGAAGTCGCTCGCATTCGCATCCCTGTAGCCGGACGCCACAACGTCATGGATGCTCTTGCCGCCATCGCGCTTGCATACGGACGCGGAGTTGAATGGGACGCCATCGCCCGCGCACTCGAGACCTTCCAGAGCGTCCGCCGCCGAATGGAGATCAAGGGCGAAGCCGGCGGCGTCCTTGTGGTCGAGGACTTCGCGCATCATCCGACGGCGATCGGCCTAACGCTCGAAGCCGCGCGCACGCGCTGGCCCGGCCGCAGAATCTGGGCTGCCATTGAACCGCGCTCCAACACCATGCGCCGCAAAGTCTTTCAGTACGCGCTGCCCGAATCTCTTTTGCTTGCCGACGCCGTGCTTTTCGGCCCCGTCAATCGTGCGCAAACGCTCGCCGATGAAGACCGCCTCTCGCCCGACGCGATCGCCGAGCGAATCCGCGCGCGCGGCCGCAATGCAAAAGCGTTTGCCTCCGCCGCTGAAATTGCGGAGTATTTATCTGTGAACGCATCGCCCGGGGATCTCGTCTTGATCATGTCCAACGGCAGCTTTGACGGCCTCACCGCAAAGCTCCTCGAAAAGCTCAATGCGCGCGCTGGTGTTAGCGCGTGAATTTGCGCCTGCGGCTCACTCTCTGCACCGGCCTGCTTTTCTTCGTTTTGGCCTGCCGCCCCGCAGCGGCAACGGTAAGCTATCGCGTCTCGCTCGATCATCCCGGCGACCATCTCTTCCACGTTACCATGACGATTCCGGTCGAGGGCCGCGAGGTCGTCACCGCGCTGCCCGCGTGGAACGCGCTCTACCGCATCGGCAATTTCGCTTATCGCGTGCGCGAGATCAGTGGTCTGTGTGCCGGACTCACCGCCGTGCCTCTTGAAGTGCGCTTACTCGATAAGCAGACGTGGCGTTTTTCGCTGCCTGGCCCGTGCCAGCCCGGTGGCCACAACTCATTCCAAATTCGTTATGCAATCGCGTGGGACGATCCCGGCCCCTTCAATTCGCAGCTCAACAGCCATCACGCCTTTATGAATCTTGCGGAAATCCTGATGTACGTGCCCGATCGGCGCGCGGAGGACACTTCGGTCACGTTCGATGATTTGCCCGCAGGCTGGCGCACCGCCGCCGAACTCGGCGCCGCTCACAGCGACAACTCCTACGTCGCTTCCAGCTATGACGCTCTCGTCGACGCCCCCGTCGAGGCAGGGAAGTTCGAAGAATTCGAGTTCACCGAGTCCGGCGCACGCTTCCGCGTCATTGTCGACGCTGGCAGTTGGAGCAAGAACAACCTCGAATACGCCTTGCAGCGCATCACGCACTACGAACTGCAAATGATGGGTGGCCCGCCGCCGTTCGATCCGCCGAATCAGGAGTACACTTTCTTTTTTCACCTCAGCCCAGACGGCGATTCCGAGGGCGGCGGCATGGAGCATCGCAACTCGACGGCCATCGCGACGACCTCCGTCGAAAAGGCGGCGGCCGTTGCGGCCCACGAGTTTTTCCACGTTTGGAACGTCAAGCGCATCCGTCCGCAGGCGCTCGAACCCGTCGATTACGCGAAGGAGCAGCCCACCCGCGCGCTATGGTTCGCCGAGGGAGTCACCAGCACGTATGCTTCGTTCACGCTTGAGCGCACCGGACTCTGGTCGAAGAATCAGTTCTACGCGGATATTGCCTATCAGATCGCTGCTCTCCAATCGCGGCCCGCCCGCCTCTGGCAGAGCGTCGAGGAGTCGAGCTTCGATGCTTGGTTCGAAAAATACGACGCCTACAACGCGCCCGATCGCAGCATCTCGTACTACAACAAAGGCCAACTCCTCGGCGATCTGCTCGATCTGGCGATCCGCGACGCCACGGACAATCACAAATCCCTCGACGATGTTCTCCGCCGCATGTACGACGAGTATCCGCGCCAGGGCAAGTTCTACGATGAGAGCAACGGGATCCGCGCGGCCGTCGAGGAAGTCTCGGGCAAGAGCTTCGAGGATTTCTTCCGCCGCTACGTTTCGGGCACCGACGAGCTTCCCTACAATGACTTCCTCGCCATCGCCGGCCTCCAACTCAACATGCCCGCGGCTGGCGCATCGGGCCAGGACGAGCGCCTGGAATCGGGCGGCGTTACGATTTCCGAAATCCCGCACCCCACGGACCGCCAGCGCCGCATCCGCGAAGGTTTCCTTCGCGGGACAACTGACTGAAATGGCGACTGACACGTTGCTCCCATCTTTCGTCTCATGATCCGCACACTCCTCGTCGCCCTGCTCTATGGCCTCTCGATACTTCTCGTGCTCCCGTTCTTGATTCTCTGGAGCCTCATCGTCGGCAATCCCGAATTGATGTTCGGTCTCGCGATGAAGGTCGTACGCTTCGGAAATCGGATGGGAGGCGTTCGCGTTCGCGTCGAAGGACTGGAGAATATTCCTCCGGCTCCGTGCATCTTCGTCGCGAACCACGCCTCGAATATGGATCCGGTCGCATTCATTCCCGCGATTCCTCGCCGCGTCGCGATTCTAGTCAAACGCGAACTTTTCCGCATTCCGATCTTCGCAACCGCGATGCGCTGTGCCCAGTTCGTTTCCGTGGATCGCTCGGACAAGGAAGCCGCAGCCGCAAGCGTCGATGCCGCCGTGCGCGAATTGAAGGAAGGCGTGTCATTCGCTGTCTTCGCCGAGGGCACGCGCAGCCCGGACGGCCGCTTGCGCCCGTTCAAGAAGGGCGCATTCGTGATGGCGATCCAGGCCGGCGCGTGGATCGTGCCCGTCTCGATCGCCGGCACGCAGCATCTGCTGCGCAAAGGCGAGTGGGCCATTCGTCCGGGGGATGCCACCATTCGCTTTGGCGCGCCGGTTGACAGCTCCCAGTACACCATGGACCGCCGTGACGAATTGCTGTCGCGCGTCCAATCACTCGTCGCCGCCGGCCTTCCTCCCGATCAGCAGCCAACTTAAATCAGCGCGATGAGGTAGAGCGTAGCTTCGCACCGTGCGGCCCGCATGCTTGCTATACTTGAGTCGCATGCCTGAAACACTCATCCACGAAGTGATTCCCGTCGGCATGCTCCAATGCAACTGCTCGATTCTCGGTGATCCGGCCACCGGCGACGCCATAGTGATCGATCCCGGCGACGAGGTCGATCGCATCCTGGAAATCGTTCGCCGCCACAAACTCAAGGTCCGCGCCATCATCAGCACTCACACTCATATCGACCACGTAGGCGGACTCGCCGCGCTCCACCGCGCCACCGGAGCGCCCGTCATGATCCACGAGGCCGATCTCCCGCTCTACCGCAGCCTCGACATGCAGGCCCAATGGCTCGGCATACCCACGCCTGAGACGGTGAAGATTCGCGACTTCGTGAAGGAAGGCGACACGGTTCGTTGGGGCGGCTTCGCGGCGCAGATCCTGCACACGCCGGGCCACACTCCCGGCAGCATCAGCCTCGTCGTCGCGTCCGATCCAAACTCCGCTACGCCCACCGCTGCGGAATCCGCCGTCAGTCCGCTCCTTCTCGCCGGCGACACGCTTTTTCAAGGGAGCATCGGCCGCACCGACCTGCCAGGCGGCTCGTTTCCCCAAATCATCCGTTCGATTCATGAGAAGCTCCTAGTTCTGCCCGACGAAATGATCGTCTTTCCCGGCCACGGTGGCCTCACCACTATCGGCGACGAGCGCGAGCACAACCCCTTCCTGCGGTAGTCCTCGCGTCAGTTCCCGCCAGTTCGCCGCCCCAGGCGAAGTGACCCGTAATGGAGGCACTCACGACCTAGTCCTAGAACCATCTATTGCGAGCTACGGAACACCGCACCTTGCCTTCGCTTTACTCGCGCGCATCGGCGCTGGATAATCACCGCGGTCATTCATCAGGGCAGCGCCGTTTGAACGGTCGGTTCCGGGGGGAGCTACAGTTCGCAATGGGAACCTTGTCTCTTTCGGATATACTAGTTGCATCCCAACGGGCCGATGCGTGTGCGGAATTCCCATTCCAGCGTTGCTGCCGGGCAGGATCGAATTCTTCCGGGATTGGCCGCCGCACATCGTTGCGGCTCATGAAATTCGCGGGGTGATCGAGACATGAGACGTTCTGATCTGGTCAGGAATCCCAGCAAGGGGAAAGCCGTGCGCACATCGCAAATCGTTTTCGGAGAGAGGCAGCATCTTCTGCGCGTGCTCGACTCGGTCGAGCGCAGCGCCCTGCCGGCCTCGCGCCTCGATCAGGAGCGCCGCGTGATCGAGCAGTTGATTCACGCGCGAACGCAGGAATTGAACCGCATCAATCCGGGCTGGGACGAAAAAGTCGGCACGGTGTTGAGCGCCGAGGTTAAGCCCGACGCGCTCGACCAGCTCTCGCGCCAGGCGCCCAAGGAAGATTACTATCTTCTGCGCCTTATCAGCGAGCATCCGAAAGTCGCCGCGAAGACGCTGGGCCGCCTCTCGCACCATCCGTATTCGGCGATCCGCGAAAATATTGCGCGCCATCCCAATAGCGACGCTTCGACGCTCTCCCGGCTCAGCCGCGACCGTTCGCAGCCACTCTGGTATCTCGTCGCATTCAATCCCAACGCTCCGGCGCCGCTCCGCAAGAAGCTCCAGGAGCGCATGCGCCGCCTCGGCGAAAAATCCGCCACGCAGTAGGCACGGTTCCGATTGCCGCCTGATACGTCTTCTTCCGGCGCGAACCAAGTCGCTTGGAACGCGACTGATTACGCTCAAAATTCCCGCTTGCAAGAGGAGTTCGCGCGGAGGCATCTCGCGCAGCTTGATCTCAAAGGCGACGAGGCAATCCTCGACATCGGCTGTGGTGACGGCAGAATCACCGCCGAACTCGCGCAGCGCGTGCCACGCGGCCGGGTTGTTGGTGTCGACAGTTCTCCGGAGATGATCGCAGCAGCCCGCGAAACTCACGAACGCCTCCATCGGAATCTCAGCTTTGAAGTCGCCGACGCAAAGGCGCTTTCATTCGAGCCGGAATTCGACCTCGTATTTTCGACGTCCGCTTTGCATTGGGTAAAGGATCATCGCGCGGTTCTGAAGGGCATCCGGCACGCGCTCAAACCCGGCGGAGGGACTTACCTCACTTTCGGAGCCAGGGGCACGCTTTCGGGACTTGCTCCCGTGTTGGCCGCTCTCATGGAGCACCCGCGCTGGAAATCCCGGTTTCAAGATTTTGAAATTCCCTTCGGGTTCTACGGGCCGGAGGAGTACCGCGATTGGCTGAATCAACTCGGATTCGTCATCAAGAGCTTGGAGTTGATCGAGCGCGACGTCACGCTTCAAGGCAGGGAAGCCTTCGAAGGCTGGCAGCGCACCACGGGCATGTCCTACATCCACAGAGTGGAACCGGAACGCCGCCAAGAATTCTTGCGGCAAATCGTCGACGACTATGTCGAACGCAACCCGATCGACGCGGAGGGCCTGGTGCACGTAAGAATGGTCAACCTGCTGGTCAAAGCGACGAAAGCGTAGAGGTGAACGCGGCCGTGTTGCGACGCAGCGGGGCGTGAGCCCGCCAAGTTCTATCGGTGGATGCTTAGTTCTCCGATTATCCTAGGGTGGTGGCATTTGTGCGCTGCTACAACAGCCCTGTCTTTGGCTGTATGATGACTCCGCATTCCCAACTTAGTTGGCATCGGTGTGAGGAGGTTAAGAATGCGAAGCAGAGTGCTCGCCGGACTTATCTTCTTGAGTTTCTTGTGTCCGGCGGTGCTGGCAGACGGTCCCGACTCAGCCGCGCTCTACCAACAGAGGTGTGCGATGTGCCACGACCATCCTGAAGGGCGGACACCGTCTCGAGACACGATTGCCGGACTGGCGCCACAAGACGTGATATTCGATCTGACGTTCGGCGTGATGCAGCGGCAGGGCTTGGGGTTGAGCGCCGAAGAGATTGCAGCCATCGCCGCTTTTGTCACTGGCAAGACGTCCATGCCAGGTGCCCAACCGAACCCGGAAGCCAATCGCTGTGCGGATGCAACCCAGCCTATTCGCGTTGATGGCACCTCATGGAATGGATGGGGCCGCGACGTCGTGAATTCGCGCTACCAGCCGCAGCCGGAAATCAAGTTGGAGGACGTTCCGAAGTTGAAGGTCAAGTGGGTCTTCGCGTATCCCGGCCCCCTGGTTGGAGCGCAGCCGACCATTCTGGGCAATCGCCTTTACATCACGAGCACAACCGGGCTGCTTTATTCCCTGAACGCGCAGACGGGATGCACATATTGGAAATTCCAGGCCGAATCGGAAATCCGCGCATCCGTCAGCGTCGGCCCGCTGCCCGGGTCCTCGGCAGCGAAGCTCGCAGTCTATGCCGCCGACTTGATGAAGGCGTTTGCGTACGCGGTGGATGCCACCTCGGGAAAGCTACTTTGGAAGACAAAACTGGACGATCATCCACTGGCCCGGATTACGGGCGCTCCCACTCTCTACAAGGACCGGCTATATGTGCCGGTTTCATCGCAAGAAGAGGGATTCGGCGCGGTGGACACCTACGAGTGCTGCACATTCCGCGGGAGCGTCGTTGCACTCGACGCGTCCACGGGCAAGATCATTTGGAAGACTTACACAATTAAGGATCCGGCGCGGCCGTTCAAGAAGAGTTCCGCGGGAGTTCAAATGTACGGTCCGGCCGGGGTGGCCGTTTGGTCGGCTCCGACGATCGACGTGAAGCGCAAAGCGATCTACGTGGGTACCGGCGATTCCTATACTGATGTCGATACGGAAGCCTCAGACGCGATCATGGCAATCGATATGGAAACAGGCCGCATCCGGTGGATCAATCAAGTCACCGCGCACGACAACTATCTGTTTGGCTGCCCGGTGCCAGGAAAGGGCATCTGCCCGAATCCCGTTGGCCCCGATTACGACTTTGGAAGCTCGCCAATTCTCACCACGATGTCGAACGGCAAACAGGTGATCCTAGCGGGTCAGAAATCAGGAATTCTCTATGCCATGGATCCAGGCGATCGCGGCAAGACTCTGTGGAAAGTTCAGGTCGGGCCGGGCAGCATGGGCGGCGGCATTGTCTGGGGCTCCGCCGCCGACCAGGAAACAGTCTACGTGCCCATTGCGAACCGATCGGATAGCAGCCTTTCCGCGCTGAAGATCGCCAATGGTGAGCTGGTTTGGCACAAGCCCGCGCCGGCGGGGGTATGCAGTTGGGGAACGCGAGGCTGTGCGGGCGTGGAATCGGCAGTGGTCAGCTTGATCCCCGGCGTCGTATTCTCCGGTTCGGCAGATGGACACTTGCGCGCCTATTCGACGAAAGACGGGGCGATCGTCTGGGATTTCGATACTGCGCAGAAGTTCGACGCGGTGAACGGTGTTTCCGCCAATGGGGGCTCAATGGGCACCGCCGGGCCAATCATCGCGAACGGCATCCTGTACGTGAACTCGGGAGAGGGCCGTTTTTCCGGACACCGCGGAAATGCTCTCATTGCATTCACCGTCGACGGGAAGTGATGCCGCACTCAGGCGTACGCGCCTTACTCCGAAGTTATTCAGTCAGTCCGGTGTCGGCCATGTCAGTTTGAACCGCTTGTGCTCGCGAGCGATCGGATATATCCGACCGTGCGCCAGATTTGCTCCGGCGTTTCCTGATCGTGATAGGCGGGCATCCTGCCCCGGTTTGTACCCTTTCCCTGGTCCATGATGTAGAAGAGCTCGCCGTCGCTGAAGCCAGCTTGAACGGAAGGATCACGCCAGTTGTGCAAATTCATACTCACATCCTTGGCCAGGACGCCTTTCCCGTCGCCATCCTTGCCGTGGCAGATTGCGCAACCGGCACTTCTGTACAGCTCATGCCCCTCAGCAATCGAATCCGAGGTAGCAGGGAAAGGGCTTCTCTGACTGGCTGCTTCGGCGGGAATTTTGAATTCCGTTGGCCGATTGGTGCCGCAGCCGAAGAACCCGAAGCTGATAATTACACAGAATACGAGTCGTCCTCTTATCACGCATCCTCCCGCTGTCGCGCGCCACCACTGAGCCGTTCGAACAAGGCATTCTGGATTCGTTGGCGAGTTTATCTCTTTTTGGCGGAGATTCGAGAATTTTGGGAGCATCCATGCTGCGCGCAGAGTTTCTCCGCTCGTGAGCGCTTTCAACTCCCGATTAACGCGAAAACCTGACAAGTGTTGTAATCTGTGCGATTGTGAAGGAGTCATGAAGCTCGAACCGTACCTGGCAGCAGGTGAGTTTATCGACAGCAGTCATCCGGAGGTGCGGGCCTTCGCGCAGAAAACGACGGTTGGAGCCACCGACGCCGTTTCGCGCGCCGTGAAGCTTTACTATGCTGTCCGCGAGATTCTTTACGACCCTTACTACGCGGGCGAGGATCGGTCTTACTTTCGAGCCAGCGATTGCCTGCGTGCCAACCGAGGATTCTGCATTCCGAAGGCTGCCCTGCTAGCAGCGGCTGCCCAGTCTGTGGGTATCCCCGCACGGGTCGGCTATGCCGACGTGCGCAACCACCTGTCCACGCAGAAGCTCATCGAGCTGATTGGTGGTGACCTCTTCATCTGGCACGGCTTCACCGAGCTTTATGTTGAGGGTCGGTGGGTGAAAGCTACGCCCGCCTTCAACCTGAGCCTTTGTAAACGTTTCGGTGTCCTACCGCTAGAGTTCGATGGGCGACACGACTCGCTCTTCCACGAATACGACCAAGGAGGTCGCCGACACATGGAGTACGTCAGGGAGCGAGGTCACTACCCGGATGTGCCATACGACACGATCATCGCCGACTTCAAGAAGATGTACCCACGCTGGCTGGCGCTCCTAGCCACTGGCGAGCACGGAGACTTCGCGAGAGAAGCTTGAAGTAATGACCGGCGTCCGCCCCATGATTGAAAAGTTCCCGCTCGTCAAAGCCGACGAAGCCTTCGCCCGCATAATGAGCGGCAAAGCCGAATTCCGCGTCGTCCTCACCATGTAACCTCTGGCGCTCCAGGGACCGCAAAAGCAATCGTCCGATTGCCGACGCACCGGGAGTTGTTGATCGAGCGGGCTTGAATGGCATATATTCAGCGCCATTCGCGATGGTTTTGTCCGCCATCATGCCGATTGGTCGCGCAGGGGGCAGCTTGGATCTCATTCGAGTAGAGACAGAAGATAAAGCAGCGTTGAACGG